>Ga0070741_10003514_pt1 | contig 38764 bp, 30 predicted proteins | sample Coa_R1_4_FD_66440 | JGI IMG/M metagenome (GOLD analysis project Ga0070741, IMG submission 66440) | Surface soil microbial communities from Centralia Pennsylvania, which are recovering from an underground coalmine fire - Coalmine... | ecosystem: Environmental > Terrestrial > Soil > Unclassified ... | reverse complement strand
TTAGGGTGCTCAAGGCGCCGGACGTGCCTTCGGTGCTGGTCGAACTGGGCTATGTCTCCAACAAAGGGGACATGGAGCACCTGATCTCGGACAGCTGGCGCGCCAAGACGGTGGCGTCGATGGCCAAAGCCATCGACGCCTTTCTGGCCAAACGGCTGGCCACCGCGGGTCCTTCGAACTAAGGTGTCGACGGCTTTAAGCCCTAGTTTGGCCACAGCGGCGGTCGTATAGGAGTGACCTTGCGGGTACCAGGAATCGGTTCACGGTTCCGGCCCTGCCGACAAACGAAGAACCGGCCTGAAGGCACGCCGGAACATTGTTATGAAGGCGCCACCGGCATGAGGCGCATGGCTTGGAGCGGATTGATTTAGCATGCGCTTGCTGGTGCGGTTCCTGGGTTTCCTGTTTGCCGCCGGAACGGTCGTGTTCCTCGTCGGCGTGGCCGGCGTCGCGGGGTTGATCTGGCATTTCTCGCAGGACCTGCCGGACTATTCGCAGCTGCAGGATTATGAGCCGCCGGTGATGACGCGCGTGCACGCTGCTGACGGCTCGCTGCTCGCCGAATACGCCAAGGAACGGCGGCTCTATCTGCCGATCCAGGCGGTGCCCAAGCTCGTCATCAATGCTTTCCTCGCTGCCGAGGACAAGAATTTCTACGAGCATGGCGGCATCGACTACACCGGCATGGCGCGGGCTGCGCTGCTCTACGCCCAGAACTACGGCTCCAACAAGCGTCCCCAGGGCGCCTCCACGATCACCCAGCAGGTCGCGAAGAACTTCTTCTTCACCAACGAGGTGTCGTTCAGCCGCAAGATCAAGGAAGCGCTGCTCGCGATGCGGCTCGAGCGCGCCTATTCGAAGGACAAGATCCTCGAGCTCTATCTGAACGAAATCTATCTCGGCCTTGGCGCCTATGGCATTGCCGCGGCGTCGCTGGTCTATTTCGACAAGTCCGTGAACGAACTCACCGTTGCGGAGGCCGCCTATCTGGCGGCCTTGCCGAAGATGCCAGGCGCTCTGCATCCGGTGCGCAACCATGACCGCGCGGTCGAGCGGCGCAATTATGTCATCGATCGCCTGCAGGAGAACGGCTGGATCAGCGCGGCTGATGCCGACAAGGCGCGCAAATCGCCGCTGACCGTCACCAGCCATCCGACCTCGGCGCATATCTTCGCCGGCGAATATTTTGCCGAGGAAGTCCGCCGCGACATTTTCGAGCGCTATGGCGAGAAGAAGCTCTATGAGGGCGGCCTGTCCGTGCGCACCACGCTGGATCCGAAGATCCAGCTGGAGGCGCGCAAGACCATGGTGGCTGGCCTTGTCAATTATGACGAGCAGCAGGGCTATCGCGGCGCGATCTCCAAGCTCGACGTGACCGGCGACTGGGGTGTGAAGCTCGCCGAGATCAAGGCGCTGCAGGACATCTCGCCCTGGCGGATGGCGGTCGTGCTGGAGACCAGCGACCAGTCTGCGCGGATCGGATTCCAGCCGGGACGCGAGCTCGGCGGCGCGATCTCCAAACAGCGCGAGACCGGCATCGTCACTCTCGAGGGCGTCCGCTGGGCCAGGCCCACCTATGGTGCATACAAGGGGAAGACGCCCACGGCAGTCTCGCAGGTGCTGCAGCCGGGCGACGTGATCTACGCCGATCCGCTCTATAAGGACGGCAACCCGGTCGAAGGCCAGTATCGGCTGCGCCAGGTGCCGGAAGTCTCGGGCGCCATGGTAGTGATGGATCCCAATACCGGGCGCGTGCTCGCCATGGTCGGCGGCTTCTCCTTCGACCAGAGCCAGTTTAACCGCGCCACGCAGGCCTATCGGCAGCCCGGCTCCTCTTTCAAGCCGATCGTCTATTCGTCCGCGCTGGACAATGGCTACACACCCTCGACCCAGGTGATGGATGCGCCGATCGAGATCGATCAGGGGCAGGGCGGCGGGGTGTGGCGTCCGGAGAACTTCTCCAACGGCAAGTATCAAGGGCCGACGACGCTGCGCAACGCGCTTCGGCTGTCGCTCAATACGGTGACGGTGCGGCTCGCGCAGGACATCGGCATGCCCCTGATCAGCGAATATGCGCGCCGCTTTGGCGTCTATGACGAGTTGCCGAACTATCTCTCCTACGCACTCGGTGCCGGCGAGACCACGGCGATGCGCATGGTCACCGCCTATTCCATGATCGCCAACGGCGGAAGGCGGGTGAAGCCCACCCTGATCGACCGGATCCAGGACCGCTACGGCCACACCATCTTCAGGCACGACGCCCGCGAATGCCGCGGCTGCGACGCGCCCGACGGCTGGAAGAACCAGCCCGAGCCGCAGCTCGTCGACCGCCGCGAGCAGGTGCTCGATCCAATGACCGCTTACCAGATCACCTCGATGCTGGAGGGCGTGGTGAACGCGGGTACCGCAACCGTGGTCAAGGAGGTCGGCAAGCCGATCGCCGGCAAGACCGGCACCACCAACGAGGCCAAGGACGCCTGGTTCGTCGGCTTCTCGCCCGACGTCGCAGTCGCCATCTATATGGGCTATGACAAGCCGCGGCCGCTGGGCCGGGGCAATGCCGCGACCGGCGGTCATCTGGCTGCGCCGATCGCGCGCGACTTCCTCAAACTTGCGCTCGCCGACAAGCCGGCGATTCCCTTCAAGGTTCCCGCCGGGATCAAGCTGATCCGGGTCGATTCCAAGAGCGGCATGCGCGCAGCCCCCGGCCAGACCAGCGGCACCATCCTGGAAGCTTTCAAGCCGGGCACGGCGCCGCCTGACAATTACAGTGTGATTGGCGTTGCGGATGCCGACGGCCGTTCCATGGTTCCGCAAGGGGCGGCTCCGGACGCCGGCTACATCATGCGGCCGGGCACAGGCGGGCTGTACTAGCTGCAAATCAGCGGCTGCTCGGCGCTGCACTGCGCGATTGCGCTTTGTGCGGCGCACCGCTACATGCACCACAGCATAATTGAGGCGGCCCTGATTCTGTGGGGGTCGTCACCTGAAGAGAAGACCATGCGCGCCGAAGTCGAACGGTTGGTAGAAGAGATCAAGCAGTCAGTCGGGCTGCTGAGGAGGCATCTTTGACGTCGAGCAATCGACGGCGCGCCTCGCTGAGCTGAACAAGCTCGCTGAAGACCCCAATCTCTGGAACGATCCGCAGAAGGCCCAGAAGCTGATGCAGGAGCGCACCTCGCTGGAGGATGCGCTAGGCGGCATCGGCAAGGTCGAGCGCGAGCTCGCCGATAATGTCGACATGATCGAGCTCGGCGAGGCCGAGAACGATGCCGGCGTCGTCAAGGAAGCCGAGGACGCGCTGAAGGCCCTCAAGAAGGAGGTGGCGCGGCGCGAGCTCGAGGCGCTGCTGGGCGGCGAGGCCGACCGCTTCGATTCCTATCTCGAGGTCCATGCCGGCGCCGGCGGCACCGAAAGCCAGGACTGGGCGCAGATGCTCTTGCGCATGTACACGCGCTGGGCGGAAAAGCACGGCTTCAAGGTCGAATATCTCGAGGAGTCGCAGGGCGAAGAGGCCGGCATCAAGTCGGCGACCGTGCAGATTTCCGGCCACAACGCCTATGGCTGGCTGAAGACGGAGGCCGGCGTGCATCGCCTGGTGCGCATCTCGCCGTTTGATTCCAATGCGCGGCGGCACACCTCATTTTCGTCTGTGCAGATTTTCCCCGTCATCGACGACAGCATCAAGATCGACATCAAGGAGGCCGACGTCCGCACCGACACCATGCGCTCGGGCGGCGCCGGTGGCCAGCACGTCAACAAGACCGAGTCGGCGGTGCGTCTGACGCATATTCCCACCGGCATCGCCGTGGTCTGCCAGGCCGGCCGCTCCCAGCACAAGAACCGGGCGCAGGCCTGGGACATGCTGCGCGCCCGGCTTTACGAGATCGAGCTGAAGAAGCGCGAGGAGAAGGCCGCCGCCGAGCAGGCCGCCAGGACCGACATCGGCTGGGGCCACCAGATCCGCTCCTATGTGCTGCAGCCCTATCAGATGGTGAAGGACCTGCGCACGGGCGTGCAGACCTCCGACACCTCGGGCGTGCTCGATGGCGACCTCGACGAGTTCATGGCGGCGGCGTTGGCGCAGCGCGCCTTCGGCACGGCGCCCGGTGAGGTCGAGGACGTGGATTAGAGCATGCCGCATGTCGCCTTCATTGGTCTCGGGCGCATGGGCCACGGCATGGCCGGCCGCTATCTCGATGCGGGCTTTACGGTCGCGGTGTGGAATCGCAGCCGCGCCAAGGCCGAGGACCTGATTGCGCGCGGTGCGCGTTGGGCGAGCTCGCCCGCCGATGCCGCCATCAATACCGATGCTGTCGTGACCATGGTGGCCGATGACGAGGCCGCGCGCGCAGTCTGGCTCGGCACCGACGGCGCGGCCACGACCATGACGGCCGGCACGCTCGCGATCGAATGCTCGACCGTCTCCTATCAGCACGCGCGCGACATGGCCCGTGAACTCCAGGAGCGCGGGCTCGTCTATCTCGATTGTCCGGTAACAGGCCTGCCCGATGCGGCCGCGAACGGCAAGCTCACGCTGCTGGTCGGTGCCGACGCCGCTGATCTGCAGAAAGCACATCCGTTCCTCGAACCGATCAGCTCGACCATCCGCCATTTCGGCGCGGTCGGCTCCGGCACGGTGTACAAGCTGATCAACAATTTGATGGGCGCGATCCAGATCGCCGGCATCGCAGAGGGCCTTGCGATTGCCGAGCAGGCCGGCCTCGACATGAAGCTCGTGCTCGAAGCCGTCGAAACTGGCGTTGCCGCGAGCCCTCAAGTGATCCGCCATTCCAAGCGCATGGCGATGCGCGATTTCGCCGGCGCGACGTTTACCTCGGCCTTGCGTCACAAGGATGCCGCTTACGCTGTGGCGCTTGCCGAGAGCCTGCTGGCGGAGAAGCCGCTGATGGGCCGTGCCGCCGTGGACGCCTATGCGCGCGCAAAGGCTGTGGCGCCTGACGATGACGAAGCGAAGATGATCGAGATGGTCTCGCGGCCAAAGGGCTAATCGGCGAGCGCCGACTGCTTCGTTCCGTCGTTCTCTGCAATCCGCTTCAACTGCTCATAAAGATCAGGCGCCTCGCTGGTGCAGAGGCAGACGCCTTTAGCGGAGTCCTCCGAGCCGGCGTTGAGATAGGCGTGGCCCATGGTGCTGTCGAGATAGATGCCGTCGCCTTCGTGCAAGATCTCGGGTGCGTAGAACTCGGTGTGGACTTCGACACTGCCGCGCGTCACCAGAAAATACTCTTCGCCGGAGTGACGGAGCAGGGCGCCGAACTCTTGCAGCGTGCGCGCGCGCACCTCGGCGAGGATCGGCACCATGCGCTTTCCGATCAGATCGGTGCATTGATAGATGTAGGTGTAGAATTTGGTGTTGACGACCTGGCCCTGGCCAGCGCGGCTGATGCTGCGCCGCGCGGTGACTGGCCGGCCCTGATCGGAGCGCGGGCCTGCCGGGCTGAACAGCTCGGCGATGTCCATCTTGAGTCCCGCGGTGAGCTGCAACAGCTTGTCATAGGTCAGCGACATCAGGCCGTTCTCGACCTTGGACAGCGTCGACAGCGCCATCCCCGTCCGCTCCGCCACCTGTTTCAGTGTCAGCCCACGCGCTTGCCGTGCTGCCTTGAGGCATTGCCCAAGCTGCGAATGCGGGCCGTCCAGCGTCGGAAGATCGTTCATCTGCGCCACCTGCCGTCAACGCCCTCTACTGAAAATCGGTTTGTCGGATCATACAACTATTTCCTGTCAAAATCCGACCTTTGGATCGGGGAACCGGCGATCTGCCGCTTCAATAGGCCAAAAGCCTAGCATTTCCTCACCAAAATGGCTGCTTGCGCTAATCTTCGAGCAGTGAAATAATTTTCAAAAATGCTAAAAAATTTTCAACAAGGGAGCGATCTGACGTGGAACCGTGTGACCAGGGTGCCGTCGAACTCTTGAGGTCGATGGCGGAGCGGGCGATTTCACCCCTCGAGCTGATGGATTCGTGCCTAGCGCGGATCAGAAGCGTCAACCCGGCCGTCAACGCGGTCGTGACGCTCGACGAGGAGGGCGCGCGGGCAAAGGCTAAACAAGCTGAAGCCGCAATCATGCGCGGCGAGACGCTGCCGCCGCTGCACGGCCTTCCCGTCCTGATCAAGGACACCCAGGACACCGCCGGTCTGCGCACGACCTATGGCAGCCCGCTGTTTGCCCAGCACGTGCCCACGGCCGATCAGGGATCGGTGGCGCGGCTGCGCGCGGCCGGTGCCATCATCTTCGGCAAGACCAACACGCCGGAATGGGCGGCCGGCGGCAACACCCGCAATCCCGTCCATGGCGCGACCGGCAATCCCTTCGACCCAATGAAATCCGCAGCCGGCTCTTCCGGAGGCTCTGCCGTCGCGCTCGCCTGCGGCATGGCACCGTTGGCCTCCGGCTCGGATACCGGCGGCAGCCTGCGCAATCCTGCCGGCTTTAGCGGGATCGTCGGCATGCGGCCGTCCTACGGGCTGGTCGCCAGCGAAAAGCGCCTGCAAGGCTGGTCCAGCCTCTCCACCGACGGGCCGATGGCGCGCAACGTTGGCGATGTCGCGCTGATGCTGTCGGTGATGGCCAGCGACGATGCGCGCGATCCGCTCGCCTATACGCTGCCGGGCGAACTCGTCCGCGGCCGGCCAGAGCGCTGGCGCTCGCCGCGCCCAGCGGAGCTAAGCAAGCTCCGTGTTGCCGTCACCGAGGATTTTGGTTTCGCTCCGACCGAGCAGGCGATCAGGCGCACCTTCCGCAAGCGGGTCACGCGCATCGCGCCGCTGGTCGCAGAGACGTTCGCAGGCGCACCGGATTGCGAGGGCGCCGATGACACCTTTGCGGTGCTGCGCGCGGCGCTGTTTCTTGCGACCCACGGCAAGACCTATCGTGAGCGGCCCGACATGCTCGGTCCCAACGTACGGGCCAATGTCGAGGAGGGGCTGTCCTATCAATTGACCGACTATGCCCGCGCGGCAACGATCCAGACCAAAATCTACCGCGCCTATCAAAGCTTCTTTGCGGGTTGTGACGTGCTCATCAGCCCGACCATCACGCTGAGCCCGCGCCCGTGGTCGGAGCTCTATCCAACCGAGATCGACGGCGCGCCGACAAAATCCTACTTCCACTGGCTCGCGCTCGCCTACGCCGTGACATTGGCCGGTCATCCCGCGCTGAGCCTGCCGCTTGGTCTGGACGAGGCCGGCATGCCCTTCGGCTTGCAGATCGTCGGGCCGCGCGGCGGCGACGCCATCGTGCTGTCGGTCGCGCAGGCACTGGAGCAGGCCTTTGCGGGCGACGCCGAGCTATCGCGGCCGAAGCCCGATATCGCAAAGCTGGCCAAGAGCCCGCCGCTGTCAGCCGCGCCCGATTTTCGCGCTTGGGGCTAGGGGGCTACGATGCTTGATCTGTCGAAGAAGCAAAGCGGCGTGCTCGGTTTTGTGCTGCTCTATATCGCCTTCTGCATCTCCTACATCGACCGCGCCGCGATCTCGCTCGCGCTCGGCCAGATCGGCAAGGATTTCAATCTGCAGGCCGCCGATCTCGGCATCATCATCAGCGCGTTCTTCCTGGGCTACGCTGTGATGCAGGTGCCGGGCGGCTGGCTCGCCGACCGCTTTGGCTCGAAAGTCGTCGTCATCGTCACCATTGCGATGTGGTCGATATTCACGGTCATGACCGGCTTTGCCTGGTCGCTCGCCTCCCTGATCGTGATCCGCTTCATCTTTGGCCTCGCCGAGGGCGGCTTTCCATCGGCCAGCATCAAGGGCGTCGCCGAGTTCTTCGATCGTGCGAGCCGGCCGAAAATGTCGGCGCTTTTGACCTCGTCCAACTACGCCGGCAGCATGGTCGCGCCGCTGATCATGGCGCCGCTGATCATCTGGCTCGGTTGGCGCCATGCGTTCGCCTCCATCGGAGTCGCCGGAATCGTTTTCGCCCTGGTCTATCTCCTGTTCGTGCCGCGCGTTGCGTCCGGCTCGGCGGTGGCGCAAGCGGCAAAGCCCGGCACATCGAACTGGCGCGAGCTGCTCGGCAGCCGCTTCCTCTGGCAATTGCTGATCGTCTGGTTCGGCCTCAGCTGTGTCAACAAGGGGCTGGATTCCTGGATGCCGATCTATCTGCTGCAGGCGCGCGGCCTGGACCTGAAGGCGGTCGGCGTGCTGACGCCGATCCCCTTCGTGCTTGCGACCATTGCGACCGCGATGGGCGGCTGGGTGATGACCAGGTTCTTCGCCGAGCGCGAAAAATATCTCCTGATCGGCAGCTCGTTTCTCACCGGCGTGTTCCTCTACGCCATGTTCAAGTCACAGACCATCACCGCGCTGATCATCTACGAGTCGCTGCTTTACTTCTTCAAATCCTTCGTGCTCGCAGCCGTCATCGCGCTGCCGACCAAGGTCTTGAAGGACGACCAGATCGGCACCGGCGTCGGCATGGTCAATTTCGGCGGACAGAGCGCCGGCTTCGTCGCGCCTGCCGTGATCGGGTTCATCGTGAGCTGGACCGGATCGTTTGACGCGGCCTTCAGCTTCCTGGTTATCATGACGGCGCTGGCCGTCTTGGTCGCCGCGACCATCAACACGGCGCGACCGCATCTCGTGCCGAAGCCGGCGTAGAGCATGATCGGCAAAAGTGTGACGCGGTTTTCCGAATAGTTCATGCTCAAATAACGTAGACAACGACAGGCGGAATCAAGCGATGAAAAGCGCCATCGTTCTCGGCGCCGGCATGGTCGGCGTGGCAACATCAGTGCATTTGCAGAAGCGGGGCTGGTCGGTCGCGCTGGTTGATCGTAAGGAGCCGGGCCGCGAGACGAGCTACGGCAATGCCGGGATCATCCAGAGCGAGGCGCTGCGGCCCTATCCGATGCCGCATGGCATCAGCGAGCTTTTCAACATCGCAACCGGCCGCACCAATGACGTGCGCTATCATCTGGCCTCGCTGCCCGACCACATCGGCCCGCTGTTCCGCTATTGGTGGAATTCGTTTCCGTCGGCGCATGCGCGCGCCTCCGCCGCCTATGCCAAGATCATCGCCAGCGCGGTGGGCGAACACGAGCGGCTGATCCTGGAATCGGGCGCCGGCAATCTCATCCGCCGCAACGGCTTTCGCGTCCTGCATCGCGAGCAGGCGATGCTCGATGCGGAGGCCGCGGCGGCGGAAGCCTTGCGCAAGGCCTATGGCGTGAAGTTCACGCTCCTGACCTCGCGCGAGCTGCGACAGGCCGAGCCGGGCCTCAGTGAGGGTGGCATCGGCGGGCTGCACTGGCAGGAGCCGTGGACAGTGTCAAGCCCGGGCGCGCTGGTGACGGCCTATGCCGATCTCTTCACCCGGTCGGGCGGCAGCATCGTGCGCGGCGAGGCGCAAACACTGCGGCAAAGCCGAGGCGGCTGGTCGGTGGTCACGGAGGCGGGCGATATGGAAGCCGAGGCTGTCGTGGTTGCGCTCGGCCCGTGGTCGCCGGAACTGCTGAAACGATTCGGCTATCGGATTTCCATGGTGCGCAAGCGTGGCTATCACCGGCACTACGCCGGGGGCAGCCCGCTCGATCTGCCCTTGCGCGATGCCGCCAATGGCTATGTCATGGCTCCGATGCAAAACGGCGTGCGCATCACGACCGGCGCCGAGCTGACATCACCCAACGGAAAATCCGATTCCAGGCAGCTGGAATATGCCGAGCAGGCCGCGCGACGGCTGATCGATCTTGGTCGACCCGTCGAGGCCGAGCCCTGGTTCGGCACCAGGCCGTGCATGCCGGACATGCTGCCGGTGATCGGAGCGGCAAAGGCGCACAAGGGCCTGTGGCTGAACTTCGGTCATGGGCACCAGGGCTTCACGCTTGGCCCGACCACGGGGCGCCTGATCGCGGAATTGATGAGCGGCGAGCCGCCGATCGTCGATCCCTTTCCCTATCGGCCGGACCGGCTCTGATCAGGCGCGCGCAGCGGTCCACTGCTCGAGCCAGCCGGTGAACCGGCCGCTGTCGCGCGCGCCGCCATGCCATGCCGCGGTGACCGTGCCGTCGCCGGCGACCAGCAGCACCACATCCAGCCCCTTGGAGCGGCGCAGCGTGTCGATCGCCTGCTGTGGTGTTTGCGCAATGGGGCCAGCGACGTTGAACGAGGTATTGACTGACATCTCCACGCCAATGCGGCCGCCGAGCGCTTTGAGATAAGCGTAGGTGAGGGGATCATCGGTCTCGCGCACGATCTGGATCCGACCGGTGCCGTCGGCATGAATGACCGCAGGAATCCTGTCGCGTGCCTCGGGCTTGGAATGCGCCGTCAGGACCATGTAGTTGTAGGCGTTGTACTCAGCGTCGGACGCGCCGTCTTCGAGCTGGAAAAATTGCCGCGCCGCGTCCAGGGTCGCCATTGGCGCCAGCGGGCGGATCGCCTCGCGATATTTGACGCGCGCGTTGAGGTTTTCGCGCGCGGCGGGGTCGCAGGGGTTCGCGAGTATCGAGCGGTGGCCGAGGGCGCGCGGGCCGGTCTCGGCCGCGCCCTGGTATAGCGCGATCACGCCGTTCTTGGCGACCATGAAGGCCATGAGATCGGCGATGTCAGCGCGGCCCTCCGGCGTCGACACATTGCCGATCTCTTGCGAGGCGACATCGTCTGCACCAAGCGCCGCCACGATCTCGCCGCGTCCCGACGGCTCGCCGCAGTAGAAGGCATGCGTCAGCGGCCCGCCCCGCGGAGCGCCGGCAAGATGCGCGAACAGCCAGGCCGCGCCGATGGTGACGCCGGCATCGCCCGGCACCGGCGGCACCCAGAGATGAAGCCGTGCCTTGCGCGCCTGGTTTTCCGCAAACCAGCTCTCGTCAAAATGCTCGAGCAGCCGCATGTTGCCCAGCGCGTTGAGCGCAACACCGCCGGTCAGCACCAGGCGGTGGCTGCCTGTCTGCCGCAACAGATGATCCACCACATGGATCATGGCATCCTCGAACACCAGCTGGGTCGCGGCCGCCTTGTCGAGACGATCCTGGGTATCAGCGCGATGTTTGATGTCCTCGACCCGGAGCACCGCATCGGGATTCCAGAGCTGCTCGGGCTTGAGCGGGTCACCCAGGATCTCGATCAGCGCGCGCTTGTAGGGATTCTGGAACGGGTCGGCGTACCAGTTCGCCAGCGCACGATTGAGCTTGATCTCGCCGTTCGGCTCGAACTGCAGCAGCTCACGCAGCCGCGTGTAATAGGGATTGCTCGCCCGGTCCATGTCGCCCCAGGCGGCCGCACCCATGTAACGACCTTCGCTGGACAGCCAGGTCCAGCCGCCTTGGGTGGAGGAGATCACGCTGTAGAAGGCGCCGAGCGAGTCGAACATGCTTTCATTGCAATAGAGCCGCCGCATCGCGTCGCCTTGCGCGACATAGAGCGAAACCGAGCCGAGATCGCCGGTGCCGTCGAGCACGGCGATCGCCACCGGCTCGCCGTCATCGGCAAAGGGCGAGGCGGCATAGGAGAACCAGGCGTGGTTGTCGTGATGTGGCAGCGCGATCAGCGGCACGGGCGCTGCGAGCCCAAACTGCCGCGCCAGTTTCTTCGATGTGCGGGTCATCTCGTCCAGCCTGCGGCCATCGAAGCCGGTGGCTTCCAGCGTGCGCATCAGTTTCAGGCTTTGCGGCAGCTCTTCCAGCACGGTGCGGAAGATGGTGCCGGCAAGCGTCGGATAGTCCCAGGACGTCACCCAGGCGAAGATATCGCTGACTTCAAGTCCTCTGCTGCGCAGCGATGCCACCATCGCCGCAAGTGACTCTTTCGGAAATTCGGACGTGTGCTTGTTGCCGGAAAAACGCTCCTCCTCATTGTTGAGGATGAGCCGCGGACCATGGGCCTGCGTCACCTCAACCAGTGCTACGCCGGAATTGTGCGTGCCCGGTGCGCCGAGGCCGGCGACGTAGAGTGTCTCGCCTGCGGCAAGCTTTTGCCGCGCCAGCGCAAGCCGCGCCTTGGCCAGTTGAGAGTCGAGCTGATGAATGCCCGCCGCTCCCATGGTGAGCTTTGCCAGCCACCGCGCAAAATGGAATCCGGCCCGGCCAAGCCTCGGATGCCGCGGGCCGGTTCGCCTCTCTGATGCCAAACCCAAAATCCTCTGTTTCGGCCCTGCATCAATCACAAATGACGGCGGCCAACAATGCCGTTTCGCAGCCTCAGACCTAAGCCGCACTTGTCAGCCAGGCCGCCCCTTGCCACAGTGGGGCAAAACAAGCTGAGGGGAGGCTGCGATGCGTGGGAGTGTCAGGAACCTTTTTGCCTGCGTTGCGGCCGCCGTCTTGTGCATCGCTTTCAGCGCGGCTCACGCCGAGAAGAAATACGATCCCGGCGCCAGCGACACCGAGATCAAGATCGGCAACATCATGCCCTATAGCGGGCCGGCGTCCTCCTACAGCGTGATCGGAAAGACCGAGGCAGCCTATTTCAACAAGATCAATGCCGAGGGCGGCATCAACGGCCGCAAGATCAACTTCATCTCCTATGACGATGCCTATAGCCCGCCCAAGGCCATCGAGCAGGCGCGCAAGCTGGTGGAGAGCGATGAGGTGCTCTTGATCTTCCAGTCGCTCGGTACGCCTTCCAACTCGGCAATCCAGAAATACATGAACACCAAGAAGGTGCCGCAGCTGTTCGTGGCGACCGGCGCCACCAAATGGGGCGACCCCAAGAACTTCCCGTGGACCATGGGCTGGCAGCCCAATTACCAGAGCGAGGGCCGGATCTACGCCAAGTACATCCTCGACCATTACCCGGAGGCCAAGATCGCGGTGTTCTGGCAAAACGACGACGCCGGACGCGATCAGGTCAAGGGCTTGCGCGACGGACTGGGCGATAAGGCCAACATGATCATTGCCGACAAGTCCTATGAGGTGAGCGATCCCAATATCGATTCCCAGATCGTCGCGCTGCATGATTCCGGCGCCGATACGTTCTTCTCCTGGGCGGCGCCGAAAGGCTCGGCGCAGGCGATCCGCAAGGTCGGCGAGCTCGGCTGGAAACCGCGCTTTTTCCTCGCCAATGTCTCGGTCTCGGTCGCTGGCGTCCTGAAGCCTGCGGGCCTGCAGAATGCCAAGGACATCATATCGACCGCGTATCTAAAGGATCCCACCGACCCCGCATGGAAGGATGATCCCGGCGTGAAGACGTGGCAGGCGTTCATGGACCAGTACTATCCAACCGGCGACAAGCTCGATCTCAACAACGTCTATGGCTATGCCGCAGCCCAAACCATGGTCCAGGTGCTCAAGCAATGCGGCGATGATCTCACCCGCGAGAACATCATGAAGCAGGCGGCCAACCTGAAGAATTTCTCCAGCGATGTGATGCTGCCGGGGATCAAGATCAACACCAGCCCGGACGACTACTTTCCGATCGAGCAGATGCAGCTGATGAAGTTCGACGGCGCCGCGTGGCATCTGTTCGGCGACGTCATCACCGGCGAAGTCGGCCATGAGGCAAGCCACTGACGATTGGCCGAGGCGGGAGGCGCAGGTGCTCGTCACAACCCCTGCGCGGCAAGTCCTGCTATCGCGGGGTCTGGCGCGGGAGGCGCAGGTGCTGCCGCAGCCGGGTCGGCGCCAGGTTCATGCCCAAGGAAATCCCGCGCTTGGGTTTGATAGCCGAAGCGCCGGGCGAGATCGGCTTGGCGATCCCGGATCCGCGCGCGTTGTTCGTCCTGCTGCGCAATGACACGTTTGACCGACGCACAGATCGACGCCGTCGCAAACGGGTCGAAGTAATCGGCAAGATCGCCTGCGACCTCGCGAAACACGGGAATGTCCGAGCACAAGACGGGCGTGTTGGCAGCCAGCGCCTCGATGATGGGAACGCCAAAGCCCTCGGCCAGGCTCGGCATGATCAGGCCGTGGGCTTCGGCGATCAGGGCGGCCTTGTCCTGCTCGTCGACATAGCCGGCGAATTTGACGTTCGGCGGGGCGTTGCGGATGAATTTTGTGCCGCCCGCATAACCGATCACGACGAGATCAGCCTGCGGCAATTGACTGAAGGCGCGGATCACGCCTTGCAGGTTCTTGCGGGGTTCGGCGGAGACGATGACCACGAAGCGCGGCCGCACGGGGCTGGGATGTGCGGACCGAGCCGGCATCGCCTCCGCCGATTCGAAGCGCGTGCGCGGATAGACCACGCGCGCGGGCAAATGGGCGAATTGCGGCAGCAATTCGCGGAAGCGGCTAAGGCTGTAATTGGACACAAAGGCGAGCTCGTCGGCCTGCTGCAGGCTCGTGAGCAGGCGATAGAGGAAGAGTTGGGTCGCGACATCGCTCAGTTTGAGGTCCGTGAGCGGCAACAGATCATGGACGACGCAGATCACCCTGGTGTCGGGACCGCGCCTGATGGCAACCCGCGTCGGGGTGTCCACCAGCACGATGTCGTGGCCGCGCGCATCGACCCGCGGCGGCGGCAGGCGGGTCAGCGCCGACAGGTCCTGATAGCTGTAGAAGCCGGGCTCCAGCAGGAAGTCCTGGAATAGCTTGAGGTGACGCAGGTCGGTCGGAATGTATTCGAGCCCGACGGTGTTGTTCTCGATCAACCGCTTGCGCAGCCGCATGACGCCGGCGGCGCGCAGCAAGCAGGAAGCGAATTCCCAGGACGTCGCCATGAAGATGCGATATCTGAGCCAATCGGCCATCCGGCGCAGCGAACTGTTGCGCGTCGGTTCGCCCAGCTCGGCGGTGTCGAGGAAACGATACAGCGCGAGCAGCTCGATCACGCGCGAGCCTTTTGGAAACAGGCCGGCGCGTTCCTGCCGCCGCCGCAGCTTGCGATAGGCGCGGGTGGTCTCGACCAGGAGCGTAAGGCTGTGCCCTTCGGCAGCGAGCGAACGGATCAGCTCGCGGGTGAAATGGAAGATGCCGCGCTTGTGGTTCGGCTCACCGAGCGCTTCGCTGATAACAAGGATCTTTTTCATGCGCTTTCTCGCAGGCCAAGCGGGTGTGCGGAGTTGGGATCGACAGGCAGGATACTGGTGAGGCGTCCCTGCTCGAGCCTGACGATGCTGGTGCAGGTCCGGCGGAGCAGGCCCTGGTCATGGGAGGCAATGATGACGATCGACGCCATCGAGACGAGCTTGAGCAGCCGCTGCTCGGCCTTCACCGAAAAGTTCTCGTCGACCACGCTGAGCCATTCGTCGAGCAGCAGGATATCGGCTGGAAAGACGGTCGCGACCGCAAACAACACGCGCATCTGCATGCCAGAGGAGAACATGCGCAACGGCAGCTGCCGCATGCGGTCCTCGAGCTCGGTGAAGGCCCAGATCTCGTCGATCAGCGCCTGCGTCGGCCTGCGTCCGCCAATGCGGAGCAGGAGGCTGATATTGTCGCTCGCCGTGAAATCCGGGTTGACGCCGGAGTTGAGGCCGAGCAGCGGCATCACGCTGCCGCTTATCTCGAGTCGTCCGCTGCTCACCGGATAGACGCCGGCGAGCAGCCGCAGCAGCGTCGACTTGCCCGAGCCGTTCGGCCCGAACAGCCCGATGCGAGCGCCCGCCGTCGCCTCGAGGGTTATATTGTCCAGCGCGCGAAGGGTCCGCATGGTGGAGGCTTCGCGGAGCACGCGGCCGAGCAGCCGGCGCTTGATCGAGAGGTCATAGGCGCCATAGAGCGGATAATCGAGACTGACATTGCTTAAGGAAAGTTTTGCCATGCATTCAGATCCAGAACGCCGCTTTGCGCAAATGGGCGACCGTCAGCAGGCTTGCGAGCGCCAGCACCGCGAAGCAGCCGAGCACATAAACGAGGCTTCCCAGGGCGAGGTGGCCGGTCGAGAGCGGCTCGCGCCAGACGGCAAACAGATGCGTCACAGGGTTGAGCCGCATGATGGTAGAGGACCGGTTGAGCATCTCGGGCGACCACACGATCGGTGAGGCGAGAAAAGCCAGCGTCAACGAGGATTCGATGATCGGCTTCAAATCGCGAAAGCGCGTCGCGAGCGCCCCGAGAACAAGGCTCAAGGCCAGCGCGCAGGCCATGAAGAGGGCAAACCCTGGCAGCGCCTCCACGATGCCGTCGACCTTCCCTGGCGTCAGCAATAGCCACAGGATCAACGGCACGCAGGCGTTATGGAGTGCAAACAGCGCTTGGCGGAAGGTGCATTGCAAGAGGAAGATCGCCGGCGGCAGCGCGCGGTCCTTGATCAGGCTGGCCGATCCCTGCAGCGCCGTGGTCGCATCGAGCACGACGCTGTTGAGGAAGGTCCAGGCGGTCAGGCTCAACGCGAGCATGGGTAGATGCGAAAGCGTGCCTTGATTGGAGAAATGGCCGATCACCGAGCCCAGCACACCGACCATGATCGCCATCTGGATCGACATCCAGAACGGCCCAAGCAGTGAGCGCACATAGCGATGGCGCATGTCGGACCAGGCGAGTGCGGCTGCGATTTTGATTGCAGCGACGAGACCGACTGTCTGTGCGCGCGCCGTCCGTGCGGCGCCAGCTGCAACCGCGTGGCGATAGACGCGCTCGATCCCGGCGCGAAACGTCGCCTTCGAATAATGCGTGGCGGCGCGGTGGCGCGCGGCTTCGCCCATGCGGCGGCGTCGCTCGGGATCGGCGATCAGGGTATTGATGGCCTCCGCAAGCTTTTCCGGATCGCGCGGCGGCACGGTAATGGCTTCGAGCCCGTCGCGTGCGACACGGGGGACGGCGGTGTCGAGCGCAGTGTTGATCACGGGCCTGCCTGCGGCCATTGCCTCGAGCTGGACCAGGCCAAAGGTCTCGGCATTGGTCACCGACGGCATGACAAAGACGTCGGCGACGCGCATGAGTTTTGCCAGCTCGCTATCGGAGACGCCTCCAAGCAGGCGGACGCGATCATCCAGCCTGAGCTCGCGGATCAGTTGCTCCAGGTGAGGGCGCTCGCGACCCTCGCCGACGATCCAGACCTCGAAATCCTGCCCCTGCGCGGCGCGCAGCAGCACCTCAAAGCCCTTGTAGGGGACGAGCCGCCCGCAGGCGAGCACCAGGCGGCCGCGCGCGTTGACGGGCGCGCGCCGGTTCGGCGGCCAATCATATTTCGACACGTCGATCCCGAACGGAACGGCGTGGCACTTGGCGGCGAATTCACGCAGCAACGGCGTCGAGCTGATGAGAACCGGGTCTGAGACGATGATGGCCTCCGCGCGGGCCAGCGTCCGCCGCATCAACGGCTCGACCAGCCGACGCAGCCACGCATGAGTGACGATGTCGGCGTGCCAGTGCACCACCAGCGGCCGACTTCGGCCCAGGCCAAATGCGAACACCAGATCGGCCAGCGGGAAGGGCGCATGCAGCGCCAGCAGGTCGTGCTCGGCAATCCGCCGCCATAGCCGCCACGGATAGGTCGGGGCCATCGGCAGCGACAGCACGTCTCCAAAGGACGGCACACGTTCGACCGGCACGGCATTGACGACGATCTGCCGATCTCCTGCTGATTTCGAACACACCAGCACGGCGGCGGCGAACATGTCCTTTACGCCCGCGCAGATGTCTCGGATCACGGACAGCGTGCCGCCGAACAGATCGGGGTAGTAGACCTTGAAGATGTGCAGCACCGATGGGCGGCGCGCGGCGTCATTCGCGGGCGTCATACTCATTCTGCCAACCCCTCCCAACCGGCACCGGTCCGCGCTTTCAGGAATTCGCGGATTGCGGCAATATCGAACTCGAGCTTGCCCGCAAACGCCGCTGTCGGTGCGGATGCGGCCACATCGACCACCACGCGCTTGCCGCCGTTCCTGGTCAGCGCAATCGAGACGAGGCGCGCATTTGCATTCGCCTTGATCCCCGCGTGCATGCGGCAGGCATATTCGCCGGCGCGCAAGGGACCGAAGCCGAACGAGAGCAGGCGGCCGTAGATATAGAGCGTGAGCAGGTCGGCCTCGTCGAAGCAGCGGGTCGTGCCGCCGATACCAACAGGCAGGCACGGATAGCTGCCTGCGGCGACCGTCAGCGTGAAGTCGTCGTAGTCGACCTCGGCCGCCCGGCAGGCCGCTGCGATCACGAGGTCGCTGCCGGGCATCTTGATCTCGCCGCCGTGGGCTGGACTTTCCTGGATGGTCATGACGCCGCACATCATGATCAGCGCGCCAGCAGGGTGACGGCGATGGGGGTGGCCAGCGCAATCAGGACGATCAGGCCGCGCGCAAGCGCCGGCCAGATCGGCTCGAAGCCGGGATGGACCCGGTCGATTGCGGCCTTCTCAGTGGAACTGGCGGAAACGCCGGGCATGATCGATATCCCCGTGTGGTGATGGCCCCGATGCATTCCCACTACGTGGGAAGTTTTCACACGTCAACCAAGTTCATCAAAAAAGTGGGATTGTGTCCCACGGTTTCTGCCGGTACACTTTGGCAATGAAGGCAAAATCCGGGACGACGAAGCCGGCCCCGCGACCACAGGTGGCCGCGTCGCAGCTGCATGCGCCGCTGGCGCGGCTGCTTCGTCCGCTGGTCAGGCTGTGCATCCGCGGCGGAATGACCTTCCCGGCGCTGGCGCAGCTGTTGCGCGAGCTCTTCGTGAATGTCGCCGAGCATGATTTTGCCCTTGAGGGCAAGGAGCAGACCGACAGCCGCGTCAGCCTGCTCACCGGGATTCATCGCAAGGAGGTCGCGCGCCTGCGCGGCGCTGGCGCGCCGGTGCACGAGACCCCGGCCACGCTCTCGCGCACCAGCGCCATCATCGCGCGCTGGCTCGCGGCGCCCGAATTCACTGATGCCAAAGGCGAGCCGCTGCCGTTGCCGCGCACCGCCCCGGGCGACGCGCCATCGTTCGAGCAGCTGGTCGGCTCCATCACCAGGGATGTGCGGCCGCGCGCCGTGCTCGACGAATGGCTCGACCGCGAGCTCGTCAGCATCAATGAGAAGGACGAGATCGTGCTGAAGGAAGCGGCCTTCGTTCCACGCGGCGGCGACGATCTCAAATGGCATTATCTCGGGCGCAACCTGCACGACCATATCGCCGCCGCCGAGCAGAACGTGTCATCTGCCGCGCCACCCTTCATGGAGCGTGCCGTGCATTATGATGGCCTGTCGCCGAAGCTTGCGAGACGCCTCGAAGCGCGCGCGCGCGAGCTTGCGATGGAGGCGCTGAAAGCGGCGAACCGCGAGGCCAATCGCGCGCTTGCCAAGGACAAGGGCGGCAACAGCCGCTGGAATTTCGGCGTTTACGTATATCGGGAGGATCCCGGAGGCGGAGCCGATGAGGGCGAAGAGGGCGGCCGGTCGTGATCAAGGGGAAGGGGCCGTTGATCTCGCGCCGCCTGCTGCTGATGGGGGTCTGGCTTGCCGGAACCTCATCGGCGATGGCGCAGTCGCGTGGCGGCAGCGACCAGGGCATCGGCGGCACCGGGATCAGCAGTGGCAGCGACCAGGGGATCGGCGGGACCGGTATCGGGCGCGGCAACGATCACGGTATCGGCGGGACCGGTATTGTCGGCTTGATCCAGCGTTTCGGCAGCATCTTTGTGAATGGCGAGCGCATCGCCTATCCGGCGGATGTGCCGGTGCGAATCGATGGCGCCACCGCGTCGGCGAAGGCGCTGCGGATCGGGCAGCTCGTGCGCGTGGTCGCGCTGCGTCAGCCGAACGGAGCCTTGGTCACGCGCGCCATCAATGTTGCGAGCGAGGTCGCAGGACCGATCGAGAGCGTCAGGGCAGACAGCATCACCGTGCTCGGTCAGACCGTGATGACGACCGGGCACGACAGCGCACACCGGGTCGGCACCCGCGTCGCCGTGTTCGGGTTGCGTCGCACCGACGGCGCCATTGTTGCCAGCCTCATCGAGCCGCGCCATGAGAGCGCGACCCATGTCACCGGCGTGCTGGAGAACGGTCAGGCCGGCTTGCGGATCGGCGGACTGCAGGTCTCCGGCCTCGATGCCGGGTTGGTCGGTCAGCGGGTTCACGCGGAGGGTCAGGTTTCGCAAGGTGTCATGCGGGTGACCCGGGCCAGGAGAGACGATCTGTCCGACCTGGCGAACGCCAATCGCCTGCTGATCGAGACCTACGTGCGACGCGTCGGGAGCGAACTGCAGCTGGGCTCGGGCTATACCGCCAGCGGCGCGCCACGCTTTGCGCCGGCCGCAGGCGAAGCGCGCGTGGTGCTGAATGCCGTCCGCGAAAGCTCGGGGGATCTGACGGTGCAATCGGTGCAATCGATCGGCAATTTCCCTGGCAGCTCATTGCAAGCTCCGCATGCTCCGAGCCAAAATCCCGGCGGCATCGGGCCGGGCGGTTCCGGCGCGCCCCCCGGCGCTCCCGGTGGCGTACCCGGCGGCGGTGGACCGCCTGTTGGACTCGGGGGAGCAGGGCAGCCCGGCGGAGGCCCATCCCCTGGACCCACCCCAGGGCCAGGACCAGGACCGGGACCCAGCGGTCCGCCAAGTTTCCCTGGCGGCCTCGGGCTGCCGGGTGGACCAGGAGGCGGCCCTGGACCGGGGGGCCTCGGCGGCCGCCGCTAGAGCATGATCCGGAAAAGTGTGAAGCGGTTTTCCGAAAAGATCATGCTCAATCAAAGAGCTAAAGCGCGATGAATCTCATCGCGCTTTAGGGCCGACACCAAAAAGATGCCGGCCCGCGATGCGGGCCGGCCCTTCGGGATTTCAGGCTGATGATGGAGGATTTGACTTATCCAGCCGCGAGTCGCACGCCCGCGCGCAAAAACTTCTGCGGATCGACGGCTTCGCCATCGATCCTCGTTTCGTAATGCAGATGCGGCCCCGTGGAGCGGCCGGTCGAGCCGACCAGGCCGACCACCTGGCCGATCTTCACATACTCGCCGATCTTGACGTTGATCTCCGAGAGGTGGCCGTAACGTGTCGAGAGCCCGTTGCCATGGTCGATTTCGACCATGCGGCCGTAGCCCCCGGCCCAGCCGGCGTTCACCACCTTGCCGTTGGCGGTGGCGCGCACGGGATCGCCGGTCTGGGCGCGGAAGTCGAGACCGGTGTGCATGGCGGGCCGCCCGAGGAACGGATCGACGCGCACGCCGAAGCCGGATGTGAACTCGACTTCGCCGATCACGGGCTTGCGGTAAGGCACGAGCGCCAAAGTGCGCGTCAGCCGGTCCACCTGGGCGCGGGTGATGTTGATGCGATAGAGCTGGCGCTCGAAGGCGCCTGCATTGGCCGACAGCCTGACCGGAATGAACGGGCCGCCCATCGGCGCACGGGGCGTGGCGGCTTCGAGATGCCCCATGTCGAGGCCGAGATCGCTGATGATGCCGCGCATGCGCCGCACCCGCGATTCCATGCCGTCCTCATAGGAATTCAGCGCCGCCATCTGGCGCGTCTCGACCTGGTCCAGCGACTGCTCCAGCCGAACCAGCACATTGTCGACACCCTGGTTCTTCGCGAACTGACCAGGTGCAGCTCCACTGATAATCGGCGTGCGGGATTCCAGCCGCGCCTCGCGGTCCGGCGGCGCAACGAAGATGACGGTATCGCTGATCGGAGAGGGCTTTGGCGGAGCCGCGGAGTTCTCGGTCGGCGAGGCGCCGCGCACTGGCGCGGACGGCCTGATCGACCCGGTGACGTCAGGCATTGCGCCGAGTGCGGTGGCGCGCGCCTCCAGCGCGCTCTGCCGGCGCATGATCTGGTCGAGCTTGTGGTCGAACTGCTCCTGGTCGAGCAATTGGCGGCTGGTGCTGCGATCGACCTTTGCGCGCAGTTCCGCGATGCGATCCTCATAGGCATTCTGCATCTCGGTCTGACGCGCGATCAGGCGCGTCAGCACATCGTCGCGAAACGCGAAATAGGTCGCGGTTGCCGCCGACCACAGCCCGAGCAGGACGACGGTGCCGACCACGGTCCAGAACGCGACCGGTCCAAATCGCACGCGCCTGCCGGCGTGAACGATGGTGTAGCCGTTCTCGCTTTCCGTTGACACGAGCGGTGCTCCGGCAGCACGGCCCTGCGGCGGCTGGCGGGTGAGCGCCTTGCCGTGATCATGCGGGTGGTGTTGGGGGTATTGGGAATAATGACCTGACCGGTGCAAAATCGGCACTCCCGCGCCGGTCGGAACAGACATCCGTACGGCAATAAAACTGGGGACGATTTGACCCGGCCATGGTTAATTTTCCGGAAATAGATTTCCTCGCATCGTTTCGGAACGTATGGAGCGATGTTTCCAGGGGAGCATGCCTCCACCAAAGCGACGCTTTAGATTAATCGGGCGGCCTGCAGGACCGATTCAGCGTGGCCATCGACCTTCACATGGCGCCAGATCCGCTTCACGAGACCGTCGGCGCCAATCAGAACCGTGGTCCTGATGATCCCGAGAAAGGTTCTGCCATACAGGGATTTTTCGCCCCAGGCGCCATAGGCTTCGAGCATCTCATGTTTCTCGTCGGAGATCAGGGGAACATCGAGCTTGTGCTTGTCGCGGAACGATTCCTGCGCCTTCAGCGAATCGGCGGAGATACCAAGAACCGCGGTTCCAGATTCGGCGAAGGCGCCGGACAGGCGGGTGAAGTCGATGGCTTCCTTGGTGCAGCCCGGCGTGTTGGCGCGCGGATAGAAGAACAGCACCAGCTTCTTGCCGGCGAAGTCCGACAGTGAAACCACCTCGCCGCCGTCCCGCGGCAGGCGGAACGCGGGAGCCTTTGCGCCCTCGGCGAGCAGATGAGACGCGGCGGCCCGTGATTCGGTCTTTGCTGCAGCAGGCTTCGTTGCAGATTTGCCGGTTGCCGTTGGCTTTGCTTTGGCCGGCTTTAATGTTTTTGATGCGGCTTTGTGCGATGATCCGCTGCTTGCTTTCCTTGCTGATTTACCTGGCCCGGATTTTGGCGCGTCCCGCTTCTCTGTTCCGGCCTTTGCGGCCGTTTTCGCCCGCATCATTCCGGAGGACGCCGATTTGGAGGATTTCTTGCGCGATTTCTTGGACATACGCCTTCCTTTCGTCGCTTTCGGCGGATCAATCATTGGGACTGTTGCGGGACTTGCCCGAGTTCTCGGAATCGCGCCTTTGGCTGGGCAAATCTGACCGCACCGGAGTATGGTTACAAGGAATTCTAGGCGTCCCCGACTGCTCGTTGGATAGCTTCTTTCAAGGGACTGATGACGGGCAACTGGATTAATCGAGGATGGGCAACCATGCCGTCAAAGGAGCGCTCGTTACCCGTTGACGGGCGCCAGCGCGGCGAACCATCCTCCAGCGAACGCCAGCACCGAGAGGCAATGGCAAGGAATACGTCGCCCCCGGGGGCGGATCGGACGCCCAAGGGGCCGCCACCCGCCGCAGCCGCGCAGCAGCTGCATTGGGACGATCAGGGCTGGGACCATGATCATGACGACGCGGCCGGGCATCAGGCGCGGCGGCTGTTGTCAGGTTCGAAACTCGGCTTCTTCCATCGGTTCCGCGACGGCATCGCAGGCTTCCAGCGCTGGCTCGTCGGCGAACGCTGGGTGCGACGGCTTGCCGTCGTCATCGTGGCGCTGGCCGTCATCTTCGCCAGCTGCTTTGGTGGCCTGTGGTGGCGGCTCGGCGCCGGTCCCATCAACCTGGATCTGGCCACGCCCTGGCTGGCCGAGGCGATCGAGCAGAACATCGGTAACGGCAATACCGTCGAGGTCGGCGGCACCCAGATCGAGCGCGCCGGGCGAATCCGGATTGCCGTGCGCATCCGCGACATCGTCGTGCGCGATCGCGACCACGCGATCGTGGCCAGTGCGCCAAAGGCGGAGGTGCGGCTGTCAGGTGCTGCGCTCCTGATGGGACGGCTGCGCGCAGAAAGTCTCAACCTGGTCGATGCCGTGCTCGCGGTGCGGATCACGCCCGACGGCTATGTCACAGTGTCCGCTGGCGATACCGCAAAGCCGCTTGCAACCGGCGTTGCCAAGCGGGTAGTTCCGCCTGCGCCGGTTCCCCCGCCACCGGGCGTTGCGCCCACGGCCGTGATTCCTCCGGTGCCAGCCGTGGCTACGCAGGGCAGCGGCAATAGCGGTATCCTGGCGGGTCTCGACTGGCTGGACAGCCTGAGCCTCACCGGGCTCGACGGGCAGAATCTCAACGAGATCGGCCTGAAGAACGGCAGTCTGGTCGTCGATGACCAGCAGCGCGGCAACAAATGGAATTTTGAGAACATCAGCCTCAGCCTGCGCCGGCCGCTCGGCGGCGGCGTGGCTTTCAGCCTCGGCGAGGACGGTGCGCGTCCCTGGTCGTTGCGCGTCACGGTGGGACCGGCCGAGAACGGCGTCCGCAGCGTCGATATCCGCGCCGACAAGGTCTCCACCTCGAACATCCTCTTGGCGATGCGGGTGAAGGACCTGACCTACAGCGCCGACTTGCCGCTCTCGGGCGAATTGAAAGGCGAGATCGGGCGCGACGGCGTGCCGACTTTCTTCCGTGGCAAGCTGGTCGCGGGAAGCGGCACCATCATCGACAGTGATACGCCCGATTATCCGATGGCGATCGATTCCATGGAGCTGAGCGTCGAATGGGATGCCGCGCGGCGCGTCCTGGTCGCTCCTTTCAAGATCGTCTCCGGCGCCAACCGCATCACCTTGCTTGCGCATCTGGAGCCGCCGAATGACAGCGTCAATGACTGGCAGCTCGGCTTTTCCGGCGGCACCATCCTGCTGGCGGGAATCGACAACGAGCCGCCCCTGATCTTCAACCGCATCTCGATCGCGTTCCGCTTCGATACGGACCACAAGCGGGTGGTGCTCACCCAGGCCGATATCAGCAATGGCGAGGTCGGCATCGCCGGCTCCGGCGCCATCGACTATTCCGGCGAGCCGCAGCTGACGCTGGGATTTGCGGGCACCCCGATGTCGGCGTCGAACCTGAAGCGGATCTGGCCGGTGCTGATCGTGCCAGAGGTGCGCGAATGGGTGATCGAGCGGATCGAGCGCGGACAGCTGCAGCGCATCGAGATCGGCGTCAACACCGCGGTCAAGAACCTGCCGCGCAAGGGGCCGCCGATTCCCGACGATGGCCTGTCCGTCAATATCGTCGCGAGCGGCGTGTCGGTCCACCCGGTGGATGGCTTGCCGTCGGTGCATGATGCCGATCTGAAGGCTCATGTCACCGGCCGCACCGCGACCGTGACCATCGGGCAGGGGACCGCGGACACGCCGAACGGCCGCAAGCTCACCATCTCGGATTTTGTGTTCGAGGTGCCGGACACCCATCTCAAGCCGCCGCCTGCTCGCATCAGGCTGAAGGTCGATGGACCCGTTCCAGCGGCAGCCGAAATCCTTGCATCCGACCGGCTGAGCGATTTCTCGGCGATGCCGATCGATCCGAACACCAGCAAGGGAACGTTCTCGGCCAACATCAATCTCGGTGTGCCGGTCAAGGGCGAACTGACCAAGCAAGACACAATGTACGCCGTCACCGCCGATCTTAATGGCTTTGCGGCGGACAAGCTGGTGATGAACCAGAAGCTCGAGGCCAATGCGCTGAAGATCTCTGCCAACAATCAAGGCTATCAGGTCAAGGGCGACGTCAAGATCAATGGCCAGGCGGCGTCGCTGGATTACAAGAAGCCCGCGGATGGGGATGCCGACATCAAGCTGCAGGCGACGCTCGATGATGCGGGCCGCGCCCGGCTCGGGCTCGATCTCGGCCCGGCCGTCAGCGGGGCGATCCCGATCAAGCTATCGGGCAAGATCGCCGGGCCCGACCGCGACAGCAAGATGGGGATCGAGGCCGATCTCACTGCGCTCAAGCTCGACAACGTGCTGCCGGGCTGGGTGAAGGTGCCGGGCAAATCCGGCAAGGCCATCTTCAATGTGATCCCGAAGGCGCAGTCGACGCGGTTCGAGGACATCGTCATCGAGGGCGGCGGCGCTTCGATCAAGGGCTCGCTGGAGGTTGACCAGAACGGCGATCTGTTGAACGCCAACTTTCCGATCTATTCGCCCTCCGAAGGTGACAAGACCTCGCTGCGCGCCGAGCGCGGTCCAGACGGCGTGGTGAAGGTCGTGATGCGCGGCGACGTGTTCGACGGGCGCGGCTTTCTCAAGTCGGCGATCTCGGGCTCGAGCAAGGAGGACAGCAAGAGCAAGCTGAAGAACATCGACCTCGATGTCGATCTCAAGCTCGGCGCGGTTGCCGGCTACAATGGCGAGGCGCTCCGCGGCGTCGACCTGAAATTTTCCCGCCGCGGCGGCGTCATCAAGAGCCTCACGCTCAACGGCAAGATCGGCAAGGACACGCCGCTGAGCGCGGAGCTCAAGCAGCGCGGCCAGCAGGGGCTCGGGCGCGACGTGATCTATCTCGAGACCAACGACGCCGGCGCCTTCTTCCGCTTCAACGATATGTATTCCAAGGTGATCGGCGGCCAGCTCACACTCGCCATGGACGCGCCAACGGTCGAGTCGAGCGCCAAGGAAGGCCTGCTCAATGTGCGCGACTTCACGGTAAAGGGCGAGCCTGCGCTCGACCGGATCGCTGCCGGTGGCCCGGGCGGGGCGCAGAACGGCATCTTCTTCTCCCGCCTGCGCGCCGAGTTCAGTCGTCAGAACGGCCAGCTCACCGTGCGCGAAGGCGTGGCGAAGGGACCGGCGATCGGCGGCACCATCGAGGGGACGCTGGACTACCCGGCCAACCAGGTGCGCATGAGCGGCACCTTCGTGCCGGTCTACGGGCTGAACAACATGTTCGGCCAGATTCCGGTGCTTGGCCTCTTCCTCGGCGGCGGCAGCAATGAGGGTTTGTTCGCCGTCACCTATGAGGTCGTCGGCACGCCCAGCGCCCCGGTCCTGCATATCAACCCGATCTCGGCGATGTTGCCCGGCGTGACGCGCAAGATCATGGAGTTCAACACCGGCAAGCAGCAGAACCCGATCGAATTCCCGCAGCAGGGCGACAATTGAGCTGGCGGGCCCGGCGCCGCGCCGCCGGGCGGGTTTCCTTAAAACTCTGCTAACGTGGTCCTGATAAACATAGCAGCCCTGCTGCAGCTGCATTTCAACGGACCCAGCCATGTTTTTCTCGCGCATCAGTTTCAAGCTCGCCCTGATCATTGGCCTCAGCCTCGCCGGCATGATCGTCATGGCGCCGATCGCGCTCTCCACCATGCGCGCGCAAATGCTCAGTGATCGCGAGGCCAAGACGCGGCAGATGATCGACGTCGGCTACGGCATCCTGGCGAACTACCAGCGGCAGGAAAGCGAGGGCAAGCTGACACGCGACCAGGCGCAGGCCGCGGCCATCGCGGAGATCAAGGGGCTCCGCTACGACAAGGTGGAATATTTCTGGCTCAACGACATGACCCCGAAAATGATCATGCATCCGATCAAGCCCGAGCTCGACGGCAAGGAGCTGGGCGCCATGAAGGACCCCGCCGGCAACCACCTGTTCACCGGCTTCGTCGACGTGGTGAAGAGCCGGGGGGCTGGGTTCTACAGCTATCTCTGGCCGAAGCCGGGCTTCGACAAACCTGTGCCGAAGATCTCCTATGTCAAGGGCTTTGCGCCCTGGGGCTGGATCATCGGGACCGGCATCTATCTCGACGATGTCGATGCGGTATTCTGGCAGACTGCCGAGATGTTCGCGCTGATCTGCGGCGCGGTGTTTGTCGTCGTGCTGGTCGGCTCCGTCCTGATCGGCCGCAGCATCACACGGCCGCTTGCCACCATCGCTACCCTCACCGAGCGCGTTGCGTCAGGCGACAGCGCATTCGACGTGCCCCACACCGCGCGCAAGGATGAGGTTGGCGCGCTTGCGAAGGCGCTCCGCGTGTTCAAGGACAACGCGGCCGCGATCGCGCGCATGAACGGCGAGCAGGAGGAATTGAAGCGACAGGCGGACGCGGAGAAGCGGAACACCATGACTGCGCTCGCCAGCCGGTTCGAAGCCAGCGTCCAGGCTGTGGTGAGCGACTTGTTCAACGATGCGGGCGCCATGCAGCAGGCTGCAAAGGGTCTTTCGCAGAGCGCGGGCAACGCGAATCGGCGTGCGGGCGAGATGGCCTCAGCCTGTCAGCAGGCCTCGACCAATGTCCAGGCCGTGGCCGCGGCGGCGGAACAGCTGTCACGGTCGATCTCCGAGATCAGCCAGCGCGTGGCGCAGGCGGCGGACGTTGCCGATCGCGCGGCCAACGACAGCCAGCGTACCAACGACGTGGTGGCGGGGCTTGCCGCCTCGGCGGTCAAGATCGGCGAGGTGATCGGCCTCATCAACGAGATCGCCTCCCAGACGAACCTCCTGGCGCTGAATGCGACCATCGAGGCCGCTCGCGCCGGCGAGGCCGGCAAGGGGTTTGCGGTGGTTGCGAGCGAAGTGAAGTCGCTCGCCAGCCAGACTGCGAAGGCGACCGACGAGATCAGCTCGCAGATTGCAGCGATCCAGGCCGAGACGCAGCAGGTCGTCGGCAACATCCAGAGCATCCGCACGACCATCATGGAGGTCAACGAAATCTCCTCCTCGATCGCCGCAGCGGTGGAGGAGCAGGGGGCTGCGACGCAGGCGATCGCAGCCAGCGTGCAGGAAGCTGCAAGCGGAACGACAGAGGTGTCGCAGAACATCCGCAACGTCAGCGACGCCACCAACGAGACCGGTCGCGCCGCCGAGACGGTGCTTGACTCGAGCGGTCATCTCGCAGGCAAGATGCGGGCGTTGCAGGATCACATCGCCGAGTTTCTGGCCGGCGTTCGCGCGGCCTAACCGGCGCCGCGCGACGCATTCACGCGCCGCTCCTCGCCAAATAGGTCTTCGCAAACCCGATGTACCAATCCAGGCAACCGGGATTGGCCATCGCGTCCTTGTTGATGACCTTCTCGACAGCGTGGCCGAGCAGCAGTTTCTTGATCGGCAATTCCTGCTTCTTGCCGGAGAGGGTGCGCGGAATCTCCGCGACCGCGAAAATCTCGTTGGGGAGGAAACGGCGGGAGAGACCAGCTTCGATCGCCTTGTTGATCCTGGCCTGCATCGCAGCGTCGAGCGCAACGCCCTCGCGCAGCACCACGAACAATGGCATGTAGCTGTCGCGACCGAGATATTCGAGATCGACCACCAGCGAGTCCAGCACCTCCGGCAGCGCCTCGATCGCGGAATAGAGTTCGCTCGTCCCCATGCGGAGGCCGTGCCGGTTGATGGTGGCGTCGCTCCTCCCGTAGATCACGCAGGAGCCGTCGGGATTGATGGTCAGCCAGTCGCCATGGCGCCAGACGGGACCACGGCCGGAGCCGTCGAAATTGTCGGGATACGTCTCGAAATAGCTCGCGCGGTAACGCGCATCGTCAGGATCGTTCCAGAACCGCAGCGGCATCGAGGGCAGCGGCTCGGTGCAGACGAGCTCGCCGACTTCGCCTGTGACCGGGCGGCCCTGGTCGTCGAAGGCTTCCACCGCACAGCCGAGCAGGCGGCACTGCATGGCGCCGGGCGTTTGTGGCAGCTCGCGGTTGCCGCCGATGAAGGCGCCGGCAAAGTCGGTGCCGCCCGAAATGTTGGCCCACCAGATATCCGCCTGTGCGCGGCTGCCGTTGAGCCTGGCAAGCCCGGCGAAGCGCGCATTGAACCAGGCTTGCGTGTCGGCGCTGAGCGGCGAGCCGGTGGAGCCGAGTGCGCGCAGTTGCGAGAGGTCGCCGACCGATGTGAGATCGATCTCGGCCTTGGCGCAGCTTGCGAAGAATGCCGCGCCGGCCCCGAAGAAGGTGGCCTGGCTATCGGCGACGAAGCGCCAGAGTGTGGTCCAGTCCGGCTTGTCCTTCGAGCCAGAGGGACTGCCGTCGAACAGGCAGCAGGTGGTTCCGTTGAGCAGGCCGTTGGCCTGGCAATTCCACATGATCCAGCCGGTCGAGCTGTACCAATGGAAGCGCTCGCCAAACGAGTTCGGTTGGTAGCTGCAGCCGATGTCGTTATGCAGCCCAAGCAGCGGCAGGGCGACGATGATGATGCCGCCATGGCTGTGCACGATCGGCTTTGGCAACCCTGTGGTTCCGCTGGAATAGACGATCCAGAGCGGATGATCGAACGGCAACCAGACGGGATCGAACGCACCGATCGCGGGACTGGTGCGCGCGAGGATGGTCGAAAGCAGGGCATCCGATGTCGCGGCGTCGCCTTCGCCGTGCAATATGAAATGCGCAACCGTCGGCAGCGATCGCCTGAGTTCATCGATGACGGCCCGGCGATCGTGGCGCCGACCGGCATAGGTGACGGCGTCGCAGGCGATCAGCACCTTGGGCTCGATCTGCTTGAAACGGTCGATCACTGCTGGCGCCGCCATGTCGGGCGCGCAGACGCTCCAGATCGCGCCGATGCTGGCTGCGGCCAGAAAGGCGATGATGGTTTCGGGAATGTTGGGCAGGTAGGCGGCGATACGGTCCCCGGGCACGACCCCCTGGTCCTTGAGATGCAGCGCGAGTGCGGCCGCCTGGCGGCGCAGTTCGGGCCAGCTCATCTCCTGCAGCCCACCATCTTCGCCGCGGCTGACGATTGCCGGCAGATCAGCGGCGTCCGCTGCGTCCACATGCCGGAACACCTGGTGGGCGTAGTTCACCGATGCGCCGGGAAACCAGACTGCGCCGGGCATCTTGCGACTGGCGAGCACCGCGGAAAACGGTGTCGGCGATTGCAGGTCAAAATAGTCCCAGATGCTGCGCCAGAAGCCGTCGAGGTCGGTGACCGACCATCGGCGCATCTCTTCGTAATTGGAGAAGCTCAAGCCGCGCTGCTCCTGCAGCCAGCGGCGGTAGAGGGCGATCTGGGGGACGAAAGGTGCGGGCATGGTCGTCGGCTTGCAGTGTGGCGCGAGTGGCAGTGGGGCAGAAGCCAAACTATAGCAGAACTCGCCGGTTAGGCGCTGGTCGCTTCGTTCTGGTCTTCCAGTTTCGCCCGCAGCGTCTTGACCACGCGATGGACGGTTTCGATCTCCTTGATCGAGAGGCCGTCCGACAGCTCGTTGATCCAGGGCGCCTGCAGCTCCATCGCCTCGTCAAAGGTGCGCCGTCCCTTGTCGCTCAGCACGACCAGCTGCGCCCGCCGGTGATGCGGGTTGGTCTCGAATGCGACCAGTCCCTCCCTGTGCAGGTCGTTGATGATCCGTTGCACATTCTGGCGGTTGGCGCCGAGATCGCGTGCGAGCCAGGCCACGGGCTGCGGCCGCTCGGCGCCGACAATGGCGCCAAGGATCTGCCACCGCGCGCTGGTCAGCCCGAGCCGGGCAACCAGCCGGTCGCCCGACGTCTGGATCAGACTGTTCAGCCGGAAGAAGTCGAGCATCAGGTCGGTCAACGCCTCGCCGGGCGGGGTTCGTTTGGCCTTTTTCATCCGTCACCATAAATCTATATTGACATCATAATGTCAATTACCATATAGACGCGTGGTACCACATTGGTGCTATGAAACCAAATATCAGGAGCGTTGTCATGGCCCTGCTTCGTCCGCTTGATCCTGCCTTTCCGATCGATCGCCAGATCAGCGTCGATGCGAGCCCCGTCGTGCTGGTGAACGTGTTCACGCTGGGTGCAGCCGACGAGGCGAGCTTTCTCAAAGTCTGGCAGGACGACGCCGCCTTCATGAAGCGCCAGCCGGGCTTCATCTCCACCCAGCTTCACCGCGCGATCGGCGACAGCCCGACTTATCTGAATTACGCGGTCTGGCAATCGACCGCCGACTTCCGTGCCGCTTTCACCCATCCGGAGTTCAGGGCGAAGCTCTCGGCCTATCCGTCCTCGGCCGTCGCCTCGCCGCATCTGTTTCAGAAGGTCGCGGTATCCGGGATCTGCGTCGCCTGAGCCGCATGGTCCGGCCGCCGAGCGCGGCTGCCGGAAGTCGTGAAGTCAGGCGGCGCGAACGCCGGCAAGGAAGGTCGTGACCTCCTGCGAGAGCTGTCCGGCCTGCTTCGACAGGTTGGCGGCGGCCGACAGCACGAGGCCGGCGGCAGTGCCGGTCTCTTTGGCCGCAGCGCTGACGGCGTCGATGTTGGTGGTCACATCCTTGGTGGCATTGGCCGTCTGGGTGACGTTGCGTGCAATATCGCTGGTCGCCGCCCCCTGCTGCTCGATCGCCGAGCCGATGCTGGCCGCGATCATGCTGACTTCCTCGATGGTTGCGGTGATGCCAATCGTGATGCACTCAAGGCGGTCTGCCCTCAGGGCGGAATGGGTCAACTGGGTCAGTGTCTCAGCGCCGGCACCACCAGGAACGGAATCATTCCGAGCACGACGGCGATCAGCGCAAACGCAAGCAGCGGGTTGTAGCTGTGGGTGAGATCGTGGATCAGGCCGCCGCTCCAGGAGCCGACCGCGGAGCCGAGGCCGCTTCCGATGGAGATGCTGCCATAGATCGTACCGACGCGGTTGCCGCGGAACAGCTTCATCGCGGTTGCGGACAACAGGGGGCCGCGTGAGCCGATCATGCTGCCGAAGCAGACGACGAAGCCGGTGAGCAGCCAGAAGTTCGGGTACCATTGCAGCCCCCACAGCATCACGATGCCGATGATTGAGAGCGCGTAGGAGAACAGGACCGACGGCCGGCGCCCGATCAGCCCGTCGAGCCAGGAGACGCCGAGCATTCCGAACAGCAGCACGACGCCGGAGAATCCCCAGGCGGTCGCGGCCTGCAGCGGAGGGAAACCCGCGTCAATCAGATAGGCCACCACCTGCGGAGAGATGGCGTACATGCCGATCGCAGTGAAGAAGAAGGTCGCAAACAGCGCCCAGAAGGCGTGGTGGCGCATGGCGCTGGCGAGCGTCCAGCCCTCTCCCGCGAAGCTGTCGGCGGACTTCTTCACCACATGGGGCGAGCCGCCGGCAAACAGCCGCCATGGCAGCAAGAGCAGCGGAACGAGCACGAGGACCGCGAGGCCGCCGAAAAACTGATAGGCGCCGCGCCAGCCGAAGCGATCGATCAGGATCTGCGAGGCCGGCAACAGAATCAGCACGCCCGCGCCGGTCGCCGAATAGACCACCGCCATCGCAGTGGGTAGCTTCGGGCCGAACCAGCGGCCGAGCAGGATCGAATTCGGCACATTGCCGATGAAGGCGATGCCGACGCCAACGGCGAGGCCAATGCTGAGCTGAAACTGCCAGAGATGGTCGGCAAGGCTTGCGAACAGGAACGAGCCGCCGAGCAGCAGAAGCCCGAGCGTATAGACCGAGCGCGGTCCGGAGATATCGAACAGCCGGCCGATCAGAGGTGCCGATAGACCGCCGGCCAAGGCGCAGAGAGAATAGACCGAGACGACTTCGGCGCGGTCCCAGCCGAAATTTTCCGAGATGGGTTTCAGGAAGACGGTAAAGCTCTCGCCGAGCCCGCGCCCCAGCACGGAAAGCGCAAAGCATAGCGCGAGCACCACGAGCGCAACACGCGCCGGCCTGGCCGGCGTCGTCACGAGTTCCTCCTGCGGCGTGTTCTGATCCATTGCCGACAGGAGGCGCGCTTCGTGCGCGCCGAGCAAGGGGCGAAAACGAATGGGCCTATGCAGGCTTGAGCAGGACGTGACGCTTCTTGCCCAGGGACAGCTTGATCACGCCCTCCGGCGTGAGATTTTCTTCCGTCAATGACATGCGTTCGTCGGCGACGGAGGTGTCGTTGACGCGCAAGCCGCCGCCCTTGATCTGCCGCCGCGCTTCGCCGTTCGACGTCACGAGGCCCGCTTTCACGAACGCCGCCAGCACGCCATAGCCCGCCGCAAGTTCGCTTTGCGGAATTTCCACCGTCGGCAGGTTCTCGGCGATCGCGCCTTCCTCGAAGGTCTGCCGCGCCGTTTCCGCCGCCTGGCGCGCGGCGTCCGCGCCATGGAGCAGGGTGGTTGCAGCGTCGGCGAGCGCCTTCTTGGCGTCGTTGATCTCGGCGCCTTGCAACTTCGCGAGTCTGTTGATCTCCTCCATCGGCAGCGTCGTGAACAGCTTCAGGAAGCGCACCACGTCGGCGTCCTCGACATTGCGCCAGTACTGCCAGAAATCATACGGCGAGAATTGGTCGGCGTTGAGCCACACCGCGCCTTGCGCGGTCTTGCCCATCTTGGCGCCTGACGCCGTCGTGAGCAGCGGCGTGGTCAGCGCAAACAGTTGCGCGGTGCCCATTCGGCGGCCGAGATCGACGCCCATGATGATGTTGCCCCACTGGTCGGAGCCGCCCATCTGCAGCCGGCAGCCGGTGCGCTTAAACAGCTGCACGAAGTCGTAGGCCTGGCAGATCATGTAATTGAACTCGATGAAGCTCATCTCCTGCTCGCGCTCCAGGCGCAGACGCACGGAGTCCATGGTCAGCATGCGGTTGACCGAGAAATGCCGGCCGACATCGCGCAGCATCTCGATCCAGTTGAGCTTGGTCAGCCACTCCGCATTGTCGAGCATGACCGCATCGTGGGAGCCGGCCCCGTAGTGCAGCACCTTGGAAAATACGCCCCGGATCGAAGCCTTGTTGGCCTCGATCTCGGCGACGGTGCGGATCGCCCGCGTCTCGTCCTTGCCGGAGGGGTCGCCGACCATGGTGGTGCCGCCGCCCATCAGCGTGATCGGCTTGTTGCCGGTCTGCTGCAGCCAGTGCAGCATCATCATGGTGAGATAGTTGCCGATGTGCAGCGACGGGGCGGTGCAATCATAGCCAACATAGGCGGTCGCTTCGCCCTTGGCGGCGAGCATATCCAGCCCCTCGAAGTCGGAGCATTGGTGAATGAAGCCGCGCTCTTGCAGCACATTCAGAAAATCAGATTTAAAGGCACTCATCTGTCTGGGAGCCTGATCATTCTTGTTTTACGGTATTTGCAGCAAAATCCGTGGGAACCGGGTTACCCCGGCTGCCGCGGCTGCGGGCGCTGTGGCATTATAAGATGTGCTGCCCTGGCACAAGCAGGGTGGCACAAGCAGGGCGTCCGGGGTAGGACTCGCGAGGCTCGCTAAAGCGATGATGTTGACGGCGATCGGCTTGATGAGCGGCACCTCGCTGGACGGGGTGGACGTCGCCTTGATCGAAACCGACGGCAGGCGCGTCGCTTCCCTCGGGCCCTCCGGCTACCGCCCCTATAGCGAGCCCGAGCGGAGGTTGTTGCGTCAGGCGCTCACCGAAGCGGTCCATCTGCCGCAGCGTGACGCCCGGCCGGGCGTGCTGGCCGAGGCCGAGCGGGTGGTCACGCAGGCACATGCCGAGGCCGTGAAGGCCTTCACCGCCCAGAACCGCCTGACGAGCGAGGACATCGATATCGTCGGCTTCCATGGCCAGACCGTGCTGCATCGGCCCGAGCGGCGGCTGACGGTGCAGATTGGCGATGCGGCCGCGCTCGCCAAGGCGATCCATATCCCCGTCATGCATGACTTCCGCGCCGCCGATGTCGCCGCCGGCGGACAGGGCGCGCCTTTCGTTCCGGTCTATCACCGCGCGCTGGCCCAGTCGCTGGAGCGGGAGGGGCCGATCGTGGTAGTCAACATCGGCGGCGTCTCCAATATCACCTATATCGACGGCAACGACACGCTGATCGCCTGCGACACGGGGCCCGGCAACGCGCTGCTCGATGACCATGTCTACCGCACGACCGGCCAGCCCTTCGATTGCGGGGGCAGCTTTGCCGCACAGGGGCGCGTGAATGTGGTCTGGGTCGCGCGCACGCTCACCCATCCGTTTTTTATGAAACCGCCGCCCAAATCGCTCGACCGCAACGATTTTGCCCATCTCGATCTCGGCGACATGACCCCGGCGGACGGCGCGGCGACGCTCACGGCGCTCACCGCGGGCGCGATCGCCAAGATCGTGCCGCTGCTGCCGAAGGTGCCGAAGAGCTGGATCATCTGCGGCGGGGGCGCCCGGAATCACACCATGATGCGGATGCTGCGGGAGAAGCTTGCGCCCGCGACCGTCGAGGCCGCGGACGCGCTCGGCTGGTCAGCCGATGCCATGGAGGCCCAGGCGTTCGGCTTTCTTGCCGCGCGGGGGCTGAAAGGCCTGCCGCTGAGCTATCCCGCCACGACAGGCGTGCCTATGCCGATGACGGGCGGGGTGATTGCGCGGCCGTAGGCTCTGACGCGGACTAAATCTCGGCCGCCATCGCCGCGAGCTTGGCGACCGTGTTCATGTTGCGCGCCGTGCCCGATCTGGCTGCCGCGATGGCGAGTTTCGATCTGCCCATGCCCGAGGGGTAGTGGACATAGATCTCGCGGCGCCCGAGCCTGATCTCCTCATCCTGCTTGCCGCGGGCCCCAGCAAGCGTGTCCGCCGGCGGCGCCTGATCGAGGAAGATGGCGACCGTGAAATTCGGCTTGGCTTTTGGAAAGGGATTGTTTGCCGCGACGTCCACCATCTCGGTCGCGCTGCGCACGATGACGCCGACGGGCTTGCCGGCATAGGCCTCAAGCCGCTGCTCGAGCGCGACCTTGATCGCCGCCTCCGACTTGCGGCTTGCGAACACGACATTGCCGCTGGCGATATAGGTGCGGACAGCGGAGAACCCGAGCTCTTCGCACATCTTCTTGAGTTCGCTCATCGGGAGCTTGCCGGTGCTGCCGACATTGACGGCTCGCAGCAAGGCGACGAACGAGCCCATCGCGGAGCCTCTCGGCTAGCGCACGTTGGCGAGCCGCATGTCGAGATAGGCGGTGATGGTCTCCATCAGCGGCTCGAGCTTGCCATCGAAGAAGTGGTTGGCGCCGGGGATCACCTGCTGGTCGATCACGATGCCCTTCTGTGTCTTGAGCTTCTCGACCAGCGTGTTGACATCCTTCGGCGGCACCACGGCGTCCTTCTCGCCATGCACGATCAGCCCGGAGGACGGGCAGGGGGCGAGGAACGAGAAGTCGTAGAGGTTGGCGGGCGGCGCAATCGAGATAAAGCCTTCGACCTCAGGCCGGCGCATCAGGAGCTGCATGCCTATCCAGGCGCCGAACGAGAAGCCGGCAACCCAGCAGGCGCGCGCCTCGGGGTTGATGGTCTGCGCCCAGTCGAGCGCGGACGCCGCGTCGGACAATTCGCCCGTGCCGTGATCGAACGAGCCCTGGCTGCGGCCGACGCCGCGAAAGTTGAAGCGCAGCACCGAGAAGCCGCGATGCGCAAAGGCGTAGTAGCACTGGTAGACGATCTGGTGATTCATCGTGCCGTGAAACTGCGGATGCGGGTGCAGGATCATCGCGATCGGCGCGTTCTTCTGCTTGGCCGGATGGTAACGGCCCTCGAGGCGGCCCGCCGGACCGTTGAAAATGACTTCAGGCATCAGTGAACCCTTAAAGGTACCCTTGGGTGAGACATCAGCCGACTTCGTGCTTGCTTCATCTGGCTCTCCGCCGACGAAACGCTGCTAGTCGAAAGTGGTGATCGGGCGTCGTGACCCGCGAGTTTTCGCGAGCGACGTGTCCTGTGAACCGGAGGCGTGCCTTCTAACATGGAGCAAGGGGCAAAAAGCAAGCATCTTGAACGTGTCTCAATGGGTTCGAGACGCTGGCATTTCGCGTCCTTGCCGCTGACGGACGCGATCACCAATTGCATCTCGTCCCCGCGAGCTGGCAGAAGGTCCTCAGCCAACGCCTGAGCCATAGAGGTACAATAAAACCGCATGCCGGCCCGCGTCTATCTTGACTGGAATGCGACCACACCGTTGCGCCCGGAGGCACGGGCGGCGATGGCGGCGGCATGGGATCTGGTGGGCAACCCGTCCTCGGTGCATGCGGAGGGCCGGCAGGCGCGGCGGCTGGTGGAGGAGGCGCGGGCGGTCGTCGCAGAGGCCATCGGCGGGTTGCCGCGGAACCTGGTGTTCACCTCCAGCGGAACCGAGGCGAACGCCTTGGCCCTGACGCCGGGTTTGCGGAGCGGCGGCCGGGGGCCGGTTCAGCGGCTCCTGGTGTCAGCCGTCGAACATGCCTCGGTCCTCGCTGGGGGACGATTCCCAGCCGAGGCGGTCAGCAGGATTGCGGTGGGGAGGTCCGGGGTGGTCGATCTCGACGACCTGCGTCGCCAACTCGCATCAGGGTCGCCGGCACTGGTCTCGATCATGGCGGCCAATAACGAGACCGGCACGCTTCAACCAATTCGTGAGGCGGCTGAGATCGTCCATGAGGCAGCCGGCCTGCTGCACGTCGACGCAATCCAGGCCTTCGGCAAAATACCCTTCGATATCAGTGTGATGAGAGCAGATCTTGCGGCGGTGTCGGCGCACAAGATCGGCGGACCCAAGGGCGTTGGCGCGCTGGTCGTGGCGGACGGCATCACCGGCCTCGAGCCGCTGTTGCGCGGTGGCGGACAGGAACTCGGCCGGCGGGCCGGAACCGAGAATGTTGCGGGGATTGCCGGCTTTGGGGCCGCAGCTAAGGCCGCAATGGCGAGGCGGGATGCTGAGGGCGCGCATATGCAGCTCCTCCGCGACCGGCTGGAACGAGGGCTGCGGCAAAGCGAGGGCTTAACCCTGTTCGCGGAAGAGGTTGCCCGCCTGCCCAACACCACGCTATTCACCGCGCCTGGGCTGAAGGCCGAGACTGCGGTGATCGGCTTTGATCTCGCAGGAATAGCGGTCTCCTCGGGCTCTGCCTGTTCTTCAGGCAAGGTCCAGCCGTCGCATGTGCTGCAAGCCATGGGATTTGCTGACAAAACCGCACAGGGCGCCGTGCGGCTCAGTCTGGGCTGGTCCACGTCCGAGGCAGACATCCATTGCTGCCTTGAGGCTTGGCGAAAGCTCGCAAGTACCTTACTTAGGGATTAGCGACGAAACACGGCTCGAACGGTTCTAAGCAGGTGATTTCGGCGCTAAAGCATCGTAATAGTTCCGCGAGAGGGACTATCCACCGCGGTCCTTGAAACCGCGAGCGGAGGATGGAATGCCAGCCGTACAAGAGACGGTCGACCGGGTGCGCCGGATCGACGTCGACCAATATCGTTATGGATTCGAGACGAT
>Ga0070741_10003513_pt1 | contig 38765 bp, 21 predicted proteins | sample Coa_R1_4_FD_66440 | JGI IMG/M metagenome (GOLD analysis project Ga0070741, IMG submission 66440) | Surface soil microbial communities from Centralia Pennsylvania, which are recovering from an underground coalmine fire - Coalmine... | ecosystem: Environmental > Terrestrial > Soil > Unclassified ... | reverse complement strand
GATCATTTCCACCACCGATCACGGCATCCCTTTCCCGGATATGAAGTGCAACGTGAACGATCACGGCACCGGCGTATACCTCATTATGCGCGGTCCGCGTCCGTTTCAGGGCGGTCAGGCTTTGGACTCGATGGTGTCGCAGATCGATCTGTTTCCCACGGTCTGCGAGTACCTGGATGTCGGACGGCCGTCCTGGCTGCAGGGCAAGTCAATGATGCCGCTCCTCCGCGGTGACAAGGATGAAATCAACCACGAAGTCTTCGCCGAGGTCAACTATCACGCTGCCTACGAGCCGCTGCGTGCTGTGCGCACACGACAGTGGAACTACGTCCGGCGTTTCGACGGCCGCACCCGGCCGGTGCTCGTCAACTGTGATGACGGTCCGAGCAAGAAGTTCTGGATCGCGCGCGGATGGGGCAAGCAGAAGGTCGATGCCGAGCAGTTATTCGATCTTACGTTCGATCCGTGCGAAAGGAACAATCTGGCCGGCGATGCTTCTCGGGGCGCCGTGGCGGCGGATATGCGTGCGCGGCTCGAACGCTGGATGCACGCGACCGACGATCCGTTGCTGCGCGGGCCGGTGCCGGCACCAAGCGGCGCGTCCTACAACAGCCCGGATGCGATCTCCGGCGGCGAACCGCTAACCAGGGTGGCGTAAGCGCGTCTATCTTGGAACCACTGGCAAATAAACGGCGGAAGCGTGCTCCCGGTCGTGATAAACACGATTGATCGCTTTGACCATTCGAGTCGCCAACTCGGGTTCCTCTCCGGTATTCGGATTACGGCTATAGTGCGGGAAATTGCTGCTGGTGACGTGCACTCGCAACCGATGGCCGGCACGAAACAGATTGCTCGTGGCCCACAGGTCAACACTGATCCGCACGATCTCGCCGGGTTTCAGCAGCCGCGGCTTCTGGAAAGACTCGCGATAGCGCGCCCGCCGCAAACCATCCGCGACATTCTGTGCATATCCGTTCGGCCACACGTCGACCAGCGTCGCGGCGAAATCGGTATCCGGCGCCGATGAACTGATCGAAAGCTCGACACGAACCGGTCCCGTAACTTCCACGTCCTTTTCCAGCGGCGGCGTGGTATAGACAAGCACGTCCGATCGGTTTTCGACGGTCCGCTGGTCGACGGCGCCGGCCGTGATCCCGCCGCAGCAGAGGCCGCCGCCCGCGGTCGGCACGGGATCCGCCGGATCGTAGGTGTACTCGTCGGCGCTTTCCGATTCCGGTTTGACCGTGCTCAGCGTCCCCTCGCCGGCTGCCGACCGGGCGCTGCCGTTCGAATGAAAGTAGAAAGCAGTCTCGTGCGCGCGAGCCGGAGGCCATTGGTCCTCGTCGCGCCAAACGTTCTCTCCCATCACAAAAATGCGTACCGGCTTCTCATGTTCTAAACCGTTGCGCGCGCCGTTCAACAGGTAGTCGAACCACTTCAGCGCCAGTCCAGTCAAGTCGAACTCAACTGCCTTTCCGAAATCCAGGTCTCCGGCTTTCGGCCGCAGGGCGCCATGAGACCACGGTCCCATGATGAGCCGTTGGCCTTCACGCGCCTCGCGCGTGGCAGCTTGCGACCGCATGGCATTGAAGACACGCGGCGGCCCATTGCCGAACACATCGTACCATCCACCTATGTGCAGGCCCGGCGCGCGCACCTGCCGATAGTGCGGCTCAAACGCAAAACGGTCCCAGTATCCGTCACGCGCCGGATGCTGCATCCAGTCGAACAGATAGGGCGCCAGAGACCGCCCGGTTGGGAGTTCCAGAACAGGGTAGCTGGTCGGTGGAACCCGATCTGCCCACTTCCGGATGTCGGCTTCCTTACGGGTCACCCGATCCAAAGTGTCGTATGCGAGGCCGGTGACCCAACTTTCGACGAGCCACTGCGAGAGCGCGCCGCCGCGATGAGTGAATCCCTCGTAGAAATCACTTCCGGCTTCGATCGAAACGAACCCAGCCAGGTGAGGCGGTCCGGACAGCGCAGCCATCAGGGTCGTGTAGCCGTGATACGATCCGCCATAAACGCCCACCTTCCCATTGCAATATGGCAATGCGGCGGCCCATTCCACGCTGTCGTAGCCGTCCTCGAATTCATTGGCCAGCGGATACCAATCGCCGCCCGACCCGAAGCGGCCTCGGACATCCTGTAAGACGACCACAAACCCGGCCCCGGCGCCTCTCTCCCCGAAGTTCGCGACGAGCATTCGGTTGTAAGGCGTACGGTGCAGGATAACGGGATGTTTGCCCTGTCCATCGGGACGGTAAATATCGGCCCGCAGGATCACTCCGTCACGCATCTTCACCGCGACGTTGCGCTCAACCTCAATCTGTGCCCCAGCGGCGGAAGCGCTGCAAATCGCGATCGCAAACAGAACGGTTTTGGAGAAAATCATGCGGCCGGTTTAAACGTGTGAATGGACGCGTTCTTACGATAGTCGCGGGGGGAAACGCCGAAGCGCTGGGCAAAGACCGTTGCCAGATACTGGCTGGAGCAAAACCCACAGGATGTAGCGACATCCAGGATGCTCAGTTCCGGCGATTCCCGAAGCAGGCGCGCTGCCATATCCAGACGGCAACTCTTCAGGAAATGAAGAGGGGTCATATTGACCAGCACCTTGACGTGGCTGATGAACTGCGTTACACCCAGGCCACATGCTTCGGCCATTACCTGCAGCGACCAGTCGAACGCCAGGTGACCAGGATGGCGCCGCAGATCGTTAAGAAATAGCTGGACGGTGCGGCGCGAACTGGAGAGCGAACTATCCAGCGCGGCCTTTTGGCTGCGCAGCATGTCCAGCAACAGTACGCAGATTTCGTTCAGCCGCACCGCCAGAGTTGACGTACTGCTGCCGCCCGAATCGGATTCGACGGCGCACGCAATCGCTTTGCAACAACGGCGAATGTCCGGAGTCGCATGCCAGACCGGCCGCTCGTTGTGCCGCAGAATATTCGTCAACTCATCGCGATCGTGGTCGCTGAGTAGAATCCATTCCGGCCATTTCCAGCTGTGATTGGGGCGCCGGATTCCGAGGTCGAGAATCACCCAGTGCAGCCTTCCCGCAGTCACGTTTGGCAGCCCCACCCGATGGAGTTGCCAAGGCCGGGTAATCGTCAGGTCGTCCGGTTCGAGGATAAAGTCGTGATCATCGGCTGCAAAACCGAGGCTGCCGCTTTCGAGAAACGTCAATTCCAAGCCCTCGTTGCGGTGCCACGGCAAGCCCCAATCCTGGTCATGCCCTGCATCCCAGTAGCCGACGTTTTTCAACCCCGGTAACGCATCGGCCGGCAGCTTTCTGCCCGGATAGTGCCCATGGCCGATCGCTTGCAAATGGACACAACCGCGCGCGGCGGCGTCTACCAAGGGCGTGCAGCTGTCCGCCTGGTAAATTTCATTTCCACCTTTAAACACAACTGAGTGCGACATACAACCCTAAGGAAACAGCGGGGTTTCTTGGGTCTAGTATATCAGGTTGGGTTACAAAATGTTCGAAATCCTTCACTGAAGAATGCTGGACGACAACGTCGAATCACACAGTTAGAATGCCGGTCGAGATGATCTCATTGCATGGCGTATTCGCAGGGCTGTTGTTATCGTCTCCGTTGATCGCTCAGGTTGTGAACGGATGGCCAAACCCTGGCGCGGAAGCGGGGACTGCGGGCGCGTCCGCGTCTGCTCCCGACGACAAGAGCGCCTTGGTGTCGCAGCAACGGGCGGACGCCTGGCGCGGCCGGAGCAGCTTCGAAGTTCGTGGTGTGGCAGGCGCTAGCCACGTGGTTGCGCTTCTATTCGGCGTGGGAGCGCGGCCGGCGGTGTCCGTCGCGCCGGGAAACGTTTGCTATTTCCGTGTCGCCGGGAAAGTCTCGTCCGGATCTCCGAAGACCGAACTGGAACTGCGCGCCCGCTGGTACGACGAATCCGGCGTTCTCCTGTCGGAAAGACCCGCGCTCTGCCAGACGAGCGCTTCAGCAAGCCATTCCTGGACCGTGCTCGACGGGTGGGACACTGCTCCTGCCCGCGCTGCGCGTGCCGTACTAGCGTTATACGCCACAGAAGCTGAAGGAGCAACGGTGCTGCGCGCTGACGGCGTCCAGATCACCGTCGAACCCGTGCGGCTCCCGAACTATGTGGATGGGAACGAGCCGGGCTGCTCCTGGTTGGGATTGGCTGATGCCAGCGAAAGCCGATGTCCGGCACAGGAAGTGAACCTCGTCCCTAACCCGAGCTTCGAGCATGGCACCGCGGGATGGAAAACCCAGACCGTGGCCGGCGCCTCGATTCGCTCGTTCGCTCGTAGTTCCGGATGGGCCGGCCACGGCCGGAGTTCCATGGAGTTGGCCGGAACCATCGGCCGTGACCCCGGATCCCAGTTTTCCCTGGTCAGCCGGCCCATTCCTGTTACGGGCGGCCAGGAATATACACTGCGAGCCACTGTCAATGTGCCGAAACTCCCGGCTGGCGGGTACGTCCGGCTTCTTCTGCACTGGCTGGATTCCAACGGTAAGCTTCTGGCCGAAACTCATAACACTGATTCGGTGGTCCGCGTCCAGGGCATCCACGCGATGGAACTCACGAAGCCCGCACCGCGGAATGCGACAAAGGCTATCGTCGCTGCCGCGCTTGCCGGTGCGACAGCGGGCGAGTATAGATTCAGTGTCGACGCAGTTTCTCTGGTCGCCGACAGTGGCGCTGCACCTACCCGGCCGTTCTGGGTGGGCTTCAACGATCAGCTACTGAATGCGGGCCCGCTGACTCTGCAACAGGATCTCGATCATGACGTACAACTCGGGATCAACGCGGTCCGTTTGCCGATCAACCTGTCTCTCGACGATCTGTATAAGAAGGTCTGGCCCAGTCCGGAAGCTCCGATCAATCTGGATCCGATCGCTCCTGTGATCGATGCCTTCTTCAAGGCGGGAGTGCGTGTCCTGTTGTTATCGCCAATCACGCCCTGGATGACAAAGGACCGCCACCTCGACCCGGCTCATTATACGGATGTCGGCCGATTGTCCGCGGCATTCGTACGCCGGTGGCCGCGCATCGTGGCGGTCGAGGCTCACAACGAACCGAACGCGGCGAATTTCTGGCGTCCTGCCGCCAATCCCGTGGAATTTGTGCGCTATCTGGAGGCCGTCTATCGCGCGGTGAAAGCGTCGGACCCGGCGATGCCGCTTTTGGCGCCTTCGTGTAATGCGCCGTTGACAAGCGAAAAGAACATGAGCATTCCGGATTACATGAGGGCGTTCTATGCAGCGGGTGGTGGGCGTTGGTGTGATGCTCTCTCGATCCATCCTTATCCTTATGGCGCTTCCTCCGGATCCGGGGCTGATCGCACACGCTCGTTCTGGATGGGAGCTGATGAATGCATGCGCCAGCTTCGAAATGTCCGCGATGCCTTTCACGATAATGCGAAGCCGATCTGGATTACGGAACTGGGCAGTGCCACCACTCGCCCCGCATATCCTGCGCTGCTACAGACCATCACGGAGCAGCAACAGGCGCGGAGCACCGTGCTGTTATATGATTGGGCTCGCCGCCAACCGGATGTGGAGGCGATCATCTACCATACGAACGCGAGCAAGCCCCAACCGCGCGAAGGAGACTTTGGAATCTTTGAGGCAAACGGGAGACTCAAACCGGCCTTCGCTTCGCTCCAGACAGAGTTGCACCGTACGCAACGGCCATATTTCGATGGCGACAGCCCAGCCTGCCGCTGGACAGGAGAACCTGGCGATAGCCCGAGTGTGCGAGAAGAATGAACATCGTTGGCGACAAGCGGCGGCCGAACATTCGAGAGGCCTGTTTTACGCTTTCACGCCTTCGGCACCCAGTAAGTTCTTTTCGCGCGAAAGGTGCTTGATTAAGTGACCGCAGACTTTTCAACACGAGTAGCAGAAATCACAGTATCGCAGCATAGATGTAAGATTCTTGTTGTGAGAACAAACGTTCCCGTGGCGAACCTTCCGAGCACAGCATCGACTTCAATGATGCACAGTTACTAGGTAAAGGATGAAAACCGCTTCAGATCCCGGGGAGACAAGGTCAGTTTTATACAGGCTGCGAGAGCTTGCAGGAACGCGGGTGTTGCCATAGACTCGTTATCATGCGCAGTGTTTCGGTAGGAGGTCGGTCGTGCAGCCCGGAATGACACGTTTATCAATTGCTTCTTTCAGCCTGTCGCTGATCTTGGTAATTGCCGCCTTTGCGCAATCGAATACTGCGACGGTTTATGGAAACGTCATGGATCAGAGCGGAGCGGTGATTGCAAACGCACCGGTCGCCGCCACCAACAAGCTGACGGGTATTCGGTCCACGGCGGTATCAAACTCTACGGGCCAGTTTACATTCAATTTCCTCCCGGTCGGGACTTACATCTTCGAAGTAGAAGCCCCCGGATTCCAAAAGCAGGTAAGGGATCAGGTTCCGCTGTCGGCTGGACAGACGGCTGAGTTGATATTTCAGTTAGCGTTAGCTACCTCAAATGAATCGGTGACCGTATCGGCTGAAGCAACCTCGTTGAACACCGAGAGCGCCGAACAGCACACTACCGTAACGACGAAAGAAGTGCTGGAGTTACCGTTAGCGAAAAGAGATTGGAGCGGACTTCTCCAAGTCGGGAACGGGGTGGCGAAAGCGGGGGGCAGCGGCATCTCGCTGAATGGTCTGCCTCCCTCCGGTTTCTATCTGACGGTGGACGGAACTAATGCGTTCGAAGATTCCGAACTTCCCACCGTTGGTTTTTACCAGAGCTTTAACACGATCAATACCATCAATTCGGAAGCGATCGGCGAAGTCAGTTTCAGCAAAGGCATCGCGCCCGCGTCAATCGGCAGCAGCATGTCGGGAACCATCAACCTGATCACGAAGAGCGGAACCAACCAGTTCCATGGAAGCCTCGTCGAGATAAATAGTGTCGCGGCGTTTAACGCGCGCAACCAGTTCCTGGCCACGAAACCCGGCTCCACCTTCAACGAGTTCGGCGGCTCTTTCGGCGGACCGATCATTCGCGACAAGCTTTTCTTCTTCGGCAACTATGAAGGGACGCGCAACAGCGCGTTCACGGCCGTGACGGGCGCGGTTCCCACCAAAGAGTTCGTCGCGCAGGTGCTGGCCTCGCAGCCCGTGTTTCAGTCGATCCTGGCGCAGTTTCCATTTCCCAATCAGCCTTATGCCGCCGCAGCCCAATCGGCGCAGTACATCGGAGCGGCAGCCTCCGTGGCCAACGATAACAATGCCGTCGCCCGCTTCGACTACTATGCCGATGCCAAGGATCTGGTGACCTTGCGCTACACACGGGCGCGTCCTTATTCGCTGGTGCCGAACAAGGTGGCCATTGATCCGCGGGCAACATACGGACACGACGATACGTACAACGGCCAGTATACGCATAGCGCGACGGGATGGACCTCGGTAGCGCGGTTTGGGTATAACCGCACAAACATACTTCGCTCCGATCAGGGCTACGGGGCCAATCTGCCGGGATTTTCGTTTGGATTCAGTGTGGGTGCGCCGGAATCTTTCGCCAAGCGAGGTAGTATTTTCAGCGGCGAAGAGATGATCGCCAAAACCATTGGACGCCACTCGCTGCAGTTCGGTGCGATCGTGCAGCGGAACAATTCGGGCCGCATCGACGACACGACCACTGCCTACAGCTATTCCAGTTTGGCCGATCTCCTGGCCAATATTCCCAACTCGCTTTCGATCTCGTTTCCGCTTACGCTGTATCAATTGCACACCTACCAGGTGGGCGGATATGTACAGGACGATTTCCGCGTCAACTCCAATCTGACGTTCAACCTGGGAATCCGGTACGATCATTTCACCGTTCCGAAGGAACGCGATAGCCGCGTCTACACGCGAGCCGCAACGTCCCTCGGCCCGGGATTCGGCCCGTTCAAATCGGCGGATCACCCTTACGATGCGGACTGGCTGAATTTCGCGCCACGATTGGGATTTGCGTGGTCGATAGGTAAGGATCGGAAGACCGTGATCCGCGGTGGATCCGGAATTTTCGTCAGCCCCCATCCCATTCAGGGCGCTGGAGCCTCTATGGTCCTCGCCGGGCCAAACGTGCCGTTGCACCTGAACTTGAGCCGTGCGCAGGCTCTGGCGCAGGGTTTGAAATACCCTTTTGATCGAGATCCGATTCTCGCGAACATTGAAGCGACAAATGCCCCGATTTCGAACACCGCCATCAGCGATCATTATCCAAATCCGTATAGCATTCAGTGGATGATGAGCGTCGAGAGAGAACTTCCGGGCGGCATGGTTTTCGAAACGTCATACGTCGGCAATCGCAGTCTACACATGAACATGGTCCGCATGCAGAACCTGCCCGACAGGATTACAGGGATCGCGCCGAATCCCGATCCGAACTTCGGACAGTTCCGGTATTACGACGCATCCGATTCAAGTTGGTACAACGCGCTCCAGCTTTCGCTGGACAAACGGTTCTCCAAGGGGCTTTCGTATGGCCTGCATTACACGTATGCGAGCAACATCTCGTATGGCGATGCGGACCTCTGGCTACAGGCGCCGCCCCAGGATAATAACAATATCCGCGCCGATAAGGGTCCGACGCCGTTCAGCATCCGGCACAATTTCAACGCCAGCGTAGTGTACGAACTGCCGTTCGGACACTGGGTAAACCCAAACCCCAGCAGGGCGGCGAAGCTTTTGCTTGGCGGCTGGCAGATCTCGAGCATCTTCACGGCGAACACCGGGCTTCCGGGCAATATTACGGAGAGCAAGTCGGCATATCCATCGAGCCGCCCCGATGCCACGGGTCTGGATCGTGTCTTCAGCAACTACACGGACACGCTCCAATATTTAAACCCGGCCGCCTTTGTTCCGGTTCCCATCATCACGGCCAGCGGTGCGGCAGCGCGTCCCGGTAACCTCGGCCGGTATGCAATCCGGATGCCCGGGCGGGTGAACGTCGATGCGTCGCTCGCCAAGTCGTTCGAGTTAAGCGAGAGGTTTCATCTTCAACTGCGCGGTGATGCGTTCAATGCTTTGAATCACACGAATTTGACAGGGCTTCAGACAGACATCAGCAACTCGGCTTTCGGACGCCTGACGTCGGCAACCGCGCGAACTTTGCAGATCGGAGCCCGGCTGCAATTCTGAGCCGGCGTGGCGGAGCTCTGCGGATGATTACTCTCGACCGACGACGGTTCCTGGCGTCGCTGAGCTGCAGCCTTTTCGCGCAACAGCCGCCACAGCCGAATATCATTTTCATCCTGGCGGACGATCTCGGCTACGGCGATGTGGGATGTTACGGCCAAAAGAAAATCCGAACCCCGAACATCGATCGACTGGCGGCGGAAGGCGTTCGCTTTACACAGGCATACGCAGGCGCTCCCTCTTGCGCTCCCTCCCGTTGTTGTTTGATGACGGGACTTCATACGGGTCACGCACGCGTGCGCGGAAACACGGGGAAGGCGCACCAACGCGTGCCTCTCCAACCGGACGATGTGACCGTTGCAGAAGTCTTGAAGCGCGCAGGTTATCGGACGGGCATCTTCGGAAAGTGGGGTTTGGGCGAAGCGGGGACGTTCGGGGTGCCGAACGACCAGGGCTTCGACGAGTGGTTCGGCTACCTGAACCAGGATCATGCACTCGAGTATTATCCAACGCACCTTTGGGACAATCGCACCGAGTATTTTCCTCCAGGCAATCAGGGAGCGAAACATAACCAGTATGCGCAGGATCTGATCACCGGACGGGTGCTGAAGTTCCTGGATGCGAGTGCGCACAGCCCGTTCTTCCTGTACGCAGCCTACACGCTGCCGCACGCTTCTTCGGAACTCGGCCGCGATACCGGAGACGGGTACGTGGTGCCGAACTATGATCCCTACTCGAACGAGCCGTGGCCCGTATCCGAAAAGGGCTACGCGGCGATGGTGACACGCCTTGATAACGATGTCGGCAAAATCGTGAATCGCGTGCGGCAACTTGGGCTTGCAAGCAACACGTTGATTATCTTTACGAGCGACAACGGTCCCGCCGCCAACGAACGTAGCCACGATGTGAAATTCTTCTCGAGCGCAGGTCCTTTGCGTGGCAGCAAGTTTTCTCTTTATGAAGGAGGAATCCGGATACCGTTTGTGGCCCGCTGGCCAGGGCGCATACCGCGGGGGACCGTGAGCGATTATCCAATTGCGTTCTGGGATATGTTGCCGACGTTCGCTCAGTTGGCGGGCGTGCCTGCGCCGGCGCACATTGACGGCATTTCGGTACAAGACGCGTTCTACGGGCGGACTCCGCCAAGCCGCGAATATCTTTACTGGGAGACGGTGGAAAAGGATGGCGGAAAAGCCGTCAGGATGAGCGCATGGAAAGCGGTGTGCCGGCGGTCCCAGGTGGAACTCTTCAATCTCGACCACGACATTTCTGAATCGAAAGATGTAGCAGCGCAGTATCCCGAGATCGTCAGCCGAATGCGCGAGATCTTCACCAGGGCACATACCGACAGCCCGGATTTTGCCGCGCCGCCATAGAGGAAGACGGATTGGCACCATTGAATCGCAGAGAAGCCGCCCTCACGATGTGCGGAGCCGCGCTTGCTCCCGGACTACTGAGAGGTGCGAGGCGTCCAGCCGGGACCAGACCCAACCTGCTGTTCCTGATTACCGACCAGCAGCGGGCCGATACGCTGGCTGCATACGGCAATCATCGTTTCCACCTCCCGAATATGAACCGGCTGGGCGCGGAGAGTGTGGTCTTCGAGCACTGTTATACGGCACAGCCGATCTGTGGTCCCAGCCGCGGCGCAATGCTGACGGGGCTCTGGCCGCACAGCGCCGGCGTGCTGACGAATAGCGGACGCCTGCAGGGCGAACGCAAGGTGTTTCCCGAACTACTGGCCAATCCGGAGTATAGAACTGGTTATTTCGGCGAGTGGCACCTAGGCGACGAGTTGTTCGCGCAGCACGGATTTCAGGAATGGATTTCGATGGAGGACGGTTACCAGAAGCTCTTCTCCCCAGGACGAGACCAAAATGCCGTCAGCGATTACGCGCGGTACCTGGTATCGTCCGGGTTCGAACCGGACTCCAAGAATCGTAAGACATTCTCTCGCGAAGCGATCGCGAAGCTTCCGTTGGAATACCGTAAATCGAATTTCCTGGCAGCGAGGGCGAGTGAATTCATCATTCGAAATCAGCGGGAGCCGTGGATTCTGTTCGTTAGCTTTATGGATCCGCACGTCCCATTCTATGGACCATTGAATGATGCACACACGGCCGAAGAGGCTCCGCTCCCGCCGAACTATCCGGGTTTTCCGGTCGCCGGCGAGCCGCGTTTCTATCGATTCCTGAGGGCGCGGTTTCAGAAGGAAGGTTACCGCGCATATTTATCCCTGCCGGGTCACGATCTGAAAAGCCGTGATTCCTTCCAACGGCTGGCGCGAAATTACGCCGGGCTTTGCAGCGAAGCCGACGGCGCATTCGGGCGGATTCTGTGGGCCCTCGAAGCATCGGGGCAGAAGGATAACACGATCGTCGTCCATACCTCCGATCACGGCGAGATGATGGGCGCGCATGGGCTGATCGGTAAGGAGGTGATGTACGAAGAGTCCGTCCGGGTTCCGCTGACAATCAGGATCCCGTTCAATACTGTGAAGCCCGGGCGTGTTGCAATGCCGGTTTCCACCGTCGATATCGTACCCACTTTGTTTGCACTGATGGGCTCGAAAATTCCGGAGTCAATGCAGGGCCAGAGCCTGATTCCGGCGATTAACGGGGAGCCGCTGAAGCGCAGTTGTGCGTTCATCGAATGGAACCGTGCCGATGGCGACGAGGCTTCCGAAAATTCGTCGAACGGCCGGACTTTAGTAACCGCGGACGGGTGGAAACTGGTCCTGTATGCCGGGGATGAATGCATGCTGTTCGACAGGAACAATGATCCACTGGAGATGAATAACCTCTACCACCGGCCGGAGTCAGCCGCGACGATAAAGCGATTTCGGGAGTATGTGCAAACCTGGCAGCGGCGCACCGGCGACAGCCTGCAGCTATAGCGGTGCTTGTGCGGGACGGCCGCGGATCTTGCTTTTCCGCCGCGAGGCCCTCGCTGTGTATGGCGGTGAAGCAGGGAGGACAATGCACCGGGTTGATATCCAATCTGTGCAGGCCGAACTTACTGCGCGGAAGCAGTACTTTTCTTGACTTAAGTGCTTTAACTCAATTACAGCCTAGCCGAACTGCCGAGAATCTATTGCTTCAGTCTACAAATCCTCAAGAGTTCATCATCTCTTCCCAGGTGACTTCGCGGTGCAGATCAATGGCCATCCGCCCCAGAATCGTGGTCAACGTGCTCTCGGCCGACCGCACACCCGTATTCTCCGGCTTTCCTTCCTGCACTCGGGCGAGAAACGCCTGCAGCGAATCGATCGTGATGTCGTGCGCCGATTTCTCACTGACGGGTCCCTTGCCCACATCATAGGACCAGAACTCCCGCGCGGTTTCGATCACACCGTTTGCTCCGATATAGCGTTCGCTGTTCGCCCGGAAGAATCGCGGCGTCATTTGCGACCCGACGAATGTCGCCTGCACTTTATCGGCGTAATCGAACGTCACGTTCAGGTGATCCATGATGTCGCCCCGCATCTGCAGCGTTCGCCCGCCGGTCCCGTACGCTTTGCTCGGGTGACCGCCCATGAACCAGTTGATCGAGTCGATATTGTGGCAATACGTTTCGACAATCACGTCACCAAACGTGGAGCGCCACAGCTTCCACTCGCGCAGTTTTTCCTGGTTGTTCCTGGGCAACGGGCCAGTAGGTTCACTGCGTGGGATCGCATTCTTAAGAAACTGCCCGTGGACCTCGCGGACCTTGCCGATTGCGCCGGAGTCCAGCATCTGCTTCGCCCTCTGATAGACCGGCCCGTATCGTTGCTGGAATCCAAAAGTGATATTGATTTTCCGATTCGCACCATCGGCGGCGCGCATCACTCGCTTGCAGCCTTCCACGTCGGCGCCGGCGGGTTTTTCGATGTAGATGTGCTTGCCGGATTTCACCGCTGCTTCAAAATGTTCCGGATGCAAAAACACCGGCGTGGCGATAATCACAGCGTCTACGTCGGATGACAGTAAATCGGTGTAGTCCTTATAAACTTTGACGTCCGCCGAAGGGAGTTTCGTCTTCGTGCTCTCGATGTTTTGTTCGGAGATATCGCAAAGCGCAGTGACGCGGGCGCGAGGATCCTTCGCAATCGTGCTCGCATCGTAACTTCCGCGATTCCCGACGCCCACCACTCCGATTTTTACTGCGTCGTTCGCGGCGGAGCTGCGAATTGCCTGAAAAGGAACGATCGCGGCAGCCTGGACTAGATTCCGTCTGGACAACTTGGCCATCTTAGACATCTCCTCAATGGCGGCATTATATCCGATCCGGCAGCCGATCAGTGTCTCGAATCAAGATACCGCTCGGGGCGCGCTTCGGCCCTCAGCAAGAATGGTCCTTTGTCATAAGAAACACGAGCCTTCGATTCGACGCCTGCATGAACGATAGGACTCTGGCCCCTGCTTCCACCGTGAGCAGGAGCAGGACAGCTCTCCGCACCTCAGAAACGACATCGCAGCGATACTTGTGGAATGCGAGGCGATACCGCCGAACATGGCAAAACGTGTGAAAGGGGTGTTGTAGACTCCGAAGCCAGAGCGAATGACCGTCTCTTCGCCTTCCTCACATCCCAGGCGAAACCAACCCTGGCCGTCTACTTGGCGGCGCTGTTTGCCGCCACCGCCGTTCCCGCAACGCCCTCTTGAAACACCTGGGCGAAGAAGTCTCGTGAGGAGGGTGAACAACCGATGTGCACGAGCTCGCTGCCCGGGCTCTCCTCGGTGAATCCCAGGTAGCCGTACCAGCCCAGGTCGTCGAGCACCGCCTGCAGGCATTCCCGCTCGCCGGCCGGAAGCTTCCGCATGTGGATGTCGAACACCCGCCCGCTGCAGTGTCCCAGAAACTCCGGGCTGCCCTGCAGGGCCAGCGCGTCCATCGGATGCACCAGCGATGTTACTTCCAGCGGCTCGAAGGGCTCCTGGGCCGACGTCATCTGCTCATACAATCGCCGGGTTTCGTAGGCGATATAGGATAGGGTTCCGATGGCATCCGGAGAGGCCTGCAGGTACAGTTCCTGATTCTTCGGATCGTCCGAGCCGATGGCGCCGAGGCCCGACGTCCGGAGGCGGAACCCGAAATAATCCGGATTATCGAAGGCTTTCGCCAGACGTTTGCCCTGGTCCGCACGGATGTCGTCGCAGGTGCGGAAGGCTAAATCGCTCGTGCGCAGCCATACCGACAGCCGATTGGGTGCCCGCGCAGCATTAATAATGTCGCTGCGGTAGTCGTCCGCCAGTTTCCTGAAGGCATCCGTGTCGGCCTTACTCAATGCCAGCAGTTCCTCGGCGCGCATCACCCGGAACCAGTAGGTCGGCGAGTAATCCCGTTGCATCTGCGCCTGGATCGCCTCATAAAGGTTACGATTGTAAACCGGGCTGCAGTTGAAGAACATGCGTGCCACGGTCAGCGGATGGTCTCTGAATCCATTCGCCATTTCGGCGATCGAGCGTAAATAAGATACGCAACCCTCGCCGCAATGATAAGCGAAGATGGCCCAGTCGCGACCGTTGAATTTTTGTTCCAGGCGGGCCAGATACGCGCCGGCCGCGGGGATCGCACGTTCCGGGATCAGGCGATCGTCACGCACGGTGACGGTGTAAGGCGACCGGACCTTCACGGTGCGCTTCCTGCCCTTCACTGTTTTGGTCTGGGTCGTGATCCTGTAGCGCGTAGCGTGAACCACTTGCAGCCCCATGCTGCGCGCGGTGGTCTCGGAGATCTGCATGATCCCTTTCGGACCAGCCGGACTTTCGGCGTTGGCGAGTCCCCAGCTTTCCAGGTAGCTGACAGCGGCCAGCGTGGACGCCGGAAAACCGCTCTTCTTCTCCGCCGCGTTGAACAGCGCGCTCAATCTGGGGCTGGTGATGCGCTCGGCGCCCGGCACCGATTGCGCCTCCCGCATAATGACGAAAGTCTGGGACTGGATCATCAGATCGGTGCGCACGCGCAGCACGTCGTCGGCAATGTCGGAGCGCTCGATCCCTATGCCGGCCAGCTTATGTGCGGGAGTAAACCGTTCGACGTGCGACAGGATTTGAAAAGAAACCGTGAAGGGAAGTAGAAGGGCAAGAAAGATAAGAGGAGTTAACCAGGTCCTCATGATGATAACGTCCGGCGCAATTTGGCCCGATTCCACACCCGGCCGAGAGCCATCGCAATTCGGGCCACTCCTACAATTTTACCCGGTAATCGAGAATACGCAACAGGGGCTTAACACGTTTCGGCGAAAATGTTTTAGAAATGACGGGCCAAACCACGGTCCGGGTTGATCCCGAGGTCAGAAGATGAGCTTCAGCAACTTCCGGCGCGCCTCGGGGTCATTCTTGACCTCGAGGACGAATCGTTGCAGGCGCTCCTGAATCAGCGCCTGATCCTCTTCGGTCAGTTCGGGTACTCCAGTCCGATAATAGCTAAGTTCGCGGACGCGCTCGCCCAGTGCCGCTGTGAGCATCGGGTTGGCCATCCGTTCTTCGAAGATTTCAGCGGGCGTCGGCCAGGGAAACTCCTTCGCGATGGTGTTCATGAAGCGGTCGGCCTGATCGTCGGGTACGCCGGCCTGCTGGAACAGCTTTCGGGTAGCGTCCAGCGTGGCTTGGCGATATTGCGCCGAGCCGAAAAGCGCGTCTCTTGTCCCACCCTTGCGGCCGTTCGGAACAACGGCGTGCATAGCTTGCAATCGGCCGAAGCGCCCGGCCGCACGACGCTCGAGGTAAGCCCACAGGTGACGGTTGTCTCCCCAGTCTTCCCATCGGGTGGAGAGAGCAAAGGTCGAACCCGGCCATGGTTGAACCTTCGGCTTCGGCTCGCGCTTCACATCTGAAAGAGTATCGCGGAACTCAGCGAACCGCCAATTCCGGCTGGCGCGGGTTCACACCGCGCTTGTCCATCGGCACGAAGTCGCGCAGCATCTCGCCCGTGTAAACCTGCCGCGGACGCGCGATCTTCTGCTCCGGATCCTCGACCATTTCCTGCCACTGCGCCAGCCAGCCGACCGTGCGCGGGATCGCGAACATCACCGTGAACGCCTCCGGTGCAAAACCGATCGCCTGGTAAATGATGCCGGAGTAGAAATCCACGTTCGGATACAACTTGCGCTTGATGAAGTATTCGTCCTCGAGGGCGATCCGTTCCAACTCCAGCGCGATATCCAGCTTGGCGTTGCGGCCCGTCACTTCGAAAACCGAGTCCGCAATCCGCTTGATGATCTTCGCGCGCGGGTCGTAATTCTTGTAAACGCGATGCCCGAAGCCCATCAGCTTGCCGTGCCCTTCCTTCACCGATTTGATGTATGCCGGCACGTTAGCCTTCGAGCCGATTTTGTCCAGCATGACCAGGACTTCTTCGTTGGCGCCGCCGTGCAGCGGCCCGGAGAGCGCCGAGATGGCCGCCGCCGTGGTGCAGTAGGGGTCGGCTTGCGAGCTTCCCACGCAGCGCATGGTGCTGGTGCTACAGTTCTGTTCGTGATCGGCGTGCAGGATGAACAGCACTTCGATGGCGCGCGCCACCACCGGATTCGGCTCGTATGGCTTGCCGTTGCGCCGCCATAGCATCGACATGAAATTCTTGGCGTAGCTGAGGTCGGGATCGGGATAGACGTACGGCATGCCGACACGGTGCCTGTAGGAGTAGGCGGCCAACGTCGGCATCTTGCCGATCAGGCGCCGGATCTGGCGCTTGCGGATCTCCGGATCGTGGATGTTCTTGGCCTCCGGATAAAAGGTCGAGAGCGCCGCCACCGTGCTGATGAGCATGCTCATCGGGTGGGCGTCGTAATGGAAGCCCTCCATGAATTTCTTGATGTTTTCATGGAGCATGGAATGCCGCATCACACGCGCAGACCATTCCTTCAGCTCGGAGCGGGTAGGCAACTCGCCGCGAAGAAGAAGGTACGCCACTTCGAGGAAATCGCAATGCTCGGCCAAGTGCTCGATCGGGTACCCGCGGTAGCGGAGAATACCGCGGTCGCCGTCAATGTAGGTAATGGTGCTCTGGCAGGAGGCCGTATTGAGGAACGCCGGATCGTAGGACATGATGCCAAAATCGTCGGCATTCATCTTGATCTGGCGCAGGTCCATGGCGCGGATCGTGCCCTGCCAGACCGGAATTGTATAAGTTTTTTGGGTCCTGTTATCTGTGATGGTCAGCGTCTCGTTGTCCATGACAAGCCTCGTCGCAAAATTGTGCGATTTGGGCCATGCATGAGCCCTGCCACAATTGACTGATTGAAAATGCGTCACTTAGTGGAAAACTTGAGGGGCTTTGGCATATTGGGGCGAGGCGAGAGCGTGATTTCACGCAAATTGGGGCATAGCGCGCGGATTCTGGTGCTGATCGCGCCGGTTTACGCGGGCGTGGATCGACCTGGGCGGATACCTCCCCTCCCCGGCTTCATTGAAGGCCACGGCGATTTTCTCGGCTTGCGGCAGTCCAAGATGAACCTGAACCTGAGCGGCCCGCTCCTGGCAAGAGATCGTCGCGACAGCCGCGGCGGCCAAAGTAGCCAAGCCCGGTGCCTGGATTTTGGGCCGCGGCTCGGTACGTGCTGGCGCGCCTGGGTCCGCCGGGCCGAGGAAGGCGCTTACGTTTGGCAGTAAGCCGGCGTCTGAAAGACGGCAGCATACTTTATCCGGACCAGCGCATGAGCCGCATGAAAGCGCTGCGTTCCTACAGGACCAGCAATGCCTATGCGGTCTCCGAGGAGATTCTCAAGCCGGGCATGCCGGCCGATATCACGTATTGTAGAAGGACATTCCCGCGGTACAAGCCGAAATTCCGAACGCCGAGGTGCTGTACACGATCCTGGCGGACCCGTTTGGTATCAGAAATGAGCGAGTACTTTCTCCAGCAGGTCCTTGGCTGGGACGCTGCCCTGCGCCATACGCGGACTGCCGCCGCCGCGTCCGCCTGCGTCGCTAAGCGCGGACTTCAGCACCTTGCCCGCATCGATCCCGGCATCGGCTGATACGGCCAGGAGCACCGACGGTGGGTCCTCGATGATGCCGACGAACATCGCCTTCGGGCGCGCGGTGAAGCTCTGCGCCAAACCGCGAAGATCGTCGAAGCTGCCGCGCGGCACTCGTTTCTGGAAGCGCCGAGTGCCGGCTGCGTCGGGTTCGGTGGCGTCGTACAATGCGCTTCCTTGGTACACGTCGAGGTCGGCCTTCAGGTTGCGCCGCAACTTTTCCCCTTCCCGCGCCGCCTCCATGTGCGCGGCCACGCTATTCGGAGCTTCGTCGAGCGAGGACGAAAACATCTGCGCGATCCGGCCCAGGGCCTCGTAATCGGCACGCGCCCGGCGCACAGCCCGCAGGCCGCACAGGAACTCCACACGCGTGGTGTTCCGCACTTTCTCCAGCTTGCGGATAAGCACTGGCCCGATCTCGCCGGTAGTGTGCAGATGAGTGCCGCCGCAGGCGCTTCGGTCGAGGCGGTCAATCGAAACGACGCGCAGCAGGCCCTCGCGCTGCGATTCTTTGCGCAAACCGAGATCCTCCTGGGCCTCGTGAAAGGAGACCGTAATCGGACGGTTCTCGCAGACCACCTCGTTGGCACGCAACTCTACGGCGCGGACCTGCTCGGGCGCGATAACCGCGACAGAAAGGTCGATCGTGGCGCTGTCCTGACCCAGGTGGAAGCTGACCGTATCCATGCCGAACACTTCAATGAACACAGCCGAGAGCAGATGTTGTCCGCTGTGCTGCTGCATGTGATCGTAGCGGCGAGCCCAGTCGACGGAACCGCGCACGTCGGCGGCGGACAGGGGCTGATCGAGCAGGTGGGCGATGCGCTCGCCCTCGTCGACAACCTCGACAACGCGAGCGGCGTCGAGCAAGCCGATATCGAAAGGCTGACCGCCGGAGGAGGGATAGAAGGCGGTCCGGTCGAGATAAACGCGGCGTCCGTCGTCGCCGGTGTCGACGATGCGGGCGGTAAATTCGCGCAGATAAGAGTCGTGGTAATAGAGCCGTTCGGTCATCAGATGTCCCGAGTTTAGCATCGCGGGCGAGTTTAACGGACCTCGCCAATGCGCTCTCCAGCCGCCGACGCTTCTCCCACCTTTGGCCAGAAAACCTCGATGGCGCTCGGCAGTGGCTGGTTGCGGCAATTTCCAATCCGAATCCAGGTCGACAAGTCCGAGTCCTTAGCGTCAACGACGCTGGCGGCGTATTTCCAAATTTCGATATCGTCGGTTTCGCGCCAGTCCGATCACGAGAACGTGCCGGCATCCGACTCCACGCGCGGCCAGAAATCGGGCAAGCGCGATCGGCAGTTGGTTATCGATCAGGAATTTCACGTCGTCTGGAGGATGGGTGATCAGCCTGGTGGGCCGCGAAATCGATGGCTGCGCACACGTCCTCTCGTTCTAGAAACGAATAGTCCTGGGGGACCGCCTGAAAGGTCTCGCCATTGCCGAGCAACTCAAGAATATCGGTTACCCAATGCGGAATCCGCGGATGCACGGACGGCCGCCGCACTTTCCTTCTTCGATCGTGATTCGCTGCAGCCGGTCGGCGCTCAGCAAATGGCTGCTTTCAAAAAACGCCGCCTGGTCCGATCCTGCAACTAGCTGCGCATTCGCAGCAGCAGATACAGGCCCGTCAGCGCGAACAGCGCGTCCGGCGACCATGCCGCCAGCGCCGGAGGCAACTGCGCCACGTCGCCCATTTTCTCGAACAGGGTCCCGATACCCTCATATGCAATCATCACGCCCAGGCTCATGCCGATGCCGGCCATCGCGCCGCGGTTTCCCACCAGAAAACTGAACGGCACTGCCAGCATCGCCATGATCATGGCGAACAGCGGGACCGAAAACTTGCGGTGATACCGCACCTGCAGTTTGATCGTGTCGAACCCACTCTGTTTCAGCTCGGCGATGTAGTTCTCCAGGTCGATGAAGTTCATTTGGGTGTCCAGCACGACCTCTTTCAGAAACCAGTTGGGAGTTTCCGTCAGCTCCGGAAACGTAGTCGCCTGGTAGCGCTTGAAACCGGTTGGAGTGATGTCCTTGAAGTCTTGCACCCAGCCGTTCTGGAAGATCCAGTTGTTGATGGCCGGCTGCCATTGCGCCCGGTCGGCCGAGATCCAGCGCGTCAGGTGGAATGTTTTCGGGTCGAGCTCGTAAACGATCACGCCGCCCATCACGTTCTCGTCCTTGTCGAACACTTTGTAGTAGAAGATTCGCGAGCCGCTGCCGAAAATCCACTTGCGATCCGGTCGGAGATATGTCTGCGGCGCTTTTCCTTTGATCAGGTTGCGCAGCGCGTCCTGCTTTACATTCGCCTGCGGCACGTAGTAGAAGTCGAACGCAAACAGCGCGGCGCTGAAGACTACGCTCGTCAGCAGCACCGGCATGGCCAGCCGATACAAACTTACCCCGCACGCCTTGAACGCCGTGATCTCGTTGTTCTTGGTCATGATGCCATAAGTCACCAGCACCGAGACGAGCACGCTGATCGGCAGCGTATCGTATATGAGCTTCGGCGCCAGGAAAAACAGGTAGGTGAACACGGTCGAGAGCGGGATCTTGTGCGCCACAATGTCGCCCAGCAACTCGAAAAAGTTGTAAACCTGCGCCATGAAGACGAACGTCGCCAGCCATAGAGCAAAGTACTTCAGGAAGCTCGAGAGCACGTACATGTCGACGAGCTGTGGCAGCAGCGGCAGCCGCCGCGCGACCGACCGCCCCTTCGCGGCTTCCACGGAAACCGGCTTTGCCGATACGAACAGCGAGTGTGCGCGAGTATAAAGCGCCAGGAAGAAATCGCGGAGAGCGCCCACAATATCGCGATCGCCGGGACGTTCGAGCCGCGCCACGAAAATGAATCCTGTGATCCCGAACACCGCATTCGGCAGCCACAATGCCACTTCCGCGGACAACGTGCGCTGCTGCGCCAGGTGCGTCAGGCTGAGGAAGGCGAGCCAGTAGCAGAAAAACGCCAGAAAAACGCCTGTCACGTAGCCCGATGATTTGCTGCCTTTGCGCGACGAAACGCCCAGCGGCACGCCCACCAGCGCCAGCATCAGGCAGGCCGGCGGTAACGCCAGCCGCGTGTTCAGCTCGATCTTCGCTTCCAGCCAGTCCGACAGCTTGCGATCGGCCGCGCGGCGGCGCAGTTCGCTCGTGCTCATCTCCTTCACCGGCTTGCCGTGCTGCTCGCTCGGCGGAGCCACATCCAGCGCTTCGTCGCTGTGCACGGCCCGCGTGTCGTTGGCGACGAAATCCTTGCCCATCTCGTGTGTCCAGGCGTCGTACATCGAAAGCTGGACCTGGTTGCGTTCAGGACGGGGCACAGCGATCGCCTCGCGCGCGACTGTCACCCGCGGACCCTGAGCCTTGTCGCGCAATCCCGACGAGCGCTGTTCAGGAGGCGTCACGTCCGCCATGAAGATGTTCCGCCAGCGGCCTTCCGTGTTCACGTCGCCGACGTAGAGGATTGTGTTCGTGTTGGCGAACTCCTCGTCGAAGATGCGCGGCTGGATGTCCACGGTCACCCGCGAGGCCAATAATTTGTTGAGCAACAGGAACGTTTCCTTTAGCGCCCACGGCGTGAGCCGGATCGATGCCCATCCTGCCAGGCACGTCGCCAACATCGCGAAGACCAGCACCGGATAGAGCACTGTACGGCTGGGAACGCCGGCTGCCCGCATGGCCGTGATCTCGCCGTCGCTCGAAAGACGACCGAGCCCAATGAGGATGCCGATCAGCACGCCGAACGGAATGGTCATTGGCAGCACCTGCGGCAGCGCCAGCAGGAACAGGTACAGCATCGATTCCCAGTTCGACGAACTGCGCACCACCACTTCGAACAGGGTGCCGGCCTTCTGCAGGAAAATGATGGCGGTGGCCAGAAATGTGCCCAGCAGCGCACTGGAGAAGATTTCGCGGAAGATGTAGCGGCTGAGGATGCGCATGACTATCGTGCCGCGTGGCTGGCAGTCCGTGGCAAAAACCGGGGAAAGACGAAATTTTCCACTGTACGGACCAGCATCCTGAGGATTGCAGACTGTCGGTCAGGGATCGTTTCGACCGTCCCCGATTTTTGCCAGATGCTGCCGGCAGGCTGCTGAAAAAAGGTGGCAGACAACCTTTTTCGCCGTCCAGCGTCGCCGAGATGCAACCAGTCGGGTTGGCGATCCAGGAGACTGACACTCGTCTTCCGCAACCTGCTAAGGCGCGGGAACAATGGGCAGCTTGGGCAGTTCATCATCGACCTTATGCAACTCCAGATCATCCACCAGAATAGAAGGCGCCACCACGCAGGCTTCGCTGGTATAGCCTCCGGCGCCCATCAAGGCGAAGGGGGCGGAATTGTCCATAAACTCGAATGCCGTATCGTCGTTGCCGGCGGCGGTGATGTCCTTCAGCGACCGCGCATTCAGACCGCCGAAGCGCACACCACGCATCAACTCCTCGCGCCCGTCGGGATAGACCCGATAGATCAGCACAGGCATGCTGACCCTGGGCACGCCCCCCGATTGGCCGCCCCGCGACATCATCTGCCGCAGTTCCTGGAATGACGCCGAGGACGGAAAATCGAGCTTGCGCACTACAACGCCGTAGGGCTTGCCCCGGTTCTGGCACATCTCCATCAACTTCTTGCGAAGATCGGCCTTAGTGACGGTCTCCCCGGCCTTCACGAAAAGATTGGTGAAAGTCGCGGTGCTGGTTCCGAATGCCCCCGGTAACATGGCCCGTCCGTTCGATGACGGGAAGCCGCGGACGGGCTGCCGGGTCAGCAGGAAACTCTTTAGGATGCCCTTGTCCACCAGCGTGAGCGGCTTCGGTACGACACCTTCCCGATCCACTTCGAACGCCCCGAACAGCGGTCTGCCCCGCCATTCGGTCTGTGTGGGATCGTCCACCACGGTCATAAACTCCGGCATGATGCGCGACCCCTGCCGGCCTTCGAGTTCGCTCGGCTGAAAAAATCCCCCGCGACCGCGCTCGCTGACCGGCCGTCGCGGCAACGTCAGGTTCTTGCCCAAAACCTCAGCCAGGATTTGTCCAGCGGCCGCGCCTTCGAATAAGATCGGGCCGTTGTAAGTATCGCCCGCAGGCGACTCGGCCAGCTGGGTCAGGCTTTCGGCCAGGGACTGTGCCGCCCGCCGCAGTTCCGGCTCCGGCGTGAAGCGGTTCAGGTCGTGCGAATGGAATACTACCGCGTCGTGCAGCGACATGCCATCGGCGGCCTGTGACGTCGCCCGTATGCGCACGTACGCCAGGCGCTCGGGGAAGCGCAATTCCGTGCCTTCCGAATTCACCTGGTAGTGCACCGATTGTACGATGTTCACTTCGACCCCCGAATCCTTGATCTTCGGGAAACTCGTGAAGACTGCGGAAAGCGATCGTGCCAGCCCTTGCCAGTGCGCCTCGTCGATTTTGACCCGGTCGCTCGCCACTACGTGCCGCACCGGCTCGGCGCGGGCGAAATCGTCAAGCTGCTCCGAAACTGCCATGTTCTGCAGCGCCGCGCGCTTACGTGCGATCGCCTCCACAGCACCTTTATATGCGCTGTCGGTGGCGAGCCAGAGGTAACGACGCAGCACGCCGTAGTCGTTCTCGAGGGGAAAACGCGAAAGGTCCATGCGGGAGCCGAACATTCCGCTACCGACGTAATTCGTGTTGTCGAACTTGTAGTCGCCAACGCGCACTTCGATGTCGGGCAGGCGGAAGCCGTCCATACGCGAGTTGATGAGCCCGCCGAGCGAGGCTGTGGCCACGAAGCTTTCGCCGTCATCCAAAGCATAGGAGATGAAATAGGGCGGCTCCAGATTCGTCAGGTGAATCGATCGCGAACGGACCAGTTCATCGCGCATAGCGCGCATGATGACATCATCCTCCGGCGCGGCAGCTGAAACGACCCGAGCGCCGCAGGCGCCGAGCAGTGCGAGCGCTTCGCGGCGCGTCACCGTGCGCCTCCATCGGACGAAGGCATAGGCAGGAGGGGCGGCCGGTCCTGCGATTTCGCCCTCTTCTCAATTTCGATCGCCGAAACCAGGATCGCCGGCGCCACCGCCGAGACAGGCACGCTGCCGGACTCCGCGCCGCAATAGCCATTGAACACTTCCGGCTTTTCCGAAGTGGCCATGATTTTCGAGAAGCTCTCCAGCGGCGTGCCCACGATATCGGCGCCGCGCACCAACTCTTGCCTGCCGTCAGTCCAGATGCGGTACACCACGATCGGCATGACCCTGAATGCCTGCAAACCCTGGCGACCCGTGTTGGTGAAACCGCCCGTCACTTCGCGGAAGTAGAGCCCGTATGGCTTGTTCTGTTTTTTGGCCTCCTCGATGAGCATCTCGCGCAGCCGCGCATCCGGCACGCTGCGCGTGGACTCCACGATGAGGTTCGACTGCCGGGCCACGACCTCGAGGCCCGCCTGCCGCCGGCCGTGACCGTTGGAATGATCGAAGCCCTGGATGGGCGATCGCGAGAGGAGAAACGTCTTCAACGTGCCGTTCTCGACCACGGCCACCGGACGCGCCTTGATGCCCTCGTCGTCGTAGTCATACCAACCGTTGAGATCCACCTTCCCCATCTTGCGCCGCGTGGGATCGAACACCACGGAAAGGAACTCCGGCAGCACCTTCGTACCGACCATTTTGGTAAACGTCTGGCCTTCGCTCTCGTCCTTCTGCCGGTGACCCTCGACGCGATGCCCGAAGATCTCGTGGAAAAAGACCCCCGCGGCTTTGCCGGAGAAGATGGCCGGCCCGACGTAAGGTTCGACGACCGGCGCCTTCAGCAGCGACGTGAGATCCTGAGCGACACGCTCGACCGCCGCTGCAATTACGTCGTCCTTGGGCAGTCCCGAGGCGTCCACAGCTTCGAAGCTGTCGAAGGTCTGCAGATCCATGCCGTCATCAGCCTTACCGTGCGCTGTAATGACAATGCGCGCGTAGCCGCGGCCGAATTGCAGGCGCGTGCCCTCGGTGCTGGCGAAGTACTTGGTCTCAGCCTGATCCGACACGCTGACCGACGCCGTAAGCACGCCCGGATACTTCTTGAAGAGCGCCGAAAGCCTGCGCATCCGCTCCGTCCAGCGTACGTTGTCGAAGCTTATCTTCGGGACGGCGGAGGTGTGCATGGTGGACTCCTCGTTCGAGAAATCGTCCGACTTGTCCTCCTCCGCCACCTTTACCTGCGTATTGGTCTTGATCTTCGTGAGACGTTCGGCGGCAGCGCGGTAAGCGCGATCGGTGTCGAGCCAAAGCCGTCTGCGGATAGCGGCGGGATCGTCGTCGATGGGGATGGCGGCCCCTGAAGTGAACTGTGCCCGATCTCCGCGCGCCCGATGGTAATTATCCAGTTTGGGGCTGCCGACGCGGATCGAGACGTCTAGATTGCGCGATTTTCCGCCGCTGTCGGACGTGATGGCACCCAAGGCGGCTGAGATCACGTGATACTGCTCCTCGGTGATCTCATACGACATGAAATAAGGCGGAGGATCCGCCTTCTGTTTCAGAGCGCTGTAGTTCCGGTTGAGTTCCTCCCCCATAACGTTCAGAACGGGCGAAGTTTGGGCGAAGCAAACAGAACCCAGGAGAATGCAGAACGACCCGAGCGCAAATTTTGACACGATGATACCCAGGATAGCACCCGGCGTCGGTGCTCCGGCGAAGCGCGGGCACAATCGTAGGGCCGTTGCTCAGCGCTCGCTCATCCTCAATGTCGACTCGGAGGGCGCCCTGCACGTGATCTTTGACGCAGCCGTATCGATCTCGCGCAAATCGTTATGCCCATGCAGCCTGGCCCGTCATTGCGCGCCGGACGAAAAACCTGCCAGGCACACTGCTCGGCTCGACCGGCGGCAATTTTCATCTTCTTTGGTGTAAGGAAGGGCTTTCGACATACGGAGGAGCGTGCAGCTCCGATCGGCTCCGATATGGAGTCACCCCGGATTGCGCGCCCCGCGCCTCGCAGCATCGGCCCCGGGCCCGGTTTCGTGATCCAGCGCTGCCTGGTTCGGCTAACTCAAGCTGAAGCGGCGCCTCAGATGAGTGTGCTCGTCCTGATGGCCCGATAATGGCAAACGCCGCGGGCCGGGAAAAATTGCTGATAGCCGAGGTTGATGACCTGTGATGTGGCCCACTGGTCTTTTTCGCGCGTCAGAAGCTTCCAGCCGTCGCCGCGTTTGAAGCGCAAGCGCTTGTAGCTCACCATCGCATTCTTGACCAGATAGAGCGACCAGTTCCCGGTCGTGTCGCGCAGCCCGAAAACACACGCCCACGGGCTGACGCCAACTTCGGTGACCCCGAACCTTCCGGCTAAACTTCTTTCGATTTCGAGAGCCCGACTGGTCGTGAGCTTGCCATCTCGGGCCAGCAAATGCTGGCCGTGCGCGTCGCGTTCGGCAACGTAGTCGGACCGATTCACCGAGGAGTAATTCGGCTTGGTCGCCTTGGTAGCCACTCGCGCGGTACGCGGACTGAGCGGACCACTCGCGTCGTAAATGCCGCCCTCCACGAGACTATCCCAAACGGCTTCGGAATTGCCCCCGAGCGCATTATATGCGACGTCCGCGATCTTGCCTGCCATTTCCCCTTCGATGCCGCCGTGGTAGAGGCTTGGCGTTCGAGGAGAGCCGGTGGCGTAGACAGAGCACCCGTTAATCGCGGCCGTGAAAAACAAGTCCGGGTTGGGCAAAGGCGCAATTCCGCCACCGGGTTGAAATGCGGCCGTGTTGGTGCCGTTGGTTGTATAATCCTCGATCTTGATTTTGACAATCCGCTTGCTCTTCCACGGGAGAAACCAACAGGGTGCATACCCGACCCTCGAGACGGCCGTTTGCAACTCGTCCGCGTACTTCACGGTAAAGCTCATGGTACCGGGAAACAGCGGATCGTCTTTCAATTTGATGAACGCGACGCGATCAGCAACGCCCGTGAGCTTGGCCTTCGCGAATTCGACATCTCCCGCATTTCCGCCCGTCGCGGTGGGGGCCTTAAAGGTTACATTCCGCCCACCCAGAGAACCATCCGGTGGCTGAATCGGCGTGGTGAGCAGCATCTGCAGCCGCGTTGCAAGCGAACCAGTCATGAGTGTGGTTTGCGATGAATTGATAGTTGCCGGGCTAACGTTCATAAGGTACATCTCCAGTGAGAGTAGTTTTCGGTGCTATGACGGTACATGACCAACCTTGCGCTTGGTCCGGATGGCGTTTTAAGGTGCGAAGGGCTGCTGTGTGGAGGCCACTTAGCCCACGATAGTGAGTAACGCAAATGAACCCCGCCGTTGCCCGAAGCCGTATCGTAGCCTACGCGGCGCCATGGGTGCAAGTCAAAATTTTGCTCAAATTTGCTCCCATACACTGCGTCAAATTCGGACCGCGGCAATTCGCCCGGCCGATTCGGGCGCGCTGGTTTTTGTGCGATCTTGCCGTTGAAGTGGCGGCACGTCAACCGTACTGCACGTCCCCGTTCCACCAGTCAGGAGCGGGTCCGATTAAAGAAGCTGCCGCTGATTCGCCAAACTTTTCGCTCTTGCCAGGTTTCCCACAAGAGGAAGGCCCATGATTGTTCCCTCGCTTCGGCGGCAGTGCATCCGTAAGGCTTGATCTTGTTGACGCCTTATGCGAAATCGCCCGCGGACAATCTCAAGGAATGCCGTAAGCTTCCGCCGACCAGGGGCGGTAGCGCTTTGCGGCGTTGCGACTCGAATCAGCTCTTGTCTTTCGGAACCATACGCAGCCAGCCTTCGGTCAGAAGCACGCGATCTTTCGGCAGATCGCTCAGGGGCGGGGCTGCGGGCACCTCGGAATTCGCCCATTCGGATGAATCGGGCTTCTCATAGAGGAATTCGGCGCCATATCCGGCGATGTCAGGCGGCGGCAGCAGCGCCTTCTCGCTGTCGAACTGCACCGTCGTCAGGATCGGCCCGGCGTAGAACGAGGGTTCGAGATGCTGCACAGCCCTGTCGATGAAGTCCTTCGGCATCGTAATCTTCTTGCGTGGAAGCGCGCCGCAGGTCGCGTAGAGGCCGCCGCGGATGTCGGCCAGGATCACCACGTCGACAGCCTGATTGGCGGGAAGCGTGACCAGCGTCTCCTGATCCTTCACAAATGGATGCGTCACGGAGAACCATCCGTTACTGCTGGCCGTCGTCAGGCCGTTTACGATCGCCTTATCTGCCGCTTCTTTTGTTACCGGGGCGAAGTGGCCGTCCGCGGGTGTGGCCCCGGCGAAGTAGAGGCCGAGCACGGTGTCGTCGGGCCGCGTGATGTCGCCGATGCGCACCGGCAGCGAGGGCAAATCGGGCGGAGCAGCCAGCAGCGGCGGATCGCCGGCCAGTTGCGTGGAATCTTCGGAGCCGGTGCCATTGAACCGGAGGCGCGCGCCCATGACCAGGATCGGTTCGCCGATCAGGCTCACTTTGCGGTCGGCGGTCTTGGCGTTGGGATCGAACGTGCCGCGAATGGTGTCGATGGTGCGCAACATGGCGGAGAGGCCGGTTTCGGCCCACGTGACATTGCCGGCCGAAACGACGATCTGCTGCGCCGCGATCGATTGCACCAGCGACTTCAGGATCGGGTTCGTGATGTGGGCATAGGGATCGGTATCCGCCGGGAGCCAGGGATGCGGCGTGAACCTGACGGATAGCGTCACGCCGTTGCTGTGTCCCTGAATCGGCTGATCCGTGGTGAGCTGGCCCAGGCCATTGCCGTCGCCGTCGAATACTTCGAGCGCGTGCTCCAGGAAATCGGGCAGGAGCAGACCGCAGACCGGCCCGGCCACGGAACTGGCTTCGACGTTCGGATTCGCGGCCGACATCAGCCGGAAGGTGAAGCGGCTCCAGTTAGGGAGACGGGCCGGCATCGGGACCCAGTAGGGCCAATTGGGATCGCCGACCGGGCTGTCGGCTGCAACGCCGGAATTCCACTGCCGGGCGATGCCGAAGATATCAATGACTTCCAGCTTATTGATACGCAGCGCGCCGGAACGGACACGGTATCCGCGCGCGAAAAGCTGCGGGTCGAATTTTGTGAGGGCGGCGGAGGTGACGTCCATCTTTACGAACGAATCGGCGCTGAGACTCTTGTCGATCTTCTGGGCCTGCACGAGACGCCCGATAGGGTCAAGTGCTTTGCGCGTGACCAGGGCGCTCTGGAGCACGTCCACGACGGTGGCGGTGACGATGGAGCGCTCGTTGAAGGTCTCCACCTGTCCGGCCGCGGGAACGGTGGCGGCCGGTGAAACGGGCGTCAACTCCACGTCGCTTGGGTCGAGCTTCCACTGCGAAATGGGCGAGTGCGGATGCGAATAGTTGCTGTCGACGAAGACGGGATCCAGCGGATCCTGCCAGGGAGTAAGCGCGATGGGGCTCGGCTGTTCGCCTTCGATCACGACGGATTTCAGGGCTGCGTCGTTAAAGCGGGGATCGCGGGACAGCCAAACGCCGCGCACGGCGTTGGTGTAATCGGCCTGTGCCGGGGCGCCGCCGGAGAGCGACGCCATCACGCCTGCGCTCTCGGTATCGAAGAGCAGCGTCTCGCGGACGAGCGCGTACACCTCGCCGGGCAGGCCCGGGACGGCGAGGCCCTGCGGGTTTGCCAGCAGATCGCTTCCCTGGACCTTGGCGCGGTTGGAGACCGCCATGCTGACCACGGTGTCGCCGGAAAGGCGCGTGCGCACGGAGCCGTTCGCTTCGAAGCGGCCGTCGTAGCCGAATTTGTACGATCGGCCGATGTTGGTGAGGACGATCTGCGGCGACCAGGGCCGGTACCAGCGCGGGCCGGGCATTTCGTAGATGTTGTCGGCCGAAGGCAGAGAGACGCGCGCGCCGGCAGTGGTGACGAGCAACTGGGCCACGGCTTCGTCGTCCAGAATGTCGATCCACCACCCGGCGGAGTCGCTGCCGCTGCCGTCGGCGGTGGGACCGAGCTGCAGTGATTGCGCATTCGTGCGGGAATCCTGCACGCGAATCATGCGCGAGTCGATCGGCGTGCCCTTGCCGGCAGCCGCTGTGACGGCCGCTTGGAACGCGGTGCGCACGTCCGCCACCCAGGCGTCCTTCTGGGCCTGCGTGGGTCCTTGCGGTTGGGCAGGCTGCGCAGGCTGGCGTACGGTGAGACCGGGGATCTTCGAGATGCGCGAGGCCTTTTGGACTGACGCCGAGCGCGTCTGCATCATCGGCCAGTAGCCGGTGGCGCCGCGCGCGCTGAGCATATCGGATGCGATGATGCCGAAGTTGGGCGCGCGCACGGCTGTCGACGCCTTTGCTTCGACATCTATACGAGCGTAACGGGTCGGCTTACCGGGGACGCTTTGGAAGGTGGCAGCGTGCGCGGCGCCGGGCATATCGAGAATGCCGCCGGTGGAATATTTCTGGCTTTCGAGGTTGGCCAGCAGCATTTCGACGGCGTTCACCTGGTCGGCGTTGCCGGTCTTGGCGGCGATATCCGCCATGGCGCGCTTCACATTCTCGTAAAGCTTTACGTTCTCGTTCTTGATCGGCACCGGCGCCGTGTTGCTGCCGCCGAGTGGAACGGCGACTACGGAGCCGTGGCAGAGTGTCGCTTTCGGAATGTAGACACCGAGGGCGGGCCCGGCCACTTGTGCCCAGGCGCCCGCCGATATTCCGCCGGTCGTGACGGGCTGCGGGAAGGACACCTTCATGGTTTCGAGCTGCCGCGAACGGAGTTGGACGGTTCCGCCGCGCGTCGTCAGGCGCCGGATGGCATCGAGCTGGGCGGCCACGGGGGGCGTGGCGGCGGCGTTCACGTTGATGTTCACGTCCCATACGGGCGGATGCGCCTGCGCCGTAGGGCTCACCGCGGTGGCGATGTCCGCCAGGGCGCGCGGCTGCACCGCGGCCGCGACCTTCTATGCCTGCAGGCTGCGGCCCGGGTTCGGGCTGACATTGAGCGGGTCGTGCTGATCGCTCCAGAACCAACCCACCACGAGATACGTAGCATTGCCCTGCGCGTGGCCGGCGAGATCCTGGAGCGAATCGTAAAATCCGAAGCGCTTGCGCGATTCCGGATAGTACGCCGCCATCACCGGGTCGAAGGTGCGGCCTCCCTGGTTAGCGGTGTCCCAAAGGCCCCAGCCCGAGTATCCGACCGACTCGGCGTTGGGCAGCAGGCCGGCGAACGTGTGCACCTGTTTGGGATCGCGGGCCGGCGGTTTCCATTGCGCGAGCGGCGTCACGATCTGCGCGGTCGAATCGACTACCCAGGCCGCGAATGTGCGTTTGGCCAGCGGCGTGGCCGAGGACGCGCCGGGGTTGAAGCGGATGACGAGCCAGAGATCGGGCACGCCGGGAAAGACGAGCGTCTTCGATCCCTTGTCGCTGAGGATTTTCGACGCGGTGAGAAAATCGGGTAGAGCCCAGTGCAGATGGATGCCCGCTTCCAGGGTGGCGTCGCGATTGAACGCATCACCCGCCAGCGAGGGGACCTTGGTGGCCTGCTTGACCACCTTGGCGGAAACGGTCATCGGGTAGAGGAGCGTGCGGGACATCAGGGCTTCTCCTTGGGATACATCTGCTGCAACTGCGCCATGCGCGCCTGCAGCGGCTTCAGGTTCATCGTGCGGCCGTAGCGTAGGGCGACGACCTTGAGCGAGCCGTCGGGGTTGACGAAATTGGAGAACGGCACTGATCCGCGCGTCTCCGGCGCGTTGTTTTTAAACTCCTGCACGTAGGGCCGGCGCTCGAGTTGTAGCGCCACCATCCGAACCTTGTTTGGAGCAGGTTGGGCGCCGGCCAGGGCCGTTATATTTAGCGTACGCTTTTGCGAGCTTCTGGCGCCGACGTTCCAGTTATCCGGATTGTGATCGGGCTTGAGGATCGGGTTGCCGTTGGTGTCGCGCTTGGGCACGATCCAAGTGGTGCTGCCGGGCGGATTCTCTTCCACGCCGAAGCGCACGCCGACGTGCGGCTCGCGGACGTGGACGGTAGCGGGCGAGCCGCCGAATATCGCGATGAGGATGTCCTGCGAAATCGTCTCCAGCCGCAGTACGGGCAACTGCGGCGGCGTGTTCGGATGCGCCGGGTCGGGCGTGACATCGTCGACCACCGTCTTGAAGGCACGCACGATCATGTCGGGCCAGCGGCGCACCAGTTCGGAGCGGACGAGCATGCCGGTCATACCTTGCGCGGGCGTCCATCCCGAGCCGGGGGTGATGGTCTCCGCAAGCGCGGCGAGATCGGAGTCGATCGCGGTGCGGACCATGGCCAGCATGCTGGCGCTGAACATGGAATCGACGGTGCCGGTGTTGGCGGCGGAGAACACGCCGTCGACGACGCGATCCATCCAGGTGGGATCGACGTTGAAGAAGCGGATGGATTCGGGCGGCAGCAGCGCAGCATCGGGAACGAAATAAGCGACGGGGATGTGGCGCAGCAGCCGCAGATCGATGAGGAAATTACGCAGGCGGCTCGGGATGGAGACATCGGAGTAGAACGCGTTCCCATCGGGCGGCGCGAAGACGACGCCATCGGCGCCGGGCTGAATATCGAAGAGCGTGACGTACTGCTGGACCGCGGCGGCTCCGGTTTTAGTGGTGAGTCTGTCGTACATGCGCGGTTAGACCTCCCCTTTCACGGCTACATTGCCGAATGTCTTGTCCAGGTCGGCCACCGTCACGCTAGCCAGATCGATCTGGCTGACGACGGAGACGATGGGCGACTGCATGCCGTTCAGGCTGTTCTGCACCTGGTTGGCGAACTGCTGGTATTGCTGGTTGACGCCCGTGACGTCGCCGGGAGTGGCGCCGACGAACTGGCTGTTGTCTTTGATGAGCGGTTGGGTGGCGTTGCCCGCGGGCAGCGACCACGGCTCCTCGTTCCAGGCCGGATCTACTACCCAGTCCGGCTTTTGCAGCGCGACCGGCAGTTTGTTGACCGCCACTTCGGGATCGATGATTTTGATGAGGCCGTGGACAGCCCGGAGATCCTCCAGGATGTCGTGGCTGGCCAGAGCCAGCAGGCGTCCCACTTCGAAGGCGGCGGCGTGCGAGTAGTCGAGCGGAGTGTTTGGCGGAGCGTTCTGGAACTCCTCGGGCGCGCTGCGAATGGCGAACCCGAGGCTGCGCGGCGCGGGCGGGAACGGACGCAGCGGGCCGCGATAATTCACCAGGCCGGCCTGCGTGTGCGGCAGAGGATCGCGGAAGAGTCCGTGTTCGTCGAGCACGGCGTCGAAACCGCCCGAGAGCGGCACGGGCTGTCCGGGGGCTGGTTCGGCGGGCAGGTTGCCAAAGCGCAGCACTCCTCCGTTCGGGCGGATGTGGATGGCGCGGATCACCTCTTCGAAATCGCCGCCCTTGCTGGGCGTGAAACTCCAGGAGTGCAGCACCACGAGCCCGATCTCTTTTTGCGCGTTCGCAGGCAGGCCGCGCGAGGAATCGTAGAAATCGTCGCGGCCTTCGAGCGAGACCAGGAACGCGGTGTGCAGTTCGGGGTCGGTTCCGGCGGCGCCGGCATCGGGCAGACGGTTGCCGATCACGATCGCGCAGTCTTTATCGCCGCCGCCTGAGTTGACCCGTTTCACATTGCACAGGTACTGCAGTTCATCCTGCTTCGGCTGGATGGCGGTGAGAATCCCGTTTTGCAGGAACAGCAGGTTCACCTGCGTAGTGTCGGCCATCTTGGCGACCAGCTTGGTATGGCCGAGCGGATCGCGGGCCAGCACCGTGGCCACGGTGCCGGATACCACCGCCGGCCCCTTATTGACCAGGTGACGGATGCCGCGGAACGGCATCCCCTGCTGGGGCGGGTTGAGCTCGGAATCCTTGAGCAACAGCACCGCCAGCCACGGCTTGGTGTTGGGTACCGGGCCGACGCGCTCCCACGGCAGCGTGCGCCGGTTCAGCGCGATGTGCGGCAGATAATCGTCGGGCGAATCGGTGCTGCCGGGAGCCGGATAAACGCCCGCGATATCGTCATCCGTAAGCGCGGTTTGCGGCCCGTTCACCTGAATCTGGATCGATTTTGGCCCGGTGAGCGTAAGCATTCCGGCAAGCGTCTGGTCGACACCTAACGATTGCGGCGGCAAGCCGGAATCGACCAGCGGCGTGATGCTGTTCAGGAATTGCGATTGATCGCTCATTGCGTCACCTCCAGGTTTACGTTGATCGCAGTTTCCTGCGCGCCGGTTTGGATGCGGCCGTCGATCAGGTCCCAATCGTTCGACTGGCGCAGGCGGTCCATCAGTTTGGCCGCCGCTGTGGCGCTCACAACTACCGACGCCACGCGCCAATCGGGGCCGACATCGACCTGCACCTGCCAGGGGCCGGCCGTTTCGACGGTCATCAGGAACGCCGTGCGGTCCGGACCGACGACGGTCGAGAGAGCGCCGAGTTTGCCATCCAGCGCCGCCCAGCGGATCTGATCGAGCGCCGGCGCGGGGTTGGCCCCGTTCGGCTGCACGATCAGGATAAGGGCGGCGCCCTGCTGCACACGCGGAAAGAACATTGTGAACTGCGTAAGCGAATCCGTCAGTTGCGCTCCGGCGACGGTGTCGAACAGGGTTGGTGAGAAGGGCATCTGGGTGGCGGATCGCAGAACGCAGCCGTGCACGGCAAAAGTCCTGGCGCTGAGGGCGATGGCGATGGTATCGGCCTCGACGCCGATATTGTCCGCGATTCCGGCCATCGGCACCGTCGCCGGCAGGTTGACCACCGGCGGCAGCGTGCCCTCGTTCAACAAAACGGCCCGGCGCGTGCCGGCCGGCATCGCAAGCGCCTGTCCGGCGGCGGTGTAGGTCTCCGCCAGAACGCCTTCGCCGCCGCCCATGAAGATCGCCCGCAGCGTGCCCTGTCCCGAAGTGGTGAGCCGGTGAGTGGTCGCGGGGTTGCCATCCACCAGTTCGATCTGACCCGCGCGGCGCGGCAGGATGGAGAGGTCGGGAGGCTTCGGCGTCGTACCCGGAGGAAGCGTGATGCCTCCGGGCGGAACGGTGGTGGCCACCACGCCCGGATGCGCAACGGTCACCGCGGGCGTTGCTGGTTTAACCGACGCGGCTCCCGTGACCAAAGGCGCAACGCGTGTTTCCAAATTCGCGGCGCGCGTGAAGACCGGGATGCGGACGAGGCGAAGTGGCGTTGCGGCGCGCACGGGGGCGAGCCGCAGCGCGACTGGAAGCATCTCCTGACGCCGAACTGGCGAAACCGGAACGTCGACCGTCGCCGCTCCCGCGGGAGCGGTCGCCACGGTAAGACTCCGCGGACCGACATTGACGGTAGCGCGGAGCACATCGGCGGCGCGGAAGTGTACTTTGAGCGGCCCAATCACGAACTTGGCGTTCTGCACGGTGGCGACTTCGCGCGAGGAACGATGCGGCACCGGCGGTTTGATTTTGGTCGTGACGGCTTTAGCGGCGAAGGTCGTGGCGCTCGCGGTTACCTTGAAAATCTGTGGGTTCGGCTTTGGCCACGCCAGGGGTAGCGGATACTCGTTTTCCCCTTCGGAGAATTCCTCGTTCCCTGATTTCAAATACCCGAGCCCCTTGGGATCTTCAGTCGGCGCGTAGTTGACCTCGATACCTTCGGAGAGCGGAACGGCGGGTTGTTTGGTGTCGATGCTGCCGATGGCATCGCGCGCCGACCCATCGGCCTGCGCCTCCGGCAGGGGCTTTGGGCCGAACGTGGCAGCCGGGAAGAAGTCGATCAGCCGGGTTTGCACGGCTTTATCGATGTTCGGCCCCGAGATGGTGAGCTGAGAGGCCAGATCCATCATGTCGCCCCGGTGATCCTTCTCGACGAGCGGCAGATCGACGAGGCCGTCAAGCTTGGAGGGTGGATTCATCGTCCCATCCTTGCCGGGCTCGCCGATCGGCAGTTTGGTCTTGACGGTGAAGCGGAACTCCGAATTCACCGGAATGGGAGCGTCGATTCCCTCCTGCTTCTTCGAATCGGCCGCAGGTTTGGTGGTGCGGCCGTCGGTCACGTCGATGCGGATCAGTCCCGCGTCCGTCGCCGTGTTGAAAGCCGGCACGGTAGCGCCCGGGTCGGCCGCGTTTGCCGGCGCGCCGATCTGCTTGCTCAGGAACTGATCCAGCTTAAGGTACGGATCGTGATTCAGACCGCTGCCGAAGCTGATGTCGAAGCTGACGAAGAAAAGATGGATGGTGGCGATTCCACCGAACGGCGGCGTATGGATCTGGAGATCGACGCCGATTTCGTGGCGGCCGAAGAACTCGAACCAGACGGTGACGCCCAGCCGCGCCATGAGGAAAAACGGATCCCACTGGATGAGGACGTCGACGTATACATCCAGCCCCGCGGCGATGCCGGCGAACTTCGCGTAGAGCGAGACCGACGCCCCGGCCATTAGGGCTTGGGGCGTGCAGGCGAAGAAGCACTGCACGTCGACGTGGATGAAGTCGTAGACGGTCGCCTTACAGCCGACGCGCGCCAGATCGGGGTAGTGATCCGGCTTGTTGTAGCAGGGATGGTAGCCGCCGATGGAAACGACGAAATCGCCGGCATGTGGCGCCGCATACCAGACGCCCATGCAGAACTGGCCCTGGAGGCTGAAAATGTCGGGATCGATGAGATAGCTGTTCGGCGACATGCCGGCGATGAGGAGAAAATGCTCCTCGTCGGCGGTCATCATGAAATCCAGCTCGAAATAAGCGATCGGCTCGATGCCGTAGGACAACATGCCGAGCAGGTTAAAGGAGAACTCCTTGCCAAAGGAGACCGCGACGATGACCTTGCCGTTGATGACGCCGAAGCAGGTGAACTGGATGCCGGCGGCGATCCAATACTGGCCGTGTTCGACCGCGAATGCCGTGCCGAGGGAAACCAGGGATTGCTGTGCGTTCTTAGGGTCGAACGGCAGATCGCCGCGCATCACTTTGAGGAACGGGTGGTCGCCGAGGAGTTCGGGCGATGGCAGCTTTCGATTAAATCCGAATCCTCCTGCGATACCGGTGATGAAGAACCAAGGCGGCCCTCCGAGCGGTGCTACCAGGGAGGCGAAGATGAACAGCGACGCGTCGCCATTGGAATCGGTGGTGTAGCCGCCAATCGCGGAAAGCTGAAAGAGGCTTTCCACCGAGACCACGGCGCCACCAACGTAGTCGCTGGGCTTTTTCTGCCCTTGTGGAGTCTGCCCTTGCGGAATCTCCAGGAACAGGCCGGCCAGTTTGATGCCGCCGCCCTCGAAGGAAAGGGCCAAACCGTGCAGGAAGAGGTCGACGGTGCCGCTGTAGTTGATGGTGATGCCGAGTTCGTAGACCACCACCTGGATCGGGCCGAGCGCGAAGTATAGATCGACTCCGACAGTGAAGGAGTTCGTGTCGAACTCGACCAGCAGCGCCACGATTTCCAGCGGGCCGATCGTGCGCTGGATGGGAATCTTGCCGCCGCCCGTGATCGACGGCAGCGTGTCGCCGACCTTCCAATCGATATTCAGGGTGAATCCCTGCACCTCGCGCAGGTCCGGAAAAAGCTGCGAGACGAGTCCCGTGGCGCCGGGACCGCCGCCTTGGCCGAGCCGCAGATCGACGATGGAAACCGAGAAGCTGGAGATAGGATTGGCGGGAGTCTTAAGCGCGAGACCCGCACCGAAATCGATTTTCCCGATGCTGATACCGGCGTCTTTCAAGGCCTCCGGAGCGATAGGGCCGATCTCGACGGTCGGCTTCAGATCGCCATTCGGGGCGATATCCAGTTTGAAGGCATCGCCGATCTCGAATTTCGCCGCATTGCCGGCGATTCCCGCGACCGCCGTGATCACGTCGTCCACCTTTGGCGGCCCGCCTGTGGTGATGGCCTGCTTCACGATGTCGATCAGCGCATTCACGGCGGCCGTGAGCGGATGTCCCGGCGTGCTCAGCACGGAGTTGAGCAGCCATTGCAGCAGATGCGCCACCACTTCCGCGGCGATATCGGCGGCGTTAGTGGGTGGCAGCGTCATGCCGACGATCGGCGAGTCGAATTTGTATTCGATCGGCTTGTTGTCGTGCAGCACGAAGCCGAACTTATACGTTCCGTTGAGCGGAGGTACGGCCCCGTCGTTCAGCGTCTCCGTGAAGACCGTGACTTCGTAGCCCCCATCGCCGGTGGCCGCGCCGGTGATCGAATGGGTGCCGTAAGTGATGGGCAGCAGCGAGCCGAGCACCGATTTCAGGGCGGTGAACTGTGAACCGGCCGGAGCCGCGGGTCTCTCGATGTTGCCGTTGTTATATCGTGCGATAACGAAACTGGCCACATTGGCCGGATTGCCGGTACGGAAGTCGATCACCAGGTCCCCGGAGTTCGCCATGGGTCCCGGGCGGATGCCGACCCATACGCCGGCCTGGTCCGGCGATGGAGGATAGCTGCCAGTAACCGGAAAACTGCTGGGCGGGAATGAGGGTGGGCTGCCGCCCTGCACCATCAGCGGGAAATAGGAAGAGCCCGAGAGCAGGTTGGAGTTCTCATTGCCGGTAATGAGCGCGCGCAGGTGCCACAGAAATGTGAGCGCACCGGTCCCGCCGTCGGCCGTAGTAAAGACGGAGTTTTTCCAGTTAGTGAAGTTCGGCGCCTGTCCGGTGGCGTCGAGCGGCGGCAACGCCTGGATCGGATTCGCGGGATCGCCTGGCTTCGCAGGATCGCCGAGCATCGGGAAGAGATGTCGATCCAGCCGATGGAAGAAGTCGTCCTGATTGCCGGCCTTGGCGGCCACCCACGATCGCACCAGGAATGCGGCG
>Ga0070741_10003512_pt1 | contig 38774 bp, 40 predicted proteins | sample Coa_R1_4_FD_66440 | JGI IMG/M metagenome (GOLD analysis project Ga0070741, IMG submission 66440) | Surface soil microbial communities from Centralia Pennsylvania, which are recovering from an underground coalmine fire - Coalmine... | ecosystem: Environmental > Terrestrial > Soil > Unclassified ... | reverse complement strand
GTCCGTGGGCGTCGCTTCGCTCTGCCCACGGCTATTTACTGCTTGCCCTTCGGGCAATGGGCGGCCGTAAATTAGACCCGGCAACAATAAGACACTGTCTCCGAAATGTCCAAACCTCAGAGCGCAGACTGAATGTCTGCGCCACAGCTATGTTAACGATTTTATTTTACTGTAACCGCGCCTGATCCGCTCTGACGCTGATGACCAAGGCCAATCTTCGGCTCTTTTGACCAATCCGGCCGCCACAGGGTTATTCTCGATGTAGGTTACGACGCGGTAAAACTCGTTATCGGTCCGAACCCAATGATCGAAACACTCCTCCTCCCAGAATGAATGGCCGGTTCTGCCCAATAATCGATTGGCTTCTCTCGCAGTCGCTCCTTTTAATCGCTTGGTGATCCTGGGAAGATCTTGGACGACAGGTTCTAATTCGTCCATTAACTCCATAAGTTTCGGCCGCAGCAGCACATGGATATGGTTCGCCATGACCACAAACGACCATAAATGATAGAGGTTTGCATAACGGGATAACAACGCGTCGACCACGATAGCTGCAATTTGCGGATTCTTAAGCCAGAGTGGACCTGACTCTGCCCTATCTAAAATAGAATCCGTCGCAGCGAACAGTTTTTTATACTGACGAGTTTGGAAATCATATTTTGCTTCACTTACTCTTGGTATCTCGCGTTCCAGCAAGCGCCGCAGTTCGATTAGTCGCTTAACAGCTATGGCGGGAAGCGAGCCGTACAATCGCCAGGTCAGGAATATTGAAGCACCCGGTGGATGCCAATGAGGAAGGTCTCGTTTATAAAAGAGTTTCTGCACATTTACAGTGGCGCAGACATTCAGTCTGCGCAGGTACGTTAACAAACTGGCCAGTCTCTACCACCAAATAGGTTAATCAGTCAGCGCAGACTGAATGTCTGCGCCACTTTAGCCTTGTGAAGGAATTCGCCGATGGGCTTCATCGGTTTTCAACAAAGTTGTGAGATCGTTCATCTTTTCGGACAGCCGAGACAATGCCATTTCGCTGTAGTGCTGCGGCGATGATGCAATCGACTTAATGCTAGCTATATGATTTAACGATCTGCTTATTCGGCGCTCACTGAATCTGCCGTTACGCATGGCACGAACCAGGGCTTCGTGCGCCTGATAGATGCGCTCGGTCTTCTGGCATACCGCCAGCATATCTTCGCCCGCTTCAACAGCCATTACACAGGCTTCACCGAAATCCATAGAATTAAGGATCGCTCCCATCTCCATATCATCGGTAATCGTCAGCCCTTTGAATTCCATTTCGTCTCGCAGGAGCTTCGTCACAACGTTGTGAGATAACGATCCCGGAATCCTGGTTGTATCGAACGCTTCGTAATGAGCGTGCGAAATCATCACCACATTCAGGCGCGCATTGAGCTTAGAGAACAGATCTCGATATGGAGCGATATCCTCGGCCCACAGCTGGTCTCTTGTACGCTTCACGACCGGTAACTCCGCATGCGCATCGACAGACACATCGCCAAGTCCCGGAAAATGTTTTCCGCATCCGACTATGCCGTTGTTTTGCAGACCTTCCAGATAAGCGCCGGCAAGGCGAATGACTTTGGCAGCATTTGAACCAAAATATCTGTCCTGTAATCCGTTGTCAGCGTCGGGATGATAGCGAACATCAAGTACTGGCGCGAAATTCATATTTAAGCCGAGAAGGCGCAGAATCTCGGCTGTCAACTCGCCCTGTCGATATGACATCGCGGCATCCATCGCTACGCGCTGCATTTCCGCCGAAGGCGTCGGAAAGAACATGTTCTTCAAGCGGTCAACGCGACCGCCTTCCTGATCGATGCTAACGAGCAGCGCAATCTGCGACATTGATCGAAGCTGAGAGGTCAGCTCCGCAACTTGACCGCCGCTTTCGATGTTTCTGGCAAAGAGGACTACGCCGCCGGGCTGTACTGTTTCAAACATGCGGCGCGTTTCATCATCGACGGTCTTTCCAGGAATCCCGACGAAAAGCAACTGTCCGATTTTTTGTTCCAGAGTTAAAGTCATTAGCCGATAATACGAATTATTTTTACCACGGAGTCACAGAGGCACAGAGTTACTAAATTCTCTGTGTCTCTGTGCCTCAGTGGTGAAAAATGTTTGAACATAACCTGCTTTTATTTTTCAAAGAGTGCCCGTAGGCTCTCAGTATAAGGTGGCCGAGCGATACCTTTCTCAGTAATTATCGCAGCGACAAATCGATTCGGCGTCACGTCAAATGCCGGATTCGCGACGGTTACTCCACTCGGGGCGATCTGCTGTCCTTTAACATGCGTTACTTCCTTAATTGTTCGGTCTTCAATTGGAATCTGCTCGCCTGTAGGAATCGATAAATCAAGAGTCGACGTCGGAGCCGCGACGTAAAAAGGAATGCCGTGCTCTTTTGCCAGCACCGCAACCATATAAGTGCCGATCTTGTTCGCCGTATCACCATTGGCTGCAATTCTGTCGGCGCCAACGACGACGCAATCCACTTTGCCGGCTTTCATGAAATGTCCGGACATATTGTCCGTGATCAGGGTCACGGGAATATTATCCTTCATCAATTCCCAGGCGGTCAGTCGTGCGCCTTGCAGGAATGGTCGGGTCTCATCCGCAAATACCTGAATATTCTTTCCTGCCTCGACTGCTCCACGAATTACCCCGAGGGCCGTTCCGAATCCGCCCGCTGTCGCCAGAGCTCCGGCGTTGCAATGCGTCAACACTGTCGCTTTGTCAGGAATCAACTCGCCGCCCAATCGACCCAGCTGCTCGTTCGCTTTCAAATCTTCTTCAAATACAAGTTTTGATTCGGCGACTAATCGATTTTTAATTTCGTCAATCGATGCGCCTTCAGCTTTGAGGTTGTTGAACAACCGAGTCATTCGATCCACTGCCCAGAACAGGTTAACCGCAGTGGGACGTGTGCCAGCAATAACTTTGGTGGTTTCCTGAAAATCGCGTTCGAACTCATCCATCGTCGTGGCTTTTGAATCCAACGCACCACGCGCAATTCCCATCGCAGCCGCAACACCGATGGCCGGAGCGCCCCTGATCACCATCTCTTTGATTGCAAAAGCGACTTCCTGATACGTTTTGAATACCGGGTAAAGTTCTTCGGTCGGCAAGTAGCGCTGATCGACCATTACCACTCCGTCGTCAGTCCACTCTACTGTCTTGATCATGGCACTCTCACGTTTCTGTCAGGCGCTCAAAGGTCAATCATAATACCGAACTCGGTAAACTGTAGCAACGGCTTTCGGTTTCTCTCGCTGCCGCATCCATAGCGGCATTTTCATTTAGCATACGCAGGTTGACAGTGCCTTTTATAAGAAACTATACTCCGTGAGCTTGTTTGTTAGTCGTTTGACATCAGCGCTGACAGAGCGCAGCGTGAAAGTCGCATAAAGAAGAGGAGACGCGTGCCTCATACTGTTGAAGGAAAACTTCGAGCCGATGGTTTCAAGTTCGCCATCGTCGCCAGCCGTTTCAACGATTTCGTCGTTAGCAGACTACTAGGCGGAGCGACAGATACTTTACAGCGTCTCGGCGCGAATCCCGATCACATAACAATTTATCGAGTTCCAGGGTCCTGGGAACTTCCGTTAACAGTTAAGAAAGTGGCAGAGACCAGTCGGTTCGATGCAATCATCTGTCTGGGAGCGCTGATTCGCGGAGAGACTCCGCACTTCGACTATATTGCGGGCGAAGTGAGCAAGGGCCTTTCATCGATTGCGCTGGAGACGGGTATACCGATTACGTTTGGCGTTTTGACCGTAGACACCGTTGAGCAGGCTATTGATCGGGCCGGGCTTAAGTCAGGCAATAAAGGCTCTGAAGCGGCAATGTCCGCTATTGAGCTGGTCAATCTTTACAAGGAAATTTAATCGCAATCATAGTCCGTCGGTGTATTTACGCCGACATTTTGTTTTTTTCGGGCATTATCGATTGGATATTTGAATTATGGGTGCCAGACGCAAAGCCAGGGAATGCGCTCTGCAAATGCTCTTTCAGTTCGATGTGGCGCAGCCAAGCCTGGATGAGTTGTTGCGGACGTATTGGGGAGAGATGAGCGAGGCCAAAGATGACGTGAAGGAATTCGCTTCACGCCTGGCCAGCGGTACTATCGTTCACCTTGAAGAAATAGATAACCTGATCGGCGTTCGCGCTGAACATTGGCGAATTGAGCGAATGGCCATTGTCGACCGAAACCTGCTCAGGCTGGCTGTCTACGAATTTCTTTTCGAGCCGTCAACTCCGAAAACCGTCGTCATCAACGAAGCGTTGGAGATCGCCAGGCGTTTCAGTACGTTTGAGGCGACCCAGTTTATAAACGGAGTTCTTGACAGTATAAAACGAGATCTCGAAGGAGAGAATTCTTCGGCCAGCACGGCCTGATTGAATACCCGCAATCGCGGAAAATCGTCCGATTGCACATCTTCCACTGCCGCCTATGCCAGCCGATCATCTTGCAACCCAGATTGCAGAAGAGATCGAACGATTGATCGGTCGAATCAAAGAACAATTCAGACAGCTTCAGCAAGAGCCGGTCAAAAAACAACCCGAAATCCTTTCTGACCTTTTCAGATCGGCGCACACTTTAAAGGCGGTCTACAGTACCGGAGGTTTTGATGAGCAGGCAGGGCTCGCACACGAATTCGAGCGTATTCTGGACAGCCTCAGATTCGGCGCTAAAATCTCGAACAAGGAGGCCCTGCAAAAACTGGAAGAAACACTGCGAGCTTTTGAAAAGGGTATTGATATCCCGGGCTCTGCCAATCGACAGGTAAAGCGATCCAGAAAAGTGCCCGCCACCGAAAGAGACGAAGCCCGCGCCGGTAACGCATCCCTCATCGATCAATTGGAAATCCCCGATGATTTGCGCAGCGCCCTGACCGAATTTGAAGATCATCGTCTGGCTGAAAATCTACGATCTGAACGAAACATCTTTGAGATCAGCGTAGTGTTTGCCTCAAAAGGATTCGACAAGGAATTGGCGGCCTTGCGCGAGCGACTGAACACCGAAGGCGAAGTCATCAGCGTCCTGCCTGAGCCCAGTCCCCAAAAGGGACAGGTTGAATTTCGGCTCTTGTTTGCGACTGGTGAATCTCAAAAGTCGATCAGGAACCTTGTCGGCGCACTGGCATCGGGGATAGTTGAGTTAAAGAAGAGACAGGAGCCGGCTCAATCAACCGCAAGCGAGCGAACCCTGTCGGACGCATTTGCTTTTCTTGCGGCAGCGGCGAAAAGATTGACTGATTCCCTGGGGAAGCAGGTTGAAATATATCAGGAAGGAAGCGACACAACCGTTCCGGCGACTCTTGCGGAAGAACTTCGCGAGCCTCTTCTTCACGTCGTTAGGAATGCAGTTGTGCATGGTATTGAAGAACCGCATGTCCGCAAGCGGTCGCGTAAACCAGTGAAAGGCTCGCTGGTGATGCATGCTGTCGCCAGGCGCGGCAACCTGATCATTGAAATAACCGACGACGGGGCAGGCATCGATTTAAAAGAGGTTATGAGCCAGGCGGTAAAACTCGGTTTTGTAAAATCGAATGCGAAACTGCCGCGTGCGGAGCGGCTCGATCTGATATTTCTTTCGGGATTTACCACCACCAGCGAAGCGGATCTCGCTTCCGGTCGCGGAATTGGTCTTGATGTCGTCGCCAGATTTATCGAGCGAGAAAAGGGATCGATCTCGCTCAAAAGCCGCGTCGGAAAAGGCACTAGCTTTACAATTAAGCTTCCCCTCAACAAAGCAGACGAATGAGGCTACCGATCGTGACGAATTAGCTTGGGTTGCTAAGGCGCAAACACCAGGCTTTACGCGCCACATCAATAACGCCAGTCGTCCATCATTTGAACGCCACACCATGAGGCAAGGTACCAACTGATATATTGGCTACGACAGTATTAGTCACTGGGTTTATCACAGCTACTTTGGAATTTAAGCGGCTGGTAACGTAGACCAGAGTTCCTGCCGCATTGACCGCCACTCCATTCGGAAAACCACCGACTGATATGGTCGCGACGACGGTATTTGTGCTGGTGTCGATCACCGATACATTGTTACTCTGCAAATTCACAGAATAGAGACGCCCGAGCGTCGAATTGACGGCCAGAGCAAAAGGTTCAGTCCCAACCGTGATGTTCGCAGTGATAGTATTTGTAGACGTATCAATCACCGATACTTTGCTGGAGCTGACGTCGGAGCCGTTACCTACATAGAGGTAGGTTCCCGTCGCATCAATAGCGAGAGCCTCCGGACCGCTTGCGATTGGCACAGAAGCGATTACTGTATTGGTGCTTGTATCTATTACCGATATGTTTTGGGAAGGCCCATCGTTAGCGACGTAAACGCGTGTTCCCGCGGGATTGATTGCCAGGCTGTCCGGAAGATCTCCCACTGTCACAGTCGCCACCACGGTATTGGTAGATGTATCTATTACTGACACACTGCTATCAAAAGAGTTACCAACGTAGACGCGAGTTCCCGCAGGATTAACCACCAAAGGATTTGGACGGCTGCCGACGGGCACTGTAGCGATGACGAGGTTGGTGGCAGTATCGATCACCGATACGCTGTTACCGAGGAAGTTAGAAACATAGGCGCGAGTTCCTGTCGCATTCACTGCCACACCCTGGGGTTCTGAACCGGCCGTTATGGTCGTGAGAACAGTGCTGGAAGACGCGTCTATTACTGACACAGTATTGTCCGACGTATTTGCAACGTAAGCTCTGCTTGAATTCTGCTCAAGAACAGTCAATCGCGATAATATAGATGTCAGATCGGGCGTTGTTCCGGCCGCACCTGTGTCGCCCTTATCTCCCTTGTCGCCTTTGTCTCCTTTATCACCTGTGTCGCCTTTTGGCCCGGCGGGGCCAGTCGCAAAGTCAACGACCGATACGGTCAAATACGGCAGGTTGCCCACGACACCCGCCAGACCGGTAAATTTTGACGAATATTTGACCAGAGCAGAGCCTACGGTCTGTCCGGCCGTAAAGGTGACCTTGGCGCATACCGTGTCCGAATACGCAAACTGCTTGGTGTTGGCATTGGTATAGGTAATAGTCAGTTTGTTGTTATTCGCAGCGTTCAGGTGTGTCTGAAAGTCGCTGGACGATAGCGTGGATGAATGCACCAGAACAGAGGAATCGACCGCAGTGACAGATCCAATGGTAGTATCGAACTGGAAACCGATTACGTCATTCTGACTGAACGACAGCGTGCCGGCCGTAGAGAGCGGAGTCATACAAAGCAATGCGCTGCTGGATTGTCCTTCGGAAAAGATCGATGGGCTGATCGTAAACCCAACCGTAGCACTTGTTTGAGCCATCACTGGAGAAATTCGAAGCAAGATCAAGACTAGAACGCAAGACAAACAGATGGAGCCTGCTCTGCTTGATAAGGGGAATCTCATCAATTTTATCTCCTCGTATTAGTTGTTGACTGACGACCAGAATTGAATGATAGTAAGTGAAACTTACCTACCGAGTATCGCACGAGTCCCCGACGGTATACAAGCGCATGACTTGTTCCGTAGAGTCAGAACAGAGACACGCAGACAAGGTCGTATTCGAGCATTTGCATATTCGCCATGGTTGACCCGTGCATTCCTCATCAATGATTTGCTATCCTAATGGGCTGTTTAGTTTTATTATTTCCGAACGGCGGTGAGCGCGCGGATTCGAAACTATGATTGTCAATTGTTCCAAATGCGCAACGGGTTATACGATAAATGAACGCCAGGTTCAGGGTGGCAGAGTTCTGTTGCGCTGTCCCACATGCAGGAGCTGGTTCAGCGTTGCGATCACGGCGGCCAGGACTGAACCGCCGGTCGTTACTCCACCGGAACTGCCCAAACTGAAGGAGATCGATCTCGACGATACGAACGAATCGACAGAGTCTCACCCCGCTGCGCAGGAGGTTGCTGACTCGGCTTCCGCAAATGGCTCAGACCAAACTGCTGTAGAAGCGCCGCTGCCTCCGCTGAAAGTACTGATCGCCGACGCGCCGAATCCGTTTCGCCAGCGGATCCTCAATGCTCTGAATCGAGTTGAGACAAATCTGGAAACTGTTGTTGCGGATGACGGCAGGTTTGCGATTGACCGTTTGGAGGATTTCACTCCTGACGCGGCGATAATCGGCACGGGCATCGAGAACGTATACTGTTTCGAGATTTGCGATTACATCCGCTCAAAAGAACGTTTGAAGGATGCGCGCATAATCTTTGCCAGCGAACTGCACGAGGCTGCCTGGAATTGCGGTGAGCCTGAAAGCCTGCATGGAGCGGACGCCTGGCTCAGCAATGCCTCAACCGACGAAGAGTTGTTAACGCGATTAACCCGGCACCTGAATGAGGCGAGAATGACCCATCAGGAAACGGCTTCTTGAACGCGAGGTGATTATGAAGGTGAGCGACATTTTAGTCCCAATCGATTTCTCTCCTTCATCTTTGAAAGCGCTCGACTATGCGACGACGCTGCTCGAGCCTGAAGGCGAGATATATCTTCTTCATGTAGTGGACACTGAACTGGCGGAGCGTTTCGAGAAAAGCGGACTCGGCAAGAGCAGTGACGCGGTCGAGAAGATGCGAGCCCAGGCCGATGCGGCTATTGATGAGATTCTGGACGAGAGAAAAGGTCCAGACGGAAAGTTCAATAAAATGATCGTCGTGGGCTTGCCGTTTGTTGAGATTCTGAGAATCTCAAAGGACCTCGATTTCAGCCTCGTCGTGATGGGAATTCGAGGCGACACATCGCCGGTTCAAGAGCTCTTCTTCGGCAGCACGACTGACAAGGTAATCCGCGGCACGAAGATTCCTGTTGTGTGCGTGCCCGCGTAAAGCGTTTCTACGCAAAAGCGCTCAAGAATTTGATTTGCAAAATCACGTTCTCCTGCCCATAATGCGGACGCCGTCCGACGTAATTGCGCAATAAATACAGATAATAGGAGACGTTCCACCCCGGTCTTCTCAGATATTTTCCTGAGACGATTTTGTTAACAAATTAACCAAAACTCAGAAGGAGGATGTTATGTCAATAACTCGGAGAGTTACGGCGGAATTCCTTGGCACTTTCTGGCTTGTACTCGGAGGCTGTGGCGCCGCTGTTCTGGCCGCTGCGTTTCCAACACTCGGAATCGGTTTTGTCGGAGTTGCGCTCGCATTTGGTCTGACTGTATTAACGATGGCGTACGCAATCGGACACATTTCGGGTTGTCACCTCAATCCAGCGGTCTCGATTGGTTTATGGGCTGGCAAGAGATTTCCTGCGTCTGATCTAATCCCTTACATCCTCGCCCAGGTTATAGGCGCAATCGCGGGCGCTGGCGTGTTGTTTGTGATCGCCAGTGGAAAAGCCGGTTTCAGTGTAGCCGGTGGGTTCGCTTCGAATGGTTATGCCGCGCATTCTCCAGGCGGTTATTCACTCGCGGCCTGCCTGACTGCGGAAGTTGTTTTTACTTTCATGTTCCTGATGATCATCCTTGGTTCAACCGATAAGCGAGCGCCGAGTGGCCTTGCGCCAATCGCAATCGGACTCGGTCTCACATTAATTCATTTGATCAGCATTCCGGTTACGAACACATCGGTAAATCCGGCTCGAAGCACCGGTCCCGCACTTTTCGCTGGTGGCTGGGCGATTTCGCAGCTTTGGCTGTTCTGGGTTGCGCCAATAGTTGGAGCGGCAATCGCGGGCTTTGCATATTCGCAGCTTGCCGGCGAACCTCGGGTTGAAACAAAGATCGAAGAACCGAAAGTAGCCAAGGCCGCAGCAAGTTGATTTTTGTCTTTACGCTTATTTCAACTAACAGGCGCGCATTGATATTCCGTTTGCGCGCCCTGTTTTATTTGTGAGAATTCTTAAATAAGATCGGTCTTTACGTAGTTACAAATTGTAGTTACGCCTTTATTAATGCGTTATGAATGGGATGAGGTCAAACGCCAGTCAAATATCCTCAGCCATGGCATTGACGTTGTCGATGTTGAAGAGGTGTTCGAATGTGAGACCGTCACCATCCTCGATGACAGGTTTGATTTGGAGAGACGCGCTTTGTAACGGTGGGATTACTCAATGGTCGGGTAATTGTGATTGTCCATACGGAAACAGATGAAGTCATCCGCATCATTTCAGCAAGAAAGGCCACGATAAATGAAGAAATCAACTACTTCAAAGAAACCGCAAACTTATTAGCTCCGGAAGTTGCCGAGGCTTTTCCGGCCAGCGATACTGTTAACGATGCCTTGCGTTTGCTAATCACTATCGCAAAGACCAAGGTAGTGATATCTAAAGAACGGAGACTTGTTTGAACTCAGCGCATTAGAGAAGTCACCGCGAAGAAACCCTTTTGCGAGGTTTCGGCTCCTCTTCAGGTTTTGGTTCCGGACGAACCATCGGTTGTGGAGGGCGCACTCTGACAAGCGCATTCTTGAATTGATCCGATCCGCTGATCGGATCCTGCGCTAGGTACTGCGAAACAAAATCAAAAAACCGCTTAAACTCGCGCTGCATCTCGTCCATCTTTTCGCGCATGTTCAATATGATCTCGATGCCGGCCAGGTTGACTCCCATATCGCGGGTGAGATTTAGGATAAGTTCCAGCCGTTCCAGATCTTCGTCCGTGTAATAACGAGTATTGCCGCCGCTTCGTGACGGTTTGATCAGACCCTCGCGCTCGTAAAGCCTGAGGGTTTGCTCATGCACGCCGTACATACTGGCTACTGTGCTGATTGTGTATCCCTTTGGCTTGCGGTTCATTCCCATGTAGCGCAGGCTTCCAGCCTGCGCCCCTCCCTTAGCATCTCACTCTGAATTTACGCCCTGTCTTCCTGCGGTAGCGCAGGCTGGAAGCCTGCGCTACATCACTCCAACCCCATCGCGGCTCGCGGATTCTCCGGATTCATCTTGGCAAATTGACGGAGAATCTCTTTCGTATCCTCGCTCACGATCTTCGGCAGAGTAATCTTCACTTCGACATATTGATCGCCCCGTACGTTTCCACGCAGGCTCGGAGCGCCTTTCTCGCGCATACGGAATTTCTGACCCGACTGAGTTCCCGGTGGAATCCGCAACTGAGCCTTGCCGTCAATCGTCGGCACCTCGATCTTCGCTCCCAATGCTGCTTCCGGCACGGTAATCGGAATGGTGCAATAAATGTTATCGCCTTTACGTGTGAAGAAAGCATGCGCCGTAACGTTGGTTATTATGTACAAATCGCCTGGTGCGCCACCCAGGACGCCTGCTTCGCCTTTTCCGGCCACGCGAACCCTCGATCCGGTATCGACGCCCGCCGGAATTCGCACTTTGACATTTTCGGACTGCGGCAATCGCCCTGTTCCACGGCATTTGTCGCAAGGCTGACGCCGTTTCCCCGTGCCGCCGCAATCCGGACAAGGTATATTCATTCGCATGCGGCCGCTTTGGTTGACGATTTGTCCACTGCCTTTGCAGGTGGGACAGGAGGTAAGAGCCCCGCCCAGATCACCCGCGCCGTTGCATTTGTTGCAGGTCTCGCTGCGCGTGATCGTAATCGTTGCCGTTATCCCTTTTATGGCATCTTCAAAACTGAGTGACAACGGATACTCGATATCCGCTCCTCGCTGCGCGCGCGGTCTTGGCGGTTCCGTGGCGCGTCCACCACCACCAAACAGGCTGCTGAATATATCGCTGAAACTTCCGCCGCCGAAATCGAATCCGCTGAAGTTAAATCCTCCAGCCTGTTGTCCGGCCGCTCCTTCGACAAAGTTGTCGGAGTACGAACCGTACTCGTCATAGATCTTGCGTTTCTTTGGATCGGACAGGACGTCAAACGCCTCAGAGATTTTTTTGAACTTCTCTTCTGCGCTTTTATCGCCAGGATTTACGTCCGGATGGTATTTTCGCGCGAGACGACGATAGGCCTTTTTGATATCCTCGGCCTTTGCCCCCTTGTCGACTCCCAGCGTTTTGTAATAATCGTCGCGTGATGCCATTGTTTGTAATTAGTCGCTGATTTCAATTCGCTCGGTTTTTCCAATGGGGCGTTTCGGCAATGTCACGTATAACACGCCTTGTGCCAGTCGAGCGTTTATCGCATCTGAATCGACCGCCTGCGGCAGATTGAACGATCGGTAAAACGATCCATACTGCCGTTCCATTCGATGGAACTGTTCGCCGTCCGAATCGCGCTCTCGCACACGACTTCCTCGTAACAATAGTTTGTCTCCGACTACCGTAACCTCGATATCTTCTCTCTTGATTCCCGGTAATTCGGCGGTTACGACGATGTCGTCGGTCGTTTCGTAAATATCAATCGGCGGAGACCACGTCCCGGCAGCGATCGCCTCGTGACGGAACTGATCGCTAAACATCTCGTTCAGCCGCTCCTGTAGAGCAGCGAGTTCATTCAGTAGTTTCCGCCGATTCATCATAGCAGTGGGCGGTGGTCGGTGATCAGGGGTCAGTTAAGAACTAGTCCATGGGCAGGGATAATGATCAGGGCTGATCTCCGACCACCGCGCCACCGACCCCTGACCACCGATCCCCGGCCACCTGTTTCGAATTACTTCTTGTCGTCGACGTCCACGTATTCGGCGTCGATAACGTCATCGCTCGATTTCGCGCCGCCGCCGGATGACTGTTGACCGCCGCCACTTGTGCTGCCGCCGCCAGTTTCTCCGCCGCCCGCTCCCGCCTGCTGAGCCTGTCCGTACATTACTTCGGCCAGCTTATGCGAGGAACGAGTCAACGTGTCGAACGCCTGATTGATGATCGTTGCATCGTTGCTGTCCAGTTTGGACTTGGCATCCGCCAAAGCACCCTGGACTTCCGTCTTGGTCGCCTCGTTCAGCTTGTCACCGAAATCGCTCAACGTCTTTTCAGTCGAGTAGATCAACGAGTCGAGCTTGTTGCGAGCCTCGATTGCTTCGCGGCGTTTCTGGTCCTCGGAAGCGTTCGCTTCGGCTTCGCGCATCATCTTGTCGATCTCTTCCTTCGACAGACCCGACGAAGAAGTGATGGTGATCTTCTGTTCGCGACCGGTTCCAAGGTCTTTCGCCGACACATTCACGATGCCATTGGCGTCGATGTCGAATGTGACTTCGATCTGCGGCATGCCTCGCGGTGCGGGCGGAATACCTACCAGGTGGAACTTGCCCAGCGTGCGGTTATCGCGCGCCATCGGTCGTTCGCCCTGAATCACGTGAACCTCGACGCTGGTCTGACTATCCGATGCGGTCGAGAAGATCTCCGACTTGCGAGTCGGAATCGTCGTGTTGCGATCGATCAGTTTCGTCGCCACGCCGCCCAGGGTTTCAATGCCAAGGCTCAGCGGAGTAACGTCCAGCAGCAACAGATCCTTTACGTCGCCTGCCAGAACGCCTGCCTGAATGGCAGCGCCGACTGCAACGACTTCGTCCGGGTTAACGCCCTTGTGGGGCTCTTTGCCGAAAAGTTCTTTCACCAGGGTCTGGACCTTCGGGATTCGAGTCGAACCGCCGACCAGCACTACTTCATCGATCTGGCTCGCCTTTACTCCGGCGTCTTCCAGGGCTCGCTTGCAGGGCTCCAGCGTTCTGCGAAGAATGTCGTCTACTAACTGCTCGAACTTCGCGCGAGTCAGTTTCATCACCAGGTGCTTCGGACCTGATTGATCCGCGGTTATAAACGGCAGGTTGATCTCACTTTCCATTGTTGACGAAAGCTCGATCTTAGCCTTTTCCGCCGCTTCCTTCAGTCGCTGCAGAGCCATCTTGTCGTTCGAGAGGTCGATGCCCTGGTCCTTCTTAAATTCGTCGATAATCCAGTCGATAATTCTCTGGTCGATGTTGTCGCCGCCCAGGTGAGTATCGCCGTTGGTCGATTTCACTTCGACAACGCCTTCACCGACTTCCAGGATCGATATATCAAATGTGCCGCCGCCAAAGTCGAATACCGCTATGGTCTCGTCCTTTTTCTTATCCAGTCCATACGCCAGAGCCGCAGCCGTAGGCTCGTTGACGATTCGCATCACTTCCAGACCGGCGATCTTTCCGGCGTCCTTTGTCGCCTGGCGCTGCGAGTCATTAAAATAAGCAGGAACCGTGATAACCGCCTTGTCGACTTTCTGTCCCAGGTAGTCTTCCGCCGCCTGCTTTAACTTCTGCAAGATCATCGCGGAAACTTCCGGCGGCGTATATTCCTTGTCGCCGGCGATAACCCTGACATCGCCGTTCGGAGCCTGCGATACCTTGTACGGCACCATCTTCATTTCTTCGTTTACTTCGTTGAATTTGCGCCCCATAAAGCGTTTGATCGAGTAAACGGTGTTCTCCGGATTGGTTACCGCCTGGCGTTTGGCAACTTGGCCAACCAACCGATTACCATCCTTTGTAAATCCGACTACGGATGGGGTAGTGCGCGCGCCTTCGGCGTTGGTTATCACAACGGGCTCGCCGCCTTCCATCACTGCAACCACAGAGTTGGTTGTTCCCAAGTCTATGCCTATGATTTTGCTCATATTTTCAAAGCCTCCAATTAATCTGGCTACAATTGCAAATTAAGTAAGAAGGATTTTAAAGCCTGAGTGTATTGTTGTCAAGTTTCTTATGCAATATTTTATAAATATTCACTCAGATTTCTTATCTCATTGCTAAATCAGAAAGCAAGCCCCAGTCCAATTCGGGAAGTTCAGCGAGTTCGAAGTGCAGCCTTTAGACTGCTGTTTTCGAAAGAGGCAAACTAATGCTTGTACTGTGGAACCAGAGAGTTTGGCCAACTGGTGTCACACTGTCACGATTTCATTAAGTCTTTTAACGGCAGTTTGTTGCGCTGTGACACCTGGCGTGACAGGAGGGTTACAACGCTGAGTTTGGTCAACCGATGTCACAAACAGCACCGATGCCTGACCCCACGACTACTGTTTTATTTCCTTGCTGATATTTTCTGAGTATCATACAGTTTTGCTTGACTATCTCCGGAGTTTCGCTTAATTTTCGCCAAGCGTTAAGAGATGGCTAACCACAGAGGACGCAGAGGACACGGAGATTTTATGATTTCTACTCTGCGACCTCTGCGTCCTCTGTGGTAAATCCTGTTTGGAATCCAGATTTGCCGGAGGACGGCAATGAAAAAAACAGATCGTCAACTTGGCTATATCCTGCTGCTTCAGGCAGGGAAAAGTTACACCGCCGAACAGCTTGCTGCCCATTTCGAGATTTGCAAGCGCACCGTTTACCGTGACATCCAGGCAATTTCCGAGGCGGGTGTGCCGATTGTATCGCTGCCAGGAAAGGGCTACGAGCTGATGGAAGGTTATTACCTTCCTCCAGTTGCGTTTACGTCAGACGAAGCCGCAGCGCTCTTTCTGGCGAACCAATTCGCTTTGCAGCAGACCGACGCCAGCGTTCGCGCCGACCTGAACACGGCGATGGCAAAGATCGAAGCGATCCTGCCAAACAATACTCTTGAGGAGCTGAACAAATTCAAACGCGCCGTCCACGTAAAGTTCTATAAAAACGACGGCGAAAACACCGGTGTCAACGTTAACCATCTGAACCAGATAAAGGAATCGATCGTTGCCCAGCGAATCCTGCGGTTGAATTATCATGCGCAGACTTCGGACGAGCCGACCTTGCGGATGGTCGAGCCGATGTGGCTGGTCTATTACGGGCGCAACTGGCATCTGATCGGCTATTGCAGATTGCGCGAAGACATCCGCGATTTCCGCCTGGACCGAATAAAGCGCCTGACGATCACCGAAGAGACCTTTATCCTGCGCGAACAATACAAACTGGAAGAGTACCTGCGGCGCACCAAGCATTTCGAAGGCATCCACGAAGTCCGAGTCCGGTTGACTCCGACGGGGGCGAAATGGGCTCGTCGATGGTTCAGTTGGGGAACGGTAACCGAGTCGGCTGACGGCGAGTACGTGATAATGAGCTTTATGGTCGACAAACTGGACGAGATGACTGCGTGGTTGTTGTCGTTCGGCTCAATGGCAGAGGTATTGTCGCCGGAGACTCTGCGCCGGAAGATAGCCGAAGAGGCTGGAAAGGTTGCGAGTTTCTACGCAAGGACGGCAGTGAGAGCAAGTTAGAGCTAAATGTTAGATGGATATTTCAAATATTAATGCCAAGGACATTCTAAGTTTAGCCTGCCATAGAGTGTTTCCTGGCATCCGGTGCGCTGCCGGAGGCATTCGCTTGCGAAAGCGAGACTTGAACTTTGAAAAGCAGCCATGCTACAGTTTTTGGCCCGATAGTTGTTCAATATTTGCCAGGAGGAGACAGTAGGTTATGCCGATCTACGAATATGTTTGCGATAAATGCGGTAAGCATCTGGAAGTGATGCAGAAAATGAGCGATGCCCCGCTCAAGCGCTGCCCGGACTGTCGCGGCAAATTGGAAAAGGTGATTTCCCAGACCAGCTTTCAACTGAAAGGCGGCGGATGGTACGTCACCGATTACGCTAAGTCCGGCTCAAAATCAGCGAAGACCGATAAAACCGAGAAGACCGAAAAAACCGAATCGAAATCGGAAACAAAAACCAGCGACAGCAGCAAATCGAGCAAGTCCGATGATTGACTCGAAAGAAATTCCAGATCACAACCGCAAAACCGGCCATCGCGCCGGTTTTTGCTTTTCATCGGTCGGGTGCTAAACTCTGATTTGTCCTCAGGAAAGAGCGCCTCAGGCGACCGGCAGGTTATTGCGAAAATGAGATTAGTACGACCAATAATAGGCGGTGAGTGTGGAGTGCTGTGACTTGTCACAGCTTTGGCCTGAGCCGATTTGTCGGCTCTTGATGTAGCACGGGCATCCTGCCCGGGGCTTTTATTGGTAAATGCGCGGGCAAGATGCCCACGCTACATGTTGCGGCGACAAGTCGCCGCATACTAAAGCGGTAACAAGTTACCGCACTCCATATTTCGCAAATCATGTCGAATTCGTGAGTTGGTGAGCGTGTATGAAAAGCCGTTTAGTCCTTGCGGCAATAGTTTTAACAGCCCTTGCTGTTCCCTGCATTTCCCGTCAATCCGGACGGTCGACTGAATTCAGGAAGACTACTCTGAACCTGATAATCAATTTTCCCGGTAACGCAAACAGCGCGGATCAGGAAGTGACCAAAGAAGATCTCGCTTTATTCGACGGTGGAGTCGAGCAATCGATCGACAACGTCACTGCCGACCATTCCGCCGCGCACGTCGTGTTGCTGGTCGATAATACCGCCAGCTTAAAACTGGAAGTAAACGCCATTGGACCGTTGGCGCACAAGGTTTTGAGCGAGCTCTACGGCGACGACGAAGCGATGGTAATAGCCTATGCAGAATCCGCCGAGGTTCTTCAACCATTCACAAAAGACGCGAACAAGCTCCGTGATGCCACAAAGCGCTTTAAAAAAGAAGGAATGCCGCGGCTTTTCGACGCAATCAGTGCGACTTTGGACGACGCACTATTGAAGGAGATTGGCAGCGGAAAGCGTGTGATCGTCCTGATCTCTGACGGCTACGATCGAGATAGCCAGGTCAAATTCGAAGACGTTCTTGCCAAACTCCAGGACGACAACATAGTTGTTTACGCCATTCAGGTGTCGGATCGGACTCTCGGCGTTTCCCGCAGATCGGGACCGAAACCAGTCGAAGCGATCCAGCAACTGACCGAAGGTACGGGCGGAAAAGCCTACAGCGTTCAGGATATTGACAAAGCTTCAAAAGAAATCTCAGAAGAGATGCGGCACGGCTGGTATCAGCTCAGCTACAGCCCGGCCGGAGTGAACTCGATGAAGCAGCGAAGGCTGCTGGTTACCGCATTCGAGAACAAATTCAAGGTCCGCACGAAATCGATGATCCCTTGATGATCATGTCTGAGCGAATAAAAGTGGCGCAGACATTCAGTCTGCGCCCGTTTTGGTACCGATCATTCCTCAATTAGAGCGAGCCTTAACTAGCGCAGATTGAATGTCTGCGCCACCTCTTCCGATGATCCCAAAAACTTGAATCGCATTATCAGCAGACTCTCGATTGACGCTCCGGAGCTTTTCGGGTTATATGTTTCGTGCTTGTTACATCAGCTTGGCCGCATGATATTTAAGGAGCCTTGATGATGAAACGTTCTTTTACAGCTCTGATACTTATTTACTTGTCATGCAGTTTGTGCTGGGCAGCAACTGACCCGTTCTTAGGCAATTGGAAGCTTGATCCATCCAAAACCCAGCTTGTCGATGAAATGAAAGTTACTGCTGCCGGCGCGAATAAATTCAGCTTCATATTCGATGGCACTAATAGTGAGTCAATTGTGGCCGACGGAACTGATCAGCCTGGCCTCAACGGAACCACCTTTTCTGTCGCCATTCAGGATGCCCACACCTGGAAAGTTGTGCGAAAACAAGATGGTCGCGAAGTTATTACGGCAATTTGGAAACTTTCTGAAGATGGCAACACCCTCCGCGACTCCTTCACGACTCCGCAGCCGAACGGGTCGCCATTGACCATCAACTACGTGTATCAGCGAACTGCGGGAACGTCAGGCTTTGCCGGAACCTGGGAAAGCACGGTCCAGGAGGGGATTACCGCCTTCGAAATGAAGATCCAGCCATTCGAGAACAGCGGACTCCAAATCGGAGCAAGCAGGAAGTTAAAATTCGATGGGAAAGATTACGCAAGCCCTGCCATCGGCCCTGATGGCACGATATCGGGGCGCCGCATGGACGACCGCAGTCTTGAAATTACCGACAAGATGAACGGAAAGGTCATCGCCACTGAGGAACTGAAGCTCTCTGCCGACGACAAGATCTTAACCAGGACCATTCATCAAGTCGGAAGGAGCAAGCCGAACATCTATGTCTTCAATCGGCAGTAGGCTTGCGCTGGAATCTGAGTCCGTATTTCAGATTCTATTTTGAAGCTTCTGCATCGGGATCGCCCCAGATGTAATGGTTGAACCAGTTCAGGTTGTGCTCCATTACGGCGCGGTTGGATTTGGGTTTATCGATGCCATGACCGAATCCTTTATACATATAGAAACGAACCGCTACTCCGACATCCTGAAGACCTTGGAAAAGCTCAAACGCATTTGCGATGGGCACACGGCGGTCTAACTCCCCGTGTTGGATCATAGTCGGAGTTTTGGCGTTCTTGATGTTTGTCATAGGAGAAGTCTTTCGATAAATCTCCATATCATCCCACGGCGTGGACTGCAGATAATGGCGCGTGAACGGATGAATATCGGTATTCACATAGTAAGTGATCCAATCGGAGATTCCCGCGCCTACCGAGACTGCCTTGAAGCGGTCGCTGTTTGTCGTGATGTACGCCGATATGTAGCCGCCCTGGCTCCAGCCCATAGCTCCGACGCGATCTTTATCCGCCCATCCCTTTGCGATTAAGTAGTCAACACCACTGATCACATCCCAATAATCACCGACACCCAGGTTACGTACGTTGAGACCGCGAAACTTTTCGCCGTAGCCGGCGCTTCCGCGATAGTTCGGTTCGAGGATCAATGCGCCTCTGGCCGCCCAAATTTCTTTCGGATAGTACCGATCTCCGCCGGGGATTGCCCGCGAAGTTCCGGTCGGCCCACCGTGAATGACAACCAGCAATGGGTATTTCTTCGTCGGATCGAAATCGGCCGGTTTCATCAATGCGCCTTCAATCACGGTACCGTCGGTGCTTTTCCACGAGATCATCTCGCGCGTTGCCAGTTTGAAATCTTTCAGCTGAGCCGCAAAATCGGTCAATTTCTTCGGGGCAAATGGCTTGACCGTGGATGTATAAATTTCCGGATAATGAGTTGAATCAGCTTCGATGAATGCCATCTGTTTAAAGTCGCCAGTAAAAGTGAATGAAGAGAACGCAGAGTTTTCCGGTCCGCTGATGCGCTCGATCGTCAGCTTCTTCGGATCAACGCGAAAAATATGTGCCGCAGTCTTCTGCGCGCCAGTGAAATAGATGCCATCCGCAGTCCAGTTTACAAACGAAGCATTCTCGTCAAATTCCTGCGTCACGTTCGAGATAGTTCCACCCTCGGCCGGAACAACAGCCAGATACGTATTCCTGAAAAAGAAGTCCGATTTTCCCATCGCCGTGTTGAAAATTATCTGTTTCCCGTCCGGCGACCACTCGGGGTTTGTGTCCGGTCCTGGCTGATCCACGATCTTCTTCATCGAATTGTCGGTGAAATTGTAAACGTAGATATCGGCAGTATCTGAAAACGAGAGATCGGGATTGATCCGCGCGTCAAAGGCAATGCGTCGCCCATCAGGCGACCACGAAAACGCGCCGACTGTGAACTGGTGTCCTTGAGTGAGCCGTTTCGGCTCGCCGCCGTTTACATCCACAACCCACAGATGGGTCATGTTGTAATCGTGCTGGATCATCTCGTAATCGGAATATTTCTCTTTGCGATCCTTCGTTTCCTTGGTTTCAGGATCGGCCATTACAAACGCGATGCGCGATCCGTCCGGTGACCATTGAAACGAAGCGACTCCGGTCTCGACTTTGGTTATCGGGCGAGCTTCGCCGCCCATCGGCGAAATCAAATATATCTGGCGTTTACCGTCGCGATCAGAGATGAAAGCCAGCAATCGTCCGTCAGGTGACCATAGAGGGTTGGAGTTATTTTTCTTTGAGCTAGTCAGTTTTATGATTTCGCCTGTTTGAGTATTTGCCAGCCAGATTTGGCTGTCATAACTGTTATCTGCCCAGTTTGTTTGTTGAACGGTGTAAACGACAAAATGACCATCCGGAGAAATGCGTGCGCCGGAAGGGCTTTGCAGGCTGATAAGCTCATCGATTGTCGGAACGCGTTTGTCGGCCGCAGCAACCGGCAAGCAGAATAAAAAGACAATAACCAGCAGCAATAAGCGTTTATTCATGGCGAAACCTCTTGACTTGGACGGTAAGTTTGGTAGGAAGAAACTATCTAGCTGTTAGGTCAGTGTCAAGATAAACCGACAATCAGCCAGCATCAATGAATCTGGCGCGGACCTGTTTGTCGGGCAGGAGGCAGGTATCGTACTTCCCGAAAAACCTGTAGCGATATTTCGCAATCAGATTGTAGAAGATGTCTCTGATCGGCGCCGGCACGATGTAGAAGACCAGAAACAGCTTCCAAATCCCGCCCAGGTAATTCATTACCTTCAACGCCGCGCGCGAACGAATAGAGACTTTTTCGCCGCCATTTCCGTCCGATTCAACCCATACCACTGAATCTACACTTTTAAGTTCCTGATGACGCGCGATGACAGATTGACCGTAATCGCTCTGCAAAGCAGCAAATCGCAGAGTTCCTTTTTGGTCGTTCTTCAATATGGTCTGAATAGTCTTGTTGCAAAACCCGCAGACGCCGTCATAGAGGAGCACCGGCCCCGGTTTTGTATTTGTTGTCGTCATCTGATCCATTGCCACCTGACTTCATTATACTCAGGTGGCAATGCCGATCATCTATTTCTTTGCCGAATCGTCTTTTGATTTGGCCGCCTTGCTCATCTGTTCGCGAAGTATCGCTGCTCTTTTCGCCGCAACTTTGTCCATTGCAATCGGATTCGAAGATGACATCCATTCCATCATTGAAGAGAGCATCAATTCCTTCAAATAAGCAAAGGAGAAGCCTTCGGTTTTGCCAGTCACCTTAGCTATTCCCTTTGCCGATAACTGTAAATCTTTTTGCAAAGAATTGTTCCAGGTCGACAGATAGGACGCCCGCTCATCTGCTGCAGGAAGATTGAAATAGTACTTCCTGTCGAAACGGCTCGGCCTGTCCAAAATGGCCGGATCCAGTTTTTCCGGGTGGTTCGTCGTCGCAAGAACCACGACTCCCGTGTTGGCTGCAAACCCATCCATTTCGTTCAAGAAATAAGATCGGTTCCTGCCGTCTACGAGCGAATCCATATCCTCCATCACCACAATGCACGGAGTAGTTTGACGAGCCCTTTGGAACAATCTCTTCATGCTGTATTCAGCGCCATACGACGAGTAAAAGTTCTTGACGTAAAGGCACGGCTGTTTCAAATGATTGATCAGCGCTTTTACAGTGTGCGTCTTGCCATTGCCGGGTGGACCTATCAGCAGGACTCCGCGTTTCCACGGAATTCCGTATTTTTCGTAGAGTTCACGGGACGCAAAGAACCGCTCGAAATCCGATTTGATCTCTTCTTTCAAATTCGGACTTAGAATCAGGTTATCGAGCGTTGCTCGCTTGATCGCTGCGAATAATTCTTCGTTCTTATTCCAGTAACTATCTTCATAAACCAGGATTTCACCGCGCACCTCGGCGTCCCAGTCACAGACTGCCTGGAAGAAGTCCTTTGCGATCGTTTCCGTGTCCGCGATTATCCAGTGATAACGGGTCTTACAACTGCCCTCATACCACGAGACAAAAACGACATCCAGCAATTCACCGCGCCACAAAACATTGAGCCAGGTGTTCTCTCGTTCAAGAGACAGTTTTTTGCCGACCCCTTCCCACCCGGTTGTAACCTGGTTATGGACGGATGATTCATTGACAATCGAGCACTGTCCGGCCTTTTCGTATGCGGCCAGATTGAAGCTGTACGACTCGCCTTCGACAATTGCTCGGTTTTTGTATAGCTCTGAGAGCTTGCGGCTGATATTGTAACCTTTGAAGTCCGTGGGCTCGCAGAGCGCTTCGCTAATAAAATCCTTCAGTATCATAATTCACGTTTGATTATGCGGATCGACACACGATTCGCGACAAAATCCTACTCAACCTGCGGTTGAAGCAGACGTTCTGAAGTCAGGCGAGGTTTATCCGAACGAACTATCCCTGTGTAAGAGCAATCTCTTTTTATGTCTGTTTGAAAACCTTGCCTCAAGGCTTAAAGCGGCGGAAAAGCCATCAGGAATTACTTGTAAGGGTGTGGTGACGCATAATCATTACCTCCCTTAATAAAGGGAAATAAAAAGATAATGCCATTCATTAGCCAAGTCAAACCAAATGTGGCCCTAGGGCGTGGTTCAAACTTTTGGGTGGTATGATCCTTTTCTTGCAGCTGCCTTTCAGGCAGCTTTCCCGAAGGGTTATTAGACACACCGTTTTACGGCGTGGTTGCCGGGCCGGAAATTCTCTGAGGGCGCTTTCAGCGTCCTTACTTTAGACTGCTTTAGCTATGTGTCGCGGCCAAAGCCGATCCAGAAGAGCGTTGAAACGCGCTAGACTGGTTGTGGCCTCACTTTCCCGGCTCTAAAACAGCCGGTCTGACAACTCTCCGGGAAAGCCTCGTGAACGACGCTTTGAAACATCTTGCGCCCAACAACTTGAGCTACACCCGTGGCCCTGCGGCCAACTGAAATCACGTGAGATTTATCCCGCCATCGACGTGAAGGTTTGCGCCGGTTATCCATGAAGCATCGTCGCTGGCTAGAAACAGCGCGGCCTTTGCGATATCAATTGGCTTTCCAATTCGTCCTAGCGGATGCATAGCAGCAAACTGCTTTTCCCAAGCCTCCATATCGTCAATTTTCCGAGCCGCATGAATGGGCGTATCAACAACACCGGGACTGATTATGTTTACTCGAATTCCTTTGGATGCGTAATCAAGCGCCATGCTCTTGCTCATCATGTTCAGTGCGGCTTTGCTTGCGCTGTAAACCGTAAATGCGGGAACAACCTTTTCGCCTAAAGTCGAAGAGATGTTAATTATCGAACCGCCGCCGCTGCGTTCGATCTCTGGTAGCGCAAGTCGGCAAAGATGAAAGACTCCTCGGACATTAATTGCAAAGACCTGGTCGGCCATCTCAGCATCGGTTTCTGTAACTGATCCTACAGTAAGAACTCCTGCATTATTGACGAGTATGTGAAGTTTGCCAAAAGCCTTCAGAGTTTGCTCAATTAACTTTTCATGGTCTTTGTCGTTAGATATGTCGGCTGGGATCGCAAGACATTTGCCGCCCGAAGCAGTAATGCCACCTTGCACTTCGTTGATCATTTCCGGTCTTCGGCCTGTAATGACAACACTGGCACCTTCGGTGGCGAAAAGCTCGGCAATGGCTCTACCGATTCCAGTTCCGCCGCCGGTTATGATTGCGACCTTATCTTTAAGTTTCATTGCCACATCCTGATTGAAGCTTATGTGTTTGGCAACAAGTCAGTAGACGAACTAAACGATCTTATCGGTAGCATCCACGGTTACTCAGTGGATCTTAAGCCTGGCAATTGCGCTTTGAATTCAACATCTTTGCAGACGTCACTTAATGCCAATCTGCATTCTATTGATTGGAGGGTTACAACATCTGACAGATCATTATATTCGTTGTATTCCCATTTGTCCGAACTTTGCTTAAAGTAGTGGGTTATATGCGGCCTATGCTGAGCGATTAAAAGATACTCGCGTAAACTTGGAATCGATTTATAAAATGTAAATTTGTCGCCTCTATCGTAAGCCTCAGTCGACGGAGAAAGGATTTCCATAATCAATATGGGGTTCAGCAGCCGATCTACACCGTGAAATTCGTCTATTTCAATCTTCTCACAGGCTACGCTGCCATCAGAATATCGATAAGGCGGGGCCGTTAGCACATTGATCCGCATTTCGCCCGAAAACAAATGGCACTTTTTTCCTTCGAGTTGCCTCAGGAATACATAAGTGGTGTTCAGCATAATCCTGTCGTGATTTCGCGATCCACCGCTCATCGCGAAGATTTCCCCATTCCAGAACTCGTGTCTACCTTCCGACTCTCGATCAAGCGCCAGATATTCTTCGAGGGTATATTTACGTTTAGGATTCGTCTCCATGCGTCCTTTAAATCACAAACATTTTATCACACCTGAACATTTCTTCACTCAGCTTCCGGGTAGCAACACGCGAATCAGATTGTGATAGTATTCATTCTTGATGAACATATTCGAACTAACAAGACAGTTGATCGATCTGGAATCGATAACCGGGCACGAGCGCGAAGTCGGTCTCTTTGTGCGCGATATCCTCGAAAAAGATGGATTTGAAGTGACGGCTCAACCAATCGATGAGACGAAGTTCAATCTGTTCGCGACACTGGGTACGCCGACTGTTGTACTGTCGACTCATCTGGACACGGTGCCGCCGTTCTTTTCGTCCAGCGAGACGGATGAGTACATCTTCGGCCGTGGCGCTTGTGACACTAAAGGCATTATCGCTTCGATGATTTTTGCCGCTCGTGAATTGAAGAGCAGTGGAATAAAAGACCTCGGTCTGCTGTTCGTTACTGGTGAGGAGAGTGGAAGCGACGGCGCTCGACTCGCTAATAGTAATGCGCCCGCTTCAGTAAAGTATTTGATCAACGGTGAGCCGACCGAAAACAAACTTGCTCTGGGATCAAAGGGGGCATTGCGACTAGAGGTAACAACGACTGGAAAACGTGGTCATTCGGCTTATCCGCATGTGGGCGAATCGGCAATCGAAAAGCTGCTGGACATCCTAAATGATGTTAGGGCGCTTGCGCTGCCGGAACATCCCATACTTGGCAAAACAACGTGCAACATCGGGACTATCTCAGGAGGCATCCAGGCGAATGTCATCCCTGACAGTGGTCGCACGGAGCTGATGCTCAGAACTGTTACTGACACAGGTGCGGTCCGCGATTTGATAGCGAAGACGGTTGGAGCCCGTGGCACCGTGAAAACAAATTTCGAGTGCGAGCCGTTATTACTGGAGGCGGTGCCGGGATTCGAGACCGGGGTAATGGCGTTCACCACGGACATCCCATTGCTGGATAATTGGGGTAAGCCGTTTTTGCTGGGACCGGGATCAATTTTGGATGCTCACACCGAAGCGGAAAAAATATCAAAACGAGAATTGACCGAATCGGTTGACTTGTACGTTTCGTTAACAAAAAAATTACTGGTAGAAAAAAATTGATTTCAAGTTTGGAGGCAAATTGTAAGAAAAGATCATGAGCAAAATCAAAGTCGGGGTATTAGGGGCGACCGGCGCAGTCGGTCAAAAATTTGTCAAACTGCTGGAAAACCACCCGTGGTTCGAAGTCACGGCGCTGGCGGCCTCGGATCGTTCGGCAGGAAAGCCTTACGCCGAAGCAGTACCGTGGAAGCAGAACACTCCCATTCCCGCGGCAGTTAAGAACAAGAAGGTCCAGCCCTGCGTACCAGAACTTGATTGCAAGATTGTTTTCTCAGGTCTTGATTCTTCGATCGCGGGCGAAGCAGAAGAAGCTTTTGCGCGCGCTGGCTATGCTGTCCTGACCAATTCAAAGAATCACCGAATGGATCGTTACGTTCCTCTGGTGATTCCCGAAATCAATCACGACCATTTGCGGATCATCGAAAAACAGCAACACGAAAGCAACTGGAAAGGGATGATTGTCGCGAATTCAAATTGCTCGACCATGTTTCTCACGATGGCGCTGGCGCCTCTCTATCGAACGTTCGGGGTCGAGAAAGTTATGGTGACAACGATGCAGGCAGTTTCCGGAGCAGGTTATCCGGGAGTGCCTTCGCTGGACATACTTGGAAATGTCGTTCCGTTCATCAACGATGAAGAAGAGAAGTTGGAGATCGAGCCACAAAAAATCTGCGGCGACTATGTTGATGGCGAAATTCGCTATGCGCCATTTGTGGTGAGCGCGCATTGCAATCGAGTAGCCGTCGAAGACGGTCACACCGAATGCGTTTCGGTGAAGCTCGCGCGAAAGGCAAGCCTTGATGAAGTTCGCTCGGTGTTGACTTTAAAGTCATTGCCACAGGAATTGGGACTGCCCAGCGCTCCGTCGGATGCGCTGATCGTTTGCGAGCAGCGAGACCGGCCGCAACCCCGCTTTGACGTGAACACGGCAGACGGAATGGCGACGTTAGTCGGAAGGCTGCGACCGTGTCCGATTCTTGATTACAAATTTGTAGCCCTGGGTCACAACACAATCCGAGGCGCAGCAGGCGCGGCCATATTGAACGCAGAGTTGCTGAAGGCACAGGGTTATATAGGATAGGATTTTGGAGTGCGCCGACCCGGCGGCGATTTGGTAGTCCTTCCAAAAGGAGTGCTTTAACACGCATCGAGCTATAACCGAAAGACTTCCAAAGCGCCGCCAAGTCGGCGCACTCCAAAAAGAAATATGATCGTGATGAAGTTTGGCGGCACCTCAGTAGGAGATGTCGCCGCAATCAAACGGCTGACCGACATTGTGCGGGAACGATTGAATCGCCAACCAATCGTTGTTGTGTCGGCAATGGGAAAGACGACTCGGCGTCTATTAACCGCAGCCGCGCATGCGGCCGAAGGCAATGTAGAAGCCTCAACTCACCTGCTGGGTGAACTCAAGCAATATCACCGCGAAATCGGACGTCAAGTCATAAAAAATTTCGATAGCTCGAAAACGAACGAGGATCTGAACACCCGCTTTGCCGAAATTGAACAAACACTTTCGAAAATCGATCAGGCTGGTACCTTGACCCCGATTTTGCACGACGAAATAGCTGCCTACGGCGAGTTGCTATCGACCATAATTATCGCTGCAGCGCTGGAAGATTGCACCGTTCCAACGGCCTGGTTCGACGTCAGGAAAATAATCATTACCAATGATAACCACACGCGAGCAACTCCTGTCTTTGAATTAACCAATCAGAACTTTGAATCCCAGGTTCTGCCGGTGATTGAATCAGGTCGAGTTCCGGTAATTCAAGGTTATATCGGATCGACTCGGCAGGGCGTTACGACAACATTGGGATTTGAAGGCTCCGACTACACCGCAGCGATAACCGCCGCCGCGCTTAATGCCGAAGAAGTCCAGATTTGGAAAGATGTCGATGGTCTAATGACCGCCGACCCGAATTTAGTCGGCAGCGCTCTCACGGTCAGGTGCATTTCATTTACTGAAGCTGCCGAATTGACACATTTAGGCGCAAAGGTCTTGCACCCAAAAGCCGTGCAGCCGGCCGCGACTCGGAATATCCCGATTCACATTTACAACGCGAAACGGCGCTCGCCTATTGGCACCGTTATCAGTCGAGATGGTCGCCGCTGCAACAACGTCGTTAAATCGATTGCGTTCAAACAGGGGATCGCTCTGCTGCGGATCGTGCCTCGCACGATGGCTGATCTGCCGATGGTTCAGTGTTCGCTTGAGGCATTGGCCGCTCGCGGTGGAACGATATACTTGCTGAGCGGTTTCGCGGCCGGCCTGCGCCTGGCAATCGAAGATGCGTCTGATCTCACAGCCTTGACGGAAGAGCTCGCCGACATCGCTGACGTTGAGATTAGTAGAAAACTGGCGATAGTTACTGTCGTTGGTGAAGGCCTTTTGTCGACTCCGGTGATATCGGCAATTGCTTTTGACACGTTGCGACGCAGCGAGCTTGCGTTTGCCGCTTTCGGTGCTCCGGGCAACAGTCTGAGTCTGGTTGTTGATGAACGCGAAGTCGCCGATCTGGTTTCTCGCCTGCACGAACGTTTCTTTCACAACTATGACGCGGAAGTTTTCGCTCCGGTTGAGCCTATGGATCGGTTTTCGTTGCAGTGATTAATCCAAATACAATATTTTATGCCTACAGTCGAACTATCGGTAAATGCATCTTCGCTTGAAGAAATGGATCGCTTAGCCAAAGAACTCGAAATATCGCGTGATGATTTTATTCACTTGGCATTCTCGTTTGCTCTGCGAAATCAAAAAACAATGGTTAAAGAACGGCAACATGAGCTTGGTTATGCTAGGCATCCAATGGATCCTGAAGAGATTGATTTATACGATCGTGAGCGCATTTGGTCTTAATGAAAGCTAAGACACGAAGTCTGATTACAAAGGTTACATGATGAACATAGCAATTCTTGGCTACGGCAAGATGGGACACCTTGTTGAAGAAGTTGCCAAAAATCAGCGGATCAACGTTCCAATAATTCTGGATGCCGAAAACGAAGGCGGCCGTGAGATCACTGCGGAAAAACTCAAAGATATCGATGTGTGCATCGATTTCTCTATGCCCACTGCCGTGATTGACAATGTCAAAGCCTGCGCCGCAATCGGAAAGAATCTGGTGATCGGCACTACAGGATGGTATCAGCATCTGGATCAGATTCGATCGATCGTCCAATCGTCTGCGATTGGCGTGGTTTACGGCGCTAATTTTTCAATCGGGATGAACCTGTTCTTCAAGATTGTCGAAGAAGCGGCGCGCTTAGTCAGCAAGTTTGAAACCTACGATCCGTTTATTCACGAGGCGCATCATAAACGAAAGCTGGACGCCCCGTCCGGCACTGCCATAGAGCTCGAACGCCTAATGAAATCCGAATACAAATCGCTGCCGGTCAGCAGTACTCGTGCGGGTTACATTCCTGGCACACACATAATAGGTTTTGATTCCGAAGCCGATACGATCACATTGACTCACACGGCGCGAAGTCGCCAGGGCTTTGCCGAAGGCGCAGTCATGGCGGCGAAATGGATCAACGGACGCAAAGGCCTCTACGAATTTCGCGAAATTTTCGGCAGCGCCCTTGTGGTTTGAGATGTTTAGTTGATTCAATCCCGCTGACTGATATAAAACTACAGATATCATCATATCGTTACCGGAGAAGACTAAATGTTAGACCTTAAAGGATGCGGCACTGCGCTGGTCACCCCATTTACCGCCGACGGCAAATTGGATGAGAGCGCCTTGAGACGATTCGTCGATTTTCAAATTGAAAACGGAATCGATTTTCTGGTTCCCTGCGGAACTACCGGCGAAAGCGCAACACTTACCGAAGCCGAACACCTGCGTGTTATCGAAATCACAATCGATCAAGCGCGAAAACGCGTTCCAGTTATAGGAGGCGCTGGCGGTAACAATACAGCGCACATTATCGATCTGGCAAAGAAGGTAGAAGCGCTCGGAGTAGACGGCATTCTCTCCGTCTCGCCTTACTACAACAAGCCGACGCAGGAAGGTCTTTATCAACATTTCAAGGCGGTCGCCGCAAGCGTTAAGGTTCCTATTGTCGTTTACAACGTACCCGGCCGCACGGCGGTCAACATCCTTCCCGATACAGTCATCCGTCTGTCCGCAATCGACAACATTATCGCTGTAAAAGAGGCCTCTGGCAGCATGGATCAAATTACAGAGATCTGCGTGCGGGTTCCTGATGGCTTCAAAGTCTTCTCCGGCGACGATTCAATGACCGTTCCGATTATGTCAGTCGGCGGCGTGGGAATCATTTCGGTGGCGTCGAATGAAATTCCCGCCGAAATGACAGAACTCGCTGGTCTTTGTCTCAAGGGTGATTATGCTGCTGCGCAGAAACTCAATAAGAAACTATTCCCAATCATGAAGATCAATTTTATCGAGACCAGTCCCGGTCCAGTGAAAGCAGCAGTTGCAATGATGGGCTTAATAACTGAATCGTATCGTTTGCCCATCGTTCCCGTTCAACCTGAAACTCGTGCGAAACTGCGAGCAGTTTTGGAATCACTTAACCTGATACCTGCGGGAGCGGCTGTTTAAAAGAGGATCGACAATGTCATTAAAAGAACAGATTGAGTCGCTATTTGATTTGCCCGCCGGTGAGCTTAACGACGACGCCCGATCGGTTTTTGCCCAGTTCAAACAGGAACTGAATGCCGGTCGAGTCCGCGCTGCGGAAAAACAGGATGATCAATGGCACGTGAATACCTGGGTAAAGAAGGGAATTCTGCTCGGGTTTCGCCTTGGAACGCTGGTTGATTATTCCATCGACAAACATTTTCACTTTTACGACAAACATACGTATCCGCTGAAAGAAATCATTCCGGAAGACGGCGTTCGAATCGTTCCCGGCGGCTCGTCAATCAGAGACGGCTGTTATGTCGGTCGAGGCGTCACCTGCATGCCTCCGATGTATATCAACGCTGGCTCGTACATTGACGACGGCACGATGGTCGATTCGCACGCTCTGGTCGGATCGTGCGCGCAAATCGGCAAACGCGTTCATCTGAGCGCCGCCGCACAGATCGGCGGAGTCCTCGAGCCGGTCGGCTCGATGCCAGTGATCATCGAAGACGACGTTCTGGTCGGTGGTAACTGCGGAATCTATGAAGGTACTATTGTTCGAGAACGCGCCGTAATCGGTGCGGGAACGATCTTGACCGGCTCGACGCCGCTTTTTGACATTATTAATAACCAGATAATTAAAAGAACCGATGACCAGCCGCTGGTCGTTCCGGAAGGCGCTGTTGTAGTTCCTGGTGCGCGTGCAATCAGTTCGGGCTGGGGCAGGGATATGGGACTGTCGCTCTATGCTCCGATCATTGTTAAGTACCGCGACGAGAAGACCGATAAATCCATTAAGCTGGAAGATATACTGCGCTAAGTGCTCTTATTTATCTTTTTTCAGCCTGGCCGAAGTGGTGCTTGACAGTTTTGCAGCACCCAATTTATAGTTTTGCGAGAGTATCGCTTGGTGCCGCCCAGATTTAGGAAGGCGTTTGTGAACCTCCCGAATTTCCTTACTCTATCGCGCATCTTTATCGTGCCGTTGCTGGTTGTCGTCTTGTTGACGAAATTTCCGGGCGATTTGTTTGGAGTGTCGCAACAGGTTCTGGGCGTTTCGATCTTCCTCGCAGCTTCATTGACCGACCTTTTGGACGGAATGCTGGCGCGCAGCCGCGGACAGGTTACGACGCTTGGGATTTTGCTCGATCCGATTGCAGACAAGCTGTTGATCTCCGCCGCGCTGATTTCGCTGGTGGAAAATCATCTTGCTCCCGCGTGGGCGGTCGTGATCATCATCGGCAGAGAGTTCGCCGTCAGTGGCTTTCGCTCAATCGCCGCCGCCGAAGGCGTTCACATTCCGGCTTCCCGCGCGGGCAAGCTGAAAATGGTTTCGCAAGTCTGCGCAATCACATTATTGATTCTTGGCAGCGAAATGAGCGGTGCAACCCAGGGAGATTCCCTTGCCCCCGTCCAAGGCAGCGCGCTTCCATTTTTTAAAGCGGTAATAGCCAAAATCGGGCACGAATCATTGTCATTTGCCGATTACAAGATTCTTTCATACGGCGCCGGTCGAGCGATGCTGTGGATAGTGGTTTTCTCTTCAATCTACTCGATGGTCGGATATTTCCGCCAATTCTATGGCAAGCTCCGCGATCGCATCCAGGTGCGCCAGCGCCGTCGGCTGCGCCTTATGGCACGTCGGCGCGCGCGACGAATCGCGCGTTTGAAAGATGTCGGCCCAGAGCCCAGTCCAAGCCCCAGCGATATCTGAAGTTCAGAGTACAAGCTTTAGCTTGCCAGTTTTCCGAAAGCAGCAGCCTGAAAGCTGAAACTCATCTAGTGTTCAACAGTAGAATCGATATTCTCCAGCTTCCTGGTTGTCTGTTCGGTAACGCTTTCCGGTGGATGAAATCCTGACGGATCAGTTCGCGCTGCCGGCGGCTGGTATGGAGGAATCGGATTAGTTTGAACGCGCGCAGTAGTTCGCGGCGAAGAAATCTGTGGTTGTGAACTCAAACTTGCAGTGGTATGCCGAGCGGCCAGAATATTCCCAATGCCCTTCGCCAGGCTGCTGCATCCCCAGATTAAAAGCCACAGTACAACCCAGATTGCCCACCTTTCGTGCATTAATACGATTACAACGAAAATAGCCAGCAATATCCCAGCGCCTGTAACAGCATCCTTGTAACCCCGAGCCATTTGTTTATTAAGCGACGTCAAATCGACCGGCTGTCCCGACTGTGTTTGATCGGTGTTGACTCCCTGGTTGTCACGGCTGGCCAGCGCGCTTGAAACCACACCAAGGTCGGTCCCACAATTCTTACAGAACCGCTGTGTAGGCTGAGCTAAAGTGCCGCAACTTGGACAAAACATAATAATCACCGCTGGCGAAAACCGTTGCTTAATAATAACACTGCTGTTCCGTATAACGAAAACTGCGGTCGGTTTGATCTCAGGAATATTCCACTTATGCCGAGCCTCCGCCGAGACGATAAGACGGCCAAATACCCACTTGGAAGGGAACATTTATGAACAGCAACATGGATCGCCGGATCGAAAAACGAGTATGGCTGAAGATGCCATTAACCATCAGTCAGGAAACCGGAACGCCGAAATCGCCGACTGCCCTGGTAGAGACGATCAATGTCAGCAGACACGGCGCCTGCCTGCTCACAGATTGCCAGATCGAAATCGGCGATTCGCTTACTCTGTTTCCTACGGGAAACGAGACCGACACCGCAATTACGGGCCGAGTCACCTGGCAGGACCTGGTCGGCGTTCGCCAGCGGATCGGTGTCAAATTCGATTGCGAGCCTTCTAATTGGGTTATCGCGTAACGGCAGGCAGGATTTAATGCCGCGGCTGTTCATTTGCGCCCGTTACGGCAGCCTGCCATTAGCCTGTCAGACTGCGTTGTTCGACGCCCGATAATTTTGCTGTTCGTGCTATCATTCAATTTACCCGGAACGAAGAGCCCATAGTTAAAAAACACAGGATTGGCCCGATGACTTTAAAGATGTATACAACAGTCTGGTGTCCGGACTGTCACGCCGCTAAACGATTTTTGCAGGAACGTGGAATCGCATACGAAGAGATCAATATCGAGAGCACGCCAGGAGCAGCCGATCTGGTGAAGAAAATAAACAACGGCAAGCGCAGCGTTCCCACGTTCGTGACCGACGACAAATCTTTCAACTGCAGTCCATTTGATGCTAATAAGATGAAGACTGAGCTTGGCCTGAGCTAGCTGTTTCACATCAATGAGCATGGAAAACCTGGAAATAATCATTCGTCCTGCAACGACTGCCGACGTGTCGGCGATTGTCGATCTTCTTACTTCATCGCACTTGCCGATTGATGGAGTAGAGCAGTTTATAGATGATTTTTTTGTGGCCGAATCGGATTCAAGAATCATTGGTTGCGCCGGTCTGGAGATATACGGTGCGGCGGGTTTGGTCCGCTCTGTTGCGGTTGCTCCGGAGTATCGCGGCCGAAAGATTGCAGAGAAATTGTACGGCGAATTGGTAAATCGCGGGCGCGAGAAAGGCTTGCGAGAGTTGGCCTTGCTGACAACCGATGCCGCCGCCTACTTCACTCGTTTTGGATTCAAGGTAACAAAACGCGAAGAGATCGATCCTGACCTTTTGGAATCAGAGCAATTCAAAACAATCTGCCCCTCGACCGCCATTTGCATGCGCGTAGCGTTAGGTTGCAAACCCATCGGAACACAATTGGGCTTGAAGCGAGGATTGTAGGGGCAGGGCTAACCCCTGCCCGGATTGCCGATAGGCAATTAAACGATAGTTAATCAAATATTTCATTGTGCTACGCACGATCCGGGCAGGGACTAGCCCTGCCCCTACGTAGTTGCGTGCGCTGGCCTATTCTGGTAATCCATGTATGTTTCAACGGCTCTCTCGATCAAACAATCCGCTAAGATCTATGATTAAATTAGCTCACATACTTTATTTGCTGGCATTATGTGGTGGTGTTTGGTGTTTTACTAACGTCTCGTTTGCCCAGAACAAACTCGAGGTCTCGACTTCAATCGAAAGCAATCTTGGTCAAAGCGTGCAATCGCACCTTGCCTCCTGGACCAAAACGGATAAAGCGAGCCTTTCGCTGGTTAAAGAGCCTGTTTATCAATCAGCTCAACCGGAATACGGCAAAGTAATCGTTGGCAATTCCGCCAGCAAAAAAGAGATTGCCGTCGTAATCGACGAAATCGACGGCAAACCCGCGCGAATCTATGTTGACGCCAACAATAACCGGGATCTGACTGACGACGGAGCGGCCGAATGGACGCCGAACGAATCAGGGGTTCTTTTTAAATCGATCACCATCGATGCCACTATTACAGTTGACGGCAAAGATCAGATTGTGAAGTTGCCTTACGGTTTTATTCGCTTTACGGACAAGGTTCGTAAACAGGCCGGAGTATTTTACGGCTGCGAATACGGTCGGTCGGGCACAGTCAAGGTCAGAGATCAACAATACAAATTCGTAGCGATGACTGCCAGTAGTCAGGGGCTCTTTTCGAATCCCGCTGACATCAGATTCATTATCGACGAGCATCAGACCGGCAAGTTAGACACTTCGAAAGACTCAAAACAGTCCTATACCCCAGGCCAGATATTTTTGCTGGACGGCGAAGCCTACAAATTGTCCGGAGCGTCCGAAATCGGCGACAAGATTTATCTGGAAATCTTACCTTTGCGAATCCCAAAGGAATGGCACGCTAAAGTGGGCGATTCAATAGTCGATTTCGGCTTTAAGACTTTGGATGGTCGCACAATGAGGTTGTCGGATTTCAAAGGCAAAGTTGTGTTGCTGGATTTCTGGGCTACGTGGTGCGGCCCGTGTCGTATCGACCTGCCCAATATGAAGAAGCTATACAGCGATCTCGATCACTCAAAGTTCGAAATCATCGGCGTCAGCGTAGACGGCCCGGACACCAGAACGAACCTTCAGACCGTAAAAAATTATGTAGAAAAGAATCACGTCGACTGGCCGATCACCTACAACGATACTGGATGGAACGATCTGATCTCGGTGTTGTATAAAGCGGCTGGCATTCCTTATCAATTAATAATCGACAAAAATGGCATCATTCGAATGATTGAGCGCGGAGTCGACGAATCCGGAGATAAAGTGCCGCGCTACGAATCCGAAATCAAAAAGCTGATCAATAAGTAGAGGCAGTTTTGGCGCGTCCATCGCAGGTTTGTAGTTGCGACTTCAGCAGCTTGCTATTTGATGGCACGATGGACTACTTCGCTTTGCGGCCTTAAACTCTGGGTCATGAAAATGGTGCTTCGGATCATAGTTGGAGTACTGATGCTGGCCTTCCTTTGTTTGTCATCCAGTGGAACCCAAACCCATCAAAAGGCAGATGCGGACACGGTTTTTGCTGAGATTAAATCGCTTCAGCCCACGATTAGACGCGTACCATTACAGTCGGATGATGTCGTTCTTACTGGGCGGTACCAGGACCGAATAGAGGGCTCTCCCTCAATGTCAGAAGAAGATATCTATCTGTTTCCGGACCACTCTTACATCTATACGTTAATGACGGACGTTGCTCCGCAGTTCATAACCGACCAAGGCGGCTGGCAATATGTTAACGGGGTGATTGAGTTAAAACCGAATACATCTAACGACAAAGTGGGCCACAACTTACGATTTATTATCCTGCTATTTGATCGTAGCGGAAAGACATATCAAATGATCCTTGGCTTGGACGGCGATCAAGAACAGTTCATAAACGAGGCAAAGCGCACCAATCCACAGCTAATCTTGGATAAGAGTAGCTACAAGAAAACTGAAGAGATCAATGAGGAGATGTCTAAAGGAAAAAAGGAATATTTACTAGAGTGTTGTAGCAAACCTCGCTCCCATTCGTAAATCGCGAACAGGTCGTAATTCCAGCGGCTAATGTCGGTATCATTTCATAGGCTAGTTGACCGATGTCGGAGCCAGTCGCTATAGTACACCGGTAAAACGTATCATGCCAATCGCTCCCTAATTGCGCAGGACCCTCAGCGGATTGTTACTACCTGCGGCTCGACCAGCACGCGCGCCTCTGGATTGTAATAGTCATATAGCGTCGATGCCGCCAGCTTTGCGTGAACAGGGAAGCGCGGTTTCACAGCAAAGTTTATCGTTGTCGCAGCCGCACGCGGCCAAACGTAGAAGACGACTCGGTCCGGCAGCACGTCGTAACGCCACAAACTCCAGTTACTCTCTTTGACGGTTTTTTCCAGAGACGCTCTGTCCACTTCGCAGCCCGGTAATAAACCGACTTCGGCCATCATCATTCCGTATCCGCGGAACGCCATCCGTTCTACCTCAACAGAATAGTTGATTGTCTCACCGGAATTCGCTATGTCTTTATCGATCTTGACCGACATTCGCAAGTCTTTGTATGTTCCAATCCTTTCTGACTTGGACCACGGTATGTAATGTGATTCAACCACCTGAACTGCCATAGATTGGCCGCCACCGTTGCGATGAAGCTGGACAGTGTTGCGGCCGTTACGGAGTCTTCCAGTCAGATCGACCGTTATGGGATTGGATAGATCACCTCCCGAAGGAATAGTAACGGGTTGGACCGGCTGCCCGTTGACTACTGCTTGCAACTCTGTTGCGGGCGAAGCCTTAATTTCATCGGACAAAATGATCAAAGTATGCAGAACCCGAACCGTTGCCTGACTGGAATACCATACTCCGTAACGATCTTTCTGCTTAATCAGGAAGAGCAAGGCCGGGTTGATCAGGTTGCCTGTCGTGTCCGACCGCCATTCGGGGAGACGATGAACGCGAGTTACCGCTTCAAGAGCGAGAGCCGTCGTTTCGATCCTGCCGCCTTGACCCCAACCGTAGAATGGAGTGTTTACTTCAAGGTTCCAGTATTTCCCCGAACCCCCGGTCAATGCCAGTTGCTCAAGCTGCTGGGCCGCGGCGATAGCTTTTTCCTTATTGCCAGAATCAATCTGAGCCAGTGTATACAGGGCGATTACATAAGGATCAGGGAATTCCTTTATAGCCGACTCAACATAATCCAAGGACTTCTTGAGTTTAGGATCGTCCTTTGACAGAAACCGCGCGAGCACGGCGCAAACATAAGCGGTTTCTCTTGGTGCGCCGTCTTCATATATCTGGTGATACCTGGCCGAATCGGTCACCCAACGACCATCTTGACCCTGTCGAGCAAGCAGATAATCCTGCATACGCTTTTGAATGTCTGTGTTGATGGTGATGAATTCGCCGGCATCGGCCAAGAACCTGAGCGCATAAGCAGTCAGGGCGAAATCAGAATGATAACCAGTGAAATATGCAACTCCTCCATCCGATGTGATGAAGCTGGTGAGTCGATCATAACCGGCCTGAACGTTACGACGGGCGGCAGCCTGAACTTCGGGCAAGGGCTTGCCCGTTTGCTTGAGATATTGCAAAACGAGGATGTTTGGGTAGGTCGATGAAATTGTCTGTTCAGCACAACCGCCCGGTCGTTGCAGGATTCCTTCGATTCCTTCCAGCGCCTGAGAAAACAGATTCGGATAGAGTTTCAGTTTCAGTTGACGACCGCTGTTAAGCGCATAGTCCGGCACGTTGAATTCAAGTTTGGAATTCTGGGTGACCAAATCTCCAATTGTCTGCACCATCTCTTCGCCGTCAGGATGGACAGTCGTTGTTTTTTCGACCGCATCGCTATCGTCGCCGCCAATGCCGGTAATGGTTTCCTTTTGTTCGCCCGAAGCGATAGCGCGAAACCGGAAATGCTCGGTGACCGAATCACCGGCCGGAGCGGCGACGCTCTTTTCTGATTTATCCTCCAGGTTGAACCATGATTCCGGTTTAAGAGTTAGCTTCACATCCTGTTTATGATCGGTGTAATTGCGCACGACAACAGGAAGGCTGATCTCGTCGCCTTCTGTCAAAACTTTAGGCGGATCGGGTTCAACGAAGAATGGTTGAAAAGCTTTGATCTCGGCCTGGGCGACGCCGATGCGACCATCCTTGGTCGAGCCAATTACGCCCATCTTCCAGGTTGTGATTGTGTCTGCCAGTTTGAATTCAACGTGGGCACGCCCTTTTTTGTCAGTGACAAGCATCGGCTGCCACAGGAGGTTTTCTGGGAAGTATTGTCTGACTTTCGGGGTCGACATCACATGGGATTCGTTTATGCTCTGGACCGCAGATCGTTTGGTAATGGTTACAGACGCAGAATTGGTCTGGACCAACTCGTTTACTTGCCTGACCTCAATAGTCTCATTAACACCGCCGACGTTCAGAGCCTGTTATTAACTTTAGTGCTGGACCCGCAATAGTTTAGCATGGTACCGTGGCCGAATGAGAGATAAAGAGAAACGGTATCCGAGTGATGTAACTGACGAGGAATGGGAATTTGTC
>Ga0070741_10003511_pt1 | contig 38780 bp, 28 predicted proteins | sample Coa_R1_4_FD_66440 | JGI IMG/M metagenome (GOLD analysis project Ga0070741, IMG submission 66440) | Surface soil microbial communities from Centralia Pennsylvania, which are recovering from an underground coalmine fire - Coalmine... | ecosystem: Environmental > Terrestrial > Soil > Unclassified ... | reverse complement strand
ACCTGCACCTCGAGCGGTTCGGCCCTGCAGTAAGGCTTTGATTTGGCGAAGTACCTGGGGGAGGGTACGAGCCAGGAAGAGCGGAGGCCTAGCGGCCTCCGCTCTTTCTTTGCCCCAGGGATCCTTCTCTTGCGGAGGGATCCTTCGCTTCGCTCAGGATTTCGCCAGCGGGCTCCCACTCACCTCGCTGCGCTCGGCTTCGTTGACGCCCGCAAAGCGGCTCAACCTGGGGGAGGGTACGAGCCAGGAAGAGCGGAGGTCTAGCGGCCTCCGCTCTTTCTTTTTGCCGCTAATGCCAGCGTGTCGTAAATCCGGTCTGGACCGCGCTCTGATGGAACGCCTTGGGAAAGGACTCCACGTCGGAGTCGGACACCGGTCCATCGAGCGGCTCGGCAACCACGATGTAGGAATCGGCGGGAAGGCCGCTGATGGTGTAGGCGCCATCGGGCGCGGTCATGGCGCTGATGGGCGACTTCCGGATTGAGCCACCGAAGGGCAGCGCCGAAGTCTGCGACTCGGCAAAAACGTGTGCGCCAAACACCGGACTGCCGGAACCCATGTGCACCGCGCCGCTGATGGTTCCGGTGGGCACATCGGGCGAGGGTTTGGGATACAGGGCGGAGATGCCGGCCACGTCGTCGTAGCTGAGCGTGGTCAGCACCGTTGGTGCGAAGGGGAACATCACGGCGCGCACCACGCCGGAGTGGTCGAGGCCCAAAAAGTGTCCGATCTCGTGCGTGGCCACGGTGAGCAGGTCCTGGCCGTTGCCGCCGCCGCCGGTCGAGAACTGGTCGTTCGGGTTGAAGAGAATATCGGCGTCGAGAATCTGCCCGACAAAGCGCGTGCGGCCGCCGTGTCCGTCCGGACCGCCGGGGCTGTTTTCAATCGTGGTGATGGTCACGGCCAGGGTTTCGGCGTCCTTGGAGAAGTCGCCCTGGCAGACGAAACAGATGAGGTTGATGTTGCTGCTGGACTGCGGATCGAATCCGCCCGATGTGGCGCTCGAGTTGGGTCCGCGGCCAACGGCCAGCGCCGCATTCGGCGCCGAAGTCCACGTGTTGAAGGCCGTCTGGATGAGGCCGGGCAGAGCGGAAGCGCCGGGGACATTGCCGTTAGCGGCCGGGTTCAGGCTCCACGTAACGGGGAACGCGGTAAAGTCCCAGCGGTCGGCGGCGGGTGTATTGCCGTTGGGCGAGAGTGCGGGAATGGTTGAAGACGCGGGGCGCACCAACAACACGCCCGCAACCAGCAGACAGAGCAGCGCAGCGGCAGCCTGCCGTTGTCCGTGATGGGCGCGGCTGAACTTCGCCTTCATGGCTGCACCGCCGCGCGCGCCACGCGCGCTTCCAGTTCACTCAGGCGCATGTGCGATCCAGTGAAGGCGGAGCCACCGCGCGCCGAGACACCCGCCACACCATTGCTCACCACTGCTTCACCCCGGGCGGCGCGCGTCACGCGAAAGTCGCCCTGCATGAGGCCGACGACGGCGAACACGCCGCCTCCCCCGTCACTCGGCCGCAGGAAGAGGACTGTTTCCTGTCCGGCGCCCCAGGGGCGCACACCGGAGACCTTCTGCGTGTAGTGGCCATCGCTGCCGCCGAGCTGGCGCACGACCACGGTGGCGGCGGCGCTGCCTTTGAGTGCGCGTACGACCTGAAAGCGCGTGTAGGTGTAGATGAGATGCTGCGAGGTGTCCCACGCCGGCCAGCTCTCGATGGCGCGGGCTTCCACCACGCGTGCGGCGCGCCTGGTCATGGTTTCAATCGAGAGCGGCTCGACGGTGGTGCCCGAAGCCACAACGGCGATCAGCAACGTGGCGAGTGCAAGCACGCGTCTCACGGGACTACCTCGAGGCCGCTGGTGAACGCGGTGATATCGTTTTGCGGATTGCGCAGGTAGACGGTGCGCCCTCCCAGCGCGGCGTTGCCGCTCACGGTCGCGTCGAAGGAGATGCCGGGCGTGCCGTCGGTCGCCCTGATGGACTGGACGTTGGCCACGGCAACGTCGTTGGCGCCGCCGACGATGACCTGCATGCTGCCGTCTATTCCCGGTCCAAACACAATGACCCGCTGCGTGCTGCCCACGTGGATCGTGGCGCCGGTGTTGAATGCTGATGCCATGCCGCTGGCGGGCGCTACACCCAGCACCTCGGCGTTGGGCGCGGGCGAAGCGGCCGGTGCGGGCACGTTGATGTTGACGCCCATCGCGCTCTGTCCGGGGCCCAGCGAAATGATCACCGGCGCGTGCACCGACGTGTCACCCGGAGCAGGGTTGGTAGAGGTCACGGTGGGCGCGTTGTTGCTGGAAGAACTGCCACCGCCGCATCCGGGGAGGCAGAGAAGCGCTGACAAAGCGAGTATTGCGGGGATGCGAAACCAAGTCATGGCCGGCGGGCACAGCGTTGCCCGCAGAGAGATGGATGCCGAGGCTGCCAACCCGTGTTGCACCTGTTTCGATGTGGATATTTGGCGCGACATTTACAATCGGGCCGATGCAAGCCACTCCCGACCGCCGGCGGTTTCGCAGAAATCTTCTGCGCTGGTACGCGCACGCCAGGCGCAGCCTGCCGTGGCGCGCCGACCGCGATCCGTATCGCGTGTGGGTTTCCGAAGTGATGCTGCAGCAGACGCGCGCGGCGGTGGCGGCAGATTACTTTCCGCGCTTCCTGGCAAGGTTCCCTACGGTGCGGCGCCTGGCGCGGGCGCGTGAGTCATCGGTGCTGGCCGCCTGGAGCGGGCTCGGATATTACCGCCGGGCGCGGGCGCTTCACGCGGCGGCGCGCATGCTGGTCCGCGAGCGCGAAGGCCAGTTCCCGCGCACGGCTGCTGAACTGCAATTGCTTCCCGGCGTGGGGCGCTACACCGCCGCGGCCGTGGCCAGCATCGCGTTCGGAGAACCCACGGCCGTGGTGGACGGCAACGTGGAGCGCCTGATTGGGCGCGTCGTGGGCCGCAGATTGCGCGGAGAGGCGTTGTGGAAGGCCGCCGGCGAGTTGCTGGACCCGCGAAATCCCGGCGACTTCAACCAGGCGATGATGGAGCTGGGAGCCACCGTGTGCCTGCCTCATGGACCGCTGTGTGCCGCGTGTCCGGTGGTGAACCTCTGCGCGACGCGAGGCGCAGCGCCGCCTGCTCCGGCAGCGGACCGGCGCAAAGCTGAGCTGAGGTATGCGCTGGCGTTCGCGGCTGGAGGCGCGAAAGTGCGGCTCGTGCGGCGCGAAGCGGATGCCTCGCTCATGCCTGGGATGTGGGAGCTGCCGTCGCTGGATTCCGCGAACGGCGGGCTACTGTTTCGTCTCAAGCACTCGATCACCACCACCGACTACCGCGTGGAAGTGCATCGCGGGACCGGGCGCGAACGCGGCGAGTGGATAGATCGCCGGCGTTTGCCGCGGCTGGCGCTGACCGGCGTGACGCGCAAAGCGCTGCGCCGGGCAGGACTGGCGCTTTAGAATCGTATTTGATAATTCGATATCTAACGAAATGAGTCATCGCCGCTCGAACAACTTCCCAATGGAGGCCCCAACCGAATGGCTGCTCTGAAGGCGGGTACAGCTGCGCCGGAAGTCGTACTGCCGCTGCTGGGAGGCGGCGAGTTTCGTTTGTCGGACGTCCGCAAGAGCGGTCCTGTGCTGTTGGCCTTCTTCAAGATAAGTTGTCCGGTGTGTCAGATGGCGCTTCCTTATATAGAGCGCATTTTCCAGGGCACGCACGGAAAGGGACTGGCGATCGTCGGCGTCTCGCAGGATTCGGCGGCAAACAGCGCGGCCTTCGCCGAGAAATTCGGCATAACGTTCCCGATCGCGCTCGACGACACCGAACGGTATCCGGTTTCCAACGCCTACGGCCTGACGAACGTCCCGACACTGTTCCTGGTGAACGAGGCGGGAAAGATCGAGCTGACGAGTGTGGGCTGGTCGCGCGCCGACGTGCAGCACGTCACCGGCGTGGCGGCGGCACGGCACCAGGGAGCGAAACTTGTCGTGTTTCTGCCGGGCGAGCAGGTGCCCGACTTCAAGGGCGGTTGAGGGTCCAAAAACTGATCCCGCGGCGCGGGATCGAATACTAAACTGCCCGGCCCTTTGGCCGGGCGTTGTTGTTTGCGCGCCATTTACAATCGGCGGCATGAAGAGAGACATCGGTCTTGTGCTTGTAACCGTGCTGGCTGCGACGGTAGTCATCGCACAGCAGGCGCCAACATCCGCATCCAGCCCTGCCTCGGACAGGCCGGCGCTCAACCTGCCGCCGGGGATCTCGGGGCCGATGAAGTCAATCAGCGCCGAGCGCATCCGCGCGCACGTGAAGTTTCTCTCCAGCGACCTTCTCGAGGGACGCGGAACCGGGCAGCGCGGAGGCGATCTCGCCGCGGAGTACATCGCCACGCAGTTCGCGCTGCTTGGCCTGAAGCCGGCGGGCGATAAGGGCAGCTATCTGCAACGAGTCCCGCTGGTGGGCAACACACCCCTGCCGGAGACGCGGTTCACCATCGCGCCGCCGCGCGCGGATGCGGCCTCCCTGCGACTGCTGGAAGACTACGTGGTGCACGACGAGACGCAGCAACCAGTGGTCGACATCGACGCGCCGGTGGTGTTCGTGGGATATGGCATCGACGCGCCCGAGTACAAGTGGAACGACTACAAGGACGCCGACGTGCGCGGCAAAATCCTGCTGATGCTGGTCAACGAGCCGCCGTCGAGCGATCCGAAGTTCTTCAAGGGCGATGCGCTCACCTACTACGGCCGCTGGACCTACAAGTACGAAGAAGGCGCGCGCAAGGGAGCGGCCGGCGTGCTGCTCATTCACAAAACCGACATGGCCAGCTACGGCTGGGAGGTAGTGCGGAATTCGTGGGGCGGCGAGAGATCATTTCTGCGCGACAAGCCGGGGCCGAAGTTGAAGGCGGCCGGTTGGGTTCAGCTGGAAGTTGCACGGCAGGTTCTGAAGTCAGCCGGGCAGGACCTGGACGCGCTCATGCAGCAGGCGAAGTCCCGCGATTTTCGCCCGATTCCGCTCGCGGTCGAGGCGCACGCTCACATCGTGAGCCGCGTGCGCCCGTTCGATTCGAACAATGTGATTGCCGAGTTGCCGGGCGCGGGGCCGCGGGCGGGTGAGGGCGTGATGTACAGCGCGCACTATGACCACCTGGGAATTGATCCCGCATTGAAGGGCGACCAGATCTACAATGGCGCGGCCGACAACGCTACCGGCTGCGGCATCCTGCTGGAACTGGCGCGGGCGTGGTCGAACGTGAGGCCGCGGCCGGCGCGCTCGATCTACTTCGCTTCGGTCACCGCAGAAGAGCAGGGACTGCTGGGCTCCGAGTACCTTGGGCTGCATTTGCCGGCTGCAGCGGACAAGATCACCCTCGCCCTGAACTTCGACAACGTGCAACCGTTCGGGATTCCCGAGCAGACCCAAGTTGCCGGCTCGGAGCGCACCACGTTCTATCCCACCGTCGAGAGCGTGGCGCGTTCATTCGGGCTGGAGATCAAGCCCGATCCGCGGCCGCAGGCCGGGCATTATTACCGGTCCGATCATTTCAGCCTGGCGCGCGTCGGGATACCGGCGTTCTCCGTGAACCAGGGCGACAAGTTTCGCGGACACGATCAGCAATGGGGAGCGAAGCAGGCCGAGGAGTACACCGCGCACCGCTACCACCAGCCCAGCGATGAATATCGCGACGACATGGATTTTCGCGGCGAGGCCCAAATGGCGGTGTTCGGCTTCATCCTGGGTTGGAAGGCGGCGAGCCAGCCGCAGCTGGTGCGGTGGCTGCCCGGCGACGAGCCGTCGCGTGAAGATTTGCCTGGAGCGCAGGCAACGCCACGCTGACGACGGTGCTGTCGCCGAATGCCATGCTCGACGCGAGGATCGTGGCGGCAAGGAGTCCACCTGTTCGAAGCCGTGCTTTGAGCGGCAACGATGGCGGCAGAGGGCGGCTCATTCGTCACAACGGAATATCAACTCCCCCAGATGCGAAGGAGCACCGGCGACGAAGAGCTGATCAGTTTCCGTGAAGCACGTAGCCGGGTTCGAGAGGAGACTTGCCGTCCACCTTTACGACGTTGATCGTGCCCGTGATGGAGTAAACATCCACCAGGCCGATGGCGCCGGGATTGGTTTCGACGGCCCTGATGAGCACGTCGTCGGAATCGACCAGGAGGATCGCAGGATGGTCGCGGCGGGTTTGATTCGCAGCCGTGATGAGCTGGTTGGTGGCCTCGGGCGTGAGCGCAAAAATCTTCCGCAGCACCAGCTTCATCTCGGGCGCGGCGGGCTGGCGCATGACGACGGTGAGATCGCGATTGTCGGGCCATTTGCGCTGCAGGCCCTTGCACATGCGAACCAGGGTCGCGAAGGGAATGCTGCGGGTGGAGTTTCCTTTGTGCACGACGATAGCAATGTCGCGCGCGAGTGCGGTCGAGCAGCAGGCGCAAACCGCGCACATCAACAACGCCACTCGGCCCAAAAGAAGCATAAATACAGTTTTTCGCCGCCGATAATACCAAACTGCGCGGCCGGGAAGGCCCATGAACCACGGTGCGCACGGTACCGTCGGTAACATTGGCCGCGTGGTTCCGATGTGCTAGCGTTCGCGTGAAGCCGCATTCGTGTGCTCGACGAGGGACCCGATGCTGAAGATCCGCGATCTGGCAGTGTGCCTGGTTGCTGCTGCCGCATGCGTGACGGCGATGCCCGCCCCACAAGCGGCGAGTCAGCCGAAGTTGGTGCCGGCGAGCACCGCGTCGGCCGAAGCGCGTGCGAAGTTCGAGCGCGGAATCGCGGCCATCGAAAATCTTCAGCTTGGCCCGGCGCTCGATGAATTTCGCGCCGCCGCCAAAGCCGACGCGAGCTTTGCGCTGGCGCACCTGTTCGTGGCGTATTGCACCACTGATCCGGCGGAGGAGACGCGCGAACTTACCGCCGCGCGCCGGCTGGCGCCGCGCAGCTCACGGGGCGAGAAGCTCCTGATTTCCTGGATCGCGGGATCGCGGGAAAACGATTACGTGACCGCGATCGCGGCCATGAACGACCTGCTGCACGATTTTCCCGACGATCCGCGCATCGGCTTCCTGGCAGGGCGATGGCTGATCCTGCAACGGCGTTATGAGCAGGGACAGAAGCTGCTGGAGCGGGCGTTGGCCGCCGACCAGAACTATCCGGCGGTGCTCAACGAACTGGGTTACTCATACGCGTTCTCGCGCAACTACGATAAGGCCGTTGAAGTGATGGCGCGCTACGCGGCGCTGCTGCCCAACGAGCCGAACCCGCATGATTCGTGGGGCGAGGTTTGCCGCATGGCGGGACGCTACGACCAGGCGCTGGAGCACTACCGCGCCTCGCTGAAAATCGATCCCAAGTTTTCTTTGCTGGGCTTGGCCGATACGTACGCTCTGATGGGTGAGGGCCAGAAGGCCCGCGCCGCGTACGCCGAAGCCATCGCCAACGCCCCGACGCAGGGCGATGCCGTGGACTACGCGCTGCAATCCGCCCTCACGTATGTGCGCGAGATGAAGTTTGAGGACGCCGACAAGGCGTTCGGCGAAGTGGCGGCAAAAGCGCGCGCGCTCGGCATGGCACGGCGGCGCGCGACGGCGTATCGCGCGATGGGGATGTACGCCACCAGCAACGCGGCCGCCACGAAGTGGCTGGACCGTGCCGAAAAGGCGCTCGCCGCCGATCCCGGGATGGCGAAGTCCGATCGCGCGGAAGAGCACGCGCAAATTCTGTACGCGCGCGCGTTGCGGGCCCGGTTTGCCGATGGCCGCGCGGGCGCCGCGAAAGCCGTAGCCGAGCTGGCGAGCATGGCGGCCGCCAGCCGCAGCCACCTGATCCAGCGTTCTTATCACGGGGCTGCGGGAGCACTGCTGGTGGCGCAGGGAAAATTTCCGCAAGCGATCCCGCATCTGGAAGAGGATGTGGTGAACCCGATTTCCGCGGGCCTGCTGGCCGGCGCCTACGAAAAAACCGGCGCGATGGACGACGCTCGCGAGTTGCGGCATCGGCTGGCCAGTTTCCACGAGCCCACGCTGGAAGACGCGCTCGCCGGCAGCGATTCCGGGCGGCTCGCTTCGGCACGCTGAACCGGCGGATTGGCGCGGCAGCGGCAGTGATTGATTCGGCGCGCCCGGTAAGCGGAGAATAAGCGGCAGCAGCCGCGTCCAGAGCTCTGATGGCGCTGTTTCGCCCGAAAGCGAATGTTGCCGAGCTTGCGCGCCAGTTCAAGCTCACGCAGTACAACCCTGTCCTGGTCCTGGAAAACCTCATCCCCGGCGTGGACAACGTGCGCCACGACGTTTTCCTCAGCCCGAAGTTCTGCGGGGTGGCACGCGCGCAGGTGGCGCGCATGATTGCCAAGTACGGCAACGTGGAAGACCTGGCGCAGCTGGGGCCGCAGTCCGGCTCGCCGGCTGCTATTGGCACGGTGCGCACGTTGCCCATGCTGGGTCCCCAGGGCGGGCCTCCGAAGCCGGCGGCGCCCAAGCAACCCGATCCCGCCGACTTCAAAAACATGCTTGGTGACCTGCACGCCGCCGCTCTCGATCGCGCCAAGGCGGAGGAGAATCCGTCGCTCGACATGCTGGCGCGCCTGGCGGTGCTGAAGTTCCTGCGCGCCGAGCTGGGATTGCAGTTCTCCATCGTGCTGGAGCGCTGCCGCAGCCGGCTGAGCGGGCTGGAGGGACCGCGCGCGCCGAATCCGGCAAAGGCGATCGAGATCCGTGACCGGGTGGGACAACTCCACGTCAACAAGAAGCACATCATCCGCAAGTCGGGCCAGGAGCTGTTCCAAACCTGGCGCGAAGTGGAAAAGGAAAAGCTGGCGCGCCTGCGGCGCTCCTTGCTGGGCGACGAGCAAGCCGAGCTCTACGGACTGCTGATTAACCGCCTGCTGTTCACCGAAGACGTGTGGGACGACTACCTGAACGCCGAGCATTACGTGATGCTGGGCAACTACGAGCGCGATCCGGACCGCGTGGCGCGCATGGCGGCCATCGCCGCGCAGTTCCTGGAGTCGATCGGAGCACTGAAGCTGGCCCCCAACTACGCCACCTATGACGGGCTGCTCAGCCAGCCCGAGAATGCGCAGGAGCTGGTAGCGGCCGGCGCGCCCGACGAGGAGACCGCGAAGGGCAAGGCGCAGCGCGCGGTACTGAACGCGTGGACGGAGCTGCTCGAAGAAGAAGGCGTGATGGACCGCGTCGTCGCGTCATACGAAGTGGTGGCGCTGCTGGCGCACTACTGGCCGCAGATCCACGCGCAGCAGCTCAAGGCGGCGCTGCTCAGCAAGGAAGAGCACGGGCGCGTGATGACGCTGCTGCAGGAGCATGGCAAGCTCTCGCCCGACGCGCTGAACGTCGCCCAGAAGCGCGTGGCGGGACTGAAGGGCACGGAGCGGGCCAAGGTTGCGGGACGCTTCCTGCTCGACTTCATGCGTTACCGCCGCGATCTGCGGCGCATGGAAGCGGTGAACGCCGCCTGCGACCAGATCAACCTGATCACCAGCGACAAACTGCGCGAACTCTCTTCCATCAATCACACGCTGTATGAATTCCTGCTGCCGGTGGAACAGAAGCCGGCGGAGGAGAAGGTGATCGGGCACGTCATTGTGAAAGCCGACGTGCGCGACTCGACCACCCTGACGCGCACGCTGCTGGAGCGCGGGCTGAATCCGGCATCGTACTTCAGCCTGAACTTCTACGATCCGGTGAACAAGCTGCTGCCGCGCTTCGACGCCACGAAAGTCTTCCTCGAAGGTGACGCGGTGATCCTGGCGGTGTTCGAGCGCGAGGGAGAGCGCAGCGCCTGCGTGGCGCGCGCCTGCGCGCTGGCCCGCGAGATGATCCAGGTGGTGCGCGGCTACAACGAGCAGTCGGCCAACGCCGGGCTGCCCACACTGGAGATCGGCATCGGCATCTGCTACAAGGACGCCGCGCCCATGTACCTGATGGACGGCACCTCGCGCATCATGATCTCCAGCGCGCTGAACGAGAGCGACCGCCTGTCAGGCAGCAGCAAAGGCGCGCGCAGGCTGCTGGCCGGACGCGAGACGCCATTCAACGTGTTCACGTTCCAGACGGTCGAGGACAAGGACACCGGCGGCAATCCCGACGAGTTCCTCATGCGCTACAACGTGAGCGGCATCAACATAAGCGCGGAGGCGTTCCGCAAACTGCGTGAGGAGATTTCGCTCCGCGAGCACAAGCTCGATCTGCCCATGTTGTGGAACACCGAGAGCGTCACACTTTATCGCGGGCTGGTGCCGGTGAGCGGAGCGTCGTTTTCCGACCTGGTGGTGCGGGTCGGCATGGTGCCGCACATCGACGCGGCCGATGGCTCGCTCAAGGAGTGGACGCAGCGTCCTTATTATGAGGTGTGCACCAGCGCGTCTATCTATGAGGCGCTGGAGGCGGGAAGCCAGGCCATGGCCAGCAGATAAGAAGAGCAAGTTTCGAGTTTCAAGTTTCGAAGTTTCCGGTTCCGCAACTGTCGTCCGCGTATAGGCCCGTCAGAACCGAACTCTGAATGCTTTGAACGGGATTTGCACGACTGCTTCCAGCGCCACGGCGGCGCCGTTCTTGGTGGCGGGCTGAAAGTGCCAGTGCTCGAGGGCGGTGCGCGCGTTCTCGTCGAGGCGGTCGTCGAGTCCGCGCAGGATGCGGACCTCGCCGACCGTGCCATCGGAGTGAATCACGGCGTAGAGCGTCACAACACCTTCCACGCGCGAAGCCATCAGGTCAGGCGGGTACTTCGGATCAACTTTCAGCGTGGGCACCGGCGCCGTGAGTTCGCCCTTCACGCGTGATTCGCCGAGTTCGGCAAAGTTCACGATCCAGCTGCCTCCGGATGACGTGAGGTTCGGCATGTTGAGCGCCATCGAGTAATACTTCCTGGCGCCGAACACCTGGTCTTCGACCTTCGCCGGAGCATTCGGAGGCTGGGGCTGCCGAGCGACGTCGCCAACGCGAGGAGGCGTCACGGAAGCCATCAGCGGACTCTTGCCTGCATTGCTGGGCGCGGAACGGGCATTGCCATTCGTGCCCGGAGGCGACGCGACGGTCGGCACACCGCCCGCAACCACGCCGCCTGGAGGATTAGGACCGGCGCCGATGGTGATGCCGGGGGGCACTTCGCCGGAGGAGCTGCCGCGTCCAGGTCCGCCGGAACCGGAGCCGCTGCCGCCGGGTCCGCTGCCGCCCGCAGTGATATCGGGCGTGCCGGGCGCGCCGGGTTTGCCCTCTGGTCCAGCAGCAAAAGCGCCGCTGCGATTGCCGCCGGGTACGGGAATGGGCCCGTGAACCGCGGCCGGGTCGAGCCCGAGGGCGATCAGCCTACCTGCCGCCTGGCCCGCGGCGCCACCTATGCCGGCTGACAAGGGCGCCGAAGCGCCCTCACCGCCGCCACCGGCTCCCGCCACGGCCGCGCGCTCCTCCGGTACGGGAAGACGCGGGACCTGGACCGACGTGAGCGCTGCGGACATGTTCAACTCGCCGGGCTTGCGAGTGACGTCGGTTGCGTTCGCGGGCGGCGGGACCACGGCATCGAGCGCGGCGCCGGGAAGGTTGAGCCTGGCCACGTCGGTTGCGGCGCCGCCGGGTTTGGGCGCCGGCTGAACCACGTCGAGCGACGGAGAGGGCAGTGCAACGCGCGCAACATTGCCGCGGGCGTCGGAGGGCGCCGGCTGGACAACGCTCAGGTCGGGCGCGGGGAGGAAAATCTTTGAAGCATCGCGGGCGCCGGCCATCGGCACCGGCGCGGGAACAGGGTCCCAGGCCACCAGGTTCGGCATGCGGACGTCTCCGCGGAGGATGCGCGTGGTGGAGGGGTCGATGATCGTCTGCCGGGAATTGTCGGGGTTACGGGGCAGCGAAATGATTTTCTGTTTGGCGAATGCCGGCTCGCCCTTCTTTTCAATCTTGGCGGGCTCGCTGCCGGATTCGATGGGCGGCAGGTACTCGGAAACGTTGTAGTAGGTGATACTGGCGTTGCGAAAGGCATTCACCTGCCCGGCTCGCGACGAAAACCAGGCCGTCGAGATGCCGTAAATTGCGAGCAGGACGAGAACGTGCCCGAGGCCTGACTGCGTCAGGGCGCGGGTGGGCAGGCCGCGAGTGACAAACACGTCGGGCCAGAAAGGCGCGGTCCGCGCGGCGATGAGCGGCGCAGGCTGGCCCCTGAGAAACAGCAGGTCGCCGAGATTGCGGAAGAAGACGTGGTGCCAGGGTTCGAGTTCGGTAAGCAGACGTGGCGCGGCTGCGGGCCGAGTCTCCCCGTGCGCGTCCGTCCGATCTGAAAGACTCGGCATCCAACACCAGAGAGGAGCTGTTGCGGATTATAGCCCAGCCTGGCGCGGGCGATTCCCGGCCGAAGCCGAGCACGCAGACGAGGCCGTTACGGCAGGTCACGTCCGCCCGGGCCGATTTGACGCTCCGGAAAACTGGGATGAAAAGTGAGGTATTCTGATTCCATGCAACGGGCTGTATCGGCAGTGGTTGGATTGATCCTTGCCGTCGCTGCGGTGGCGCAGAACAAATCCGCCGCGCCCGTGACCCCCGTCCTTCCCAGTGACGAGATCTCTGGCATGTACAGCTTCCTGGAAGACGGCGAGTTCGTGCAGATCGACGTGCAGGATGGTCCGCCGGATCGTCCGCTGGAGAAAAAGGTCGGCGGGTTTATCTCCCGCTACGGCGACCTCGAGAGCGACAAGGGCGCCTTTCTCGATCACTTCATCAGGGAAGGCAAGCTGGCAGGGCGCGACCTGAGCTTCACTACGCAGGCGGTGCACGGCGTGTGGTTCGACTTCAAGGGACGGGTAGAGCGCGGCGCCGGGAAAACGCGCGCCGAGGAAGCCTACTTCGTCCTGCGCGGCACGCTGACCAAGCACAGCACCGACGCGCACAAGAAAGAAAGCGCGTTCATGCGCGAAGTGGGGTTGAAGTCGTTCCCGCAGGACGCGGAGGATGCGCAGGCGGCGACCCCGGACAGAAAGAAATAACCCCCAGTCCATAACTGCTGCTTACGACTTCGTCTCCGGCGGGCGCGTATAGTCCACTGCCAGGTCGGGCGAACCGAAGCGTGACGTCTGCCGAATGTCGGCATGGCGCGATGGGGGCTGCTCGCCGGGGGCGGCAAGCTGACCCTCGGTGCCGGTGGCTCGCTGCGCGGCGCGCCCTCCGTTCTCCAGCGCCGATTTGAACTCGCGCAACGCGCGCTCGATGCGGCCTTCCAGCATGGGCGCCGCGGGAGAAAACAGCCGGCCCAGGCGGAGCGGCGGTTCGTAATTCATGGTGATGTGCACCAGCGTGTCGTGCCCGATGGGCGAGAAGTCGATCCGGCCGGTATGATGCGGTCCCCGCAGTGATTTCCAGCCCAGCGCCTGGTTCGGAACATGTTGTGTGGTTTCCGCTCGCCAGTGGACCATGCGGCCGTCGAGATCAACCGTCCAGTCGGAGAGTGGTCCGTCGCAGCGCACCTCGCGTATGAAGTCAACGTACTGCGGCAAGCGCGCTAAGTCGGACCAAGCCTGAAATACTTCCTCGACGGGGCGTCCGATTTGAAGGCTTTTGTCGATGCGAAGGATGCGGCCTTCGCGCATCCGTCCCGCAAACCGCCACAGGACGACGGCGCCGGCGGCGGCCACGGCCCCGGCCACTGCGCCGGCGGCGAAGCCCGCCCACTTGCGTGACCGGCGGCGGGCGAGCAGATTGCGAGCGATCCGGCTTTCGGCGAGAAGGCTTAGCTTGTCGCGCACTTTGTCGCGGCCCGATTCCGCCGCGTTTGACCACCGCTTTGAGGCAAGGCTGCTCCACTTCCGGCCCATCATGGCGCTCCTCCGTATCTTCATGGATGATGTCTTCATAAGAACCGTGCGACTCCGGCGCAGGTTGCTTGAATACAGCGGCGCCCGATGTCTGGCGCAACCCATTGCGCCCGAGCAGAAATCGGGCACACGGAGACGCGGGAAAGCATGCAGCTACGCATCGGGACCTCAGGCTGGCACTACAAGCACTGGCGAGGCAGCTTCTACGACGAGCGCTGTCCCGCTTCGGGCATGCTCGCGTCTTACGTCCAGCAGTTCGATGCGGTCGAGATCAACAACACCTTCTACCGGTTGCCGAAAGCGGAGACGCTGCGCGTCTGGCGCGATTGCACGCCGCCGGGCTTCTGCTTTGCGCTGAAGGCCAGCCGCTTCATCACGCACAACAAGAAACTCAAAGATCCGCAGAACGCGCTCGACCGGTTCCTGCCGCCGGTGGTCGAAGGGCTGGGGAAAAAGCTCGGGCCAATTCTGTTCCAGCTTCCGCCCGCGTGGGCCGTCAACGCGGAGAGGCTGGAGCAGTTCCTGGCGGCGCTGCCGAAGCGGCTGCGCTACGCGTTCGAATTTCGGCATCCGAGCTGGCACGTGCCGCCGGTGTGCGAGGTTCTGCGTGTGTACAACGCGGCATTCTGCATCTTCGAGCTGGCCGGGCTTCATTCGCCGCTGGAGATCACTGCTGACTTCGCCTACGTGCGCCTGCACGGGCCCGGCGGGAAGTACCAGGGCAGCTACTCCGACCAGGCGATTGCCGAATGGGCGGCGCGAATCCGCTCGTGGCGCGGACTGCGCGAAGTGCACGTGTATTTCGACAATGATCAGGCGGGCTACGCGGCGGAAAACGCACTCCGCCTGAAGCAACAACTCCTGAGTGCCCGGTAGCGAAGGGGCAGTGAACCGTTGAGTGGAGCGGCGGCTGGCGGCAATCACGCCCGGCCGGCGGGGCATCTGAATTCAGCGCGGGCCCAATCAGAGGAGCGGGAGTATGGCACAGACGAAGCGGAGCACAGGGCAGCGAACCCGCAAGCGCAAGCAGAGTTCATCGGGCGCGGCGGGCGGCAATGGTGAACGGCCGGCGGCGCGGCGAGGCAACGTGGTCGCGTTTCCCGACCTCAAAACGGCGCTCGGGAGTGCGCCAGGCCAGCAGCGGGCCGTAGCGGGCCTGCGTCCGAAGCCGCCGTTTCCCGGGCAGCATCAGGAGCCACCCGGCCTGGAAGCGGAGATACAGCCCCGCCCGCAATACCTCGCGCCAAACTATCGCGGGTCGGAGAAGCTGAAGGACAAGGTGGCGATCATCACCGGCGGGGACTCCGGCATCGGCCGTGCCGTGGCGGTGCTCTATGCGCGCGAAGGCGCCGACGTGGTGGTGATTCATTTGCCGGAGGAGCAGAAAGACGCGGAAGAAACGCGCGAAGCAGTGGAGCGCGAGGGACGGAGCGCGCTGCTGATCGCCGGCGACGTGAGCGACTCCGAATTCTGCCGCGATGCGGTCAAGGCGACAGTGGAGGAATTCGGGCAGCTCGACATCCTGGTAAACAACGCCGCGTTCCAGCAACACGCCGAGTCGCTGGAGGAGTTGTCGGAAGAACAATGGGAGCAGACGTTCCGCACCAACATCTTCGGCTACTTCCACATGGCGAAGGCAGCGCTGCGTTACCTGAACCGCGGCAGCGCCATCATCAACACCGGATCAATCGCCGGTCTGGAAGGCCAGCCGGGCGCTGCTGGATTACGCGGCGACCAAGGGCGCGATTCACGCGTTCACCAAGTCGCTGGCGCAGAACCTGGTGGACCGCGGAATCCGTGTGAACTGCGTTGCGCCGGGTCCGGTGTGGACGCCGCTGAACGTGGCCGACAAGCCGGCGGAACAAGCCGGCAAGCATGGCCAGGACACGCCCATGGAGCGGCCGGCGCAGCCGGAAGAAGTGGCGCCGGCGTACGTGTTCTTTGCGTCGGATGCCGATTCGAGCTACATCACCGGGGAAGTGCTGACGCTGCTGGGAGGAGAGACGGCGGCGGCGTAAAGAGGAGTACCGAGCGATCGGAACCGAGTACCGGGTGCTCAGAACCAAGTACCGGGCAGGAACTCGGGAAGTCGGTCGTTGCGCCTCGGCGGGCCAGGACGCCCGCCGCTGCAACATGGAAAGATCAGCCGATCAGCCGGTTGTTGATCGCAAAGAGCGCCAGCTCCAGGCGATTGGCAACGCCGAGCTTGTCGAAGATGCTGGTGAGGTGGTGCTTCACCGTATCTTCGCTGAGCGAAAACTTTTGCGCGATCTCCTTGTTGGTGTTGCCGTCGACGATGCTCCCCACGATCTCCAGTTCACGGTTGGTCAGGCCGTAGGGGCGCGGTTTCGCGCCGCCGCGTGGCTCCGTCTTGAGCTGCGAACGGAGGTGCTGCGGCAGGTCGGTGACGGCTTCGTGGCCAACCCAGTACTGGCCCCGCATGACCGCCCGCAAAGCCGTGAACAGCACCTGGGTGGCGGCTTCTTTCATCACCACACCCCGAGCGCCGATTTGCAAGGCCTCGGCGATCTGCTGCTTCTCGATGCTGGCGGTGAGCAACAGCGTCCGGACCTGGTGCCCGTTGCCGCGGGAGAGCTCGCGCAAGGCGTCGAGGCCGGGATAGCGCGGCATCGCGAGGTCAAGAAGAAGGACGTCCGGTTTCAACGATTGCGCCAGCTGCACCGCCTGCTGGCCGTCTGAGGCCTCACCAACCACCTGCAAGCCGGGCTCGGCTTCCAGCAGGCGGCGAAGGCCGTCACGAAAAATCGGGTGGTCGTCGGCAATGACGATGCGAATGATTTCATCCATAAATCACGCTCGCGGGTTGGGTAAGTTCGACCTGGATGCGCGCCCCACGTCCGGGGGTTGACTCTACGATCAATTGTCCGCCTATCGAGTGTACGCGTTCGCGGATGACGAGTGGGCCCTGGCTGGAGGCGGCGAGCTCGTCGCCGGTGAGCCGTCCGGCGAAGCTGAAGCCGCGGCCGTCGTCTTCCACTTCGAGTTTCCACCGGGTGTCGTCGTGGCTGAGGCGGACCACGGCCCGCACGGCGCCGCTGTGCTTGCGCACGTTGACCAGCGCTTCCTGGGTGATGCGGGCAATTTCGCGGCAGGTGCGTGCGGGCAGGCGGATTTCGTCGAGACGCGAGACGAAGCGCGCGTCGATGCCGGTGTCACGGCGGAAGCGGTCCACCATATTGGCCAGATATTCGAGCAGGTCGCGAGGACCGACGTCGGCCGGCTTCATTTGCTGCATGAGTTCGCGCAGGCTCAGCACCTCGCTGCGGAGCAGGCGCTGCAGGCGGTCGAGCTCGTCGCCCATGTGGCTGCCGTTCTCGGAAGTACGGCGGCGCAGAACCTCAACCTGCATTTCGGCGGCGATCAGCGATTGGATGGCGCCATCGTGCAACTCCCGTGCGGCACGGGCGCGTTCGATGGCGCCGGCGCGGGAACGCATCTTGCGCACGAGATAGTGGTTGTAGACGGCCGGAAGCAGGCTGCGCAGCATTTTTCGCACGAAGCCCAGCTCGGCTCTGGCCGAGCCACGCAACGTCGGATCAACGATGAGCAGGTTTCCCATCCAGGCGGTGCCGGCCTGGACTGTGGCTCCGATCAGCGAGCGGCACTGCAGCTTGTCGGCAAAGGAAGTGAGAGAGGCCGATGCGGCGGCGTCCGGACTCTGCTGGCCCTCTGCGGTCATGCCTGTGATCTGCCAGCGAGGCGCAGTACCTGCGTCGGAGCGCCGCCGCGCATGCCACGAAGACGCCGGTGCGGGGAACAGATAGGAGACTCGTCCCTCGGCGTCGAGTTCGGTAAGGTTCAGCCTTGATGTGATGAGGCTCGCGCCGGGGTGAAACTCCCACAGGAAGGCGCGTCCGGTGGCGAGCTCTTCGATCACCACCATGATTGCGCGTGCGTCAAACAGCCGCGCCATCTCGTCGAACAACTGGTGCATGGTGCCGCGAAGGCTGCCTTCGGCGAAACGCACGCGTTGGGTCATCTTCGCGATGAGGGAGTCCTCCGCGCGCAACTGTTTTTCCTGCTCGGCGGCGATCCCGACCAGCACACCCATGATGAGCAGGTACGAAGAGCGCAGCACCAGCCGGTTGACCTCGAACTCTCCCTCGATCAGATGCCCGCCCCCAACCGCGAAAGAAAGCAGCAGCCCTTCGACAAAGAGCGTGGCCACGCCAAACAGGGCGGTGGCAGCGGTGGCCACGAATCCCCAGCGAAACGCCGCCGAAAGCATGCAGAAGAAAAACGGAAAGAAGGGACTGTTGGGCCCCTCGGTGAACAGGCTGATGAGCGCCGGCCAGGCGATGTCGATGGCCTGCACCGTGAAAGCGAATCGCTCGGATACTTCACGGCTGCGCTGCACCCAGGCAAAAACGATGACGGAATGGACCACATAGGCCGCCATCAACAAGTAGGCGAGCCGTTCGTAGCGTGCCGGCTCGGTCGGGTCCATGTACACCGCGATCAGCGATGAACTGGAGAGGAACAGACGCGCGACGGCGAGGATCTTCTCTACGCGGAGGCGTTCACCGGCATCAATCTCCGACGGAAAACGGCGGAGAAACGGGATGGTCAATCCAAGTCGCGACACGGCTCCGGGCCAAACTAACGACGGAAGGTGGCCGAATTATCCCCCGGTGAGGCAGCGCTGGCAATGAAAACCCAGAGTCGGTACGGCACCAAAGGGCTCCGGAATTTTTGCAGGCAGCGGTAAGAATTACATCTCCAGATTTCAACAGGCGAGTACAAGCATTGTCTTATCAGGGAGTTACCGTGGCAGACGAGGTGCATCATTGCGGCCCCCATAGAGGCGCAACTTGCCGCGACCGGTCAGATGTCCCTGCCCGGAACGCGAGCCGATAAGCAGTCCGGAGGTGCTTTTTGCGGCGCTACGAGCGGCAGAAAGTGGACATGCCAGTCAACGTGCGCATCACCATGGACGGTATCAGTTCAACCGTGAAGGGTCATTGCGTAAACCTCAGCCAAGCGGGAGCGGGATGCATCGTAGCCGGCCGGCTGCGGCCGGGCGACTTCGTCCTGCTGGAGATTGCCATGCCCGCCCAGCCCGAGCCGATGCTGGTCAGCGCTCGCGTTCGGCACCAGGAGCGCATGTACTGTGGGCTTGAGTTTGTCGCGCCCTCATACGACGTAAGCGACGGTATCCGCCGCGCGTGCGTGCCGCCGGCGGTCTATTACCCACGCCTGCACGCCTGAACAGAATTTGCCAGGGCCGAGGGCCGATCCGGCGCTCGAGGTGAAGCCTGTCTTCTCCGCTCAGGTTTCAGATTTCAAAATCGCTTCCTGTAAGGCACTGAGAGGGCGCGCTCCGCGCCCTTTATCGCTCCCATAAAAAGTTTGAATTTGCCAGCACGGGCGCTTGCCCGTAAGACAGAGTCACTGGTCGCCGAGTGCAGGTTGGTCGCCTGTCGCGGCTTTGGGGTGATTCGTTGGAGACAAACGTTTACTGGCTCTGGCTGCTCTCCATGGGCAGCCTTATTTTCCTGATGCAGGCGGGCTTCTTCCTGCTCGAGGGCGGGCAGGTGCGCTCGCGCGATGTGGCCAACGTCATGATGAAAATGACGGGCCACATGGGCGTGGGCACGATCGTGTTCCTGCTGTTCGGCTTCGCCATCAAACAGTACGGATGGCCGCTGAACCCGCTGCCCAACGGATGGAAGTATCCCTGGCAGTTCATCAGCGACGGCGGTCAAAGCATCGCGTTCTACGTGTCGCTCATGTTCGCGCTGGTTTCCTGCGCCATCCCCAGCGGATGTTTCTCCGGCCGCATGAAGTTTTCCTCCTATCTGCTGTTCAGCGGACTGTACGTGGGCGTCGTATATCCGGTGTTCGCGTACATCCTGTGGAACGGACCGCTGGCGCGCATGGGAGTGCAGGATTACGCCGGGTCGCTGGGCGTGCACGCGGTGGGCGGAATCGTCGGGTTGGTGGGCGCGAGTTTCCTGGGAAAACGCAAAGCGGCGGCGTCAGCGCACGACATTCCCATGATGGGCCTGGGCGCCATGCTGCTCATGTTCTGCTGGTTCGGATTCAACCTGGGCTCGGTGCCCGGATACGGCAACATTGCGCAGGACCTGCCGCTGGTGGCAATCAACACGATTGCGGCGATTGCCGGCGGCATCGTGGGGTCGCTGATCGGAACATGGGCGCAGGAGAAGCCGCATCCCATCGTCACGCCCAACGGCGGACTGGCGGGCGCGGTGGCGATCTGCTCGGGCGTGCACCTGGTGCATCCGCTGTTCGCGATTGTCATCGGCATCGTGGCCGGCGTGCAGATTCCGTTCATTTCGGCGTGGATTTCCAGGCGCCTCAAAGTTGACGACCCCTGCGACGTTGGCCCGGTGCACGCGCTGCCGGGACTGCTGGGCGGGCTGGCGGCGGGACTTTGGGCGCCGATGATCCCCAACGGCTTCCACGGATACACCGTTAGCGTAAGCGCGCAGGTGATCGGCACGGCGACCGGTTTGGCCTACGCGCTCGTGGCGTCGGTGGTGATGTTCGCGGTGATGAAAAGCACGGTTGGGCTGCGGGTGAGTGAAGAGGGCGAGGTCGCTGGGCTCGACCTGGCCGAGCACGGGTTGGCGGCGTACCCGGAGTTGCTCGACGGCAGCACTGCAGCGCCGCTGCATGTGCTCAGCGGCGTGCGCGTGAGCGAAGTGATGACCGAAGTTCCGGTGCTCTCTCCCGGCGACACGCTGGAGGCGGCGCAGGACATCATGTTCATGCGCGAGGTGTTCGCGCTGCCCGTGGTGGACGAAGACGAGGAGCTGTGCGGCATCCTCAGCATGAGCGACATCACCAAGATCGCGCGTGGCGAGCGCGGCAACGTGCGGGTCGCGGCCGTCTACACGCGCGAAGTGCAGTCGGCCTTTCCCGATCAGACGGTGCACGAGGTCGTCGAGCGCATGCGCGAGCGGCACTTGGCCAACTTCCCGGTGGTGTCACGCCGCCAGGAGCGCAGGCTGCTGGGCATGATCAGTAAGACGGACATCGTGCTGGCGTATCGGCACATCGCGATCGAGAGCGCGGTGTAAGGGACCGTTTCGAGTCTCCGGTCTCGGCGCGCTGTCGCGAATTAGATCGCTTTTTCGACCAGTTCGCCGTTCACGCGGACGTTGCTGAAGGACAGGCCGCGGACATTCTCTATGACGCTGGGTTTTTCCACGCCGCCGAAGTCACAATCCACCAGCGCAATGCGCTCAATGGGCGCATTCTCAAAACCGCGAAGGTAGAGAGCGTACTTCGCCTTGTTCGTCTTGAGGTTCTGGATAGTGACATTGCGCGTCACCGGCGTGAACTTGCCTGCTTTCCCTTCTTCATAGAAGAAGTCAATAGCCAGCGCTGCCATGGCGATCTGGCCGACGTCGATGTCGCGCACGAAGACGTTCTCGATAACGCCGCCGCGCATGGCGTTGTTCTTAATGCGCACGGCGATATCGAGCTGCGGGCTGTCCATCCGGCAGTTGCGCGCAAAAACGTTCCGCACGCCGCCGGAGATCTGGCTGCCGATAGTGACGCCGCCGTGCCCGTCCTTCATGTGGCAGTCCTGAATGACGATGTTCTGTGAAGGAACGTTGACGCGGCGTCCGTCCGCATTGCGCCCGGAGTTGATCGCGATGCAATCGTCGCCCACGCTGAAGAAGCACTTCTCGATCAGCACGTCGGTGCAGGATTCAGGATCGCAGCCGTCGGTATTGGGGCCGAGCACGCTGGTCCGGATATTGAGCCCGCGCACGGTGACGTTGGTGCAGAGCACCGGGTGTACCTGCCACATCGGAGAGTTCAGCAGCGTGAATCCCTCGAGCAACACATTTTTGCAGCGGTAGGGCTGAATGAACATCGGTCGCAGGTAGTGGCCTTCGCCGAAAACCCTTTCACTGACGGGGACGCCGCGTTCCGCCATCTCGAACAGCCGGGCGCGGTCACTTTCCTGGCTGGGATCGCCGGGCTTCCATCCGCAGTTGGTGCGGCCCTTCCACGGCCACCAGTGGTCGCAGTCGCAGTTGCCGTCAATCGTGCCCGGACCGGTGATGCCGATGTTCTCCTGCTCGAAGGCATAGATGAACGGGGAAAAGTTCATTAGCTCGATGCCTTCCCAACGGGTGAACACCAGCGGGTAGCGCTTGCTGTCTCGTGAGAACCGGATGGTCGCACCGGCAGCGACATGCAGGTTGATATTGCTCATCAGGCGGATGGCGCCGGTGACGAAATTGCCCCTGGGGACAACCACACGTCCGCCGCCGGCTCGGGAAGCGGCGGCGATCGCGTTGCGGAAGGCTTCGGTGTTGTCGGTCTGGTTGTCGCCAATTGCGCCGAAGCGCGTGATATCGAAATCACGGGCCGGGAACGACGGCGGGCGGATGCGCGCGAGAATGCGGGGCACTTCGTCCCATGGAGAGGGCGAAGATGGCCCGGCGAAGAATGTCCCGGGCGGCGATAAGCTGTGGCCGAAGCCGCTGCCTGCCGAAAGCGCAGCGGCCCCTGCTCCGATGCCAACTCTCTTCAGAAACTCGCGCCGGTGTTGCTTCACTGCGCACCCCGTGAACCAGTCTTGCCCGGATCAGAATGAGTACTTCATGGCCAGCTGGAAAACGCGAGGCTCCCCAGCTATGGACCGGACCTGGCCGAATTGTCCACTGCTAAGCGTCAGCACCGGGTTCCCGAAGTTGGGGTGGTTCAGCACGTTGAACACCTCAAATCTCACCTGCAGGTTTTGTGACTCGCGGATGCGGAAGCTGCGCGCGATATTGGGATCGAAGGTGAGGAACCCAGGTCCAACAATGCTGTTGCGGGGCGCATTTCCAAAACTGCCCGTCGCGTTCTGTGCGAAGGCGGCGGTGTTGAACCAACAGTTGAGCGAGCCGACGGGCGAGCCGTTCGGGCAGGTGCCGGTGAACGGATCGCCGACCTGATTGGGGCGGTCCTTGCCGATGCCGGAGAGCGAGCGATCCGACCCTGTAAGGACGGTGATCATCTGGCCGGTTGTGTAGCTGAGGATATTGGCCAGCTGCCAGTCGCCGAGCAGCAGGCGCAGGGGCCTGGACTGGAAGCGCGGACTGGACACCACAAGCGATGAGTTGAACAGCTGACGCCGATCGAATCCGCAGTTGCCGCGCTCGCCGACGCGTGGATCGGGGGTTTGCGTCTGGCGGCTGTTGGTGAGCTCGCCGTTGAAGTCGCCGTCGCTGATGCAGTGCGACCAGGTGTAGTTGACGTTGAGCGAGAAGTTCTGGCTGAAGCGGTGATTGGCCGCCAGCAGCAGACCGTTGTACGAGGCATCGGCGCCGTCGAAGGCCTGCGTCACGCTGGAGAAGAAAGCGCCGGCGGTTGGATTGATGCGAGACAACACGCGTCGCGATTGCGTGTTGCCGGTGGTTGAGCACGCTGCCGAGCCGCATGTGCCGGGAATGAACACGGCCGCGTTGGCCTCGTAGCCCAGCCACAGGTGAGTAGTCTTGTTACCGAGATAGGAAACGGAGACGCCCCAGTTGTTGCCGAGCTGGCGATCAATGCTGAGGTTCCACTGCTGCACGTAGGTCGGGTGCAAGTCCAGTGGCGAGTTGATCCAGACGGCGTTCGCGGGGAAGAACGCGTTCGATGACGACGTCGGGAAGGGTGTCGGGAACGGCGGCACGCTCTGGCCCTGGTAGGGGTTCCGGAAGCCGCCCGCGGGCGATGACAGGCTGATGCCCGCGCCGTAGGGCGAATTGTCGGCGAAGCGGTCGAAGTAGAACGTCTCGGCGTTGTCGTAGAAGATGCCGTAGCCGGCGCGTATGGACTGCTTTCCGTTTCCGAACGGGTCCCAGACCAGTCCGACGCGCGGCGAGAACTGCGCAGCCTTGCTGTTCACATAGGAGCAAGGCGTCTGGGTGTCGCCGCAGAAGAACACTCCCGGAGGCGCGTTCGTGAAGACCGAACTCTTCGTACCGGCGGTGTAGGCGGCCAGGTCGAAGTGGCTGCCGCGTTTGTAAACGTCATGGGCGGGGTAATACGGATCCCAGCGCAAGCCGAGATTGAGCATCAGATTGCGGCGAATGCGGTAGTTGTCGTGGAGGTAGAGCGCGACGTAATTCTGGCGCCAGTTCTCCCACTCGGGATTGCCTTGCGCGAAAGTGGTGGGCAGGCCCAGCATGAAGTCCGCCAACCCGTCGCGCGTGAAGGTGGTGTTGAAGGTGAACTGACCGTTGGTCTGGAAGTTCGAGAGCTCGTTCAGCCGGTTGTGCACCCAGTCCACTCCGAACGAGAGCTGGTGGCGGCCCAAGGTCCAGTCCACGTCGTCGGCCACCTGAAGGGCGTTGCGGTTGAAGTGCCCCGGTGTCGCCGTGCCGCTGGCAACATTGAAGTAGCCGCTGATGGAGAGCACCATGGCGTGATCCAGCGGATTGGGAATGTTGACGCCGAGCGAGGTGAAGTTCGGGATGTCGCCCGGGCTACTGCGATCAATCGCCAGCCGCGTCCCGGTCAGATGAAACGTGTTCAGCAGCGTGGGCGTGAAGGTGTAGGTGTCTGACAGCGTCAGCGAATGGCTGCGCGAAAGCTGCCCCGCCTTCGTCGCGGTCAGGATGTTCTGCTGGTCGAAAATCGCGGGATCGCGGAAGTCGGCGATGAAATAGCGAGCGAAGATGCTGTGCTTCTGGCTGCGGATATAGTCCAGGCGCGCCACTCCCTGATCCTCGTCACCGGTGGTGGGAATGGAAACGGAAAGCTTGCCGCAGGGGTCAGTCGAGACCGGCACAAGCTTCAGCAGGTTCATGGCAGCGCTATCGAAGCGCGCCGGATTGATGAAGTTGTTAGCGAAGTTCTGATTGGTTACCGGGTCGCGCAACAGGCGCGCGGTGCCGCTGGACTGACATGCGGCCGACATCATGGTGCTGAAGTCGCCGCTGCGCGCCGCTGCCGTGGGCACCAGGACCGAGGTCGGCGTGGGTGTGGAGCGATTGCGCGTCCCCTGATACCCGGCGAAGAACATCAGCTTATCGCGGAGGACCGGCCCGCCCAACGTGCCGCCGAACTGGTTGCGCTTGAGCGTATCCGGGGTTGGATTCGCGCCCGGGAAAGCGTAGCGCTTGGCATTCACGGCGTTGTTGCGGATGAACTCAAAAACGTCGCCGTGGAACTTGTTCGTGCCCGACTTGGTCACAAGGCTTACCACCGCGCCCGGGTGCAGCCCGTAGCGGGCTGAGGAGGTGCTGGTCTGGACGCTGTATTCCTGCAGCGCATCGGGGAACGGAAACGGCAGGTTGACGTTGGAAAAGGAATCGTTGTTGTCGCCGCCATCGAGAACGTAGTTGGTGCCGTTCACCTGGCCGCCGGCCACCGAGATGGTGACCGAGCTGGTTCCCACGCCATTGCCGTAGTTCTTGGTGCTGATCAGGTCATTGCTGGCCAGCGTGGTGTTGGTGGCCGCGCCGGAAAGGATCACCAGCTGTGTCGCCTGGCGGCCGTTCAGCGGCAGGTCCACGATGCGCCGCTGATCGATGACCGTGGAGACGGAAGTGTTCTGTTGCTCGACGAGGGGCACGGCCGAGGTGACTTCCACCACCTGCTCGACGGTGCCGACCTTCAGCGCAATGTCCATGCGCGGGCTTTCGCCAACCTGGAGCACGATGCCTTTCTGCACATACTCGCCAAAGCCCTTGGCTTTCACCTGGAGCTGATAAGGCCCAACGGGAAGCGAAGCCAGCGAATAGGAACCGTCGGGTTCAGTCGTGGTCACGCGCGTGAGGCCGGTTGCGGTTTGCGTCACTTTGATCTCGGCGCCAGGAATGCTGGCGCCGTTCGTGTCGGTGATGATGCCGCTGATGCGGGCGGTGTTCACCGCCTGGCCGGTTGCCAAGACTGAGAGAGAGAGAAGGGCCGCGGCGAAGATGGCAAACCTGTGCTTCCGCATACTGCCTCCATATCGCTTAGGTGTCGTGTTCCGGTGGTGGCGTCCGGTAGGAGGCCACGCCGACTCTTCGAGTCAATCGACCCGCGCGCATGTTCCAAAGAAAGGGACCAGGCGATCCGTTCTTGGGCACCGTTGGGTGCAGCCGGTTCTATGGGCCTTGATTCGCAGTGAGCATCTCTGTTTGTATAGTGGGGTGTCAACGCTAAAGATTTAAAGCATTCGTTCAATCAAAGTTAATAATTCACGACTCCCGCGACACGCGAGGATCCCGCCGTGGAAGTGCGCAAACTCGAGTTGCTCCTGGCGGTCATGGATTCGGCGTCGCTGACCAGCGCCGCCGAGAAGCTCGATCTTTCACCGGCGGCAGTGAGCGTGCAGCTGAAGGCCCTGGCACGGGAGGTCAAGTCGGAGCTGTTCGTCCGCTCCGGGCGGAATCTGCTGCCCACGCCGGCAGCGCGGCGGCTGGCGGCCCACGCGCGGAACGTGATGGACCAGTTGCGGTTGCTGGAGCTGGATTTTTCGCGCGAGCCAGTCAGCGACACCCAGCCCTTCCACCTCGCGACCGGCGCCACCACGCTCATCTACCGGCTGGCGAAGCCGCTGGCCGATCTGCGCAAGCGGTATCCGCACATGGACCTCCAACTGACGGTGCTCGCGACCGAGGAGATCGTGGCCGGGCTGCTGGACCGGCGCTTCGACCTCGGGCTGGTGTCGTTGCCGATTCGGACCGACAAGCTGCGCACGATTCACCTGTTCGACGAGGAGCTGTTGCTGCTGAGGCCGTCCGCGTCACCCGTGCGCTCTCTGCGCGTCGGTTCCATCGCGCCTCACCAGCTCGATGGCGCGCCTTTTCTTCTTTATCCTCGCGACAGCAACATGCGGATCCTGATTGATCGCTTTCTGGAGGCGCTGCCGGTGCACGCGCGCGTAATCGTGGAAGCCACCGATACCGAGGCGATCAAGCGGCTGGTGGAGGCCGGTTTCGGGTATTCGATGCTGCCCGAGTACGCGCTCAAAGAGACGGGCCGCTATTTTCAGACCTTGCGCATTGCGGGCCGCAGGCTGGTGCGGCACCAGGCATTGGCCCTGCCGATCACCGCGCAACCGCGGGCCCTGACCAGCGAAGTTGCGAAGTTTCTCCAGGACGCGCTCTGCAACTAGCCGCCAACCGCGCTAGCGGTATGCGCGGCAGAATTCGCGCAGCTCCTGCGCCAGTTGTTCCGGCTCTTCCCATGCGGCGAAGTGGCCGCCGGTGGGGATTTCCTTCCAGCGCTGCACGTTGTAGACGCGGCGCACCCACGACTCCGGCATGAACGGCTCTTCCTTGGCGAAACGAGCCACGCCGCAAGGCGCGGCGATGCGCTCGCCGGGGCCGAACTCAAGCGGCGCCAGGCGGCTCTCGCGATAGAGGCGCATGGATGAAGCAATCGTCTCGGTGAACCAGTACAGCGAAACGTTGGCGAGCAGTTCGTCTTTGGTGAAGCGGCGATCGAGGTCGCGCGTGCCATCGGGGTTCTCGCAATCGGCCCAGTCGCGGAACTTGTCGATCAGCCAGGCGGCGAGGCCCATGGGCGAATCGTTGAGCGCGGCGGCGGCAACGTCGGCCTGCGTGCGCTGCAGGTGCGAGTACGCGCCTTTTTCCTCCATCCAGCGGTCGTCGGCGTCGAGCGCCGCTTGTTCTTCGGGGGTGATGGGGCGTGCAGGATCAACATGCGGACGATAGGAACCGGGAATGTAGTTCAGGTGGATCGCAGTAACGCGCTGCGGATACTTCCACGCCAGAATGGTGGAAATGCCGGCGCCGAAGTCGCCACCCTGGGCGATGAAGCGCTCGTACCCGAGCTGTCGCATCAATTCGGAAAAAAGATGCGCCATGCTGAACGTGTTGAATCCGGTGACGCGCGGCCGGTCGGAGAAGCCGAAGCCGGGAAGCGACGGCACGATCACGTGAAAGCTGTCGCGCGCGTCCGCGCCGTGAGCGGCGGGATCGGAGAGCAGCGGGATGAGCTTGAGCATCTCGAGGAACGAGCCCGGCCAGCCGTGCGAGATCAGAATAGGCAGCGCGCTGGGATTGGCGCTGCGCGCGTGGATGAAATGGACGCCCATGCCGTCAATCTCGGCGCGGAACTGCGGAAAACGCGACCACGCGGCTTCCTGCGCGCGCCAGTCGAATTTGTTCAGCCAGTAGTCGCGGAGTTCGCGCAAATAGGCGATGTCGAAGCCGTAGGTCCAGCCGCCGACGGCGTCAGGGAAGCGGGTGCGCGCGAGGCGCTGGCGCAAGTCGGCGATCTGCGCGTCGGTGACCTGGGGGCGAAAGGGAGTGATGGGCATGCGGGGAGAGTTATAGATGATTGGGACGAAAAAGAGCACTCAGCACCTGGCCGCCCCTGCGACTGACCGCCGAAGTGGCGGATGGCCCAGCTGCCGAAACCGGGACGGACGGCGCGACTTTCAATTCCGCAGTTCGGCAATCCGGCAGTTCGGCAGTGGTTCAGGGGCGGAATGCTGACTGCCGAGCGCTGAGCGCTGCGTTACCCGAGTTACCGCCCCTGGTTACGGATGCCATCTAGGCCGCCGGCCGCCTCCGTCATAGAGTGCGCTCAATCGGGCCCGATGCAGCGCGCGCCCATCTATCGCGTTTGGGTTGAACGCGCGCTCGGCGTTACGCCGCTCCTGCTTCGGCGGCGCAGCAGCCGGTCGGGCCCACCAACCCGACGGGACGGCCGGCAAATGCGGTGACATCGGCCAGCCAGTTCTCGCCTCTTTCGTGCTGTTCTCCTGCACCTTCGCCAAAACCGGGGCGGAGGTGTGTTTGCCCCCACCGTCTCCCCACTGATGGCACAGGAAATCCTGGTGATCACGTTGTGCGACGGGGACTGCACGGGGGCTCGACATATACCCCTCCCCCCGTCCTTTTGAATGGAATCATCAGCTTAGCGGCCGAGGTCTGTTGGCGGTCCGTTGATCTAACGGGCGCTGCACGCGCTGGCGTGGCGCTGGTCGCTGGGCCGAGGCTGGTGAGATGTGCTCATGCGGGATGAACTCGACGTGCAGTAATGGTGCGGTTTTTCTGGCGGGCACTATTCGGTCCCCAAACCAGCGGATCGTCCGCGCGCAACTGGATGACAAGCCAGCCCTCCCCGGATACGATGGTGACCGTTGGGTCGAGTTGCATCGGTATCAAGGAGATGGAATGGGAGGCAATCATCGAACGCTGGCGGGTTGCCAACGAACAATTGATCCGAGCCGCGAGCGCGATCTCAGCGCAGACTGGCAGGCGGACCCTCATCGTCAGCGGCGGCGAGCCGATCACCCTCGAATTCCTTGTAGGTGACTATCTGGATCATTTGATTCACCATCTCCGGCATATCGGCATAGCTGCCGGTGATGCCGGAGCAGACTCGGACGGGCTGCTAAGCTGCGTGGTCCCGGCGAAATGATTTCCAAGAGCACGCACGAGGTTGTCATGGCAAAGCGCTCAATCCAACTCATGGCCTGCACGCTGATCTTCACATTTTCGGCTGCTGGCGCACGTCCAAATGCGTACTTGGCAACGGCGGAGGGCGCTGCCCAGTGGCTCAGTGCGAGCACGATTGCGCAGAAGACTGGTGTCGTGTGGTCCAGCGACCCTCGCGATCCGAAGACTGTAAACACCAGTCTCTATGCCGGTACGCCCGGACCGATCCTCTTTTTCTTGGAGGCGTACCGCTACACTGGGGAGCAACGCTATCTGAAGTTGGCGCGCTCCGGCGCTGACGCTCTCCTTGCTTCGATGAGGCCGCAGGACGATCCCGGCCTGTACGAAGGGCTCGCCGGTACCGGCTTCACTCTGGCGCAGACGTATTTCGTCACCAAGGACACGAAATACCGCGACGGTGCCCTTCGGACTGTTGAATGGCTCACGCAATCGGCCAAGCCGACGGACCATGGCATTAAGTGGAACGACACCACCGACGTGATCGCTGGCAGCGCTGGAACCGGACTTTTTCTGCTCTGGGCTGATGAGCACCTCCACGCCAAGGGCGCCCGAGAGCTGGCTGTCAGAGCGGGCGAACACCTGATCGATGCCGCTCAACACCCCGCACCGGGGCAGTTGAAGTGGATGATGGATCCCAAATTTCCCCGCGAAATGCCGAACTTCTCGCATGGCACATCCGGCGTCGCATATTTTCTGGCCACGCTGTATGGCAAAACTGGGGATAAGCGCTTCCTGGATGCCGCGGTGGCAGGCGCGCACTATCTGACCTCTATTGCCGATACGCAGGGCGAAGCCTGCCTTATCTACCACGACGACAGTCCAGAGGGGAAAAAGATGTACTACCTCGGATGGTGTCATGGTCCGGCAGGGACGGCGCGCTTCTTTTATCGCCTGTACGAGGTGACGAAAGATCCGCAGTGGATGGATTGGATGAAGAAACTGGCGCGTTCACTCGCCGAAACCCACTACGTCGGTAAAGCCGTGACACCAGGCGAGTGGGATAACGTGAGCGTTTGCTGCGGTGTCACCGCTCAGGCACAGTTCTACCTAAGTCTGTACGAAGCCACCAAAGAGAAGAAGTATCTCGACCTTGCGCGACAAATGAGCGACCTCCTGCTCAAGAAAGCCACGCGCGACGATCGTGGCGTTCGCTGGGTTCAGGCTGAGCACCGAGTCAAACCGGACCTATTGGTTGCCCAGACGGGCTTGATGCAAGGGGCCTCCGGCATTGGCATGTGGCTCCTGCACTTCAGCGCCTTCCAAGACGGCAAGCATCTGCCTGTCATGAAATTGCCGGACAACCCGTTCACCTATTGAGCCCGCAGCGAAGTCCGATACGACCAACTTCGGGATAGCTGTCGCAAGCCGGTATGCCCAGCTTATTGGGAACGTTCGTTTACAAGGCCAGAGCTGAATGATGAGTACCGGATACATAGATACGGAATAATCGAATAAGTAATTTCCGCCCGCCGGGGATTGTCGACAAAAAGCGTTGATTAATGTTATATATATATATATATATATTGGCCGCAAGAAATGGCTCTCCGCGGCAGCGGCCTGCACGCAGCCGGGGCGAGTCCCACGGCACGGGAGGCATTTCTCCCAAATGGAATGGATCGTCAACAAGCAAAGCAAGATGCCGCTGTACTTGCAGTTGAAGGATTTGGTCAAGTATTCGATTTCGACGGGGGCGATACAGCATGGGCAGCGGCTCCCGACAGTACACGGCCTCGCGAAGCAGCTCGCGGTCAATTTCGAGACCGTTCGCAAGGCCTACAAGGACTTGGAAAGAGAGGGCCTGGTTTCGACCCAGCGCGGACGCGGCACCTTCGTCAAGGACCACGTGGCGCCACAATTGCCGCTGGAGTCGAGAACAGATTCGGTGAGCGATCCTGCGCAGGTGCTGCAGCAGATTGTTCGGCAACTCCTGAGAACGGGCAAGAGCGTGGAAGAAGTAAAGGAAATGGTTGCTTCGATCCTGAAGCGATTAGCGGAAGAGCGGAAGAGGAAGATCGTTTTTTTCGTGGAGTGCAATCCGCTTCAGGCGCGAGAGATTACTGCAGTGTTGAAGGAGTTCTTGAAGCTCAACATTCAGCCGGTGCTTCTTGATAAGCTGCGTGAGGAGATTGATCGCACTCGCAATGAAGACCTCGCCCTCGTGATCACAACCGGTTTCCACATGAGCGAGGTCTTGCACATCATCGGTGACCGGCAGATTCCGGTGGACTTCGTGACCACGAACATGTCCCCGGAGACACGTCGCAAGATCGACGCATTTCCCAAGGACGCCCGTTTCGGTTTCATCTGCCGCGACCAGCAGACGCGAGAGCTTTATCCAAGCTCATTGAAAGCTGAATTAGGAATTAGGTCCGAAGTCAGCTCCTGCCTCCTGGGCGAGACCGACAAAGTCGCCGCCCTCTTGAGAAGTGTTGATGTCCTGTTGCTTCCTCCTTCTGTGTACAACACCATCAGGAAGAAAGCACCGAAACAGCTCCCGATTTTCAACATCCAAGATCGCGTTGATCCGCTATCCCTGGGAATGCTCAAGAACAGGCTTGCGGCCGGAGCGGCGTCGCCGCTTACATAAGCGACGTACCCAACTACCCGACGACCAGATATTCGGACGACCGAACCTCGCCGATTGACGCGTGCGCTCTCCTCAGATGCGTTACTTACAGGAGATACCATGCGCTCGCGCCTGATCGTACTGTTCTCATCATTAGTGGTCGTGCACTTGGCGCCAATCCGCACCGCATATCGATTATTTAAGACGTGGAGGGCGTAATCGGGAGTGAGCCGCGCAGCGATGACCGCGTTCTCGAACGCGCGAGTGCCTGGCGCTGGAGATGGACACCAGCTTCGCCTCACGTCGGGTGACGCGTGTGCTGGAGGAGATCATCGTGCGGCGTGGCTTGCCGCTCTCGATCCGCTGCGACAATGGGCCGGGGCTGACCAGCCGTCACTTCCTGGCCTGGCGCCTGGAACGGCGGGTCGAACCGTTGTACATTCCTCCCGGTAAGCCGACGCAGAACGGACGATGCGAGAGCTTCAACGGCAAGCTGCGCGAGGAGTGCCTGAACGTGAGCTGGTTCCAGAACCTGTTCGACGCCCGGCGGAAGATCGCGGCGTGGCAGAGGGAGTACAACCAAGAGCGTCCGCACTGCAGCTTGGCCTGTCGCGCGCCGAACGAGTTTGCTGCGCAGGCCGCGAAAGCGGATTTAGCGATCGCTGGTGTGGGGCAAGGGACCTCAAACGCCGGCCCCTTGCCCCACGCCCTCATCCCCTCTCCCAACGAGGATCGGGCTGACATCAACTTTCGTATTCAGAAGTCGGCGGAGTAAGGGGGCAGGGGCAGGTCAAAACCAAGACGGAGTTCGGCCAAACCGCCCCGTCATTGAACACCATTCAACTAACTGACATGCGCGCAAGGTGCGGCGCCATCAATAAGGAGCAGGAATGATCACTCGCAGGAGCTTCGTATCAAGCGGTCTCGCTGCGGCGGCGGCAACCACATTGCCCGACCTCACGGCGGGCGCTAAAGCGCCTTCGGATTCGTCGCCTGCCGAGGCCCGCGGGGTCGCGATCGACACCCTCGTGAACAGCGGGCCCAATTTCGACGCCAAGAAGGCGATCGAAGCCGGGCTTACAGGCGCGGTGATCGATGTGGCCATGTATCCGCGGAATTTTCCGAACGCGATCAATGCCCTTGCCGACTGGAATGCGGCTTTTCGGCGAAACCCGCTTCTGATGAAAGTGCTGCGCGCTGGCGATCTGATGGCGGCCAAGGAACAAAAGAAATTCGGCGTCGTCCTTGCTTGCCAGGATGCTCAGATCCTCGATGCCTCCACGGCCTCGGTGAACGACTTCAACATTCGCAACCTAGAATTTTTCTACGATCTCGGCATCCGTTGCCTGCAGCTCACGCACAATGAGCGCAATGCTTTGGGAGATTCGTTCCGTGAGAAGAGCAACGCGGGTCTCAGCTACCTCGGCGAAAACGTAGTCGCGGGAATGAATTCACTGGGGATGCTCATCGATCTTTCCCATTGCGGCCGGCAAACAACGCTGGAGGCAATTCGCCTTTCCAAGCGGCCGTGTGCAATCACCCACGCAGGTTGTTACGCTCTTTGTCCCACGGCGCGCAACAAGTCCGATGAAGAGATCCGGGCACTGGCCGAGAAAGGCGGCGTCACGGGAATTTTCAATATGAGCCTCTGGTTGACCAAAGCGCCGACGACCTCGATCAACGATGTTGTCGATCATATCGATCACGTCGTGAAGGTTGCGGGGATCGATCATGTCTCCTTCGGCAGCGATGGCCCAGTGCTGAAAAGCGACCTCCCCGATGAAACAGCGCTTCAAGGCATGCAGTCGTATTACAAGCGCAATGTCGGCTTGCCCGGGGCGGAATGGCTGCCAATGCACGTAAATGTCAAAGAACTGAACGGCCCGGAGCGCCTGGCCCGGCTGGCGGACGCACTGTCCAAGCGTGGCTATAACGCCGATGCAATCGACAAGGTCGTTGGCGCCAATTTTGCCCGGCTGTTTCGGGATGTTTGCGGTTAGACCGCTGGGACTTTCGGAGTACTCGCCCCGCGTGTGGCTTTGGTCATTGCGACATGTTACGCCCAGGAAGCGAAGCTGGGTTTTTCCAGCTCTGAAACAGGTGGCCCGCGATCCGTCGCGTTTGCGGAATGGAGGCTCGTTCAGTCGCACCAGCAACTCGCGGATCGCCTGATTGAGTTCCGGCACGCTGAAAAACTTGCGGTGGCGCAGTGCGGCCACGATCCAGCGTCCGCATTCACTGGCAAAGACATTGTCGAGGCTTATAGGTTCATGCAAGTGGTCAGTGATTACACTTCCAGCCAGTAAGACCGCGGTCGCGTCTACGTATTTTGAGCCATCTCCATCCGGACGCGCATCGAGTGCGATGGTCGCCACCCCTAAGGCACCGGCGGGCGGCGGGACGGTCGATCATCAGAAGAGTCCCGCGCGGGCCAGCGGAATCTCGGCCATCTGACCGCAATTGCCCTGCGACCTCGGACGCTGCCGAGTTGATTGCGAGTTAAGACGAGTTGGGGTTTGCAACAACCCCCCCGGATCAACAAAATATACATATATATAACAATGGTTGCGCTCATTCCATTCCTCAAGAAGGGGTTATCTCTGTACAAGCACCCCCTTTTGCGCTATTGTTACTATCCCACGGAAGTACGAAAGAATGCCCCCTATCTTCGTGCTGCCGTGATCTTGGGGTCAAACCTCCGGCTTGAAAGACTCCCGCGAGGAAGGCGAATTGTGTCTGTCAATGTTGTGCCCAACACCAACTTGACGATGTGGCGGTCCAGCCTGTTGGTCACCGCCTTACCGATATTTACGACTCTTGGCGGGGCTCAAGTTGATCTGCTCCGGTCTGGTGCGGTTTGATCCGCGCCGTCGCCAGCACCGGGAAACAAAGGGACAGGGAAAAGGGACGATTGCATGAGAACGCGTTCTACAAGTTCGAAACAGTCTTGCGGCCGGGCCCTCGCGCTGCGGCTGCCGAATGGAGGCGATATGAAACAGCGGCTATACAAATTTGTTCGCGTGTTTTGTCTATTTTCGGTTCTCAGTGTCGCCCCGTTCGCGGCGGCTCAGACCAGTTCGACTACGGGCGCGATTACGGGCACAGTGATTGATCCCAGCGGCGCAGTAGTCGCCGACGCCAATGTGAAGCTCAGTAACGAAACGATCGGCGTCTCCCGCGACACCAAGACACAGCCCAACGGGACCTTCACGTTCGCGTTCCTGCAGCCAGCCTCCGGATACTCCGTGACTGTGGAGCACTCCGGCTTCCAGGTGGCCGTGGCGAAAGACATTACTGTGCTTGTGACGCAGGTCACTACGGCGAACATCCACCTCATTGTGGGCGGGGCCAGTGTGAAGGTGGAAGTGAGCGGCGCAGCCGAGGTCGTTCAAACCACGAACCCGACTCTCGGCGCCACCTTGCCTTCCACCGTGGTGACAAACATTCCGCTGGCCACGCGGAATCCGTTTGAGCTGCTGGCGACAGACGCCGGAGTGAGTACGAATCTTTCCTCGCCCTCGGCAACGATTCTGCAAGGATCGACAGCGATGTTCGTGACTGGATCGCGCGACACCGCGAACAACTACATGCTGAATGGCGTTGATGCCAACAATTTCGAGTTTCACTCGCTGGCATTGGGGGTGGTGCCGATCCCCAATCCCGACGCGGTCCAGGAGTTTCGTACCCAAACCAGCTTGTATGACGCGACTACCGGATTCAGCGGCGGCGGCAATGTGACCCTGATCACGCGGTCTGGAACGTCGAGTTTTCACGGCACGGCATACGAATACTTCCGTAACACGGTGTTGAACGCGAACGATTTCTTCCTCAACCGCGCCGGCAAGCCGAGGCCGATCATGAAGCAGAATCAGTTCGGCGGCTCGCTGGGCGGGCCGATCGGCCATCCCGCGACGAACAAGGGGTATTTCTTTGTCAACTACGAAGGAATGCGTCAGCGCAACGGTGTGGCCGGCTCGGGCAGCGGGTTCTTCCCAGTGTTTCCTAGCACACGCGACGCCAACAGCCTGGCCGCCGCTTTCGGAGTGCCTGCAAACCAAATCGATCCGGTGGCACTGAAGATTCTCCAGCACTCCGGTCCCTTTGGCGGTTTCCTGGTTCCGAGCGGCCAAGGCTCGGTTGGCCAGCTCCTCCAGCCCTGGGTATTTTCCGCGCCAGTCGCTTACAGCGCCAATCAGGTGAACGGGCGCTTCGACCGATCGTTCTCGACCGCCGCCATCCCCCATAATCTGGCTGTCAGCTACTTCTACAGCAAGGGCCTGTTCTTCAACCCTTCCGGCGCCAACGGCGGCGCCGGGCAGCCATACCAATATCCGTTGCGTAACGACAACTTATCCGTTCGCGACACGCAAATGTTCTCGAGCACGGTCATCAACGAGATCGTCGCCGGGTTCACCTATAACATCCGCGACATTTCCTCCAGAAATCCGGTCAAACCATCCGACGTAGGCATGACGCGGTTTAACGAGTCATACGCGCCTGCCCTCCCCAGCCTCTTGTTCGACGACGGTACGTCAAGCTTCGCCGGGGCCAGCGTCTCGGTCGAGCAGAAGCAGCACAACTTCTCCAGCGACGTTCGCGACACGATCTCGTGGGCGCATGGGAAACACACGATCCGCGTCGGCGGCGAGTATCGCCCATACCAATTCAATTTCGCGCCCTCCCCCGACCGCGGCAGCCTGGAATTTTCGACATTCCAGGATTTCCTCCGTGGCGCCCCGTATTACATCTCGCTCGGCAGCGGGCTGCAGCGGTTTGCGTTCCGCGCACGCGATATCAGCTCCTTTATCCAGGACGATTTCCGCGTCACCAATCGGCTAACGCTGAACCTTGGCTTGCGCTGGGACTACCTCGGAAACACTACCGAGAAGAACAACCGCATTTCCAACTTCGATCCCAACCTCGTGGATCCGAACACAGCCCTTTACGGCGGGTCCGGGTACCAGAATGCGTTTGTCCTGCCCTCAGCGCTCCCCAATTTTGGTACGCCGGGCGCCTCCCGTTCCACGCTGAGCGACAAGGGAGATTCCAAGTTCGCCCCACGCGTCGGCTTCGCGCTTGATGTTTTCGGGAATGGCAAGCTGGCTCTGCGCGGCGGATTTGGCATGTACTACGAGCGGCTCGCCGCCATGCAGGCACTGCAGACAATCAGCAACCCACCGTTCGCTACAAGCGCAGTCACCGTTTACGATCCAAGTAACCCGCCGAAAATGAACCTAGCGAATCCTTTCCCGACCTTGCCCACTCCCGACAAGTTTCCGATTTGGCCGTCAAGCTGGCCGACTTTGACCGGTCTGACCACCAGTGGAGCGCCCATCTTCAATGGCGATCAGTTTTACGTCTCGGCCATTGATCGCAACATACAGCCCCCGTACAAGGAATCGTGGAACCTGGCCTTGCAGTACGCGTTCCTGAAGAATTGGACGGCGGAACTGGGCTACGCCGGCTCTCACGGAGTCAAGCTGCAGACCGCTCTCAACCCGAACTCGTCAGAACTGCGCAACGCCAGCAATGCAGGTCCGTTCGGGATCGTGACCAACAGCGTCGCGAACCGCGACGCCCGCGTGCCCTTTGTCGGCATCGCGAATGGCGGCATTTTCTATATGGCGGGAAACGGCAGTTCGATCTACCACGCCATGCTGCTCACGGTCAGTCACCAGATGTCGAAGAACCTTTTCTTCAAGGCGGCCTACACTTGGTCCAAGTCGATCGACGACACTGCATCAACCGTTGGCTTCGAGCCGGGAATCGGTAATCCCGGCAATCCTTGGCTCACCAGCCTGAACCGTGGCCTGTCCACGTTCGATACGCCGCATCGCTTGGTGATCACGTATCTGTACGATTTGCCTGGACCGACGCAGAATTGGAGCAAGCATCTGATCGGCGGGTGGGCGGTTTCTGGTCTGACCACGCTCCAGTCCGGACTGCCCGGCTATGTCACCCAATCCGTATTCTCGACCTCGCTGAGTGGTGTTTCTGGTTACGGTGTGATTCTTCCCAACTGCAGCCTGACCCTCGGTCTGAACACAAGTACGTCTACCATCCAATACTTGGATCCTGCTTGCGTTTCCAGGACGCCGTTGGTCACCGGCACGATTGGCCCGATGTCGCCCTTCTACGGACCCGGGAACCAGATTTACACGGTTACCGGGAGCGGGCGATTGATTGGCCCAAGCAACCGCGGCGTCTTTCGCGCACCATTCCAGCAACGGTTCGACATGGCGCTGGTGAAGAGCTTCCCCATCCGGGCGCTTGGTGACCAAACGTTCGTGCGCTTCCGGGCTGACTTCTTTAAGCTGCTCAACACTCCGATCTTCGCCGGACCGTCTTCGACGGCAGCCCTGTCAAGCTTCGGGAAGATCACCAAGACCATCGACAACTCAGGGCGGCAGATCCAGTTCGCACTGCGGCTCGACTTCTAGTGTCTACTTATGACGTGGATTCCGAAGGCAGGCCTAAGACGGTGAGCGCTTCGTCAGGCCAGAACCCTGTCACGGCCACGGGGTATAACAGCGGAAATCAGGCGAATGGTTTGGTGTCGGGGGTCACCTACGGCTCCAACTCGGCCGATACCGATGCGTACAGCTACGATTCCAACACGAACCGAATGTCGCAGTTTACGTTCAACGTGAATGGGCAGCAGTTCACCGCGTCACTCGTGTGGAATACGAACGGCACCCTGGGCTCGCTGAACATCACCGACGCGTTCAACGCCAACAACAAGTCGTGCACCTATACCCATGACGCACTGGCAAGAATTGCCTCGGTCAGCTGCGGTACCGGTGGCGCGCAGTGGCAGCAGACGTTCACCTATGATGCGTTCGGGAACGTGAGCAAGAGCGGCAGCAGCAGCTTTCAGGCGACGTATGACGACCGCCTAGGGGGAGGCGGAACTGGAACTACCATAAGTGTAACTGTCACCGCCAATCCGACTGGATTCTTGCCGCCCGGCGCGCTGGAAATAATTTGGCTGCCGG
>Ga0070741_10003510_pt1 | contig 38792 bp, 30 predicted proteins | sample Coa_R1_4_FD_66440 | JGI IMG/M metagenome (GOLD analysis project Ga0070741, IMG submission 66440) | Surface soil microbial communities from Centralia Pennsylvania, which are recovering from an underground coalmine fire - Coalmine... | ecosystem: Environmental > Terrestrial > Soil > Unclassified ... | reverse complement strand
ATCGTCAGCGCCAAGGGCCGCTCGCTGCCGGACGACAGCGCGGTGCCGTTCATCCAGACCGACGTTGCGGTCAACCCCGGCAACTCGGGCGGCCCGCTGTTCGATTCCACCGGCGCCGTGGTCGGCATCAATTCGCAGATCTACTCCAACACCGGCGGCTACCAGGGCGTGTCGTTCGCCATCCCGATCGACGTCGCCCTCAACGTCAAGGACCAGGTGCTGGCCCGCGGCAAGGTCGAGCACGCCCGCCTCGGCGTGAACGTGCAGACCGTCGACCAGTCGCTGGCCGACTCCTTCGGCCTGAAGGCGCCGGGTGGCGCGCTGGTGTCCAGGGTCGAACCCGACAGCGCCGCGGCCAAGGCCGGCCTCAAGTCAGGCGACATCATCCTCAAGTGCGACGGCGAGCCGATCAACGACGCCGGGCAGCTGTCGTCGCGCATCGGCCTGTCGCGGCCGGGCGAGACGGTGAAGCTGGACATCTGGCGCGACCGCAAGGCGCAGACGATCGAGGCGCGCCTGGGCGACCGCACCGACGTCGCCAGCGCCGACGACGGCGGCAAGGCCGCCCATGCCGGCAAGCTCGGCCTGACCGTGCGCGGCCTCACCCGCGACGAGCGCGAACAGGCCGGCGTCGACGCCGGCGTGCTGGTGCAGGACGTAAGCGGCCCCGCCGCCGCCGCCGGCATCCAGCCCGGCGACGTGGTGCTGTCCGTCAACGGCAAGAGCGTCAGCAGCGGCGAGCAGGTGCGCCAGGCGCTCGACGGCCACGGCGACGAGGTGGCGCTGCTGATCCAGCGCGGCGACACGCGGATCTTCGTGCCGGTGGACCTCGGCTGAGGCGTTCGCCTCAGCCCTCCGCGGCGGCGCCCTCGAACCGCACCGCGATGCCGGCGCGGTGCTCGAACAGGAACGAGGGCGTAACACCGAAGTTGGCGCGGAAGGTGCGCGACAGGTGGGCCGAGTCGGCGAAGCCGGCGGCGTGGGCCGCCGCGGTGAGGCTGTCGCCGGCGAAGGCCCGCTCCAGCGCCGCGCGCAACCGCCGCCACAGCACGTAGCGCCGCAGCGGCACGCCGACCTCGGCGCTGAACAGGTGGGCGAGGTGGCCCGGCGAGAGGTGCACCGCCGCGGCCACCGCAGCCAGTCGCACCGGCGCTTCCAGGTGCGCCGCGATCCACTGCAGCGCCGCGGCCACGCGCGGGTCGCGGCTCCGGCCGGCGGCGGGTGCGGCGCCGCCGAAGCCGCGCAAGGCCATTTCCGGATCCTCGCCGCTGCCGCCATGGAGGCGCCGCAGCGCCGCCAGCGCGGCCTCGTCCGCCATGGCAAAAGGGCCGGCCTGGGCCTGGCGGCGCAGCGGCGCCGCGCAGGCCAGGCTCTCCGGCTCCAGGTAGAGCAGGGCGACCGCGCCGCCGCCGGCATCGAACTGGTGCGGTGCGTCCGGCGGCACGAAGAATCCGGCGGCGCTGGTCCAGGCCGCCTCGCGTTCCCGCCGCAGGCGCACCGCACCCTCCAGTCCGATGCAGAACTGCGCCGCGTGATGGCGGTGGAACGCCGTGTCGAAAGCCGGGCCGAGCAGCAGCAGGCGCTCCGGCCAGAGATGGAGGCGGAAAAGCGGCATGCGCGCAATCTAGTGTCGCATCGCAGGTTTGTTCAAGCGCCGGGCCGCCGCGTCGCCCGACCATGTCCGCGACTGCGAGGGAGGAACTCATGGCGGCGCTCACGGCGGTGTTGCGGTACGGCACGTTCCCGTTGTTCGCATTCGGCATTAATGCGCTGCTGATTGGCCTGGTCGGCGCCCATGCGCCGTACTGGCAGCCGCTGCTGGTGCTGCTCCCCGCGATCGGCCTGATGTTCGCCATCGAGCGCCTGATCCCCTGGCAGCCGAGCTGGAACCTGGCCCATGGCGACGCGCGGCGCGACCTGCTGCATGCGCTGGTCAACACCGCGTTCAACCATCTCGGCGTGCTGTTGCTGCCGCTGCTGGCCGGCCTGGGCGTGTGGCGCGGGCTGTGGCCGCAAGGCTGGCCGTTCTGGGCCCAGGCGCTGCTGGCGATCCTGGTCGCCGACCTCGGCATTTCCGCCGTGCACCACCTCAGCCACAAATGGCCGCCGCTGTGGCGCTTCCACGCCGTGCATCACAGCGTGCGCCGCCTCTACGGCTTCAACGGCCTGATGAAACACCCGCTGCACCAGCTGGCGGAAACGCTCGGCGGCGTGTTGCCGCTGCTGCTGTTCGGCATCCCGCAGCCGGTGGCGCTGGCCCTGGTGTTCTGCGTCGCGGTGCAGCTGTTGTTGCAGCATTCCAATGCCGACTATCGCAGCGGCTGGCTCAGGGTCCTGTTCGCCAACGCCGAGGTGCACCGTTTCCATCACAGCAACCGCGCCGGCGAGGGCGACGTCAACTTCGGCCTGTTCACCACCTGCTGGGATCACCTGGCCGGGACCTTTCACGATGAGGCGGGCGCGGCGCCGCGTGCCGCGGGGGCCGTGGGGCTCAGCGGCGGGGAGGCCTGGCCGGACGCCTACCTCGCGCAGCTGGTGCGGCCGTTCCGTTAGCATGGCGGCATGAGCCAAGCGCTGATCGCCAGCCGCATGCCCTGCGTCGCCGAGGTGGAGAAGGGCAAGACCTACCTGTGGTGCGCCTGCGGGCGCAGCGCCAGCCAGCCCTGGTGCGATGGTTCGCACGCCGGCAGCGGCATCGAGCCGCTGCCCTACACGGCGCAGTACAACGAGCGGGTCTGGTTCTGCGGCTGCAAGCGCAGCGGCCGGGCGCCGCTATGCGACGGGCGGCACAACAAGCTGCCTAGCGCCGGATGATCAACGGCTGCGGCCGCGTCAGGTGCACCACCAGCCAGACCAGGCCGCCGACGAAAAGCAGCGGCAGGACCAAGTGCAGGGCCAGCAACGCGGCCACCGGCAGCAGCACCAGGCCGAGCAGGCCCATCACCATCAGGCCGACGCCGCCGACCACCAGGCCGACGAGGCCGCCGACGATCCAGAAGGTGAGACGGAACATCAGCCACAGGGCGGCGAAGAACAGCCAAAACCCGCCGAACACCGCCAGCAGGCCCAGCATCAGCAACACGGCCATGGTGCGTACCTCTCTCCTTACCGGGTGATGCGGCCGTCCGGGATGGCCGTCCGCATGCCCCTTGGATGCAATCTGTGGGGTGTCTGGATTAAGCTCAAGCAGCGCCTTGCCGTGCCCGGGAGGGTGTGCCCAGCGCATTGATTCGATTCACGAACCGGAGTCCGCCTCGACGGCGCTCCGGCGCGCCGGACCTTTTGGCCGGCGGCAGGGGTCAAAGCGGGGCCCGGATCCAGCAGTTTGGCTGTGAAGTCATTCAATCAAATCAGGGAGATGCAAGAATGAAAATGAAGCCAGGAACCCTCGCGGCGCAGGGTGGATTGGCCGCCGCCGCGGTGCTGCTCAGCGCCTGCGTCACCACCGGCGAGTGCACGCCGGCCCCGACGGCGGAGCAGACCCCGGCGGTTTCCGCCGGCGCCGCGGCGCCGGCCCCCGCCAGTGCGTACTCGGTGCCCGCCGCGGGCGGCACGCCGCAGGCTTCCCCCGCGGTACCGCCGCCCGACTACAACGCGCCGCCGCCGGCCGAGGCCCTGTCGGCGCCGGTGGATGCCGCGCCGCCGGACGTCTCGCTACCGGACAACGAGGTCGTCACCCGCGTCCGCAGCGCCCTGGCCACCCACAACACCACCCGCGGTCTGCGCGTCGGCGTCAGCGCCCACGACGGCGTGGTCAAGCTCACCGGCAGCGTGCCCTCCAGCGTCCAGGTCGACCAGGTGGAATCGGTCGTCACCGACGTGCAGGGCGTGCGGGAAGTGAACAATCTGCTGAAGGTCGGCAGCAAGTAATCCATCGCGGCCCGCCGGCCCGTGCCGGCGGGCCTTTTGCGGCGGATAAAGTTGACTTAATCAATCAATTGATTGACATTATCAACTATGACCGGCATCCCCGACACCGGCGGCGTCGCCGCGCTGCGGCGCTTCAACCGCTTCTACACGCGCCAGATCGGCGTGCTGCGGCAGAAGCTGCTCGACACCCGGTACTCGCTGGCCGAGGCGCGCGTGCTATACGAGCTGGCGCACCGCGAGCAGCCCACCGCCACCGAGCTGGGCCAGGCGCTGCAGCTCGATGCCGGCTATCTCAGCCGCATGCTGCGCGGCTTCGAGCAGGCCGGCCTGCTGCGGCGCCGCGCCGCGCCGGAGGACGCGCGGCGCAGCCTGCTGTCGCTGAGCGCGGCCGGCCGCAAGGCGGTAACCGAACTGGAGGCGCGTTCCGACGCCGCGGCCGCGGCCCTGCTCGGCTCGCTCGACCCGGCGCAGCGGCCGCGCCTGCTGCGCGCCATGGCCACCATCGAGCAGCTGCTCGAGCCCGCCGCGGCGCCGCCGCGGCCCTGGCTGCTGCGCGACCACCGGGCCGGCGACATGGGCTGGATCGTGCATCGCCACGGCGTGCTGTACGCGCGGGAATACGGTTGGGACGAGAGCTTCGAAGCCCTGGTGGCGGAGATCGCGGCCGGCTTCGTGCGCCGCTACGATCCGGCCCGCGAGCACTGCTGGCTGGCCGAGCGCGAGGGCGAAATCCTCGGCAGCGTCTTCCTGGTGAAGGAATCCGGGACCGTGGCGCGGCTGCGCCTGTTGCTGGTCGAGCCGGCTGCGCGCGGCCTGGGCATCGGCCGGCGCCTGGTGGAGGAGTGCGTCCGCTTCGCCCGCCGGGCCGGCTACCGCAAGCTGACCCTGTGGACCAACGACGTGCTGGTGTCGGCGCGGCGCATCTATGAAGCGGCCGGTTTCCGCCTGGTCAAGGAGGAGCCGCACCATAGTTTTGGCAAGGACCTGGTGGGGCAGACCTGGGAGCTGAAGCTTTAGCAGGAGGGGCGCTTCCTGCCCTCGAAGCCCGGGCTTCAAACGGTTGTTTTTACTAACAACCGTGATTGTCTCCGCAGCCAATCTGAGGCGGCCATACGCCAGAGTATGCTAGGGTCATCCAAACCAGGGGAGTGACGCCGCAATGCCCAAGCAAGCCCGTGCGGTCGGCGGCCTGATCATCGTCATCACCGGCGCCTCCAGCGGCATCGGCGAGGAAGCGGCCAGGCAGCTGGCGCGCGAAGGCGCGGTGGTCTGCCTGGTGGCGCGGCGCGAGGACGAGCTGAACCGGGTCAAGCGCGACATCGCCAGGGCCAAGGGCAAGGCTTTCGCCTACCCGGCCGACCTGTCCAGCAACGCTTCGATCGAGGCCTGCTGCGACGCGATCCTGGCCCGGCACAAGCGGGTCGACGTGCTGGTCAACAACGCCGGCCGCTCGATCCGCCGCCCGCTGAAGGAGTCGCTGGACCGCCCCCACGACTTCGAGCGCACCATGCAGCTCAACTACTTCGCCGCGATGCGCATGAGCCTGCGCCTGCTGCCGGGCATGCTCGAGCGGCGCAGCGGCCAGATCATCAACGTCTCCAGCGTCGCCGCCCTGATGAGCACGCCGCGCTTCTCCGCCTACATCGCCAGCAAGGCCGCGCTCGACGCCTTCACGCGCTCGCTGCGGATGGAGCTGGGCGGCGAGGGCATCGACGTGACCGGCATCAACTACCCGCTGGTCAAGACCGCCATGACCGAGCCGACCCGGATCTACAAGTACGCGCCGCAGATGGACGTCACCGAAGCGGCGCGCTGGATCGTCGACGCCGTCAAGACCCGCCCGGCGCGCCTGACCACGCGGATGGCCCATGCCTTCAATGTCGCCACCGCCGTCGCCCCGGGGCCGGCGCTGCTGGTGCTGGGGCAGTTCTACAAGCGCCTGCTCGCGCGCTATACCAAGCGCATGGAGCGGGAGCAGCAGGCCGGCTAGCCGCCCCGTGCGCATGATTTCCAAACCGCAATGAGTATTCTCCATGCTTTTTTCCGAAGTGCTCGGCTCCGTGGAGGAGCGCGACGGCGCCTGGACCGCCGCCATCCCTGACAGCTGGGCGCAGGGCCGCACCAGTTTCGGCGGACTGCTCGCCGCGCTGGCGGTGCGCGCCATGCGCGGCCTGGTGCCGTCGGTGCCGCTGCGCGTGCTGCAGACCACCTTCATCGCGCCGGTCCCGGCGGGTACGGTGCGGATCGAGGCCAGGGTGCTGCGCAGCGGCAAGTCCGCCACCCACGTCGAGGCGTGGCTCTACGACCGCGACCAGCCCGCGTGCCTGGTGGTGGCGATCTTCGGCGCCGCCCGCGAGTCGGCGATCCAGGTCGAGCTGCCGCCGCCCGGACTGCAGGTGACGCCGGAACAGGCGAGGCCGTTCCCCTGGATCGAGGGGGTGACCCCGGCCTTCACCCGCAATACCGAGATGCGCTGGGCCAGCGGCAAGCTGCCGTTCACCGGCGCGACCGAGCCGAAGACGCAGATCTACGTCGGCTTCCGCAATGAGCCCTTCGCCGGCAACGGCCTGCTCGGTGAATCGCAGCTGATCGGCTACGCCGACATCATTCCTTCGCCGGGCATCTCCCTGTTGCGCAAGCCGGCGCCCGCCAGCTCGCTGACCTGGACCCTGGAAATCCTCACCGACGACTACGGTCCGGCACGCCCGGGCCTGTGGCTGATGGACGCCGAAGTCAGTTCGGGCCGCCAGGGCTACCTGAGCCAGAGCGCGACGCTGTGGAGCCCGGAGTGGAAGGCGTTTGCGCTGAGCCGGCAGAGCGTGGTGGCGTTCGGGTGACCGGGCCGCATGGGCGCCGCACCCCTGTTACCTTGCGTAACATGCAACAGGCGTAGAATCCCGCGCGCCTTTCCCTTTCCGCCAGGAGACCCTGATGTCGCGTTCGACTCTGCTGCGCCTGTTGAGCGGTTCCCTGCTGCTGGCCGCTGCCTCCGTGATCCTCCCCGCCCAGGCGGCGGACGAGGTCAAGGAAGTCCGCCTCTATGCCCTGGATTGCGGCCGTGTCCAGATCAAGGACATGGGCATGTTCTCCGATACCGGCGAGTACAACGGCAAGTCCGCCTGGGTCGCCGATCCCTGCTTCGTCATCCGCCATCCCAAGGGCACCCTGCTGTGGGACGCCGGCCTGGGTGACGCCATCGCCGACCAGAAGGACGGCGTCGACATGGGGGCCGGCCACATGTGGGTGGACCATAAGCTGCCGGACCAGCTCAAGCAGATCGGCCTGGCCCCGTCCGACATCACCTACCTGTCGTTCTCGCACACCCACTTCGACCACACCGGCAACGCCAACGAGTTTCCCGACGCCACCTGGATCCTCAACAAGGCCGAGCTGGCCTGGGCCGAGAGCAAGCCCGGCCCGTTCGTCAACCTCGATACCTTCAGCGACTACAAGACCGCCAAGAAGCAGATGATCGACGGCGACTACGACGTGTTCGGCGACGGCAGCGTGATGATCCTCAAGACGCCGGGCCACACGCCGGGTCACCAGTCGCTGGAACTGCGCCTGAAGAAGTCCGGCGTGGTGGTCCTGTCCGGCGACCTCTGGCATCTGCGCGACAACTACAAGTTCCGCCGCGTGCCGCCGTTCAATGTCGAGCGCGCCGACACCCTGGCCTCGATCGACCGCGTCGCCACCATCCTGAAGAACACCAGGGGCCGCCTGGTGGTGCAGCACGACGCCGGCGACTTCAAGGGGCTGCCGAAGTTTCCGAAGTACCTGGATTGATGCCGTGGCGCGGCCCGCGGCCGCCGGCGCCAGACCCGTTGCGGTGAATCCCGGGCGGCGCGCCGGCGGCCACGGGCCGCCCTGCATCAGCCGGCGGGTTCGAGGAAGCGCTTCACTTCCTGGTCGATGCTGCTGCGCAGGCTCATCAGCTTGACGGCATAGCCTTCCAGCGCCTTGTCGTCCTCGCTGGCCGGGGTCCAGCGCGGCACCGGCGAGGGCTTGCCGTCCTCGCCCATGGCGACGAACACGATCACGCAGTGCGTGGCTTTCTGGAACGCGTCCTCGCGCGGATCGCCGGCCAGCACATCCACCGCGATATGCATGCTGGTGGTGCCGGTGTAGATCACCCGGGCGTGCACCTCCACCACGTTGCCGATCAGGATCGGCCGGATGAAACGGATGCCGCCGACATAGACGGTGACGCAGTAGCGCCCGCTCCAGCCCACCGCGCAGGTGTAGCCGGCCTGGTCGATCCACTTCATCACCATGCCGCCGTGGACCTTGCCGCCGAAGTTCACGTCCCCCGGCTCGGCCAGGAAACGCAGGCTGATGTCACGCTTGCTGGTGGGCATGGCCGGCTCCCTTTCTGGCTTTGCCGGTCAAGGATACTGCACGCCGGTCAGCTTCTCCGACAGCGCCCACCAGCGGCCCTGCAGATCCTGGTTGCGCGCCAGGGCGCGGCAGCCGACCTTGGTGGGATAGCCGCGCATCTGCTGGAAGCCGTCGGGGCCGATGTAATCGCCGCCGGCGACGTCGGCCATCGAGGCGGCGTAGAGCGTCGGCAGCGCGCCCATGGCGGCGGGCTGGGCCAGGATGGCATTGCCGACCTTCATCATCAGGCTGGAAAAGGCCGACTTTTCGAGTTGCGGCGCGACGTACTGCAGGTTGGTGTCGGAATAGCCGGGATGGGCCGCCGCGGCGATGACCGGCGCGCCGGCCTGTCGCAGGCGGCGGTCCAGCTCGAACATGAACAGCAGGTTGGCGAGCTTGCTCTTGCCGTAGGCGTCCCACCGCTGGTACGGCTTGCGCTCGAAGAACGGGTCGTCCAGATCCATGGCGCGGGTCCAGCGGTGGGCCTGGCTGGCGACGCTGATCACGCGCGCCGCCGGCGCGGCCTTGAGCGCGTCGAGCAGCAGGCCGGTCAGCGCGAAATGGCCGAGGTGGTTGGTGCCCACCTGCATCTCGAAGCCATCCTTGGTTTTGGCGTAGGGGACAGCCATCACGCCGGCGTTGTTGCACAGGATGTCCAGGCGCGGATACCGGGCCTTGAAGGCGGCGGCGAAGGCGCGCACCGAGGCCAGGTCGGCCAGGTCCAGCGGCATCACCTCGACCTTGGCGCCCGGGGCCTGGGCACGCACCTCGGCCAGGGCCCTGGCCGCCTTGTCCGGGTTGCGGCAGGCCATCACCACTTCGGCGCCGGCCTGCGCCAGCCCGGCGGCGGTATGAAGGCCGAGGCCGCTGTTGGCGCCGGTGACGACGGCGATCCTGCCCTTGAGCGAGGGCATGTCGGCGGGGGTCCACTTCATGGTGTGCTCCGGGATTGCGTTGGAATCGTGATACGCCAGAGCCTAACCAATTTTGCATGACGTCGGCGCAGCGCCGGTCCGGCCGCCGCCGGGAGGGCCGCGGCCGCCGGCCGGCGCGAGGGCGGGGGCGGCCCGCGGCGGTCTGCTATGTTGGAGGCCCGACACCGCCGGAGTGGCCGCGTGGCCGAGAGCACGGAGTTGCCCACCATCGTCATCGCCGACGACGATCCGGCGCACCGCCTGCTGACGGCGAAGGCGTTCCAGCGCACCAGCCTGCGCAATCCGGTGCGCCAGTTCGAGGACGGCGAAGACCTGCTGGACTACCTGCTCGGGCGCGGCCCTTACGCCGGCGAAGGCGCGGGCGCCCGGCCGATGATCATCCTGCTCGACCTCAACATGCCGCGCAAAAGCGGCCTGGAGGTGCTGGCGGAGATCAAGGCGCATCCGCGGCTGCGGCGCATCCCGGTGATCATCCTCACCACTTCGTGCGAGGAACGCGACATCGCGCGCTCCTACGACCTCGGCGCCAATTCCTTCGTCTCCAAGCCGGTTGACTTCGGCCAGTTCAGCGACGTCATCCGCCAGCTCGGCGGCTACTGGCTCGAGCTGGTCGCCATGCCGCGGGCAGGCGCCTGAGCGCCGCCGCGATGGCGACCGGCTTCACGCTGCGGCGCGACCTGTTGCGCCTGGCGGCGATCGCGGCGGCCTATGCCGCGGCCGGCAGGCTGGGCCTGCTGCTGGCGATCCCGCCGGGCTACGCCACGGCGGTATGGCCGCCCTCCGGCGTGGCCCTGGCCGGCCTGCTGCTCGGCGGCGGCCGCCTCTGGCCCGGCGTGTGGATCGGTTCCTTCGCCGTCAACGTCTTCACCTCCTGGGACGCCTCCACCCTGCCGGCGTTGCTGCGCTCGCTGGCCATCGCCGGCAGCATCGCCTCCGGCGCCGCGCTGCAGGCCTGGATCGGCGCGCGGCTGATCCGCAGCCGCATCGGCGGCCTCGACAACATCTTCACCCAGGAAGTGGACGTGGTCCGCATGCTGCTGCTGGGCGGGCCGCTGAGCTGCATGGTCAACGCCCTGGTCGGCGTCTGCACCTTGCGGCTGGCGGGGCTGGTCCCTCCCGCCAACTTCCTGTTCAACCTGTGGACCTGGTGGGTCGGCGACTCCATCGGCGTGCTGATCTTCATGCCCCTGGTCTGCGCCTGGTCGCTGCCGCGGCGGGACTGGCTGCGCAAGCAGGTGATGCTGACCCTGCCGCTGGCGGGGATGTTCGCCCTGGTGGTGCTGCTGTTCTTCATCGTCAGCAACCGCGAGCAGGTGCGCCTGCGCGCCGAGTTCGAGCACACCGCCGAGCAGGTGAGCGAGGACCTGCGCGCGCGGGTCGAGAGCGACCTGACCATCCTGCAGGCGGCCGGCAGCTTCTTCGAGGCGTCCGAGGCGGCGACGCGGCGCGAGTTCCGCTACTTCGCCGATGACCAGCTGCGCAGCCACCCGGACATCCGGGCGCTGGACTGGGTGGCGCGGGTGACGCGCGCCGGCCGGCCCGCCTACGAGGCGGCGATGCGCGCCGACGGCGCCGGCTCCGGCGTCATCTGGGAACGCGACGCGCAGGGCCGCAAGGTGGACGCGCCGGATCGCGAGGAATACTTCTCCATCACCTACATCGAGCCGATGGCCGGCAACGCCCCGGCGCTGGGCTTCGACCTGATGTCGGAGCAGAACCGGCGCGAGGCGGTGCGCCATGCGGTGGAACGCCGCGCCATCACCGCCAGCCGCCGCGTGCGCCTGGTGCAGGACCAGACCGGGGAATGGGGGCTGATCATCGTGCGGCCGGTGTACCGGCAGGACCTGTACCCGGACAGCCCGGCGCTGCCGGTGGGCAGCCTGATGGGTGTGTGCCTGGCGGTGCTGCGCATGCCCGACATGGTGCGCGCCTCGATGAGGAACCTCGGCGACGGCGCCATCACCCTGCGGCTCGACGACATCACCGCCGGCGCGGCCGAACCCTTGTTCCAGAGCGGGCCGCGGCTGCCGCCCGCCGCCGTCGCCTTCTCCCACACCGCGGAGATCGACATCGCCGAGCGCCGCTGGGCGCTGACCCTGGAGCTGCCCGGCGACTACCTGGTGGCGCACCGTTCCTGGCAGGCCTGGGGCCTGCTCGCCGTGGGCCTGCTCATCACCGGCCTGCTCGGCACGCTGATCCTGGTGCTGATCGGGCGCCAGGCCAAGGTGGAGGAACTGGTGCGCAGCCAGACCGCAGGCCTGTCCGCCGTCGCGCGCGAGCTGGAACGCAGCAACGCCGAGCTGGAGCAATTCGCCTACGTCGCCTCGCACGACCTGCAGGCGCCGCTGCGCAGCATCGTCGGCTTCGGCCAGCTGCTGCGCAAGGACTACCACGGCCGGCTCGACCAGGACGCCGACACCTACATCGACTTCATGGTCAAGAGCGCCACCCAGATGCAGAGCCTGATCCGCGGCCTGCTCGAACTGTCGCGCATTGGCCGCGGCGCCTCCGGCGAGACCACGGCGGACTGCGAGCGCGTGCTGGCCGAAGTACTGGAGCGGCTCGACGCGCTGCTGCGCGAGCGCGGCGCCGAGATCACGCACGAGCCGCTGCCGCGGCTGGCCTGCGCGCCGCTGGAACTGGGCCAGCTGCTGCAGAACCTGATCGCCAATGCGCTGAAGTTCCAGGCCCCCGGCGTGCGGCCGCGCGTGCACCTGTCGGCGCAGCGCGACGGCCCCGACTGGCGCATCGGCGTGCGCGACAACGGCATCGGCATCGACCCGAAGTACCAGGAGCGCATCTTCCAGATGTTCCAGCGCCTGCACACCGCCGACCGCTACGAGGGCACCGGCATCGGCCTGGCCGTCTGCCGCAAGATCGTGCAGCGCCACGGCGGCCGGCTATGGGTGGAGTCGGTCCCCGGGCAGGGCGCCTGCTTCTGGTTCACCCTGCCGGCGGCCTGAGGCCGGCACCGGCTGTCGGCCGCGGCCGGCCGCAGGGCCGGCCTGGCGGGGCGGGGCGGCGTCCTGGGCTAAGCTGGCCCAGACGCGCTGCGCGAGGACCAGGGGCTTTTCACATGCCACGATCGGATGGACAAGCAGGGAGGCCCGGCCGTGCCTGATTCGGGACGGATCCGCCGCATCCTGCTGGTCGAGGACGAGGAGTCCGACGCGGCGCTGGTCACCCTTCACATCCGCCGTGCCCAGGCCCTGGCCCGGGTCGAGATCGTGCGCGCCAGCACCCTGGCCGAGGCCTTGGGGCAGCTCGAGCACGGCTCGTTCGACTGCGTGATCCTCGATCTGGGCCTGCCCGACGGCCATGGCTTGGAAAACGTGCAGCGCATCCGCGCCGCTTCCGCCGGCGTCGCCATCGTCGTGCTCACCGGGCAGGACGACAACCAGATGGCGGTGGCCGCGCTGCGCTACGGCGCGCAGGAATACCTGGTCAAGGGCCGCTACGAGGATGGCGCCCTGTTCCGGGTGCTGCGCCATGCGGTCGAGCGCCACGGCGTGCTGGTGGAGATCGACCGGCAGCGCGAACGCGACATCTTCATGGCGGGGCACGATCCGCTGACCGGCCTGTTCAACCGCCAGCTGCTGGCGCAGCGCGCCGGCGAGGTCATCGCGCTGTGCGAGCGGCGCGGCGAAAGCTTCGCCCTGTGCTTCCTCGATCTCGACGGCTTCAAGCCGGTCAACGACCGCTACGGTCACGCCGTGGGCGACGCCGCGCTGAAGCAGGTGGCGGCCGCGCTGCTGGGCGCGGCGCGCTCCACCGACATGGTTGCGCGCGTCGGCGGCGACGAATTCGTGGTGCTGCTCTATCCGGTGACCGGCGCGGCGGAGGCGGAGCGCGCCGCGGCGCGGCTGGTGCAGCGCATCGGCGAGATCAGCGTGGTCGAAGGTTACGCCGTGAGCATCGGCGCCAGCGGCGGCCTGGCGATCTATCCGCAGCACGGCCGCTCGCTGGAGCAATTGTTCCTGTGCGCCGACCATGCCATGTACGCCGCCAAGGAAGGCGGACGCGGCATCCTCAAGGTGTCGGCCGAGGGCCGCGACCGGGACGCGCGCGGCGCGGTCGAGCACTTGGTCGACGACGCCAACCTGGCCCTCCTGTATCAGCCCTGGATCGACCCGGCCACCGGGCGCTTCGGCGGTTGCGAGGCGCTGCTGCGGCAGCGCCTGGGCGGCGACCTGGTGCCGCCCGACGGCATCCTGCGCACGGCGCTGGATGCCGGCCTGCTCGGCAACCTGTGCCAATGGGTGGTGCGCAAGGCCAGCCAGCAATGGAAGGCCTGGCACGACGCCGGCCTGCCGGTGGGCCGGCTGGCGATCAACGTCACCCGCGCCGAGCTGGGCCGGCCCGACCTGCCTTCGCTGGTGCTGGGCATACTGCACGGCACCGGCATGCCGGCGCGCTTCCTGCAGATCGAGCTGCCGGAAGACAGCTTCGACCTGCTGGCGCCGGAGGCGCTGGAGAACATCCGCACGCTGCGCGCTTACGGCGTGCAGATCGTCATGGACAGCTTCGGCCGCTCGATCGGCGGCCTGCGCCACCTGTTGAACCAGCCGGTCGACGCGCTGAAGATCGACCGCAGCCTGGTGCACACGCTGGGCACCGCCAGCGCGGGCGAGCAGGCGATGCTCGCCGCCGTCTTCGCGGTGGCACGCTCGCAGAACCTGCCGGTCACCGCCATGGGCGTGGAGGACGAGGCGCAGCTGGAGCGCTGCAAGACGCTCGGCGCCCGCTACGTCCAGGGCAATCACCTGGTGCCGCCCCTGACCGCGGCGCAGCTGGAGGCGCGCCTGCTGCCCGCGGGCGCGCGGCCGCGGCTGGAGCTGGTGCGCGGCGGGCGGCCGCAAGGCTAAGCGGACCCGCGGCCGCGGCGCGCGGCACTCCCCGGGCCGAGCGGAGGAACCACGCCTGCGGAACGGGGTCGAAGTGGCATCGTCACCTCCCGCATCGCACCAAGGAGCAGGGCATGGAAGCCAAGCCGTTCCTCACGGACATCAAGACCATCCGCGCGCGCGCCCGGCAGCACATGCTGCGCGGGGCGGTTACCGAAGGCTACAAGGCGGACCGGGAGACGGTGATCCGCCTGCTCAACGAAGCGCTCGCCACCGAAATCGTCTGCACGCTGCGCTACAAGTACCACTACTTCATGGCGTCCGGGATCCACGCCCAGAGCGTCGCCGCGGAATTCCTCGAGCACGCCGGGGAGGAGCAGGCCCATGCCGACCGCATCGCCGAGCGCATCGTCCAGCTCGGCGGCGCGCCGAACCTCTCCCCGGACAACCTGCTGTCGCGCAGCCACTCCGAGTACGTGGAGGGGAGCGACCTGACCAGCATGATCCGGGAGGACCTGGTGGCCGAGCGGATCGCGATCGATTCGTACCGCGAGATCATCCAGTACCTCGGCGACAAGGATCCGACCAGCCGGCGGGTGATGGAGGAAATTCTGGCCAAGGAAGAAGAGCACGCCGACGACCTGCAGACCCTGCTGGAAGGCCTGGATAGCTCCTCGCATCAGCATCAGCCCAAGTAATTACAGCAGTTCGTCCGTGTGCCGTTGCTCGTCCGGCTGCACCGGCAGGTCGAGCGCGGCCTTGCGCCAGTCGACCGTGCCGAAGCCGGTGTCGCCCAGCAGGGTATAGAACAGGCTGATCGCGCCCACCGTCTGGTGGGTGTTGGGCAGGTCCGGGTAGTCGGCGTCGCGGTGCGAGGCGACGTACTTGAGCGCGAGGGCGTTGCGGCCGTAGACCCGCAGGGTGAAGGTGCAGTCGCCGCGGGCGATGTTCTCCTCGCCCCGGTGTTCGGTCGAAGCGAAGTTGCTGACATGCCAGTCGCGCAGGGTCAGGTCGACCTGGGCGCGGTGGCCGAAGGTGAGCCGTCCCGACAGCAGGACCTCCGGGGTGGCGCCGTAGTGATAGTTGCGCTGGCCGCTGCCGTGGATGGTGCCGGCGGCGCCGAAACCGACGCCGCCGAGCACCGTGCTCTGCAGGGTCACGTTGCGCGACAGCCACCACTCGCCGGTGTTGCCCAGCGCGGCGGCGGTGTTCGAGACGCGGTAGATCTGCGGCGCCACATAATCGTAGGTGCCGTACAGCCCCCAGATGCCGCGGTAGTTGTCGCCCGCCTCGTAGTCGGTGCCGTAGAGCAGGCCGCGGATGAAGATGTTCTCGAAAATGCTGTGGGTGACGGCGCTGAACTCGAAGTTGAAGTAGTCGAACGGCCGCGTATAGCGGTAGCCGGGCTTGCCCGGCAGGCCGTAGCTGAAGGCGAAATCGGCGGCTCCCTGGGTGCGCTTCAGGCTCTGGATGTTGGGTTCGTCGGACGTGACGCCGGCGTTGAGGTCGATGTTGGAGTGCACCGTGGCGTTGTGGGTCACTCCCAGGCCCAGGCGCGAGAAATAGGCCGGATCGCGGCTCGGAAACACGCTGGCGAAGCGCTCGCCGAACGCCAGGCGGTTGAAGCCCAGCGTCGGCGAGATCACCGCCGCGCCCAGTTCGCGCCAGATGCCGGGGTGGGGCCCGCCGCCTTCCAGGATCAGGCTGGCCATGCGGAACAGCGGCTCGCCGAGGAAAGGGCCGGCGAAAGTGGTGGTGATCTGGTCGTTGATCGAAGGCTTGTCGGTTTCTCCCGCTTCCTTCCACAGCAGGCTGCCGCCGAAGGCGTAGCCCATGGAAGTCCAGAAATCCTGCCCGGAGGAGCGCGCCAGGCCATGGAACACCGACCCCTGATAAGGATGCATGAACTGGTTGATCTGGAATGGGTCGGTGTCGATCACCCAGTCGCTGCCGAAGTTGCGGCGGATAGAAGACCAGCTGGTACCGTAAATGCCGCGGTCGATGAAGTTGCGGTCGTACTGGTTGAGCAGGAACTCGAAGCCGATCACCTCGCCGAGGGGAATCAGGTAGCTCTTGCCTTCGCCGGTGTCCCAGGACAAACGCACGGTGTGGGAGCCGTCGGCCGGCGGGACCGGATCGCCGGCGGGCGCGGTGGCGGGCAGCGTCTGGGCCGGGACCGCCGGCGGCAGCAGCGCCACGCTTATCCCTGCCAGCACCAGAAGCGCGCCCAGACCAGAGGCGGCGCCGTGCCGTGACGCCTTGCCTTCCGCAGGCTGGAATCCGCGCATGGACGCTCCTTGTCCGCAGCGCAACGCCGTTGCGTCGCCTCCTTGAGACCGCCGCAGGCGGCATTTATTGCGAGCCGCAAGCGAAAGGGGCCGCGGCCAGAATCGGGCGAAGGTTCTGTAGAAATTACACGGGTTTGTAGTTTGTGTTCGTTGACCGGGAATGGGGTATCGGCAAGCTGTTGTTTTACCGAGCCTTTGCATCTGGCACGGCTGTCGCGTTCATCTGGCTGCCGAAGAAAATCCCATTGCCAACGAGGTGTAACGTGACCAAGGCCGCCAGCAAAACCGTGCAACATTCCCAACCGCGGCAGCGCCGATTCCTGGGGCGCTCCAAGGCCGGCACAGCGCCCGGCGCGCGCCCGGTCGGGACGCCGCCCCGTTCCGCTGCGCCGGTCGCTCGCGAAGCCGCGGCGGTTGCTGCGGAGTCGGGCCGGCGCAGCAACGCCGCCGCGACCGACGAGCAGCTGGTTTCCCGGGCCCAGGAAGGGGACACCTCCGCCTTCGAGCGCCTGTTCAAGAAGCACCAGAGCCGGGTGGTGCAGCTGGCTTCGTACCTGGTCGGCGAAAGCGATGCGCCCGACGTGGCGCAGGAAGCCTTCATCAAGGCTTACCGCGCGCTTCCCAGCTTCCGCGGCGACAGCGCTTTTTACACCTGGCTGTACCGCATCGCGCTCAACTCCGCCAAGAATCACCTGAACTGGCGGGCGCGCCGTCCCAAGGACCAGGATGTCGACGTGGCCGACGCCGAGCTGGCGGGCCACACCGAGCACCTGAGCGACATGAATACGCCGGAGGCTACCTTGATGGCGGAGGAGCTGAGCCAGAAGATCGCGACGGCGATCCAGCGGCTGCCGCAGGATCTGCGGCGCGCGGTGCTGCTGCGCGAGCTGAGCGGCCTCAGCTACGACGAGATCGCCGAACTGATGGATTGCCCGATCGGCACCGTGCGGTCGCGGCTGTTCCGCGCACGCGAGGTGATCGACGCCGCAACGCCGGCTGTCTGAGCGGCGCCGTTCCGGCGAGGGCTGGCGGCGGAACCTGGCGACGATCGCTCACCGGGCGTCCGCCGAAGCCCGCGGAACGTGGCGGCCAGGCGCTTGTTCCGATCAAGGATGAACCGGTCCTCAACATCGCGTTCCCGGAGCTTCGACGGCCAGACCGTGGTCGTGACCGGCGCCTCCGCCGGCGTCGGCCGCGCCGTGGCGCTGGCCTTCGCCCGGGCTGGAGCGCGCGTGGCGGCGCTGGCCCGCGGGGCGGAGGCACTGGACGCGCTCCGGCGTGAGCCCGAGGCCGCCCACGGGCGCTTGCTGGCGCTGCCGGTGGACGTGGCTGACGCGGCGGCGGTGGAGGCGGCCGCGGCGCGCGTCGAAGCGGAGCTCGGGCCGATCGATGTCTGGGTCAACAACGCCATGGTCACGATCTTCGCGCCGCTGCAGCGGATCAGCCCCGCCGAGTTCCGCCGCGCCACCGAGATCACCTACCTCGGCACGGTGCACGGCACCATGGCCGCGCTGTCGCGCATGCGGCCGCGGCGGCAAGGGGCGATCATCCAGGTCGGCTCCGCGCTGTCGTACCGTGCAATACCCCTGCAATCGGTGTATTGCGGCGCCAAGTTCGCCATCCGCGGCTTCACCGACGCCGTGCGCGTGGAGCTGATGCACGAAAAGGCCGGCATCAGCCTGACCATGGTGCAGCTCTCGGCGTTCAATACGCCGCAGTTCGACTGGGCGCTGTCGCGGATGCCCCGGCGGGCCCAGCCGGTGCCGCCCATATTCCAGCCCGAGGTGGCGGCGCGGGCCATCGTCTGGGCGGCGCGACGCCGGCCGCGCGAACTGGTCGTCGGCTGGCCGGCGCTGAAGGCGATCTGGGCGGCCAAGCTGGCACCGCACCTGGCAGACCGGCTGCTGGCGCGCATGGGCTACGACAGCCAGATGACCGCCGAGCCGGAGGCGCCGCAGCGCCCGCATAACCTCGAACGGCCGGTCGCCGGGCTGCACCGCACCCATGGCCGCTTCGACGCCCAGGCGCGTCCGGCCAGCGCGCAGGCGTGGCTGGCCACGCATGGCGCCTGGGTTGGCGGAGCGGCCGTGGCCGTCGTGCTGCTGCTCGGCCTGGCGGGGTGGTGGCTGGGGTCCCTGGTCTAGCGGCCGCCGGGGCCGCGGAGGGGAGGCGGAGACCAGACCCAGCGCCAGGCGCCCCGGCCGGTCTTGTGAATGGTGCCGTCGCGGCGATGCTGGTGCATCAGCTTGGCCGCGACACCCGAATGAAAGTCGCTGCTCTGCCCAGGCACTGCACGCCGGCAGGTATCGATCAGGTCTTCGGTGGTGAAGGAGCCGCTTTTCATGCGCGCTTCCATCGCTTCGAGCACGTCCGAAGGTACTTCCACGCCGAGGAATTTCATCCGCCTGCGCCGGCCGCCCGCCGTCGGCAGCAGGCGCAAGCCCTGGGGAGGCGGTCGGTTGATGACTGACATGGTCGCTGGCTCCTCCTCGCACCGCCAAGATGGCCGGCGGCTGGTCCCGCCCGCCGCCATGCCTGTTACCACTGGGACAGGGGAGCGGGGGCGTGGTTCGGAGCAGGCGCCGGGCGTTTGGCCCGGCCATGGAACCGGCGGACTGTCACCAGCGGTAGGCCACCGTCATCTGCATGTCGAGTTCGCCCGGCTGCTGCACAAACGGCGCGCTGGCGGCGCCGCCGACCAGGTGCGCGCCTGCGACGAAAGCCTCCAGCAGCCAGTGCCGGCTGAAGAAGTAGCCGCCGCTGAGGCCGAAGCTGTAGCTGCGCACGCCGCCGCCGAGGGCGTGCTGCGGATACCCGGAGTTGGCCGACTGCGCGGCATTGACGCCGAATACATGGCGCAGGTTGGTGGCGTCGGCGAATCTCATCGAGGGGCCGGCGAACAGGAAATAGACGTTGTCCTTGCCGGCCACGGGGGTATAGATGCTCAGGTCGCCGACGTAGCCGCCCTGGCCGCCGAAGTAGTGCGCCAGGGCGGCGCGGAAGGTGACGGGGAACAACAGGTATTCGGCGAACACCTTGACCCCCGGCGAGATGCCGTAATTGCCCAGTCCGGTGAGGAAGTGGTCGTCTTCGTTGTTGCGGCCGAGATCGTAGACCACGGCGAAGCCGGCGCGCGCCGTCTTTTCATGCAGGAGGTTGACGCCGAAGCCCTCGCCGGCGGAGGCGAAGGCGATGTCGTAATAGCGGATGTCGAAGCTCGGTCCGGCCGAGGTAGCGTAGGCGTCGCCGCCCTCGAATTTCGGGTCGGTCTGGGTGGAAATGCCGACCACGCGATCCCACTCCGGCAGCTGGTCCTTGGTATAGGCATTCAACAGATGCCCTTCGGAGTAATGCCATTCCGGCACGGGCGCCGGGGTCTGGGCAAGGACGGCGGGGCTTGCGCACAGGCACAGCAGGACTGCCATGCCTCCTCGGAAATGGACGCCCATGCGATTCCTTCTTGTGGAGTAAGGCGCTTCCCGCGCCCGGTAACACTGGGACCGCGCGGAGTGTTTTAGGTTCTGCCGGCGGCACGGCCCGTTCGGCGGCGCGGCCGGAACTCGCGGCCGCCGCCGCTTTTTCCAAGTGGTGAGCTTGCGGAGTCGAGGCCACGACCATGAAAGCGAAGCTTGTCGCCGAAAGCCAGGGGCCGCGCATCTGGATCCTGGTGCTGGACAGCGGCGAGGAGGTCATGCAGGCGCTGCGCGATTTCGCTCTGCAGCACCGCGTCGGCGCCGCCTCGTTCGTCGCGCTCGGCGCCTTCCGCTCGGCGGTCCTCGGTTACTTCGACCTGCAGCGCAGGCAGTACCAGCCGGTTCCGGTCGAGTCGCAGGTCGAGGCGATCACCCTGGTCGGAGACATCGCCCGTGACGAGGCGGGCAAGCCGAGCGTCCACGCCCATGCGGTACTGGGCCTGCCCGACGCCTCCACCCGCGGCGGCCACCTGCTGCGCGGCGAGGTCCGCCCGACCCTGGAAGTCACCGTGACCGAAACCCCGGCGCACCTGCGCCGCACCCGCCGGCCGGAACTCGGCATCGCCCTGATCGATCTCGACTGAGTGCCGCCGGACCGCCGCTGATGGAGAAGCCATGCCCACCCGCCTGAACGACAACGACCGCGACAATATCCTGTTTTCCCTGCCCGACTGGACCTATGACCGGGAGCGCGACGCGATCGTGCGGGAGCTGCAATTCTCCGGCTTTGCCGACGCTTTCGCCTTCATGACGCGGGTTGCGCTGGCCGCCGACAAGCTCGACCACCATCCGGAGTGGAGCAATGTCTGGAACAAGGTCAAGATCACGCTCAGCACGCACGACGTCGGCGGCCTGTCGCGGCTCGACATCGAGCTGGCGCAACAGATCGACGCCATAGTCTCGCGCTGGGCGCTGGCCGCCACGGCAGCGCAGGGCCCTTAGGGGTTGGGTGCCAGGGCCTGCTTCAGCCGCCCCAGCTCGTCCAGCACGCCGCGGTGGATCTCGCTGACGATGCGCAGGCGCTGTTCGGCGTTGCCGCGGATGCGGAAGTGGGCCTCCATCACATGCCCGGCGTGATCGGCCGCCACGAGGTAGACGCCCGGCGCCGGGGCTTTCAGCACCTCCGGATGCGCGTCGAGTACCCGCAGCAGCAACGCTTCGTCGTCCTTCGGTGCGCCCATCATGCGCCACTGCAGCACGGTGATCGGCGGGCCGGCGTCGTCCCAATTGGTGACATTGCCGGTGATGAAGCTCTGGTTGGGCACGATCACCAGGCTGCCCTGCGCGGTGCGCAAGGTGGTGGCGCGCATGCCGATCTCGACCACGTCGCCCTCGGCTCCGGCCACGACGATGTGGTCGCCGAGCCGGACCGGGCGCTCGAACATCACGATCAGGCCGCTGACGAAGTTGCTGAAAACGTTCTGCAGGCCGAAGCCCACTCCAACCCCCAGCGCACCGGCCAGCACCGTGAACGAGGACAGGTGGATGCCGGCCTGCTCCAGAATCAGCAGCAGTCCGATGGCCAGCACGGCGTAGCGGGCGAGGGAGGCGATGATCTCGACCGTGCCGTAGTCGAGGTGTCCATGCGTGCCCAGCCGCCGCAGGATCCACGACCGAAGCCAGCGGCTGAAGACCAGCAGGACCACCAGGGCCGCCAGCATGCCGAGCAGGCCGCCGAGCGTGAAGTGCGTGCCGCTGAAGGAGAACAGCGGCCGGGTCAGGATGTCGTCGAAGTATTGCAGGAAGATCATGGCCGGGTCCCGGTCTGGCGGCGCTATTCGTTGCGACCCGGATCGGCGAGGGGGAGTTCGGAGAATCCTGCGCGCGCTGCGCGGCCGGAAACCTCCTGCCCCCGCCGGCGTTTCCACAACGGCACCGATGCGGCCGCATCCGGGCTTGCCGGTAAAAATTGCGCACCTGCCGAAGGTCCCATGTACGGATTACACGGTGCGCCCCCCGTCGCCGCGGCCTGCGCCGTTTCAAATCCTCCGAAAAACAAGCGGCCCCGGCAGCCGCGCCTTGCCGGCCGTGACTGGCATATTTCCTGCGGCCGCCGATGGTCCCGAGAAAAGTGTGAACAAGTTGTCAGGGGCAGTCTTTAACTCCTTAGCAATACTCGATACCAAGGATATGGTCATGAATTTCGATGCTGTGGACAGCAACCGGTTGTCCGGTGGCGCGGTGGGGGTACTGGACCTGCGGCAGGATCACCGCGTGCTGCATGATCTGCTGTGCCGCTTCGAGCAGCTGGACGACTACGCCGCCAGGCGGGATGTGATGCAGCTGGTGACGGACCTGTTCGAGGTGCATTCGGCAATCGAATCCCTCACCCGCCGCGACAGTTTCGAGTTGCTGCGCGAGTGCGAGGCGGTTCACGAGCTGCTGGAGCAGGTGGAAGCCTCCGATCCGGCGAGCCAGCAGCACTTTGCGCGCGGGCTCGAGCTGAGCCGGGCTTTCGATGCCTACATCGCCAACGAAGAGTCGATGGTGGACGACGCGGCCTTCGTGTCGCTGCATCGGCTGGCGCCGCACAATGCGGCCCTGCTGCGGGAGCGCAGCCGCCTGATGGACTACGCCGAAAGACTGCTGCGCTTGCATTAGGGCCTGTTGACGCTATCTCGCTCGCAGCGATCGAAACAGCGTTAACAGGCCCGGCGCGGGGCGCCGCCGCGGCCCGTCCGAACCGGGCCGGCCGGCGCTTGTCCAAAGTGTTCCCTGCCGCGGCGCCGGCGGGCGTCGCCCCGGCGCCCGCCCGGCGCAAAAAAAGAAAATCATGGACAAGCGAACGTTCAGACTGGAGTTGCGTCCCAACATCCCGCCGCGGCTGGCCCGCCTCGAGGAGCTGGCCACCAACCTGGCCTACTCCTGGGACCGCGATACCCGCGACGTTTTCTGGCGCCTGGACCGCGGCCTGTTCGGGGCCTGCGGCAAGAATCCGAAGCTGCTGCTGCGCCGCGTCTCGCAGCAGGCCCTGGAGCTGGCCGCCAGGGATCGCGACTTCCTCGAGGATTTCCACCGCGCGCTGTCCTCGTTCGATTCCTACATGGCGGCGGAACCCTGGCCGGAAGTCTATGAAGAGCTGCGTGCCGGCTCGGACCTGATCGCTTATTTCTGTGCCGAGTTCGGCCTGCACGAATCCCTGCCGATCTATTCCGGCGGCCTCGGCATCCTCGCCGGCGACCACTGCAAAGCCGCCAGCGACCTCGGCCTGCCGTTCGTCGCCGTGGGCCTGTTGTACCGCCAGGGCTACTTCCGGCAGACCATCGACGCGGCCGGCCGGCAGCAGGCACATCCGCATTTTTCCAATTTCGACGAACTGCCGGTGCAGGCCTGCCGCGATCCGCAGGGCACGGAGCTGCGCGTCACGGTGGAGCTCGCCGACCGGCCGCTGCTGTTGCGCATCTGGCAGGCCCAAATCGGGCACGTGACGCTCTACCTGCTCGACAGCGACGTGCCGGAAAACGATCCGGCGCAGCGCGGCATCACCCACCAGCTCTATGGCGGCGACGAGGACCTGCGCATCCAGCAGGAGATCGTGCTCGGCGTCGGCGGCGTCCGCGCCCTGCGCCGGCTCGGCCTGCGGCCCAGCGTGTTCCACATGAACGAAGGCCACGCCGCCTTCCTCGCCTTCGAGCGCATCCGCGAGGAAGTGGCGGGCGGGCTGGATTTCGCAGCGGCGCTGGAGCGCACCGCCGCCGGCAACGTCTTCACCACCCATACGCCGGTGCCGGCCGGGCACGACCGCTTCAGGCCCGGCCAGGTGCTGTGGTACCTGCAGGGACTGCTGCCGCAGCTCGGCAGCAGCGCCGAGCAGGCGCTGGAGCTCGGCGGCAGCGACGGCCGCGAGCAGCCGTTCAACATGACCACCCTGGCGCTGCGCGCCAGCCGCTTCCACAACGGCGTCTCCGCCATCCACGGCAGCGTCGCCCGGCGCATGGAGCAGGCCCTGTGGCCGCAGCTGCCCGCCGAGGAAAACCCGATCCGGCACATCACCAACGGCGTGCACCTGCACACCTTCCTGGCCCAGGCCTGGAAGCTGGTGTTCCACGACCTGTTCCGCGGCTGGCGCAACGAAGTGCTCAATCAGGACTACTGGTCCTGCATCGACACCATTCCGCACCAGCGCTTCGTCGCCGTGCGGCAGCAGCTCAAGCGCGAGCTGCTGCAGGACGTGGAGCAGCGCCTGAGCCGCCAGCTGCGCCGCAACGGCGTGTCCGAGGCGGTGATCGCGCGGGCCACCGCGCTGGTGGCGGACAGCGACAGCAAGGCCCTGGTGATCGGCTTCGCGCGGCGCTTCGCCACCTACAAGCGCGCGACCCTGGTGCTGGTGGACGAGGCGCGCCTGGCGCGGATTCTCAACCAGGCGGACCGGCCGGTGCTGCTGCTGTTCGCCGGCAAGGCGCACCCGCGCGACGAGCCCGGACAGGCCATCATCCAGCGCCTCTACCAGACCAGCATGAAGCCGGAGTTCCTCGGCAAGCTGATCGTGCTGGAAGGCTACGACATGCTGCTGGCCCGCAACCTGGTGCAGGGCTGCGACGTCTGGCTCAACAATCCCGAGTATCCGCTCGAAGCCAGCGGCACCAGCGGCCAGAAGGCGGGGATCAACGGCGTCGTCAACGTTTCGGTGCTCGACGGCTGGTGGGACGAGGGCTACGACGGCGGCAACGGCTTCGCAGTGCGCCCGGTCGATCCGCTGCTGACCGGCGAGCCGACGCCGCAGGAGGCGGCGCTGCGCCGCGACGCCGAGGAGAGCCGCCAGATGCTGGATATCCTCGAGCACCAGGTGCTGCCGTTGTACTTCGGCGCCGACAACGCCGGCTACGACCCGGCCTGGATCCGCATCAGCCGCAATTCGATGAAAAGCCTGATTCCGCGCTTCAACTCGGCGCGGATGGTGATGGACTACCTGCGCAGCGCTTATGCGCCGGCCGCGCGGCAGGCGCGCAAGCTGGGCGAGGACGGCGGCGCCGCGGCGGCCGAACTGGCGGCCTGGAAGAAGCGGGTGCGCCAGCGCTGGAGCAGCGTCGGCCTGCGCCTGCTGCGCGAGCCGCCCGGCACGCTGCGCCAGGGCGAGCAGCTGGTGCTGGAGGTGCTGGTGCAGCTCAACGGCCTCGAACCCCAGGACGTGGTGGTGGAGTGCCTGCTCGGCAGCGGCGAAGAGGAGGCGGCCCGCGAGCTGAGCCAGCCGTTCGCCCCGGTTGGCGCCGAGGGCTCCGGCTTCCGCTACCGGCTCGATGTGACGCCCCTGGCTGGCCTTCAGCACTACCACATCCGCATGCGCCCGGCCCATGCCGGGCTGTCGCATCCGCTCGAGCTCGGCCTGCTGTCCTGGCTGTAGGCGTACTAGGGAACCTCTGAACAAGTCCATGCCCTGCCGTTGCCCCCCATTTTGCGCCAGGCAAGCCGCGGCAGGGCATGGAAGTGATCAGAGGTTCCCTAGGAGTCCGCCGCGGCGAGCGCTGCCAGCGGCCAGTGCTGCAGCATCGCCGCCAGCGGCAGCTTGCCGCCGCCTTGTGACTGCCCCGCTGTCAGCAGCGGCGCAAAGCGCAGCGCGGCGAGCGCCGGCGGCAGTTCCACCCAGCTGTCCTGCAGCAGCGGCGCAGCGAGGCGCAGCTGCTGCGTCCCCTCCAGCAGCGCCAGGGGCCGCAGCGGCGCCACCACCAGCAAGGCCTCCGGTCCGAGCCGCCGCGCGAATGCCAGCAGGCCGGAGGCGGCAGGTCCTTCCAGCCGCAGCGGCAGGTATTCGCCCTCGGCAAACAGGCGCGGATGGCTCCGGCGGAAGTCGAGGATGGCGGCGATCAGCCGCTGCTTGACGCGGCCGTCGTGCCACCGCGTCAGCAGCTCCTCCGGCGCGGCGCCGTCGAGCGCCGCCGCCCGCGCGCCGAAATCCACCGGACGGCGGTTGTCCGGGTCGACCAGGCTGAAGTCCCACCACTCGCAGCCCTGGTACAGGTCGGGCACGCCGGGGGTGGTCATCCGCAGCAGGGTTTGGCTGAGGGCGCCGAGCGCGCCGGCGGCTGCGATCCGCCCCACCAGGGCGGCGACCTCGTCGAGCAGACCGGGGGCCGAGCGGCCGTCGAGCAGGCGGCGCAGGAAGGCTTCGCAGGCTTGCTCATAAGGCAGGTTGGGCTCGACCCAGCCGGAGCGCCGCTTGGCTTCGCGCACCGCCTTGTTCTGCCAGGCAACCAGGCGCTCGCACAGCTCCTCGCGCGGCGCCGCCTGGCGCCAGTCGAAGTCCAGCGGCCAGGCGCCGACCAGCATTTGCAGCAGCATGTACGCGTCGGTGGAATCGGGGCCGGCCACTGCGTCGGCGCGGTGCCGCAGCGCGGCCATGGGGGCGCTCCAGCGCTCCACCGCCTCGGCCCAGGCCTGCGGCATCTCGCTCAGCACCGCCAGGCGCGCCCGCAGGTCTTCGCCGCGCTTGTGGTCGTGGGTGGCGGTGGCCAGCATGGCCGCCGGGTAGCGTTCGCGGCGCTCGGCGCAGGCGCGGTGAAACGCCGCCGCGCTGATCGAAAAGCGGCCCGGGTCGGCGCCGACTTCATTGCGCGACAGCAGGGTGCCATGGCGGTAGAACGCGGTGTCTTCCACCGCCTTGGCCGCCACCGGCGCGGTGAGCTGCTGGAAACGGGCGATGGCGCGCAGGCGTGCGCGCCGCTCGGCAGGCGGCGCCTGGCTCGGCGGCATGCCGCCGAGCCAGCCGTCGATCAGGTCGACCAGCGGCGCCTCGCCGTCGCGGCAGCTGCGCCGCGCCGCATCGCACACCTCCGCCATCAGCCGCGCGTCGGCGGCGCTGCGGCCGCGCGCGTCGGCATAGGTGCGGTACACCGGAAAATGCACCAGCAGTTCGGCCAGCACCCGCTTCACCGCCGCCAGCGACCAGTCGCGGCTGCGCGGATCGCGGCGCGCCAGCTGGTGCAGGGCGTGGGCGCAGGCGGCGAAGTCTGCCGCCAGCAGCTCCTGCGGGATGCGCCGCCGCGCCTGCCGCTGCTCCGCCGCGAAATCGGCGCTGCGGCCGCTGCGCTGGTGCCACAGTTCGCGCAGCGGCTCTTCGCCGCGTGGGTCGTGCAGCAGCGCGCTCACCTGGTTCATGAAGACATAACCAGAGGTGCCGTCGGTCCGCCAGGAGCGGTCCAGCGCTTCGCGGGGGGCGAGGATCTTCTCCACCACCAGATAAGCCGGGCCGGCCGGCGCCGACTCAGGCCGCTGCTTGGCCAGGACGTGCAGCCGCTGGCGCAGGCGTCGGCAGTACTGGCGCGGATCGGCCAGGCCGTCGACGTGATCGATGCGCAAGCCGTCGACCAGGCCTTCGGCGTAGAGCCGGAATAGGGTGGCATGGGTCGCCTCGAACACCGCGTGCTCCTGGGTGCGCAGCGCGGCGAGGCCGATGACGTCGAAGAAGCGGCGCCAATTGATCTCGTCCGCGGCCGTGCGCCACCAGGCCAGGCGGTAGTGCTGCTGCTCCAGCAGCCGGTGCAGGCGCTGCCGGCCTTCGGCTTGGCCGGGCTGATGCAGCTGCAGGATCCTCTGCAGCGCCTGCGCCGTGTCCGCCGTGCCCGCGCTGCGCGCCAGCGCCAGGCAGGCGCCGGTGAAATTCTGCTGGCGTTGGGCGGTGCCGCTGCGGTAGCGCTGGAACGCCTCGCCCGCGCCCGCCAGCTCGGCCCCGCCCTGGCGCAGCAGGGCGGGGTAGGATTCCGGCGCCAGCGGAAAGTGGTGTTCGTAATATTCGATGCGGAACATGCCGCTGTCGCCGTCGAAGCGCAGCGCCAGCTCGCCGTCGGCCAGCGCATCGCCATAGGGCTTGCCCAGGAACGGCGCCAGCAGCCGGCCGTGCAGCTGCGGATCCGGCACATCCCAGTCGATATCGAAGAAGCCGGCATAGCGGCTGCGCCGCCCCCATTGCAGCACATCCAGCCACCAGGCATTGTCGTGGCCGCCCACCGCCATGTGGTTGGGCACGATATCCACCACCAGGCCCATGTCATGGCGGCGCAGGCCGTCCACCAGCCGGCGCAGGCCGTCCTCTCCCCCCAGCTCGGGGTTGACCATGCCGTGGTCGATCACGTCATAGCCGTGTTGCGAGCCGGCGCGCGCCTTGAGGATCGGCGAAAGGTAGAGATGGCTGATGCCCAGGCGCGCGAAATACGGCAGCTGCTCCAGCGCCGCCTCGAACGGGAAGTCGCGGTGGAGTTGCAGGCGCAGGGTGGCGCGCGGCACGCTGGCTGCCGGCATGACTCAGCTCTCCAGCCGCGCGGCCTTGATCCGACCCAGCCGCCGCCGCGCCGCCGGCGCGCGCAGCACCGCCTCCGGCGTGTCGGGCAGGCGGCGGCGCCAGTTGGGATGGCCATCGACCGTGCCGGGAATATTGGCCTGCTGGTCCAGGCCAAGCAGGTCATCCAGCGGCGCCACCATCAGCGGCGACGGGCTCCGCGCGACGAACTCCAGCGCCGCGTCGACCACGGTTTCGGGCTGGTCGTGCGGCGGCATCGGCGCGGCGGTGACGCCGGCATGGGTGCAGGCGCCCCACAGCGCGCGCCGGTCGCGGGCGCGCTGGCCGCGCTCGGACGCCTCCGTCGTGCCGGGCGGGAACAAGCCGAGGCGGCAGCGCCAGTCCAGGTCGCACTCGCGCCACCAGCCGGCCACCGTCGGCAGGTCGTGGGTGCTGGTGCTGGCCATGGCCTGCGCCGACCAGCGCGAGGGATCGATGAAGTAGCCGTGGTCGCGCTCGAACCACAGCAGCTGCATGCCGAGGATGCCGGCGCCGGCCAGGCGCTGGCGGAAGCCGTCGGGGATGGTGCCGAGGTCCTCGCCGATGATGACCGCGCGATGCCGCCAGGATTCCAGCGCCAGCAGGCGCAGCAGGTCGTGCAGCGGGTAGGACAGGTAGGCGCCCTCGGTCGGCGCGGCGCCCTCCGGAATCAGCCACAGGCGGCTCAGGCCCAGGATGTGGTCGATGCGCAGGCCGCGGGCATGGCGCAGGCTGGCGCGCAGGGTTTCGATGAACGGCGCATAGCCGTGACGGCGCAGCGCCCGCGGCGAGAATGCCGTCAGTCCCCAGTCCTGGCCCAGGCCGTTGAGCTCATCCGGAGGCGCGCCGATGCCGAGCGAAACCAGCACGTCGTCCTGCCGGCTCCAGACATGGCTGCCGCCGCTGCTGGTGCCGACGGCGAGGTCGGCGATCAGGCCGATGCGCATGCCGGCCGCATCGGCCTGCTGCCGCGCCTGGCGCAGGCCGCGGTCGGCCAGCCACTGCAGGAACATGTGGAAGCCGATTTCCTGCGGATGCAGTGCGGCGAATGCCGCCACCTCCGCGCTGCCCGGGTCGCGCCAGCCCGCGGGCCAGCTGCGCCAGTGCCAGTTGCGGCCATCCTCCTTCAGGGCGGCGGCGTGCAGCGCCTCGAAACAGGCGTGCTCGCGCAGGCGCATGCCGGCGGTCCGCATAAAAACCTGGTACTCGCGCGACAGCGGGTCGGCGCCGGCCTCGATCCGCAGCGCCTCCTCGGCGTACAGCGCCTGCAACACCGACAGCTTCGCCGCCGCGGCGGCCGGCCAGTCGATCAGGGCGGCGCCCTCGAAGCCGCGCATCGCCTCCAGCAGGTTGAGGCGTTCGGCGATCCCGGCGACGCGCTCGGTGCCGAACACCGCGGCAGGATCGCCGTGCAGCACGTTGAGGAACAGCCGGCTCGACGGCGAGTAGGGGCTGTAGTGCCCCACGTCGGCGCTGAACAGGGCGTGGATCGGGCTGATCGCCACCGCGTCGGCGCCGTGGCCGGCGGCTTCGCGCAGCAGCGCCGCCAGGGCGGTGAAGTTGCCGATGCCGCCGTCGCCCGGCTGGCGCAGGCCATACATCTGCGCCGCGATGCCCCACAGCTTCGCGCCGCCGCCGGTCGCGGCCGCTTCATAACAGCGGGGCGGAGTCACCGCCAGGTTCAGCACCTGCTCGTCCGCATGCAGGCGGTAATAGCCGGGCTGGTCCAGCGCCGGCAACAAGGCCTGGCCATGGCCGTCGCGGACCAGGCGCAGGTCTTCGACCGAGCCGTCTTCCCGTTCCAGCCGCGCGGTGCCGGCGCGGATCCGCGGCAGCGGCGTCGGCAGGCCGGCATCGCCGATCAGCAGCTCGGGAGCGGCATCCTGCGCCGACTCGGCTTCGAGCCGGCGGCGGCTGTCCCGCATCTGCGCTTCGCTGTCGGCCGGCAGCTCCAGCGCGGCGAGCAGCCGGCGCAGGCTGTCCGGCGACACTTCCCGTTGCTGTCCGCGATAGTCGGACCAGTGCGGGGCCAGTCCCGCGGCATGCGCCAGTTCGTGCAGCGCGTTCACGGCGGCGGCTCCAGGAAGGCGCAGCAGCACTCCGCCTGCATGCGGCCGGCGGAGGCGGGGCCGCAGCAGCCGCTGACGCTCTCGATCAGCAGGCTGCCCGGCGGCGGCGGCACGATTACGTCGTCCGGTCCCAGGTTGAGCCCGATCCAGAGTTGCGAGCCGTCGCCGAGGCGCCAGCGCGCCGTCACCGCCGCCGCGCCGTGCGCCTCGGCGCCCAGGCTGCGGGCGGGGTTCAGGACCGGCGCCAGGGTCTCGCGCCGCAGCTGCAGCAGGCGCCGGTAGAACTGCAGGCACTCGGCCTGCGCCTCGTCCATGTGGATCGACGGGATCGAGCCGTGAAAGGTCGCCTCGGCGTTGGGATCGGGGATTTCCGCGCGCCGGGCGGGATCGGCGAACGCCGCGAACGCCGCCATTTCCCGGCGCCGCCCTTCGCGCACGGCCGCCGCCAGCTCGCCGTGGAAGTCGGTGAAATACAGGAACGGCTCGGCCGCGCCCCACTCCTCGCCCATGAAGATCAGCGGCACCTGCGGGCACAGCAGCTGCAGCGTCGCCGCGGCGCGGAGCGCGCGCGGACTGGCCAGCCGGTGCAGGCGCTCGCCGAACGCGCGATTGCCCACCTGGTCGTGGTTCTGCAGGAACAGCACGAAGCTCGACGGCGGCAGGTGCGCGCTGGGCATGCCGCGGGGCGCGCCGCCGTGGCCCGGCGAGGGCTGGCCCTGGTAGATGAAGCCCTGTTCCAGGCCGCGCGCCAGCAGCCGCGCCGGCTGCTCGCTGTAGTTGGCGTAGTAGCCCTCCTGCTCGCCGGTCAGCATCAGGTGCAGGACGTTGTGCAGGTCGTCGTTCCACTGCGCGTCATAGCCGTGCTCGAGCAGGCTGGCGTCGTTGTGCTCGTTCTCCACCATGAGGTGCACCTGGCGGCCCGGCTCCGCCGCGCGGCGCACCCGCGCCGCCAGCTCCTTCAGGAAGCCGCGGTCGTCGATGGCGTGCACCGCGTCCAGGCGCAGGCCGTCGAAGCGGTATTCCATGAGCCAGTAGATGGCGTTGGCGATGAAGAACTCGCGCACCTGCGGCCGGCGATGGTCGATCGCCGGCCCCCACGGCGAGGAACGGCCGCTGTCGAAGAATTGCGGCGCATAGCGGTGCAGGTAGTTGCCGTCGGGGCCGAAGTGGTTGTAGACCACGTCGAGGTAGACGCACAGGCCCAGGCCGTGCGCCGTATCGATCAGCAGCTTCAGCTCCTCGGGAGTGCCGTAGGACGCGTCCGGCGCGTACGGCAGCACGCCGTCATAGCCCCAGTTGCGGCTGCCGGAGAAATCGGCGATCGGCATCAGCTCCAGCGCGGTGGCGCCGAGGGCGACCAGGTGCGGGAGGCGTTGCGTCACCCCGGCGAAGCCGCCGCCGAAACAGCCGGCATGAGCCTCGTAGATCACGCTTTCATGCCAGGGACGGCCGTTCCAGCCGTCGGCCCGCCACTCGTAGGCGCGCGGGTCGACCACCAGGCTGTAGCCGTGCACGTCCTGCGCCTGGGCGCGCGAGGCCGGGTCCGGCACCGCGATGTCCCGGTCGATGCGGTAGCGGTAACGGGTGCCCGCGCCGCAGGCCGCGACGGCGCGGAACGTCCCGTCGTCTTCGCGGCGCATCGGGACCGGCGGCAGGCCGTCGAATTCCACCTCCACCGTGCGCGCCGCCGGAGCCCACAAGCCGAAAGACGTGGCGGCGCCGCCGGCATCCAGCTCGGCGCCGAACGGCAGTTCCACGCGGTGCCGCACGCTCATGCCGCGGCTCCCACCACACCGTCATCCGGCGTCGCGTCGTTCTGCGCCGAAGCCTGGGGCGCGGCCGGCTGGGGCAGCGATTGCGCTTCGGGCTGTGCCAGCAGCACGGCCACGCTATGGGCGGCGAGGCTGACGGGCTGGTCGGCGGAGAACGGCTCGGCTCCTTCCGGCTCCTCGCTGGCGGCGATCAGGCGGTAATCCAGCCGCGGCTGAGGCAGCTGGAATTCATGTGGCGCCTCGTCGGCATTGAACAGCAGGATGGCGACCTCGATCCGGCCGTCGTCGCGGGCCAGCGCCCGGCGCACGCCGAGCAGGCGGGCGTTGGGATTGTCCCAGTCCGCCGGCGCCAGCTCATTGCCGCGCTCGTCGAACCAGAAGATATCCTTCAGGCCGTGCGCCGGCTCCGCCTGGCCGTGCTGGAACCAGAGACCCTGGAACACCGGGTGCTCGCGCCGGATGCGGATCAGATTCGCGACGAAGTCGGCCAGGGCCTTGCCTTCGGCCGACTCCGCCAGCCGCCAGTCCAGCCAGGACAGCTCGTTGTCCTGGCAATAGGCGTTGTTGTTGCCCTGCTGGGTCTGGCCGAATTCGTCGCCGGCCAGCAGCATGGGCGTGCCATGGGACAGGAACAGCGTGCACAGCAGGCTGCGCTGGGCGCGCCGGCGCTGCGCTTCGACGCGCTGGTCGTCGGTCGGACCCTCGGCGCCCCAGTTGCGGCTGTCGTTGTGGTCGGAACCGTCGCGGTTGTCCTCGCCGTTGGCCTCGTTGTGCTTGGCCTCGTAGCTGACCAGGTCGCGCAGGGTGTAGCCGTCGTGGGCGGTGACGAAGTTGAGGCTGGCCCAGGGCCGGCGGCGGCGATGGTCGAACAGCTCGGCCGTGCCCTGCAGCACCGCCGCCAGCGCGCCGCGCATGCCGGGATCGCCCCGCCAGTAGCGGCGCGCGCAGCTGCGGAACTTGTCGTTCCATTCGGCGAAGCCGGGCGGGTGACGCCCGAGCTGGTAGCCGCCGAGGCCCACGTCCCAGGGCTCGGAGATCAGCTTCAGGCCGCTGAGCAGCGGGTCCTGCAGCAGGGCGTCGAAGAAGCCGCAGCCCGGGTCGAAGCCGTGCTCCTCGCGCCCGAGCGTCGCGCCCAGGTCGAAGCGGAAGCCGTCGACCCGGTATTCGGCGGCCCACCAGCGCAGCGAGTCCAGCACCATCTGGATCACCCGCGGATGGCTCAGGTTGACGGTGTTGCCGCAGCCGGTGTCGTTGACGTAGTGGCGCGGATCGCCGGCGGCCAGCCGGTAGTAGCTGCAGTTGTCCAGGCCGCGCCAGCTCAGGGTGGGGCCCAGCTCGTTGCCCTCGCAGGTGTGGTTGTAGACCACGTCGAGGATCACCTCGATGCCGGCGGCGTGCAGCTGCTGCACCGCCCATTTGAACTGGCCCGAGGTGCCGTCCGACAGGTAGGCAGGGTCCGGCGCGAAATAGGCCAGGGTGTTGTAACCCCAGTAGTTGGTCAGCTGCCGCTCCAGCAGGTTGCGGTCGCGGGCGAAGGCATGGACCGGCAGCAGCTCCACCGCCGTGACGCCGAGGCGGCGCAGGTAGTCGATGCTGGCGGGATGGCCGAGGCCGCCGAAGGTGCCGCGCTCGTTGGGCGGAATGCGCTCGTTGAGGCGCGACCAGCCCTTGACGTGAAGCTCGTAGATGACCGTCTCGGACCAGGGCACGCGCGGCGGATGGTCGCCGCCCCAGTCGTAATGATCGTCGGCCACCACCGCCTTGGGCATGTATTCGGCGCTGTTGCGGCGGTCGTAGGCCAGGTCGGCGCGGGCGTGGCCGACGCGGTAGCCGTACAGGGCGTCGTGCCAGCGCAGCTCCCCGTGCAGCCGCCGCGCATAGGGATCCAGCAGCAGCTTGTGATTGTTGAAGCGCAGGCCGCGCGCGGGATCGTAGGGACCGTAAGCGCGGTAGCCGTACAGCGTGCCCGGGCGGGCTCCGGGCAGGTAGCCGCGCCACACGCCGTCGCTGCAATCCGGCATCTGCAGCCGCGTTTCGTGGCGGCCGGAGCCGTCGAACACGCACAGCTCGATGCGCTCGGCGTGCTCGGAGAACACGGCGAAGTGGGTGCCGCGGCCGTCCCAGTGCGGGCCCAGCCGGGGCCAGGAACTGGGCAGCAGCCGGTCGGCCGTGGTCTCGGGCATCTTGGATTCCTCCGTCGCGGCTATTAGGCCGGCGCGTCGCTTTCGGTGATCAGGAAAATCGCGCCGAGCGGAGGCAGCGTCAGCTCGAGCGAGAACGGCTGGCCATGGCTGGGCGGCGCGGCGGCGCGGACCACGCCGCAGTTGCCGACATTGCCGCCGCCATAAACGGCCGCGTCACTGTTGAAGATTTCGCGCCAGGCGCCGGCGCGCGGCGCGCCGATGCGGTAGCGGTGGCGCGGCACCGGGGTGAAGTTGTACACGGCCAGCAGCGGCGGCGTCGCGCCGTAGCCGGCGCGGTAGAAGGCGTAGACGCTGTTGACGCGGTCGTCGCCCACCAGCCAGCGGAAGCCGGCGCCGTCGCAGTCGGCCTGGTGCAGCGCCGGCACCGTGGTATACAGCCGGTTGAGGTCGCGCACCAGGCGCTGCACGCCCTGGTGCAGCGGGTCGCGCAGCGCGTCCCAGTCGAGCTGGCTGTCGTGGTTCCACTCGCGCTCCTGCGCCAGCTCGCCGCCCATAAACAGCAGCTTCTTGCCCGGGTGCGCCCACATGAAGGACAGGTAGGCGCGCAGGTTGGCGAAGCGCTGCCAGCGGTCGCCCGGCATCCGGCCGATCAGCGAGCGCTTGCCGTGCACCACTTCGTCATGCGACAGCGGCAGCACGAAGCGCTCGGAGAACGCGTAGACCAGGCCGAAGGTGATCTTGTCGTGGTGCCAGGAGCGGTGCACGGGATCGTGGGCGATGTATTCCAGGGTGTCGTGCATCCAGCCCATGTTCCATTTGTAATCGAAGCCCAGCCCGCCGTCGCGGGTGGGCCGGGTCACGCCCGGCCAGGCGGTGGATTCCTCCGCCACCAGCAGGGCTCCGGGGCAGCGCTCGTGCACCACGTCGCTGAGATGGCGCAGGAAGTCGATGGCCTCCAGGTTCTCGCGGCCGCCGTAGCGGTTGGGGATCCATTCGCCCTCGCGGCGCGAATAATCGCGGTACAGCATCGAGGCCACCGCGTCGACGCGCAGGCCGTCGATGTGGTACTGCTCCAGCCAGTGCAGCGCGCTGGCCAGCAGGAAGCCGTGCACCTCGCGCCGGCCGAGGTTGTAGATCAGCGTGTTCCAGTCCTGGTGGAAGCCTTCGCGCGGGTCCTGGTGCTCGTACAGCGCGGTGCCGTCGAAATGCGCCAGGCCGTGCGGGTCGGTGGGGAAGTGCGCCGGCACCCAGTCGAGCAGGACGCCGATGCCGGCGTTGTGGCAGCGGTCGATGAAGGCGGCGAAATCGCCCGGCGTGCCGTAGGCGGCATGCGGCGCGAACAGGCCCAGCGGCTGATAGCCCCAGGAGCCGCCGAAGGGATGCGCCATCACCGGCAGCAGCTCGATGTGACTGAAGCCCTGTTCGGCGACATAGGGCACCAGCTGCTCCGCCAGCTCGTGCCAGGACGGCGACTGCCCGCCAGACCGCCGCCAGGAAGCGGCGTGGACCTCGTAGATGGATATCGGCGCCTGCGGCGACTGGCGCTGCGCCCGGCGCTCCATCCATTCGGCGTCCTGCCAGTCGTGGAGTTTGCGGGGCGCCACCACCGAGGCGGTGCGCGGCGGCGGCTCCGCCTGCAGCGCCACCGGATCGGCCTTCTGCGGCAGCGGGCCGTGCGGACCGAGGATGTCGTACTTGTACAGCGCCCCGCTCGCCAGCCGCGGGATGAACAGCTCCCATACGCCGGCCTCGATGCGCTTGCGCATCGGGTGACGCCGCGCGTCCCAGCCGTTGAAATCGCCGATCACCGAAACGCGCCGCGCGTTCGGCGCCCAGCAGGCGAAGCGCACGCCGTCGACGCCGTTGACGCGCATCACCTGCGCGCCCAGGCAGCGGCCCAGCTCACGGTGGCTGCCCTCCGCGATCAGGTGCAGGTCCAGCTCGCCCAGCAGCAGGCCGAAGCTGTAGGGATCCTCGGTCTCCTGCACCGCTCCGCCGGGCCAATGGATGCGCAGCAGGTAGCCCGAAGATTCATCGATGGGCCCGGCGAACAGCCCCGGCAGCTGCACTTCCTGCAGCGGCTTCCAGCCGCCGGCGCCGGGCTCCCGCACCTCGACCCGCTGCGCCCGCGGCAGCCAGGCGCGCAGCACGTAGTTGTCGCCGGCACGGTGCGGCCCCAGCAGCGCGTAGGGATCGCCGACCTCGGCGCGCTCCAGCGCCGTGGCCGCGCCGGGGGGGAGCAGGTCGTTGCTATCGGCGTCAGCCATGGGCTTGTTCCTCACCGCCGGTGCGCCGGGCCGCCTCGGCCAGGCCGCGCAGCGGTATGCCCAGCCAGGCCGGGCGGTTGGCGATCTCGTAGGCGACCTCGTAGGCGGCCTTTTCCAGGGTGAACAACTCGGTCAGCGCGGCTGCGGCCGCCACCTGGTCCGACGGGCAGGCGCGGCCGGCCGCCGCCCGGTGCTGCTCCAGGAAGGCGGCGCGCGAGACCGCCTTGAAGCGCTCGACCACGTTGTGCCGGCGCGCCTGCGATTCGGCGGACTCGGCCGCGGGATTGTGGTCCGCCGTCGCGGCGGCGTAGTCGAACGAGCGGAGCATGCCGGCCACGTCGCGGAACGGGCTGCTCTTGGCGCGCCGCTCGGACAGCGGCCGCGCCGGCTCGCCTTCGAAGTCGATGATGTAGGCATCCTCCTGGGCGACCAGGATCTGCCCCAGGTGCAGGTCACCGTGGATGCGGATGCGCGGCGAGCCCAGGCCGGCGGCGGCCAGCTGCGCCGCCCGCTGGTGCAGCTGGCCGCGGCGCGCGATCAGGTCCTGTGCCAGCAGCCGGTCGGCATCCTGCGCCCACTGCTGCTGGCGTGCCAGCAGGTCGAGGGCCTGGTCGATCTGCTTCTGCGCCGCCGCCGCCCACTGCGCGCAGTCGGCTTCGTCGGCGCGCTCGGGGGCGAAGGCCGGATATTCGCTGGGCTCGGCCAGCACCGCGTGCATCCCGCCCACGCGCTTGCCCAGCACGCCGGCGAACTGCACGAAGTCCCGCAGCGCCCCGGCGCTCTGTTGCGGCTCGGCGCCCTCGATCGGCACGGTCGAGTCCTTGATGGCGCGTTCCAGCATGTTCTGCGTCCACGACCAGGCATCGCCCTGGTTGTGCAGGAACTCCTGCAGCACCATCAGCACCCGCGGTTCGCCGTCGGCGCCCCGGCGCGACACCTCGCCCAGCAGCGCCGCGATGTTGGCGAAGCCGCGCTCGGTGAGGTAGCGGCCCATCTCCGCCTCCGGATGCAGGCCGGGGGCGATGCGCCGGATCAGCTTGAGGATGATGCGCTCGCCGAGCACCAGCGAGCTGTTGGACTGCTCCGCCGCCAGCACCCGCACTTCCGGCGGGTCCGGCAGCTCGATCTCCAGGAGGCGCCGGGTCGGGGCGAAGCGCAGCTCGCCGCTGGAGCCCGGCACGGTGCTGTCGGCGCGCAGCAGGCGCAGCACGGCGTGGGCGAAGGCCGGCAAGGTGACGGCGTCGGTGAGGAAGCCGACACGGCGGCCCCGCCGTAGCCGCGCCAGGGCCAGCTGATGCTGGATCGCGCTGGCATCCTGTTCCTCCGGCAGGGTGCCGAGCGGCAGCTGGAAGCAGTAGGTGCCCTGGGCGGTGTCGACCTCCAGCTCGGTTAGCAGCACCGAGGGAGGCTCCTGGGTCAGCATGGTGGAGCGGGCCAGGGTGACCTTGCGCACCGCTTCGTTCTTGACCGAGAACCAGCGGCGCTTCGGCAGGTAGGCCGGCAGGATGTCGCGCTCCAGCGTGCCGGCGGTCGGCTCGCGCAACAGGTCGGAGATGCCGCTGCGCAGCACCAGGGTGGTGTAGTCGGGCATGGGCTCGGGAGGTGGGGCGTACCAGGGCGGCATCTGCGCGGCGGTGCTGAGCAGGAACCAGTAGAAGCCGTGCTGCGGCAGGGTCAGCAGGTAGGGCAGCTTGCCGATCGGCGGGAACGCCGAGCCGCCGATCATCTCCACCGGGACGCGGCCCTCGTAGGCCGACAGGTCCAGCTCCACCGGCTGCGCCGAGCGCGAGACGTTGGCCACGCACAGGATGGTCTCGGCGTGGCCGTTGTCGGGCGCGTACTCGCGCAGGTAGGCCAGCACCCGCCGGTTGGTGGGATAGATCAGCTTCAGCGTGCCGCGACCGAAGGCCTGGTGCTGCTTGCGGATGCCGAGCATGCGGCGCATCCAGCTGAGCAGGGAATGCGGATCGCGCGCCTGGGCCTCGACATTGGTCGCCTGGTAGCCGTACAGCGGATCCATCAGCGGCGGCAGCACCAGCGAGGCGGGATCGGCGCGGGAGAAGCCGCCGTTGCGGTCATAGGACCACTGCATCGGCGTGCGCACGCCGTCGCGGTCGCCGAGGTAGATGTTGTCGCCCATGCCGATCTCGTCGCCGTAGTAGATCACCGGCGCGCCCGGCATCGACAGCAGCAGCGAGTTGAGCAGCTCGATGCGGCGGCGGTCGCGTTCCAGCAGCGGCGCCAGGCGGCGGCGGATGCCGAGGTTGAGGCGCGCGCGGCGGTCGGTGGCGTAGCGCTCCCACAGGTAATCGCGCTCGCGGTCGGTGACCATCTCAAGGGTCAGCTCGTCGTGGTTGCGCAGGAAGATCGCCCACTGGCAGTTGGCGGGGATGTCCGGGGTCTGGCGCAGGATGTCGGTGATGGGGAAGCGGTCTTCCTGCGCCACCGCCATGTACATGCGCGGCATCAGCGGGAAGTGGAACGCCATGTGGCATTCGTCGCCCT
>Ga0070741_10003509_pt1 | contig 38797 bp, 35 predicted proteins | sample Coa_R1_4_FD_66440 | JGI IMG/M metagenome (GOLD analysis project Ga0070741, IMG submission 66440) | Surface soil microbial communities from Centralia Pennsylvania, which are recovering from an underground coalmine fire - Coalmine... | ecosystem: Environmental > Terrestrial > Soil > Unclassified ... | reverse complement strand
CTGCTCGTCGAGCCCGGCCGTGTCGTTTCGGCCCCGATGCTCGCGGAGGAGCTCTGGGCCGGGGCACCGCCGCCGGGCGCCGAGACGACGCTGCGCTCCTACGTCTCGCGACTTCGTCGCGCGCTCGGTGGAGCGGCGATCGTCTCCGAGCCGGGCGGCTACGCCGCCGCAGTCGCCGCCGACGCGGTCGACGCCGTGCGCTTCGAGCGGTTGCTTCGCGACGGCCGCGTCGCGCTGGAGCGAGACGACGCCGCCGGAGCAGCCGAGCTGCTGGGCTCGGCGCTCGCGCTCTGGCGGGGCGCCGCGCTCGAGGACGTCGCCGAGTACGGCCGCCTCGCTGCGGAGGCGCGCCGGCTCGACGAGCTCCGGCTCGCCTGTCTCGAAGAGCGCTTCGAGGCAGAGCTCGCGCTCGGTCGGCACGGCGAGCTCGTCCCCGAGCTGCGCGCGCTCGTCGAGCGCGAACCGCTGCGCGAGCGGCTCCGGCGGCAGCTCGTGCTCGCGTTGTACCACTCGGGACGGCAGGCGGACGCGCTCGCCGAGCACCGCGAAGCGCGGCGCGCGCTCGACGCCCTCGGCATCGTGCCGGGCGCGGAGCTGCGTGAGCTCGAGACGGCGATCCTCCGGCAGGAGCTCGCAGTCGTGCGCCCCGCCGCGGAGCGTCCCGAGCTGCCGCTGCAGACGACGAGCTTCGTCGGACGCGATGCGGAGCTCGCAGAGCTCGAGGCGCTCCTGCGCGGCCACCGGCTCGTCACGCTCACCGGGCTCGGCGGCTCCGGCAAGACGCGGCTCGCACTCGAGCTCGCCCGCCGGCACGAGGGCGACCGACAGCACGGCGTGCGTCTCGTCGACCTGACCGCCGTTGCCGACCCGTCGCTCGTCGGTGCCGCTGTCGCGCAGGCGCTGGACGCCGACGCCGCAAGCGTCGACGCCGCGGTCGAGCGGGCGCGCCGCCTCGACGCGCTGCTCGTGCTCGACAACTGCGAGCACGTCGTGGGCGCGTGCGCGGAGATCGTCGACCGGCTGCTCCGGTGCTGTCCGCAGCTGCGCGTGCTCGCGACGAGCCGTGTGTCGCTCGCCGTCGCGGGCGAGATCGACTACGCGCTCGAGCCGCTCTCCGCCGCGGATGCGGTCGACCTCTTCGTGCAGCGTGCCGGCGCACTGCGACGCGACCTCGCAGCGGACGATCCGACGATCGCTGCGATCTGCCGCGAGCTCGACTGCATGCCCCTCGCGATCGAGCTCGCGGCGGCGCGCGCGAAGACGCTGTCGCCGGGCGAGATCGCCGCGAGGCTCGACGACCGCTTCCGCTTCCTGCGCGCCTGGCATCGGCTCGCCGACCCCCGGCATCGCACGCTGCAGACGACGATGGACTGGAGCTACGACCTGCTCGGCGCGGACGAGCAGCGGTTCCTGCGACGCCTCGCCGTCTTCGCGGGCGGCGCCGAGCTCGACGCGGCTGCGGCCGTGTGCGCGGACCGTGACGACGGAGCCGCGCTCGATCTGCTGACGCTGCTCGTCGACGCGTCCCTCGTGCGGGTCGAGAACGGCGCGCACACGCGCTACCGCCTGCTCGAGACGGTCCGGCAATACGCCGCCGCGAGGCTCGCCGAGGACGCGGACGTCGACGTCGTGCGGCGCCGCCACGCCGAGCACTTCCTCGAGGTCGCGGAGTCCGCGAACCTCTCGATCGAGTCGCTCGGCCGCGGTCCGCAGCGCCAGGAGGTCGTCCTCGGCGACCAGCACAACCTTCGCGCGGCGATCGACTGGGCGTCGGGCGAGGACGTCGAGCTCGCGCTCCGGCTGATGCTCGCGCTCGAGAACTTCTGGATCACGCACGCGCTGGCCGAGGGGCGCCGGCGGTACGAGCAGCTCCTGCCGGTCGCGACCGACCTACCGTTGGAGCTTCGTGCGCGCGCCATGCGCGACTACGCGAGCTGTCTGGACGTGCTGCAGCGGCCCGATCTGGCCCGCTCCGCCTACGAGCGGAGTCGCGAGCTCTACGCCGAGGCGGGCGACGAGCTCGGCGTCGCGAATCTCGACTACCGCCTCGGAATCAACGTCATGCAGGTCGACGGCGACGTCGAGCGCGTACGGAGGCTCTGGGAGGCGAGCCTCGAGGTGACCCGCCGTCTCGACGACGAGGTGGGCGAGCTGCAGCTGCTCGGCGACCTCGGCTACCTGGAGGTGCGCTTCGGCGACGTGGAGCGCGGCGAGCGGCTGGCCGACGAGAGCATTGCCGGCGCCCGCCGGCTCGGGTGGCACTGGTGGGTCGCGCAGAACCTCGCGAAGCTGAGCGCCTGGGCGGTCGAGGCCGGACGGCTCGACGAGGCGGAGCGACGTGCGCGCGATTGCCTGCCGGTCGCGGAGCGCATGGGGCACGGCCAGTTCGTGCTGCTGGCGCTCGCCGTCCTCGCGCGCACCGCCGCCGCGCGCGGCGACGACGAGCGGGCGGTCGCGCTCTGGTCGTCGGTCGCCGCCGTCGAGGATGCGCCCGGCCGCTTCGGGCGGTTCGACCGGGCGCGGTACGCGTCCGCGATGCCGGCGGCGCCGCTGCCGCCGCCGCTGCCGCTCCCCGAAGCGGTCGCCCTCGCGCTCGCAGACGAGACGCCGCGTCACCCGACGGGCACGCAGACGATCGCGTCGCCTATGCGCGATGCAGGAACCTGAAGTAGAACGCCGCGAACACGAGGACGATGCCCACGTTGGCCGCGAGCCGCTCCCAGACGTGGCCTCGGAAGAACAGGACGTCCACCCCGACCACGACGGCGGCCATCGCGGCGACGTAGAGCGCGCCGGCGAGCGGTCTTCCCATCGGAGCCACCGTAGCGGCGGCCCGGCCTAGCAGGAGAACGCCGGTGCGTACCGGAATGGCCCGGTGAGCGACGGCGTGTACGCGCGCAGGGGTCGAGCCTGGAAGGCGCTGCCCCACGAAGCCTCCGGGCGGGGTCACACCGAGCTCCGCGGCCGGCCGGAACCCGAAGCGGCGGTAGTAGCGGGGAGACCCGGCCGATCCCCTTCCCCTGGTGGTCCGGAAGGACGCCGATCGGACCCACCGCGACGACGGAGTCGAAGCCGACCTTCGCGCGACCTGCGGTCAGCCTCGTAGTGTGACGCTCGTGCGGCCTGACCTGCACGCGGACATGGTCGCACGCACCCTGCAGCCGTGCGCCGCCGGGGCGCCACGCGGCTGCAACGTTCCTGCAACGTCCGCCGGCGAGCCTCCCGCCGATGGAAGACGGTGCCTGCTCCGCGGCCTTCGTCGAGGCGCTCGCGCGGCGTGACGCCGCCGGTGTGGCGGCGCTCTACGCCCTCGACGGCACGCTGCTCACGCGCTCCGCGGATCTGATCTGCGGCCGCGCAGACATCGAGGCGTACTGGCGGGAGGGAATCGCGTTCGGGCTCGCGGGCGTCGAGCTCGAGGAGCTCGGCGTCGAGGTCGTCGGGGCGCTCGCGATCGAGCTCGGCCGCTACCGCCTCGTCGTCGACGGCGGAGCGGCGGAGTCCGGCAAGTACCTCGTCCTCCATCGCCGAGAGGCCGACGGCGCGTGGCGCCGAGCGGTCGAGGTCTACAACCCCGAGGAGGAACAATGAAGAGGACGATCGCGGTCGTCGTCGCGCTGCTCGCGGCGACGGCAGTGGCGGCCACCGCTGCTCACCCGGCGGTGCGCGCGTGGACGGTGAGCACCGTCGCGACCGGGCTCGACTCGCCGCGCGGCCTGGCCGTCGCGCCGGACGGCACGCTCTATGCGGCGGAGTCCGGGCACGGCGGCGACGTGTGCAGCGCCGCAGGAGACTGTGTCGGCACGACGGCGGCCATCGCGAAGATCGATCCGTCGAGCGGAACCGTGACGCCTGTCGTCACCGGTCTCTGGTCGAACGCGAGCGCGGAGGGCATCACCGGGGTCGACGGAGTCTCCGCCGGCGGGGGGCGCCTCGTCGCGGCGATGACGCTCGCGCCGCAGATGTTCGCGGGCTTCTCCTGCGGCGCGCAGAGCCCGGCCGACTGCCAGTCGGTACTCGACGCGACGAAGGCGCAGGCGGGGCAGCTGATCCAGTTCACGAGCGGCGGCACGTGGAAGGCGATCGCCGGCGTCGGCGCGAGCGATTTCGACCTGACGACGCAGGACCCGACGCTTTCCGCCGAAGGGCCGAACGCGAATCCGTACGGCGTGCTCGCGCTGCCCGGCGGGACCTGGGTCGCGGACGCGGGCGCGAACCTGCTCCAGTGGGTGCTGCCGAACGGCCAGATGAACCTCTCGTCGCGGATCGCACCGTCGACGCCCGGCGGATTCCCGAGCGACGGCGTGCCGACCTGCCTCGCCGAGCTGCGGGGGAACGTCTACGCCGCCGATCTCGGGGGACGCCTCTGGAAGCGCAACGGCCAGTTCGCGCCAACGCAGGTGCCCGTCGTCGATGCGAGCGGCAAGCCGCTGCTGCATCACGTCACCGGGTGCGTGTCCGACGGACTCGACCACCTCTATCTCGTCGACATGTGGGGCACGCCGGGTCCGCCGATCCCGGCCGGTCCGGAGAGCGTCGCCGGTACCGGCTCGGTCGTCGAAGTGACGCGAACCGGCGGCGCCCAGGTGATCGCGAGCGGTCTCGACTTCCCGAACGGGATCGCGCTCGCGAAGGACGGATCGCTCTACGTGAGCACCGACAGCATCTGCACGGCCAGGGGGACGCCGCTTCCCACGTGCGGCAAGGGCGGCCAGATCATCCGTCTGCAGCCCTGATGGATGGGTATCGGATCGCACTGTTCCTGCACCTCTGCGCCCTGATGGCGGGGGTCGGTGCGTCGGGGCTGGTCCTGCTCGTCATGCTTCGCGTCCGGTCGGCGGCGACCGGACGCGAGGCGCTCCCGTGGCTCGCCCTCGGCAAGAGCGCGGCCCGCACCTTTCCGGTCGCGCTCGTCGTGCTCGTCGCGACCGGCGCGTACATGGTGCAGCACTCGTGGACGTGGGGCACGGGCTGGGTCGACGTCGGGCTGGCCGGCGCCGTGCTCCTGGGCGTGGTCGGCGACCGGTTGGAAGGGCGCACCGCGCGACGCGTCGCCGCGTCGCTCGCGGCCGATCCGGACGCGCCGGCCGCCGCCGTCGTCCGCAGCCGGATCTGGTGGACGGCGACGCTCGTCAATCCGGCGATCGTCGTCGGGATCGTCTTCCTGATGGCGACGAAGCCTTCGCTCGCGGGATCGATCGGAGCGCTCGTCGTCGCGATCCTCGTCGGCGGCGCGGTCGGGTGGCGACTGGGGGGTTAACCCCACCGACACTCGCCCGCGCGCTCCATTGGCCGGCGCGCCTGCTCCCGGCAGCCTCGAAGCACGGGGTTCACATCGGTCGGAAAGGAGCAGGCAATGCACAGCAAGACGATCACCGCACGGGCCGCGCGCTGGAGCGCGGCCCACTGGAAGACCGCGACGTTCGCGTGGCTCGCGTTCGTCGCGGTCGCAATCGCGCTCGGCACCGCCGTCGGCAAGATCGGGCTCACGTCGGCCCAGCAGGCCGACGGCGAGTCGGCGCGCGCCGAGAGGATCCTCGCGGACGCGAAGTTCGAGCCGCCGGCGGGCGAGAACGTGCTCGTCGCCGCGGCGACGGGCGCGGGGCTTCGCCGCGAGGCCGCGCGCGTGGCCGACCGCCTGCGCCGGCTGCCGCAGGTCGCACGCGTGCACCGGGCTCCGCAGGTCTCGAACGACGGGCGCGCGCTGCTCCTCTCGTTCGATCTGAAGGGTGATCCGGAGACCGCCGACGCGCGCGTGCAGCCGGTGCTCGATGCCGTCGCCGCGCTTCAGCGGCAGGCGCCTGCGTTCACGATCGTCGAGCTCGGCGACGCGAGCGCGAACCACGAGCTGAACGACACCGTCGACCAGGACCTCCACCGAGCCGAGCGGCTGTCGCTGCCGGTCACCTTTGCGATCCTGCTGCTCGCCTTCGGCGCATTCGTCGCCGCGGGTGTGCCGGTGCTGCTCGCGTTCTCCGCCGTGCTGGCGTCGCTCGGCCTCGAGGCGATCACGAGCCACGTCGTGCACGCCGCCGATGCGACCGCCTCCGTGATCCTGCTGATCGGGATGGCGGTCGGCGTCGACTACTCGCTCTTCTATCTCAAGCGCGAGCGGGAGGAGCGGCGCCGCGGTCACGGCGACGACGCGCTCGTCCGCGCGGCCGCAACTTCCGGTCACGCGATCCTCGTCTCGGGCGCGACCGTGCTGATCGCGATGGCGGGGATGCTGTTCTCGGGCGACACGACGTTCGAGTCGATCGGCGTCGGCGCGATGCTCGTCGTCGCGACGGCGATGATCGGGTCGCTGACCGTGCTGCCGGCGCTGCTCGGCAAGCTCGGTGACCGCGTCGACCGCGGCGTGATCGCCGTGCTCGCGGCGACGCTCTACCGGATCGGCATCCGGTTCCGCTTCGTCGCTCGCGCACGGGACCGGCGCACGGTGCTGCAGCGCGTGCTGGGCGCGCGCTCCGAGTCGCGGCTCTGGTCGGCCGTGCTGAGGCCGGTGCTCCGGCGGCCGTGGCTCGCCGCGGGGGTCGCCGTCTGGGCGCTCGCCCTGCTCGCGTCGCCGGCGCTGCACCTGCACACGAAGCTGCCGGGCGTCGACGACCTGCCGAAGAGCCTCGCCGTCGTGCAGAGCTTCGACGAGATCCAGCGGCACTTCCCCGGCGCGGAGCTGCCGGCCGAGGTCGTCGTCGAGGGCGATCTCTCCTCGCCGCAGGCGAAGCGCTCGATCGACGCGCTGATCCGCCGCACGCACGCGCAGTCGGCCGCGATCGACCCGAGCCGCACCGTCGAGCGGATCGACGTGCCGCTCGCCGGCACCGGCGACGACGCGGCGTCGCAGCGCTCGCTCGCGGCCCTGCGGAGCACGATCCTGCCCGCGACGCTCGGGCACGTGCACGGCCTCCAGTACGCGGTCACCGGCGAGGCTGCCGGCGACCACGACTTCACGTCGCTGATGAAGCAGCGCTTCCCGATCGTCTTCCTGTTCGTGCTCGGGCTCGCGTTCCTCTTGCTGCTCGTCACGTTCAGGTCGATCATCGTCCCGTTGACAGCGATCGCCCTTAACCTGCTGTCCGTCGCCGCGTCGTACGGGATCCTCGTCTGGATCTTCCAGGACGGCCACCTGCAGCGGCTGCTCGGGTTCCACTCGAACGGCGGCGTCGTGACGTGGCTGCCGCTCTTCCTGTTCGCGGTGCTCTTCGCGCTGTCGATGGACTACCACGTCTTCATCGTCAGCCGGATCAAGGAGCTCGTGGACGGAGGCATGCGTACCGCCGACGCGGTCTCGACCGGAATCCGCTCGACGGCCGGAACGGTGTCGGCGGCGGCTGCGGTGATGGTCGCGGTCTTCGCGATCTTCGCGACGCTGCGGACGCCGGACATCAAGCAGATGGGCGTCGGCCTCGCGGCCGCCGTGCTGCTCGACGCGACGATCATTCGCGGCGTGCTGTTGCCCGCCACGATGACGCTGTTCGGGCGCTGGAACTGGTGGCTGCCCCGCCGCAGCACCGAGACGGCCGCTCTGCGGCCTGCGGAGGTGGAGGTCTGATGCGCCGCCGCAGCTTCGTCTACGTCGTCTCCGGGCCGTTCGTCGGCGCGCTCGGCGCGACCGTCTCCTTCGCCGGCTGGCTCGCCGCCGGGATCCTCTCGGTGACGCCGCTCGTCGTACCCGTGCTCGTCGCCTTCGACTATGCCGTGCGAAAGACCGGTGACGCCGAGCGGGCACTCGCCCGCAGGCTGCTCGGCGTCGAGCTCGTCGCCGAGCGGCGGCCGGTCGAGCGCGGCTTCTGGAAGCGCGGTCTCACGGTGCTCCGCGAGCCCCTCTTCTGGAAGGAGCAGACGTTCGCGGTGCTCCGCTTCGTGCTCGGCGGCGCGCTCGCGATCGTCGAGCTCACGCTCGTCGCGGGCGGCGGCTACGAGGTGCTGACGCCGGTGCTCTACCGCTGGGTGCCGATGGACATCGGCAGCTGGCACACGGACTCGCTGTCGCGTGCCCTGCTGTTCGTGCCGGTCGGCGTCGCGGCGATCGCGGTCGGCATCGCGCTCCTGCGGCCGCAGGCCGCGCTCTGGCGGCGGCTCGCCCGCACCCTCCTGCGCAGCAGCGATGCTGCGCGGGAGGTGGACGGGAGACGCGCACTTGCCGTGCATGCCGCCGTGGCCGCGGGCGTGAACGCCGTCACGACCGCGATCTGGGCGATCTCGGGTCGCGGCTACTTCTGGCCGGAGTGGACGCTGCTGCCGCTCGGCCTGGTGCTCGCCGTGCATGCCTGGGTGATCGCAGCGCGCCGCTTCCGCGCGTATGCGCTCGCCGTCGACGCCGGCGTGCTGACGGCGCTCGGTCTCTTCCTCACGCTCGTCTGGGCGGTCACCGGCGCCGGCTACTTCTGGCCTGTGTGGACGTGGCTCGCGTTCGCGATCGTCTTCGGCGTGCACGTGCTCTTCGTCGTCGTCCGAGGCGCCGAGCGGATCGAGGTGCTCGAGACGACGCGCGCCGGCGCGGTCGACGTGCAGGAGAGCGAGCTGCGCCGGATCGAGCGCGATCTGCACGACGGCGCACAGGCGCGGCTCGTCGCGCTCGGCATGAGCCTCGGCATGGCCGAGCAGAAGCTCGCCGCCGACCCGGGTGCGGCCGCGGAGCTCGTGGCGGAGGCACGTCAAGGCGCGCAGGAAGCGCTGCGCGAGCTGCGCGATCTCGCGCGCGGCATCCACCCGCCCGTGCTCGCAGACCGCGGGCTCGGCGCCGCGATCGCGGCGCTCGCCGACCGCAACGTCCTCTCCGTCTCGGTCGAGGACTCGCTCGATCGGCGCCCGGCCGCGACCGTCGAGACCGCCGCCTATTTCGTCGCGGCCGAGGCGCTCACGAACGCGGCGAAGCACGCACGCGCGTCGCGCGTCGACGTGCGCATCGCCCGCGACGGCGACACGCTCGTGCTCGAGGTCGAAGACGACGGTGTCGGCGGCGCGAATGCCGCCGGCTCGGGCCTCGCCGGGATCCGCCGGCGTGTGGAAGCGCTCGACGGGACGTTCCGCGTCCGCAGCCCGGAGGGCGGGCCGACAGTGGTGCGTGCGGAGCTGCCGTGCGCGTCGTGATCGCCGAGGATCTCGCGCTCCTGCGCGACGGGCTGACGCGGCTGCTGCGGGACAACGGCTTCGACGTCGTCGGCGCGGTCGAGGACGCGGAGGCGCTCGAGCGCGCGGTACGGCTCGAGCGCCCCGACGTCGCGATCGTCGACATCCGTCTGCCGCCGACGTTCCAGGACGAGGGCGTGCGTGCCGCCGTGCGGCTGCGGCAGTCGCATCCGGAGACCGCGGTGCTCGTCGTCTCGCAGTACGTCGAGCACACCTACGCGACCGAGCTCCTCTCGGACGGGGCGGGCGGCGTCGGCTACCTGCTGAAGGACCGGATCTCCGACGTCGACGACTTCGTCGACGCCGTCCGCCGCGTCGCCCAGGGCGGCACGGCGCTCGATCCCGAGGTCGTCGCGCAGCTCTTCTCGCGGCGGACTGCGCAGGGCCCGCTCGCCCGCCTGACCCCGCGCGAGCGCGAGGTGCTCGAGCTGATGGCCGAGGGACGCTCGAACGCCGGCATCGCCTCGACGCTCGTGCTCACGGTCGGCGCCGTCGAGAAGCACATCGCCAACATCTTCATGAAGCTGCGGCTGCCGCAGACGGATACGGATCACCGCCGCGTGCTCGCGGTGCTCGCCTACCTGCAGTCGTAAGTCGCCGCTTCCGTTTCGATCCGCCGGCCGGCGCGCACGAGAGAGGACGGCTGCCGCGGCCGGGCAACGACTGGTCTTTCCCAGCGCCCGGCGCGGCGGCCGCCCTCGGCTCTCGCTCAGCCCTGCGGCACGAACGTGCCTTCCATCCCTTCGCCGGCGTGGTACGGAACGTCGCAGACGTACGTGTACGTGCGGCCGGCCTGCAGGTTCACGGTCATCGTCGCGGTCTGACCCGGATCGACGAACGCCCCTGCCTTGACACCTTCGATGTCGAAGTTGTGCGTGACCGTTCCCGTGTTCTTCATGACGAACGTCACGTTCCCGGACGGCACGGTCGAGGGCGTGAGGGTGAAGCCGTACTCGAACTCGTCGACAGTCACCGTTCCGCCCGGGCCGGGCGCCGCGGTGGTCGTCGTCGCGGGCGTCGTCGTCGGCGTCTTCGGCGCGGCGACCCCGACTCCGAGCGTGCCCTTCATGCCGAGCTTCGCGTGGCCGGGCACGTCGCAGAGATACGCGAACTTGCCCTTCTTCTTGAAGACCACCTTCAGCGTGGCGCTCTTGCCGGGCGCCAGCACCTTCGTCTTCTTGCCGTCGATCTTGAAGTCGTGGCCGATCTTGCCCTTGTTCTCGACCTTGAAGACCACCGTCCCGACGGGCACGGTCTTCTTCGAGAGCGCGAACTTCCACTCGCTTGCCTTGACGACGACGGTGGTCGGCTTCTTCGCGACCACCGACGCACTGGCCGACCCGAACCCGAAGGCCGCAGCGGCGAGGCCGGCCGCGGCGCAGAGCGCGAGACCTCCCATGACGGCGCCGATGCGTGAGCGTTGCATATACGTCGATTCTCCTTTCCGCCCAACGGGGCAGGCCCGGCCTGCAGGCGCTTCCTACCCCTTGGAGAGACCCCAAACGACTCTCACATCGTACCGCGAAGGTTCCCGCTGCAAAGCCGTACACGGCATGTCATGCTTTCGGGGCCAAGGTCAGTGCTCAGTAGCGACTCTGCAGCCGGGGAGGACGAGGGACACGGCTGCCGGAGGGGGGATCGAAGACGAGCAGTGCAACGGGACGTGCGGCGGCCGGGATCGCTGTCTCGCCTCGCGCTGGGTGGCGGCCAGTACTACGTCTAGAGGGGGTTGGGGTTGATGTCTAGGAAGCCGCTGCGCTTTCTGCGCAGACGCCGCGTGCTCGCGGTTGCCGTCGTGCTCGGTGTCGCCGTCGCCGCGACGGTCGCGACGGTGGCGAACACCGCGAACAAGGGTGCTGCAGCGATCACGCCGGCGCCGGCATTCACCGGCACGGAGCTCGGCACGCCCGCCGGAAACGACTGGATCACGACGGGCGGGAACATCCAGAGCTGGCACTACTCGACGCTGAACCAGATCACGAAGGACAACGTCTCGCAGCTGAAGCTGGCGTGGACGGCACATCTCGGCGCCTGCGCCACGTCGTCGTCGTGCGGCGGCGAGGGCAACGCGCTCGAGTACCAGGGCGTCGTCTACATGCCGAGCGGCGCCGACACGGTGATGGCGCTCGACGCGACGACGGGTCAGACGATCTGGAACTACGTCCCGACGCCGCCCCCGCCGGACCCGAGCGGCAAGACGTTCACCCAGGCGAACTTCAACGGCGTGAACCGCGGAATCGCGATGGGCGAGGGCAAGATCTTCGTCGGACAGAACGACGCGGAGCTCGTCGCGCTCGACCAGACGACCGGCAAGGTCGTCTGGCGGACGCAGACCGCGCCGTGGCAGCAGACGTACAAGATCACGGCCTCGCCGATCTACTACAACGGCCTCGTGATCATCCCGATGTCCGGCGGCGACAGCGGCAACCGCGACTTCCTCGCGGCCTACGACGCGAACAACGGCGAGCTCGTCTGGCAGTGGTACGCCACGCCGGCGCCGGGCGACCCGGCGTTCAAGACGTGGGGCTACGGCACGAAGACGTGGGAGTTCGCGGGCGGCGCGATGTTCGACTCGCCGATCCTCGATCCGACCACCGGTCAGGTCTTCGTCGGCACCGGCAACCCCGAGCCCTGGAACAGCCGGCCGAAGGGGCAGGAGCTCTACGTCGACTCGATCGTCGCCCTGAACGCGATGACCGGGAAGATGCAGTGGTACTACCAGACGGTGAACCACGACATCTGGGACGACGACATCCCGGACCCGGGGACGATCGTCACGGGCAAGTGGCGCAACTACAAGATCGTCAAGCCCGGCACCTGGGTCGACACGCCGAGCAAGGGCTGGAACGGCTCGAAGGCCGTCGGCCAGAAGATCGTCTACACGAGCAAGCCGATCGCGCACCGGGCCGTCGTCTACCCGTCGAAGCAGGGCTTCACGTTCATCCTCGACGAGAAGACGGGCAAGCCGCTGATCCCGACGCCGCAGATGAAGATCCAGGATCCGAATCAGGCGCAGGCGGCCGGGATGAACCTCGCGACGACCCAGCCGATCCCGGTGGGCGACTACTGGGCGGCGCAGTGCGTGCTGCCCACGCAGTGGACGCAGGCCGGCCCCGACGGGAAGCCGGTCGTGCACGGGTGCAGCTACACGCCGTACGACACCCAGCAGTTCGTCGCGATCCCGCACGACCAGGGCGAGTGGATGCCCTCCGCGTACAACCCTGCGAACAACTCGGTCAACATCTGCCTGATCGACAATCGCGCCTGGGCCTTCGAGGCGATCCCGCCGGCGCAGGTGTTCGGCTCGATCAAGCCGGGTGCGGGCGCGACCGGCGTGCTCTCGACCCACGGCACGAAGGACGGCTATTCGGGCCGGATCCTCGCGCAGAACGTCCTGACGAACAAGACGATCTGGGCGGACGACCAGCCCGACTGGTGCTACAGCGGGACGCTGACGACGGCGTCGGGCCTGCTGTTCGTCGGACACAACGACGGCAGCCTCGCGGCATACGACGCGTCGACCGGTAAGCAGCTCTGGCGCGGGCAGACGTTCCCGTCCTCCGCCGACGCCCCGGCGATCACGTACTCGGTGAACGGCAAGCAGTACGTGACGATCCTGGCGGCCGGCAACAACCACGAGAACGACCCGCGAGGCGATCTCATCGAGACGTACACGCTGCCGTAGGGGAGATGCAGGCATGAATCGCAGAAAGCTCGAGCTCTCGACGGTCGCCGCGGCGACGCTGGCACTGTTCGCCGCGGTGGCCGTCTCGACGGCGACGGCGACGACGTCTCCGACGAACTACAAGATCTTCAACGTTCGTCTGACAGACCACGGGGTCGTCTTCAAGCCGAAGGCGCGGCTCGAGGTCGGCGAGGTCGGGCTGTTCCGGATCACGAACGATTCGAAGACGTCTCGCGTCTTCGAGGTCTCGATCCGGGCCACGCACCGGTTGCAGACCAGCGGGAAGGAAGCGTTCTACGAGCTCTTCCCGCAGCTCGGGAAGGTCAAGTGGGTCTCGCACGCGGCCAAGGGAAAGACCTTTACGGGGTTCATCCAGGTCGTCCCTTGCAAGGACACGAGCGGCACCTCCCTCTGCAACGGCACGGGCGACTGAGCTCCGCGGCCGCCGCAGCCTGCCTCGCGCTCGTCGCGGGCGGCTGCGGCGGCGGGGGCGACGCGGAAGGGTGGGCGCTTCCGAACCACGACCTCGCCGGGACGCGGGCGACGAGCGCGACCTCGATCGACGCGCACGACGTCGCGCGGCTCTCGGTGGCCTGGCGCTTTCGCTTCCCCGAGGAGCCGACGTTCTCCGGCGTCGCGGCGTCGGCACCGCTCGTCGTCGGCAAACGCGTGATCGTGCAGACGCTGAACAGCAACGTGTACGCGCTCGACGCGCGATCGGGCAAGCTCGTCTGGAAGCGGCTGTTCCGCCGCGTCGACGGCGGACCGAACGGGCTCGCGGCGGCGGGCGGCCGCCTGTTCGGCAGCACGAACTCGGAGGCGTTCGCGCTCGACGCTGCGACCGGCCGCGTGCTGTGGGAGCGCAGGCTCACGACCGCACGGCAGCCGATCGACATCGCGCCGCTCGTCGCGAAAGGGCTCGTCTACACGAGCAGCGTCGGGATGCGGCCGGGCGGCGAGGGGCGACTGTTCGCGCTGTCGGCGTCGAGCGGTCGTGTCGTCTGGTCGTTCGACACGATCGCGCAGCCGTGGGCCGACCCTTCGGTCGCGACGGGCGGCGGCGCGTGGTGGACGCCGACCTTGGACGCCGGCCGTCTCTACGTCGGCGTCTCGAACCCGCTCCCGTGGGGCGGGACACCGCGCGAGCCGAACGGCGCGGCCTACGCGGGGCCCGCGCGGTACACCGATTCGCTCCTCGTGCTAGGGGCCGAGGACGGTCGACTCGAATGGTTCGACCAGGTCACTCCCCACGACGTGCGCGACTACGACTTCGCGCTGCCGCCGATCGTGGCATCTCCCGGCGGCCGCGAGCTCGTGATCGGCGGCGGCAAGGCCGGCCGCGTGATCGCCTGGAGCCGGGAGACGCACCGGCGTGTGTGGAGCACGACCGTCGGCAGGCACGAGCACGACAGCGGCCCGCTCCCGGCGCGCCTCGTCACCGTGTGCCCCGGGCTGCTCGGCGGCGTGTTGACGCCGATGGCGTATGCGTCGGGTCGCGTCTTCGTCCCCGTCGTCGATCTGTGCATGCGCGGGAGCTCCACGGGCTTCCCGGACTTCTTCCGGACGAACTACGCGAGCGGGACGGGCGAGCTCGACGCCCTCGACGCGCAGACGGGAGCCCGGCTCTGGAGCCACCGCATGTCCTCCCCGGACTTCGGCTGTGCGACCGTCGCACACGACGTCGTCTTCACCGCGACCTATCTCGGTCGCGTCGAGGCGCTCGACACGACGAGCGGCCGGCCGCTCTGGTCGGCGCGCGAGCCTGCCGGCGTCAACGCGTGCCCGACCGTCTCGGGCGACGAGCTCCTCGTCGAAGCCGGCGCGGAGCCGCAGGGGATCCGGACGCCGACGCCGCAGCTCGTGGCCTACCGGCTGCGGTAGGCGTCTAGCTCTCCCAGAAGCGCTCGACCGTCTCGCCGTCGCCCTCGACGTGCGGGCCGAAGACGAGCACCTGGAGGCCGTCCGAGCCTGCCTCGAACGACCGTGTCGTGCCGGGTGACACGCGGACGGCGTCGAGCGGTGCGAGCTCGACGAGCTCGTCGTCGAGCTTCACCTTCCCCGAGCCGGCGAGCACGACGTAGATCTCCTCCGCCTCCTGGTGCTTGTGCGCGAACGCCTCGCGCCGGCCGGGCTTCACGGTGAGGTAGTTCATGCCGGTCTGCTCCGCGCCGAGGTCCTTGCGCGCGAAGCGTGCTTCCTGCGTCTCCGACAGCCCGAAGCGGACGGCGGAGTCCTCGACGTCTCTCAGGTTCTTCTTCGCGTATGCCATGCCGGCGAGCGTACCCGTCTAGCTCCGAACGGGAACACCACACTCCGGACAGACGTACGGCTTGCGTGCGGCGACCAGGCGCCGGACGGCGTAGACGAGGAACGGGAAGCCGGGCGTCGGCACGGTCCGCTCGCCGGCGACGCCGCCGTGCGTGGGGCAGGTGCCGGGACGGGTCTGTGTCCGGTCGGTCATCGTGATGTGCTCCTTTCAGGCGGTTCGTGCGGCGGGGATCCAGCTGAAGCGGCGCAGCGCGACCACGAGACCGGCGGCCGCCCAGATGCCGAGCACCGCGAGATCGCTCCAGACGATTCCCGTGCCGTGCACGGTCGGGTCGTAGGCCCGGTGGAGGCCGTCGGCCAGGTGCTGCACCGGGAAGAACTCGGCGACGTGGTGGAGCCACGACGGCAGGTTGATGTTCGGGACGAAGACGCCCGAGATGAAATAGAGCGGCAGCATGATGGCCTGCACCATGGGCTGCGCGGCGTCGGCCGAGCCGATGAGGGTCGAGAACGCGTACGCGAGCACGCAGAAGGTCGCGGAGCCGACGATGCCCGTGAGCGCGACGCCGGGGATGGTCGAGGTCGGCAGGTGTACGCCGTATGCGATCCGGCCGACCGCGAGCAGCAGAGACATCACGACCATCGACACCGTCATCGCGGTCAACGTGCGCCCGCCGATCAACACCCAGGCCGGGACCGGTGTCGCGCGGCGTCGCTTGAGGATGCCCGACTCGCGCTGCGCGACGATCGAGATCACGAGGTTGACGAACGACGCGGCGATGATCCCGAGCGCGGAGATGCCGGGGACGTAGTACGTCGAGATCTTCACGCCGGTCGCGCGCACGGTGTGATTGCCGAAGACGCCGACGAAGATCACGAGAAAGAGCAGCGGCAGGACGAGCGTGAAGAACCGCGCCTGCCGGTTGCGCACGAGCGCGAGCAGGTCGTAGCGTGCCTGGTGGAGCACGAGCATCAGGAACGTCCTTCCGTGTCGGTGAGCGAGATGTAGACGTCTTCGAGCGTCGGCCGCCGGACGTCGAGGTCGGGCAGGTCGAAGCCGCCGCGCGACGCCCAGCGCGCAAGGTCGCTCACATGCACGAGCGGCGCGTCGCTCTGCAGCACGACGGTTCCGTTCGACGACGGCGTCACGAGCGCGCGCAGCGCGTCGGGCAGCTCGGCGGCGCCGACGCCGGGAGGAGGCGTGAAGCGGATCGTCGCGGCGAGCCGGTCGCGGCCGCCGAGCGTCCGCGGCGTGCCTTCGGCGACGATCGCGCCGTCTGCGATCACTGCGATCCGATCGGCGAGCCGCTCCGCCTCGTCCATGTAGTGCGTGGTCAGGAAGACCGTCTTCCCGAGCGCGCGCAGACCGTCGATCACGTCCCATGCGGCGCGGCGCGCGGACGGGTCGAAGCCCGTCGTCGGCTCGTCGAGGAAGAGGAGCTCGGGATCGCCGATCAACGCGAGCGCGACCTCGAGCCGGCGCTGCTGACCGCCGGACAGATGCTCTCCGAGCGTGTCCGCCTTTCCGCCGAGGCCGACGAGCGCGATCGTCTCGTCGATGTCGCGCGGCGCGCGGTAGTAGCCCGCGTAGAGCTGCAGGCACTCGCGGACCGTCAGGCCGGGCTCCGCCTGCGATTCCTGCAGCACGGCGCCGACGCGGTTCCGCCACTCCGGTCCGGCCTCGGACGGCACCGCGCCGAGGACGCTCACCCGTCCTGCGCTCGGCGTGCGGAAGCCCTCGAGGATCTCGACCGTCGTCGTCTTGCCCGCGCCGTTCGGGCCGAGGAAGGCGAAGATCTCACCCCGCCGCACCTCGAGGTCGATGCCGCGCACCGCCTCCGTGGCGCCGTAGCGCTTGACGAGCCCGCGTACCTCGATCACCGTCTCCGTCATGCCTACGACGCTACGAGGCGGGCCGGCCTCCGTCATCGGGCAGCCGGTCGAACCTCGCTCCACCCTGGGGTGGAGCTGCGACTCCACCGAGTCGCCGATGGCGCGGCGCGCGCGGCGGCCTACGCTGTAGCCGTGAGCGCGCCGACGGTCGCCTCGCTCGAGCGCACACGTGCCCGCCAGGACACGATGAGGCGCCTGATGCGCCCGCTCGGCATCGCCGCGGTCGTGCTCGTGGAGCTGATCGGGATCCGGAGCCATCCGGGCCCGGGGCTGCACGGCCAGGGCCTCGGCATCCTCGTGGCGCTCGTGGCGTTCGCGGTGGGCGTCGCCGGCGTGACGAGCACACGTCGCCGGACCGCGCTCGCGCAGTTTCCGTTCTTCGCGGTGCTCGTGCTGAGCTCGTCCGCGCTCGTCGCGCTGCAGCCGAAGGGCCCGGCGTTCCTCGGTGCGTTCGTCGCCGTCGCCGCCGGCGCGATGCGCGTCCCCGGCAGGCCCGGTGCGGCGATCGTCGCCGTCGCGCTCGTCGCGCTGCCCGTCGCGGAGGTGCTGGGGAAGGACAAGAGCGCATTCGGCGCGCTCCTGCAGGAGCTCGGAGTGATCGCGTTCTACCTCGTGGCTCGTCTGGCCGCGCGCCTCGCCGAAGGGCAGCAGCAGGCGGAACGCCTCGTGCTCGAGCTCGAGCAGACGCGCGACGCGCAGGCCCGCGCCGCGGTGCTCGGCGAGCGGCAGCGGCTCGCTCGGGAGATGCACGACGTGCTCGCACATTCGCTCTCGGGGCTCGCGCTCCAGCTCGAGAGCGCGCGACTGCGCGCGGCCTCACACGACGATCCCGAGCTCGTCGCTGCGCTCGAGCGCGCGCACCAGCTCGCGCGCACGGGCATCGAGGAGGCGCGCCGGGCGATCGGCATGCTGCGCGACGACGAGCTGCCCGGGCCCGAGCGGCTGCCGGCGCTCGTCGCCGAGTTCGAGCGCGACAGCGGCATCGCGACGTCGTTCTCCGTCGCCGGCGAGCCGCACGAGCTGGGACCGGACGCGCGCCTGACGCTCTTCCGCACGGCGCAGGAAGCGCTGACGAACGTCCAGAAGCATGCGTCGTGCGACCACGTCGAGCTCTGCCTCGTGTACGAGGACGGCGGGACGCGCCTGAGCGTCGAGGACGTCGGGCAGCTCGTCCCGGCCTCGAACGGAGCGGGCTACGGGCTGACGGGGATGCGCGAGCGCGCCGAGCTGCTCGGCGGCACGCTCTCCGCGGGCGCCACCGGCGCGGGATTCCGCGTCGAGCTGTGGGTGCCCGCGTGACGACCGTCGTCCTCGCCGACGACCAGCGTGTCGTGCGCGAGGGGCTCGCGTCGCTGCTCGGGCTGCTGCCCGACCTCGAGGTCGTCGGCGTCGCCTCCGACGGCGAGGAGGCGGTCGCGCTCGTCGAACGGCTGCGCCCCGAGGTCGTCCTGATGGACCTCCGCATGCCGCGCTGCGACGGCGTCGAGGCGACGCGTCGCATCCGCGAGCGCGCTCCGGAGACGCACGTCGTCGTCCTCACGACGTACGGCGACGACCGCTCCGTCGTGGAGGCGCTGCGCGCAGGCGCGCGCGGTTTCCTGACGAAGGACGCCGGCGCCGAGGAGATCCAGCGCGCGATCGCCGCCGTCGTCCGCGGCGAGGCCGCGATCGATCCCGCGGTGCAGCACCACCTCGTGCACGCCGTCGCGGGACGGCCCGATCTGCCGGACGACCTGACGCCGCGCGAGGCGGAGGTGCTCGCGCTCGTCGCGCAGGGACTCTCGAACGGCGAGATCGCCGCGCGCCTCGTGATCACCGAGGCGACGGTCAAGAGCCATGTCAACCACCTGTTCGCGAAGACGGGCGTCCGCCACCGGGCGCAGGCCGTCACGTACGCCTATCGCCACGGCCTCGTCGATTCGTCCGGGACCGAAACGTCGCCGGGCTAGAGTCGCGACATGGACGCCGACATCGCTGCGCTCGGCGCCGTCCTGTCCGACCGCAGCCGCGCACGAATCCTGCAGGCGCTGTCCGATGGACGCGCGCTCCCGGCGTCGCTCCTCGCCGCGGAGGCGGGCGTCGCCGCGTCGACGGCGTCGGAGCATCTGAGCCGCCTCGTCGACGCCGGGCTCGTCGCCGTGCATCCGCAGGGGCGGCACCGCTACTTCCGGCTGCGCGACGAGGATGTCGCCTCGCTGCTCGAGACGCTCGCGCGCCTCGCCCCCGCAGGCGAGGTGCGCTCGCTGAAGGACGGCAACCGGCTCGCGCTGCTGCGCAGCGCGCGCACGTGCTACGACCACCTCGCCGGCCGGCTCGGCGTCGGCATCTTCGCCGCGCTGCTCGACGCCGGCGCGATCGTCGGCGGCGACGGCGTGCATCACCTCGACGGCGCCGCCGAGGACCGCCTCTCGGCGGCGGGCCGCGACCTCGCCTACCGGCTGACGGCGGCCGGCCGCGACAGGCTCGTCGAGCTCGGCCTCGAGCTGCCCCACGCCGACGACGACGGCACGACGCCGCTTCGCTACTGCGTCGACTGGACCGAGCAGCGCCACCACCTCTCCGGGGTCGTCGGCCGCGCGCTCACGGCCCGCCTCTTCGCGCTCGGCTGGATCGAGCGGGGCGGCTACGCCCGCTCGGTGCGCCTCTCGGACGAGGGCAGGGCCGGGCTGCGCCGGGCGCTCGGCGTGACGCTCGACTGACGAGCCCGCCGCGCGCACGCTCCGAGACGTTTTGACAGACCCGATGCGGGTATGCAACATTACCGATGCATGGACGCCTCAGCTCCGATGCAGCAGCCGGCGGTTGACGAGGTGCTGCGCCGCGCGACGATCGACGTCCTCCGCGAGCGCGGCTTCTCGGGCCTCACGCTCGAGCGCGTCGCGGAGGTCGCCGGCAGGGCGCGGTCGACGCTCTGGCGCCAGGGCCTCTCGCGCGACGCGCTGATCGGCGCGCTGATCGGCGAGCTCGCCGCGGACTTTCGCGCGACGATGTACCCGATCCTCACGTCGGGAGGGACCGGGCTGGAGCGGCTGACCCGCGGGCTCGAGGCACTCTGCGACCTGCTCGACCGTCACCTGCCTCTGATGCTCGCCACCGACGAGGCGTTCCACCAGGAGACCGCGCCCGGGGTGCCGCCGGACTACCTGCATCCGTTCATCCAGTTTCTGCGCGAAGGCGCGGCGGACGGCTCGCTGCCTGCGGCCGACGACGTCGTCCGCGCGGCGGACATCGCGTTCAACGCAACCGCATGGCCGTTCGTCCATCTCCGCGGTCGCCACGAGTGGCCTGCGGCCGAGGCGCGCGCGCGCGTCGTCGGCGTCGTGCTGCACGGGATCGCGGGGGTGGACACGCCACGAAAGGAGTCGTGATCAGCGTGACCCTTCCATACCTCGAGCCGCTCGTCCCGCGCGAGGCAGGAGCGCGGCAGATCCCGGAGCCGCCGCGGCGCGGCGAGCCCGGCGGCCCTCCGTGCGGCATCTGCACCGGCCACACGACGTCGCCGGTGTGGGCGGACGACAACTGGACGCTGCACCCGCCCGTTGCGGGCAGCCTTCTCGGCACGGTCTGGCTCGCGAGTCGCATGCACGTCGACTCGTTCTCCGACCTGCCCGACGAGCTCGCCGCCGACTTCGGCCGCGTCGCCGCACGCGTCGAGCGCGCGATCCTCGCGCTCGGCGACGTCGCCCGTGTCCACCTGTACCGGTGGGGGGACGGAGGAGCGCACTTCCACGTCTGGTTCGTGCCGCGTCCGCTCGGGATGGTCGAGGCGTCCGGGAAGATGCTCCCCATCTGGGAGGACGCGCTGCCGAAGGTCCCGGACGACGAGCTCGCGGCGGCGGCCGGTCGCGTCGCGGCCTCGATGTGACCGAGGCGCTCGCACGCCGGCTCGGCACCGGTGACGCGGTCGTCATCGGGCTCGGCTCGATGATCGGCGCCGGCGTCTTCTCGGCGTTCGGGCCGGCGGCGCGCGCCGCGGGCAGCGGGCTGCTGATCGGGCTCGCGCTCGCGGCCGGCGTCGCGTATTGCAACGCGGTCGCCTCCGCGCAGCTCGCGGCGCAGTACCCGACGTCGGGCGGCACGTACGTCTACGGGCGCGAGCGGCTCGGCGACTGGTGGGGGTTCGTCGCCGGCTGGGGATTCGTGATCGGCAAGACGGCGTCGTGCGCCGCGATGGCGCTGACGTTCGCCTCCTATGCGATCGGCGGCTCCGTGTGGCTGCAGAGGCTGATCGCTCTGGCGGCGGTCGTCGGCCTGACGGCCGCGAACGAGCGCGGCATCTCGCGCACGGCGCAGCTCACGCGGATTCTCGTCGCGCTCTCGCTGTGCGCGCTCGTCGTCGTCGTCCTCGCGATCGCCGCGAGCGGACACGCGCACACCGGCAACCTCTCGTCCGTCGGCGGTGGCGTTCGCGGGGTCCTGCAGTCGGCCGGGCTGCTCTTCTTCGCGTTCGCGGGCTATGCGCGCATCGCGACGCTCGGCGAGGAGGTGCGGGAGCCGGCGGTGACGATCCCGCGTGCGATCCCGCTCGCGCTCGGGATCGTCGTCTGCGTCTATCTCGCCGTCGGCGTCGCCGCGCTCGTCGCGACCGCGCCGCACGCGCTCGGTGCGTCGACGCGTCCGCTCGCGACGGCCGTCGCTGCGGTCGGCTCGTCGTGGGCGCTTCCGGTCGTACGCGTCGGTGCAGCGGTGGCGAGCCTCGGCGCGCTCCTCGCGCTGATCGCCGGTGTGGGGCGCACGAGCCTCGCGATGGCAAGAAACGGCGACCTGCCCCGGACGCTCGCCGCAGTCCATCCGCGCTACCGCGTGCCGCACCGCGCCGAGCTCGCGGTCGGGGCGGCCGTTGCGGTGCTCGTGCTCACGACCGACCTCCGCGGAGCGATCGGCTTCTCGTCGTTCGGCGTGCTCGTCTACTACGCGATCGCAAACGCGGCCGCCTCGACGCAGTCGCCCGAGCACCGCCGCTGGCCGCGCGCGCTCAACCTCGTCGGGCTCGTTGCGTGCATTGCGCTCGTCGCCTCGCTGCCGTGGCAGGCGATCGCGGCAGGAGTCGGGGTGCTCGCGATCGGAATCGCCGGACGCCTCGCCTCACATTCGACGTCGCCCGCGCGTTCTAGATTCTCGACATGGCACGCACGGTCGTCGACAGCCCGATCGGGCCGCTCGGGCTCGTCGCCTCGGACGTAGGGCTCGAGGCGGTGCTCTTCGACGGCGGCCGCGTCCCCAGCGAGGGCCGCTCCCGCGTGCTCGACGACGCCGCCCGTCAGCTCGACGCCTACTTCGGCGGCGAGCTGACGGACTTCGAGCTGCCGCTCGACCTGCACGGCAGCGAGTTCCAGCGCCGGTGCTGGCTCGCGCTCGCGACGATTCCGTACGGGCAGACCGTGAGCTACGGCGAGCAGGCGCGCCGGCTCGGCCTCGGGCCGGACGCGGCGCGGGCGGTCGGCGCCGCGAACGGCCGCAACCCGCTGCCGCTCGTCCTGCCGTGCCACCGGGTGATCGGGGCCGACGGCTCGCTCACCGGCTTCGGCGGCGGCCTGCACGTGAAGCGCTTCCTGCTCGAGCACGAGGGGGCGCTGCTGCCGCTCGGGTAGTTTGGTCCGGGTGGTGTCGGGGGGTCGTCTTGTCCGCGGTCGCGGGGCGCCGCGGCCGCTCTTGGCCGTCGACCTCGGGACCGCGAACACCGTCGTGTACCAGCGCGGCCGCGGCGTCGTGCTCTTCGAGCCGTCGGTCGTCGCCGTCGACGACCGCAGCGGCGAGGTGCTCGCCGTCGGCGAGACGGCGCGGCAGATGATCGGGCGGACGCCCGCGTACATCCGCTCGCTGCGGCCGCTGCGCCACGGCGTCATCGCCGACTTCGAGGTGACGGAGCAGATGCTCCGCCTCTTCGTGCGCAGGGTGCTCGGGAGTCACCGCCGCCGCGCCGACGTGATGGTCTGCATCCCGAGCGGCGCGACGCAGGTGGAGCGGGCGGCGGTGGAGGAGGCGACGCGCGCCGCGGGGGCGTCGCGGACGTTTCTCATCGACGAGCCGCTCGCCGCGGCGATCGGCGCCGGGCTTCCGGTCGGAGAGCCGCGCGGATCGCTCGTCGTCGACGTCGGCGGCGGCACGTCCGAGATCGGCGTCACGGCGCTCGGCGGCCTCGTCGTCAGCGAGGCGGTCCGCGTCGGCGGCTACGACCTCGACGACGCGATCGCGCGCTCACTGCACCAGCAGGGCCTGCTCGTCGGGCAGGAGCAGGCGGAGGCGCTGAAGCTCGAGATCGGCTCGGCCGCGCCCGGCTACGAGCACGCTGCAGACGCGGAGATCGCGGGCCGCGACCTCTCGACCGGCCTGCTTCGACGGGTTTCCGTCACCGCGGAGCAGGTGCGGACGGCGGTGCGCCGGCCGCTCGAGCAGATCGTCGCTGGCGTTCGCGGCGTGCTCGAGCGCACGCCGCCGCAGCTCTCGTCCGACGTCGTCGAGGAAGGAATGTCGCTCGTCGGCGGCGGCGCGCTCCTGCCCGGCCTCGACCGCTTGCTCGAGCAGGAGACGCAGCTCACGGTGAGCGTCGCCGACGACCCGCTGACGGTCGTCGCCCGCGGCGCAGGCAGCGCGCTCGAAGAGCTCGAGCGGCTGCGCTAGGCGGCCTCGAACGCCGCCTGGTGCTGCTCCGCCGCCGCGGGAGCGGTGCGCGTCCGCAGCAACACGCCGCCGATCGCCGCTGCGGCGACCGCGAAGACTGCTCCGATCGCGAAGGCGAGGTGGTAGCCGCCCGTGAGCGCCGCGAGGTTGCCGTGGCCCGCGGCGGCCAGGTGATGCGTGCGTGCGCTCGCGGCGCTCGCAAGCACCGCGAGGCCGAGCGCGCCGCCCATCATGAACGCGGTGTTCGCGATGCCCGACGCGAGCCCCGCGTCGCGCGGCTCGACGTCGCTCATCGCAGCCATCAGCACCGGGTTGAAGGCGAGCCCGCCGCCGATGCCGATCAGCAGCATCGCGGGAAGCACGTCGACGAGAAACGACCCGTGCACCGGCGCGCGTGCGAACCACAGGAGGGCGAGCGCCGCAACGCCGAGCCCGAACGCGAGCGGCGCCCGGAAGCCGAAGCGGACGACGAGCTTCGCCGAGAGCCCGAGCGAGAAGGCCATCATCAGCAGGTTGCCGGGCAGGAAGGCGAGGCCGACCTGGAGCGGGCTGTAATGCAGCACGAGCTGCAGGTACAGCGCCGACAGGAAGAAGAGCGCGAACATCGCGGCGGCCCAGAGGATCCCGACGACGTTCGCGACGCTCAGGTTCCGGTGGCGGAAGATGCGCAGCGGCATCAGCGGCGCCGCGGCGCGCGACTCCCACGCCACGAATGCGAGCCCGATCGCGAGCGCAGCTCCGAGCAGGCCGAGCGTCTGCGCCGACGTCCACCCGGCCGTGTTGCCGTTCACGATCGCGTAGACGGCGAGCACCATCGCGGCGGTGATCGCGACCGCGCCCGGAACGTCGAGCCGCGTCTGCTCCGCTCCGGTGTGCAGGGCAGGCAGCAGCCGCAGCCCGGCGATCGTGACGACGACGCCGATCGGCAGGTTGACGAGGAAGATCCAGTGCCAGCCGACGAGATCGGTGAGCACGCCGCCGGCGAGCACGCCGATGCTGCCCCCGCCGGACATCACGAACCCGAAGACGCCCATCGCCTTCGCGCGCTCGGCCGGCTCCGTGAAGAGCACGACGATGAGCGAGAACGCAACCGCGGAGACGACCGCGCCGCCGATGCCCTGCACCGCGCGCGCCGCCACGAGCATCCCCTTCGACGTCGAGACGCCGCACACGAGGCTCGCCGCGGTGAACGCCGCGGTGCCGGTGAGGAACAGGCGGCGATGCCCGAACAGGTCGCCGAGGCGTCCCGCGAGGAGCAGGAACCCGCCGAACGTGAGCATGTACGCGTTGACGACCCAGGCGAGTGACGTCTGCGAGAAGCCGAGGTCGTTGCGGATCGACGGGAGCGCGACGTTCACGACCGTCGTGTCGACGACGATCATCAGATCGCCCACGCAGAGGATGATCAGTGCGAGCCAGCGGGTGCGGGTGCTGAGGGTTGCGGTCACGGTGTCTCCTTCGGTTTCCAGCTCTGACTGCGCTTCGGCTCCGGATTCATCGCGCAAGCGTGCCGGAGGCGCGGCCTGAGGCCAAGGGCGCTGCCCGACCTCGCGAAGTACGGATGTCCGCACCTGCAAACGTCGGCGTGCCCCATTGGCGCGCGGACGCTCCACCGGCAGCCTGATCGGCATCACGGATCAGGAGGCGACATGAATCTGAACATCGCCGCGCGCGCAGGGCGCTGGAGCGCGGGTCACTGGAAGACCGCCGTGCTCGCATGGGTCGGCTTCTGCGTCATCGCGGTCGTCGCAGGCGGCGCGGTCGGGACGACGCTGCTGAAGCAGGCCGACACCGCTGCAGGCGGCACGAAGACGGCGGAGGGGATCCTGCAACGGGCGGGATTCCAGGACGAGGCCGCCGAGAGCGTCCTCGTCCAGTCGCGGTCGCAGACTGCGGCCGACCCGGACTTTCGAGCGGCGGTCGCGGACGCCGTGCGCAGCGTCTCGGCGCTTCCGCAGGTCGAGCGCGTCCGGTCGCCGCTTGCGCGCTCGAACTCCGGCCAGATCTCGGGCGACCGGCGCTCCGCGCTCGTGCAGTTCGAGATCCGCGGCGAGGAGGACAAGGCCGACAAGAAGGTCCAGCCGATCCTCGACGCCGTCGCAGCGGTGCAGGGGCGGCACCCGGCCTTCACTGTCGCCGAGTTCGGCGACGCGAGCTCCGCCCACGAGCTGAACAACACGCTGAGCAAGGACTTCCAGAGGGCCGAGTACTCCTCGCTCCCCGTGACGCTCGTCATCCTGCTCGTCGCGTTCGGCGCTCTCGTCGCGGCCGGGCTGCCGGTGCTGCTCGCGTTCTCGGGCGTCCTCGCGACGATCGGCCTGTCCGCCCTCGCGAGCCATGTGGTCGCCGCCGGCGATCCGACGAAGTCCGTGATCCTGCTGATCGGGATGGCGGTCGGCGTCGATTACTCGCTCTTCTACCTTCGGCGTGAGCGAGAGGAACGCGCCCGCGGCGCATCGCCGCGCGAGGCGCTCCTGAACACCGCGCGCACGTCGGGGCATGCGGTCTTCATCTCCGGCCTGACGGTGCTGATCGCGATGGCCGGGATGCTCTTCACCGGCAACGCGATGTTCACCTCGATCGCCGTCGGCGCGATGCTGATGGTCGCGGTCGCCCTGATCGGGTCGTTGTCGATCCTGCCCGCGCTCCTGGCGAAGCTCGAGCATCGCGTGGACCGAGGGCGCATCCCGTTCATCGCGCGCGACGCCGCCGCAGAGCCGCGCTTCTGGGGATTCGTCCTCGCGCGCGTCCTGCGCCGGCCGGCGCTCTCGGTCGCGCTCGCCGCCGCGGCGCTGCTCGCGCTCGCCGCTCCGGCCCTGACGCTGCACACGCAGCTCCCGAGCTTCACGGATCTGCCCAGGTCCCTGCCGATCGTGCGCACGTACGAGTCGATCCAGCACGCGTTCCCCGGCGCCCAGACGCCGGCCAAGGTGGTTGTCGCAGCGGACGACGTCGACCGGCCGGATGTCCAGTCGGCGATCTCGAGGCTCGAGGAGAGGGCGCTCGCGAGCGGGCAGATGTTCGAGCCGGTCTCGACCGCGGTGAACCCCTCGCACTCGGTCGAGACCGTCTCGATCGCGTTGCAGGGAGACGGCAGCAACGGCGCGTCCGTCGAGGCGCTGCAGACGCTGCGCGATCGAATCATTCCGGCGACGCTCGGGACGGTCGGCGGCGTCCAGGCTGCGGTCACGGGAGAGACCGCAGGAACGCACGACTTCAACCAGCAGATGAAGAGCCACGCACCGCTCGTCTTCGCGTTCGTGCTCGCGCTCTGCTTCGTGCTCCTGCTCGTCACGTTCCGGTCGATCGTGATCCCGGTCAAGGCGGTGCTCCTGAACCTGCTCTCGGTCGGCGCCGCGTACGGGCTGATGGTGCTCGTCTTCCAGCACCGCTGGGCGCAGGGCATCCTCGGCTTCCGCTCGAACGGCGCGATCACGTCGTGGCTGCCGCTCTTCATGTTCGTGATCCTGTTCGGGCTGTCGATGGACTATCACGTGTTCATCCTCAGCCGCATCAAGGAGCTCGTCGACTCCGGGATGCGCACGGAGGACGCGGTCGCGACCGGGATCAAGCGGACGGCGGGACCCGTGACGAGCGCTGCGGTCGTGATGGTGGCCGTGTTCGCGATCTTCGTGACGCTCCGGACGCTCGACATCAAGCAGATGGGCTTCGGACTCGCGGCCGCGATCCTGATCGACTCGACGGTGGTGCGTGCGGTGCTGCTGCCCGCGCTGATGAAGCTGCTCGGCGACTGGAACTGGTACCTGCCGCGCTGGCTCGACTGGCTGCCCCGCAGCGGCGGCGCGGGCGACGGCGACGCTTCTGCGGGCGCGCGGTTCCGCGACTCCGCGCCGGCGTGGGAGACGCGCTAGTGTGCGCGGACCAGAGGGGTCTGTGATGGGGATGGAGCACCGGAAGCTGCTCGGACAGCTGCAGCCGGCGCGGAGCGTCCTGATCGTCGACGATCATCCCGGCTTCCTGCGCTGCGCCGCCGCGCTCCTCGCGGAGGAGGGGTTCGACGTCGTGGGCGAGGCGGTCGACGGGGCCTCGGCGCTCGCCCTCGCCGAGGGCCTCGCCCCGGAGCTCGTCCTGCTGGACGTCCAGCTCCCCGACCTCGACGGGTTCGAGGTCGCGAGGCGCATGCTGCTCGCGAACCCGCAGCTGCAGATCGTGCTCGTCTCGAACCGCGAGCGGAGCTCGTACGGGCCGAGGATCGAGGCCAGCGGCGTGCGCGGCTTCGTCGCGAAGGACGATCTCTCCCGCGCGGCGCTCGAGGAGGTGCTCGCATGACGGAGTCGTTCGCTCTGCGCACGCGGGACGGCCCTCCCGCGCCGCCCGGCGCTCCCTTCCTGACGATGCTCGCGACGGCGGCGCTCGTTCTCACGGGCGGCGCCGTCTACGTGAGCGCAGTCAGCGATCACGCGCCGCAGCCTGCGAGTCATGCGGCGCTGACGACGCTCGTCTGCCTCACGTTCGTGGGGGCGGGGCTCTGCGCGCTCACCCAGCGTCCGTACGTCCGTTTCGGCTGGCTGCTCGCGGCGGTCGGCGTGACGTCGCTCCTCGGCGCCCTCCACGACGCGAACGACGCACTGCTCTACACCGTCGGCGTCCTCACCTCGAACCTCGTCTTCGCGGTGCTCGCCGAGTCGCTCCTCGGCTTTCCGCGCGGGGTCCTCCATACGCGCCGGCTGCGCACGATCGTGGCCGTCGCCTACGCCGACGTGCTCCTGCTGCAGGTCGTCGCGGTCCTCTTCGACCCGCTGACGCGGTGGCACAGCGACCATCCCCGCAATGTCGTCCTGATCGCGGCGCATCCGGCGCTCGCCACCGTCCTCGAGGAGGTCGAGGCGGCGATCGCGGTCGGCGTCGCGGCGGCGACCGTCGCCGAGATCCGAGGCCGCGCGCGGACCGCGACGCCCGCAGCGCGCCGCCAGCTCGGCTCGGTGCTCTGGGCGGGCGAGATCGCCCTCGTCACGTTCGCCGTCGGCCTCGTGCTCGCACCTATCTCGTCGAACGCCGCAGTCGTCGGCATCGGCCTCGGCATGCTGCTCGCGCTCGCGCTGCCGATCGCGTTCATGCACATGCTGCTGAAGGCGCGCCTGTCGAAAGCGGCGGTGGGCGAGCTCCTGCTCGAGCTGCGCCGGCCGGGCGACGCGCCCGGGCTCGAGGATGCCTTGCGCCGCGCGCTCGGCGATCCGACGCTCGCTCTCGGGCGCACCGGCGACGACGGCGCCTACGTGGACGGAGACGGCTGCGCGCTGCTCCTGCCGGCCCCGGGCGAGCCGCGTGTGACGACGCCGATCCTCAATCAGGGCGAGCCGATCGGTGCGCTCGTCCACGACCGCGCCCTTCGCCTGCGGCCCGCGCTCGTCGACGCCGTCGCCGCCGCCGCCGGGTTCGCGCTTGCGAATGAGCGCGCGCTCGAGGCGGTGCGGTTGGTCGAGCGTCGCAACCGAGCGCTGCTCGACGCGATCCCCGACCCGATGATCCGCGTCGCCCGCGACGGCACGTACCTCGACGTGCGGGCGGACGACACGTCCGGGCTCGTGCGTCCGCCGGACGAGCTCGTCGGGCTGAACGTCCGCGACGTGCTGCCGCGCCCGCTCGCGGACGACGTCATGCGCTGGATCGACCGAACGCTCGCGCGAGGCAAGGTCACCGCGTTCGAATACGAGATCGAGATCGCGGGGAAGCGCCGGTGGAAGGAGTCGCGGATGACGCCCAGCGGCCCGGACGAAGCCGTCACGATCATCCGCGACTTCACCGAGCAGCGCCGCGCCGAGCGCGGCCGGCGCCGCCTCGCCGCGGAGCAGGCGGCTCTCCGCCGCGTCGCGACGCTCGTCGCGGGCAACGCGCCTCCCGAGCGGGTGTTCCAGTCGGTGACCGAGGAGGTCTGCCGCCTGCTCGACCTGCGCACGGCGGTGCTGCACCGCTTCGAGGACATGCGCACGTCGACGATCGTCGGCAAGTTCGGCGGGTTGACCGGGCCCTTCGAGCTCGGGAACGTGGTCGAGCTCGAGGTCGGCTCGGCGCTGCAGGTGCTGGAAACCGGAGCCCCCGCGCGGTCGGACTACGACGTGCTGCCCGGCGAGGGAGCCCGCGAGCTGCGTGCGCTCGGCTTCCGCGGCAGCGTCGGCGTTCCGATCACGGTCTCCGGCGCGACCTGGGGCGCGCTCGTCGTCGCGCTCCGCGAGGACGAGACGCTTCCGCTCGCGACGGAGCATCGCCTGCTCGCATTCGCCGAGCTCGTCGGCCTCGCCGTCGCGAGCGCGCACGCGCGCGACGAGCTCGCGGCTTCCCGGCGGCGCATCGTCGAGGCGAGCGACACAGAGCGCCGCCGCCTCGAGCGGAACCTCCACGACGGCGCGCAGCAGCGCCTCGTCGCGCTCTCGCTCGGGCTGCGGCTCGTGCGTGCGAAGCTGCAGAGCTCGCCCGGGGAGGCGTCCCGGCTGCTCGACATCTTCGCCGACGAGCTGGGCGAGGCGCTCACGGAGCTGCGCGAGCTCGCGCAGGGACTCCACCCCGCGGTGCTCACCGAGCGGGGTCTCGGCGCGGCGCTCGAGGTGCTGGCCGCGCGCGCGCCGCTCCCCGTCGAGGTCGAGACGTCCGTTCCGGAACGGCTGCCCGAGGCGATCGAGACGGCGGCGTACTACGCCGCGTCGGAGGCTCTCGCCAACGTCGTGAAGCACGCCGAGGCGCGGTCCGCGCGGATCTGGGCCGACTGCCGGGAAGGGCACCTCGTGGTCGAGATCGCGGACGACGGCGTCGGCGGGGCGGACATGGACCACGGCTCCGGGCTGTTCGGCCTGCGCGACCGCGTCGAAACGCTCGGCGGCTCGCTCTCGATCGACAGCCCTCCCGGACGTGGCACCGTCGTCCGCGGCGAGCTGCCCGTCCGCTCGCCCTCGCTCGTGTCGTTCGAGCAGGGAGCCGCATGAGCCTCACCTTCTTCTTCAGCGACATCGAGGACTCGACCGGCCTCGCGGACCGGCTCGGAGAGGCGTACGCCGACGTGCTCGCCGCGAGCCGTGAGCTGCAGCGCGGCGCGATCGCAGCCGCCGGCGGACGCGAGGTCGACTGCCGCGGCGACGAGCTCTTCGCGGTCTTCCCGGAGCCGGGGGCGGCCGCGGACGCGGCCGGCGAGATCCTGCGTCTGTTCGCGGCGCGCACCTGGCCGGCGGAGGAATGGATCCGCGTGCGGGTCGGCCTCCATTGTGGGAACGCCGAGCGCGCAGGCGACGGGTTCGTCGGCATCGACGTGCACCGCGCGTCGCGCATCTGCCAGGCGGCGCACGGCGGGCAGGTCCTGCTCTCGAGCGAGGCGGCGGCGGGCCTCGACGTCTCGCTGCGGGAGCTCGGTGAGTTCGACTTCCGAGGGCTGCGCGAGCCGGAGCGCGTGTTCCAGCTCGTCGTCGACGGTCAGCCGGTCGACTTTCCGCCGCTGCGCAACGCGCGGGCGCATGCGCGCGGGCTGACTGCGGTGATCGCCGACGACTCGACCCTCCTCAGGGAGGGGCTCGCCCGTCTCCTCGAGGACGCCGGAATCGAGGTCGTGGGCCAGGCCGGCAATGCGGACGAGCTCCTGCTGAAGGTACGGAGCTATCACCCGGACGTCGCCGTCGTCGACATCCGCATGCCGCCGACGCAGACGGACGAGGGCATCCGCGCCGCGCGCGAGATCCGCGGCAGGCATCCCGAGACCGGCGTGCTCGTGCTCTCGCAGCACGTCGCGCACACCTACGCGGTCGAGCTCCTTGCGGACGACGCAAAGGGTCTCGGCTACCTGCTCAAGGACCGCGTCGCCGACGTGGACGAGTTCGTCGCCGCCGTTCGCCGCGTCGCCGAGGGCGGCTCGGCCCTCGATCCGCTCGTCGTCGGCGAGCTCGTCGGGCGGAGCCGCCGCGACGATCCCGTCGAGCGCCTCTCGCCGCGCGAGCGGGAGGTGCTCGAGCTGATGGCGGAGGGCCGCTCGAACCAGGCGATCGGCAAGCGCCTGTTCATCTCTCCGCGCGCGGTCGAGAAGCACGTGACGAGCATCTTCGCGAAGCTGCGCCTGCCCGCAGCGGCGGAGGACCACCGCCGCGTGCTCGCCGTGCTGCGCTTCCTCGGCACGTAGCCGGCGAGTACGGTTCGCCGCACCTGCAGAAGCCAGGACGCCGTACGGCGTCGGCGTCGCCGTCGGGCCACGCTGCTCGGGTGCTCCGAAACGAAGACGAGACGAGCCGGCCGACGCGGTCGAGCGCTCGCGCCGAGCTCCGGACCTGGTACCTCGCCGGCCTGCGGCCCAAGCTCGTGCGCGCGGCGAGCGACGGCGTCGTCTCCGACGGTGCGGCCGGCGCGCTCGACGCACTGCTGCGAGCGCTGCTCGACGCGCCGCCCGGACGGGCGGCATGATCCGCGCGATCGTGCGCTGGGCGGGCGAGCGCCACTCGCTCGTCGCCGAAGCCGCGCTCGTCGCGGGCCTTTACGCCGTCTACCAGGTGGGCCGCGGCTTCGCGGTCGGCGGTCGCGACGCGGCGGTGGACCACGCGCACACGATCGCGTCGGTCGAGCGGTCGCTGCGCCTCTTCGACGAGCCGCGCGTCCAGGCCGCCGTGCGGCACGTGCCCGAGCTCGTCGGCACGCTCGGCGTGCTCTATCTGACGCTCCACCTCGCCGCCACAGGGCTCTACCTCCTCTGGCTGCACCGGCGCCGGGCGCGCGCGTTCCCGACCGTGCGTACCGCGCTCGTCATCGCGAGCGGCCTCGCGCTCGTCGGCTTTCTCCTCTTTCCGACGGCCCCGCCGCGGCTCGCCGGCGTCGGGCTCGTCGACACGATCTCGCGCGGCGGCTTCGGCATGGATCACGGGCTCGTGAGCGCGCTGTACAACCCGTTCGCCGCCATACCGAGCATCCACATCTGCTACGCCGGGATCGTCGGAGCGAGCCTGTGGCGCCACGGACGGCACCCGGCGTCGCGAGTGCTCGGCGTTCTCTACCCATCGCTTCAGCTGCTCGTCGTCGTCGCGACGGGGAACCACTTCTTCTTCGACGCAGCGGCGGGTCTGGCCGTCGCTGCGCTCGCGGTCGCCGCTGCGCGCGTGGTGGTCGAGCACCCTGCCCGAGTTCGGTTGTCCGCACTTGCAGAAGCCTGATCGCCGTACGGCCCTGACGCACTCCTCCGCGGCACGGTGGACGAAAGCCGAGACGAGGAGGTTCGACATGCACGCAACCGCTGCCACCGTGCCGAAAGATCGCCGGCGCTGGTACGCGCTCGCCGTGATCGCGACGGCCCAGTTCATGGTCGTTCTCGACGTCGCGATCGTGAACGTCGCGCTGCCGACGATCAAGACGGATCTGCACTTCAGCCAGGAGAGCCTGCAGTGGGTGGTCACCGCCTACTCGATCCTCTTCGGCGGTGCGTTGCTCCTCGGCGGCCGCATGGCCGACCTGCTGGGTCGTCGCAGGCTCTTCGTCGTCGGTCTCGCGCTCTTCAGCCTCAGCTCGCTCGTCGACGGCCTCGCCTGGTCCGAATGGTCGCTCGTCGCCGCGCGCACGCTGCAGGGGCTCGGGGCCGCGCTCGTCTCGCCGGCTGCGCTCTCGACGTTGACGACCATGTTCGAGGAGGGACGCGATCGCAACTTCGCGCTCGGCGTGTGGGGAGCGGTCTCCGGCAGCGGCGGCGCCGCCGGCGTCCTGCTCGGCGGCGCGCTGACCAGCTCCCTCGGCTGGTCGTGGGTGTTCTTCATCAACGTCCCGGTCGGTGCGGTCGCGCTCGCGCTCGCCCCGCGCCTCCTCGTCGAGAGCCGTGCCGACGTCGCGCATCGCCACTTCGACCTTCCGGGCGCAGCGTCGATCACGAGCGGGCTGATGCTGCTCGTCTACGCGTTGACGCGCGCGGCGCAGCACGGCTGGGCCTCGGGCGAGTCGATCGCGCTCCTCGCCGCCGCCGCGGCGCTCATCGTCGCGTTCGTTGTCGTCGAAGCCGGTTCGGTGGCGCCGCTTCTGCCGCTGCGGATGTTCCGGCTGCGCACGCTCACGGGCTCGAATGCGGTCGGCCTGCTGATGGGCGGCGCCGTCTTCTCGCAGTTCTTCCTGCTGACGCTGTACATGCAGCAGGTCATGCACTACTCGGCGATGCAGACGGGCGTGGCCTACGTCGCGCTGACGCTCGCCGTGATCGTGTTCGCGAATGTCGCACAGTCGCTCGCGCTGCGGTTCGGCGTGCGGCGAGTGATGCCGATCGGGCCGCTGCTCGAGGCCGTCTCGCTCGTCCTCTATGCGCGGCTGCCCGTCGAGGGCCATTACTTCTGGGATCTCTTCCCGGCGTTCCTGCTCGGCGGGACCGGCATGGCGTTCGCGTTCGTGCCGATGACGATCGGCGCGCTCGGCGGTGTCCGGGCCTCCGACGCAGGCATCGCGTCCGGCCTCATCACGACGATGCAGCAGGTCGGCGGCTCGATCGGCGTGGCCGTCGCGACGACGGTCGCCGCGACCTACGCGCGCCACTACGCGGCGGGACACGGCGGCGCCGTCTCCGGCGTCGCGCTGACGCACGGCTTCGGGATCGCCTTCTTCGTGCTCGCCGGCCTCGCAATCGCAGCGTCGCTCGCCGGTGCGCTCCTGGTCGAGTCGAAGCCGGCGGAGGACACGGCGGTCGAGGTGGCGCTGGAGGCGGCGGCGTGATCGTCACGTTTTGCCCGGCGCGTCGTTTCTCTGTGCTGACATGACAATCGGACGAATCAGGGGGTCAGCATGAAGGTCGTTGCACTTCTCGGCGCCGCGTTCGCGGTCGCCGTTCTCGCTGCACCTGCGACGCAGGCGGCGCAGGTGCAGCAGCACTGCCCGGCCGGCGCGCTCGTCTTGCCGGCCGACGCCACGACCCGGGCGGCGCACGCTGCGCTTGCCTCGGCCGCTTCCGACTACCGAGGCCTGAACACCAAGGGCGCGACGGTCCTGTCCGCGAAGCGGGCGACGGCGGCGGGTCCGCGCGGCGCGCAGGTCGCACACGAATGCGGCGCGACGGCTCGCGCACGCACCGTCGTCGTCGAGCTGCACTTCCCGAAGATGGCTCCGAGCGCGAGCCTCTCCGAGGGGACGGTCGACGTGTCCCGCTTCCGGAACGGCTTCCGCGTCTGGGCCGTCGTCCACTGAGCGCGTCCGTGGCCGAAGCAGGCGTCCTGGCGCGCGCGCAGCGCGGCGATCGAGCCGCCCTCGAGGAGCTCTGCCGTGCCGAATGGCCGGCGGTGTACCGCGTCGTCGCTGCGCGCGTCGCCGGACGGCAGGAAGCGGAGGACATCACGCAGGAGGCCTTCCTCCGAGCGCTCCGACATCTCGACGGCTACCGTCCGACGTCCGGGTCGTTCCGCCCGTACCTGATCGCGGTCGCGCAGAACCTTCTGCGCGACCGCTGGCGAAGCGAGCGTCGCGTGCGTTTCGTCGACGCGGAGCTCGACATGCTGCCCGCGCGTGACCGCGGGCCCGAGGCCTCCGCCCTCGCCGCGGAGCAGCGTGCCGCGCTCGTCGCCGCGCTCGCCGAGTTGCCGTCGACCTATCAGGCCGTCCTCAGGTTGCGCCTGCTCGAAGGGCGCTCTGCTGCGGACGCCGCGCAGGTGCTGGGGCGCACGCCCGACGCGGTGCGCCAGCTGCAGCATCGCGCGCTCGTCGCGCTGCGCAACGAACTCGAAGCCGAGCGGGAAGGGAGAGCACGCCATGCTTGAGGCCGAGCTCAGACTGGACGAGGCGATCGATCGCCTGAACACTGGCCACCCGCCGCTGCGCGAGGACGAGGAGCCCGACGTGCTCGTAGAGCTCGCGCACGCGCTCCATGCGCTTCCTGCCGACGAATGGCCGGATCACACGTTCCCGCGCCGACTCGCCGACGCGCTCGCCGACGAGCTCTCGCCTCCCGTCGCGCCGCACCACACGCGGGGTCTCCGAGGACGACGCCGGCTCCGCGTCGGCATCGGCCTCGCCGCTGCAGCGCTCGCGGCAGGGCTCGCGCTCCTCGTCACGCTCGACCGCTCGCCCTCGGTGAGCGCGGCGACGCTCGCCCACGAGGCATTCGCCGCGACGTCGGGTGCGAACCTCGGCCCGGTGGAGTACACGCAGGTGATCACGAACCGAGTCCCCGCCGGCGTGTTCGAGCCGGTGCCGGCCCCGCCGCGCGTCGTCGAGCACGTCGACTTCGCCGCACCCGACCGCTGGCGCGTGCAGGCGACGATCACCGAGCCGAACGGCGAGGGGACGGCGACGGTGCTCACCGTGCGGAACGGCGACACCGTCGTCACGGTCCGAACGTCACCGGCCGAGGGCAAGACCGAGACGCGGCGCTCTGCCGGCACCGGTGCAGGCCTTCCCGGCGCCTCCGTCTACGGCACCCAGGTCGATCCGCTGGCGCTGCTCGCGCAGACGCAGGGCCGCTGCGCGCGCACGGTGTCCGACGTGCGCGACGGGCCCGTAGTCGGCGGCCGCGCGACGCAGACGTTCGAGGTCGGCGCCTCGCCTTGCCCGAGCGCCGACGTGCCGGAGCTCGCCGGCTCCGCGAGGTTCGTGATCGACCGCGACACGCAGCTCGTTCTCGAGGCGACGGTCCACGCTGCGTCGGGTCGGGTCGTGCAGGAGGTATCGACGCGCTCGCTCACGACCGGCGCGCCGCCGTCGGACGCCTTCCGGCTGCCGCAGCCGCTGCCGGCCTCCGTGCCGTCCTCGGGAACCGCGTTCCACGAGCTGCTTCCCCGGAACCTCCCGGCCGGGTTGTCGGCCGGTCCGATCACGCCGGTCGAGACGCAGCCGTCGACGGGCAGGACGCTCGCCTTCACCGTGACGTACCGCGGCGCCGACGGTCGCGCCGCCCTGCAGCTCTACGAGTCCTCTGCGTCCGCGTCGTCCGTTCGCTTCCCGGGACGCGCGGTTGCGATCCGCCCCGGCCTCACCGGCACCTACAGCGACCGCGGCGGGATGCGGATCCTCTGGTGGATCCAGGGCGACGCCTATCTCTCGCTGCAGGAGGGCGGGAGCGCGAGCGGCGTCCCGCTCGTCGGCACGCTCCCGCTCGGCACGCTCGTCGAGCTCGCGAGGTCGGCGTCGTGAACGCCGCGCGGCCGCGCGTGCTCGTCGTCGACGAGGATCAGGCGCTCCGTCTGCTCTTCCGGATCAATCTCGAGCTCGAGGGGTTCGAGGTGGTCGAGGCGACGTCGGGGACTGCACCCCGCTCCGGCGACCGGTCGTTCGCTGCGGTCGTCGTCGACGATCCCCGAACCGCGCTGCTCGTGCGTCGCCTGCACACCCCCGTCGTCGTCGTCGGCGCGCGCTACGGCGGCTTCGACCCGCTGACGTTCGGCCGTCACGTCCGCGTCGCGGCCGTCTCGACGGCGTCAGGCGCGCGTCCGCGCGGAGGCGCGGGCCGGGCAACGGGCTGAGACGGTCAGGACTCGGACGGGTCCGGCGTCTGCGCGGCAGCGCGGCCGCGCCAGCGCCGGACCAGCCTGACGAGCGGGCGGATGAGGAGGGGGATGAGCAGCAGCATGCGGTGTCCTTCCGGTTGTCGGCAATGACGTCTCTCAGACTGGTCGAGCGCGCGCTCGCCGTCACTGGTGCCGCCCGGCTTCTGCGGGTGCGGCGAACCGAACGCGCCGATGCTCACCGTCCCGAGGAGCCCGAACAGGAGCGCGGCTCCGTGGACGTTCGTCGCGGCGGCGAGAGCGGCACCGGTCACGGCGACCGCCGCGGCCGCGGCGCGATGCGCCCGGCGGGGTCGGGCGCGCGCCGCGCCTGCGCCGGCGACGCCGGCTGCGACGAAGAGGATCGAGAGCCGTCCCGGAAGGGTTGCGAGCACGGCGCCGCACCACAGGAGCAGCGCCGCGGGCGCCGGCTCCGGAATCCGTGCAACCTCGCGCCAGCAGGAGACGGCGACCGCACCGGCGAGACCGCACACTGCGACCGAGTTGCCGCCGCCGACGGGCTGCCAGTCGTACGCGACGAGCTGCGAGCCGACGCCGACGCCGACGTACAGGGCGAGCCACATGCGGCGCGACAGCAGCTGCTCGGCGACCGCGCCGATCACGACGAGAAAGACGAGATTCGACAGAGCTCCCGCCACGCCGCCGTCCTGCACGAAGAGCGTCGTGACGAGACGCCACTCCTGTCCGTGCAGCGACGCGTGCGTCCGCTCGAGGCGGGCGAGCAGGCTCGGCTCGATCGCCTGCGCGAGCGCCGTCGCTGCGGTCACCGCGGTGAGGGCGGCGGTGACGAGCGGGCGGCGTCTCACGCCGCCGCCGCGTCGATCTCGGCCGTACCGTCCGCTGCGAGCTCCTCCTCGGGGCGGGCATGCAGCGGCATGAGGGGCATCAGCACGATCGACAGGGCCATGAGGCCGGCGTCGATCCACAACGTCCGGCCGAGGGCGCGGGCGAAGTGGCCGCCGTCGAGCGCGTCGAAGAACACGGTGCCGAGCACGGCGACGCCGATCGCGCCCGAGAGCTCCTGCAGCGCGTTCAGCACGCCCGACGCGGATCCGAGCTCGCGCTCGCCGACGGCCGCGAGGATGATCCCGAAGAGCGGCGCGACGATCATCCCGAGCCCGACGCCCGTCAGCCCCATGCCCGGCAGCACGTCCCACGTCGAAACGGCTGCGGCGCGCGTCTCGAGCACGAGCAGAACGGCTCCCCCGAGCGACAGGCCAACGCCCGCTTCGACGACCCTGCGGCCGTAGCGCGGCGCGAGCACCGCTCCGCTCAGGCCCGCGCCGGCCGCGAGGCCGACCGACCAGGGTAGGAAGGTGAGCCCGGCGTGCAGCGCCGAGAACCCCTCTCCGAGCTGGAAGTACAGGCCGAGCGTGAACAGCAGGCCGCTGATCCCCGTGATGAAGACGACGAGCACGAGCGAGCCCGCGGTGTAGCCGCGGTGGCCGAAGAGGCCCGGCTCGACGAGGCCGATCCTGCCCGTGCGGAAGCGGCGCCGCTGCTGCATGCCGAAGACCGCGAGGAGCGCGACGCCGCCGGCGAGAGCGGCGAAGATCCACGCCGGCCAGCCCGCGGGCCGGCCCTCGATGAGCGGATAGACGAGCGCCAGCAGCGCGCCGCCCGAGAGGACGGCGCCCGTGACGTCGATACGAGGTGCGTGCGAGGCGCGCACCTCCGGCATGAGCGCCGCCGCCCCGGCGACCGCGGCGGCCCCGAGCGGCACGTTCACGAAGAACACGAGCCGCCAGCCGCCGAG
>Ga0070741_10003508_pt1 | contig 38799 bp, 34 predicted proteins | sample Coa_R1_4_FD_66440 | JGI IMG/M metagenome (GOLD analysis project Ga0070741, IMG submission 66440) | Surface soil microbial communities from Centralia Pennsylvania, which are recovering from an underground coalmine fire - Coalmine... | ecosystem: Environmental > Terrestrial > Soil > Unclassified ... | reverse complement strand
CTCCTGTTGGTGATTGAGTGGTCAACTCAACCACAGGAGATCTCCCGACTGCTGTCTCTTCGTCAACCCCGCCGCTCGTTTTCCTGATTTTTCAAAGATCCTTTTTCTTGAAAGCTATAGATACGATTTTTGAGTCGGATAAGTCGGATAAGTCGGATGAGCAACTGTAAGGCATTCTCAGTCAGCAGGTTGCAGATTGCCATCTTTCTATCCGACCAGAAATTGCCGGTCGGATAAGTCGGATAAAGCAGCTGGATTTTATCCGACCTGAAAACAAGTCGGATAGTGGTTTGATGAAAGTCGGATAGCTGTAACGGATTGAAAATCAGTTAGTTACAAAGCGGTATCCGACTTATCCGACTTATCCGACCTGAAAACAGCAATGAAGAGAAAGTAAAACGATGAATGCTTTTCTCACCAGGTTATTGAGCAGCGGCGCTGAGTCGGAAACGTCGGATGGTCGGGTTCTGTCGGATTGTGAGTCGGAGAGGTCGGAATGCTCGGATAAGTCGGATGTGACGCTGGACTGCCGCGCGATCCGCGCTGCCGCACCAGTTCACGACATCAGCACCGCCGAAGGCCTACTCGCTGAACTTCATCATCGTGGCTGCGCCGTCACCCTGGAGCCTGACGGCTGGGTTCGCATCAGCCCGATGACGCTGCTCAGTGAGGCGATGCTTAATGCGACTGAAGACGCGGCGTTGGTGCGTGAGATGAAATCACTGCTGGCGAAGCGGGAAGGGCTGCCGGTCAGGGAGCAACTGAAATGGATGAATTGATGGAAGCACGACAACTGGTCAGCGAGCCTGAAGATCTGAATGGGCAATTGAATGAGCTGGCGGCGCAAATTGAAAGCGTCATATGGCAAATTGAGGACAAGGAATTAACCCGGCAACTCTGCGACGTTCACGTGGAAATCGTTTCTCGTCTCTGTCCGCCTGATCGGTTCAGAGAGGTGATGGGGGCGAACGTGGTAATGATCCGTCCCGCTACGATGGGCGGCGCATTCGATCTGATCGCTTCATTTCGGCGCGAATTCTGTCAGCGCATACAGGGATAGACATAGTGATCGAAGAGCGTGAAAAACTGAAATCTCTGCTGGCCGAAGGCCAGAGCCTGCTGGATAAGCAGAGCGGGCCGAAGGAGTTGAAGGCGTGGTGGTGGAAGGTATGTTTTTCACTTCGAGCGTTGATCGCCATCCTGAAAGACGAATCCGAAACACTGAGGGATTGACGATGCCTGAAACAAACGAATCAGCAGCAACGATTCTTCGATGTCCGATAGATGGCACGGCACTCAAGCACGCATTACGATCCGGCGCAGGCTGGTGCGGGACTTGTTGTTTATGGACACAGGCCTTCGGTCTGGAGATGCCGCAGCTCAGTGAAGAAATCAAATTGAAACGAGAACTGATAGCAACAGCAGCGAAGATCACCAAAGCCCGGCAGCGAAAAATAACCAGGCCCGTCTGAATGATTGATGAATGGGAAGCGCTCCAACCTGGTGAACGAGAGGATCAGCATCAGCGCATATCGCGCGTTGCAGGGCCGTCCCGTGGCCGCAGAGAGTCAGCGAAGGATCGGCGCGGCGGAGTATCAGAAGACAGCAGCAGAGGCCGGGATTCAAGCGGCTATTACTGAATGGCTGACGGTGCGACACATCCCGTTTTCAGTGACGGACAGCTCACGGGCATTTGGCCCGGACGGCGAGCCGAGGAAATCAAAATGCCGCGCAGGCTGGCCGGACGTTTCCGGCACGTTGCCGCCGTCGGGCCGCGCCTTCTACATCGAAACCAAGAGCGCAAAGGGCCGGCTTCGTGCGGAGCAAAAACGAGTGATCAGCCGATTACGAAGCGCAGGCGCGCTCGTGATCGTGGCGCGCGATCTGAGTGATGTGATCACGGCGCTGACAACAGGGCGGGAGGGCTGAGTGATGAACGAAGGGCAGCAAAGGCCGGCGGCGCCCGGCGAAGGCGAAGCCAGTGTCGGGATGAGTGAGGCGAAGATGGATGACACGCATCGGGCCGCCGAAGCGCCGCGCCGTGAGTTCGGACGCCTGATGCGTGAAGTCCGCGCCCTCATCCGCGCCTGCCCTGACCGCGAATCAGCGCGAATAATGTTCGATCAGATTTGCGGGGCGCGAGCCATCCTCGCAAAGCGCTTCGGATTCACGATTCAACCGCGCCGCTGAAAAGGCGCTTCAATTCAGGGCCGCAGTTATCGCCGCCATCTTCCACCGGGCCGTCAACGTGACCGCCTGCGGATTTTGGTGGCGATTCCTTTTTCAGGAGGCATTCAGTTATGCACAGATTCATCACCCTTACCATCCTTCTCTCAGCCGTCGCTCTCGCGGCTACCTGTCAGCCGGCATTCGCGCAAACCGTCCGCGCCAGCAAGGTGCGTCTGGTGGCGTCAGACCCGGCTACCTGCAATCAGGGTGACATCATCTTCAACACGACCAGCAACCTGCTGAAGTCGTGCGGTCCCGCAAACACCTGGACAGCGGCGGGCGGCGGGTCGGTCGGTAATCCAACGGCCACTATCGGTCTGACCGCCGTGAATGGCTCGGCGTCAACCGCGATGCGCTCTGACGGCGCCCCCGCGCTCTCACAGGCCATTGCGCCCGTGTGGACAGGGGCGCACGTTCATACGCCGTCAAGCGACGTGATCGCAGTGGCGATCAATCAGCCTGCTTCGGCGACCGTGGCGGCTCTGAATATCATCGGAGGCGGCACACCGGGCGCGAACGCTCACTTATTCAAAGCGGCGCTCAGTGGCGGGACTCCCGTCCTGACTCTGATGAGCGGCGGGCAGGTCAACGTCGGCAACTCGACGCAGACCACTTATAACTTCTCCGTGACGGGTACCAGCCTGCTGATGAAACTCCTCGGGAGCGGCACGTCGGGCAGCAATGCCAGCCCGATGCTCGATCTTGCCAATGCTTCGGTGGAGATGATCATCACGCCGTCCTCGTCCACCAACTCGATCATCGGCAACTACAGCAATCACCCGGTTCACATTCAGGTAAATCACGCCGACGCAATCAAATTCCTGACGACGCTCGGGCAGTTCAGCCTGACCGCTGTTTTGTTTGCCAATCTTGGCACGCCGGCAGATGGGACTTTTGCCTACTGCTCAGATTGCGTGGTCAATGCAACGTGCGCCGGCTCGGGAACGGGCGCGTTTGCCAAACGTCTCAACGGCGCCTGGGTTTGCAACTAGCGTTTTCAATCAATGGCAACACCTTTCGGACAATGGAATCTCGATGAAGCCGCCGGCACGGTCGCCAAAGACGCGCGCGCGACCACCAGCGTCCGCACGATCACGGGCGCCAGAACCGTCCTCGACACAGGCGGCGGCAACTCCTACTCCAGTGCCGCGCTCAATGCGAACGGAGACCGCTTCGCCTTCTATGCCAAAGGCGTCGTGGTCGGCGTCCAGACGAAGGTCTATTACAAAAAATGTCTGGCCGCGGCAGACCCGATGGTCTCGGGCAACTGGAGCGCGGCCACGGTCGTCGCCGATCACACCGGGGACAGCCCGATTGCCCACTACGCCAGCGTCTCCGGGTGCGCCCTGCTCTCCACCAACGAGATGGTGCTGGCTTACGACGGCATTGACGCCACCACCGACCCGCTCGACGGCACGACGCACAACCATGTCTGGACGCGCCGCTCGACCGACAACGGCACGTCGTGGTCGTCGGCTTACGAGATCACGTATTCCGCCGCCGGGTTCGGCTACAACTCGATTTCGCTTTTCGGCCCGCCGTTCCAGCTCACGAACGGCAGTCTGATCCTGCCGGTCTACGGGGCGGATTCACAGGCCGACTGGCAATCGCTCGGGGCTTCGGGCGACCAGACGAACGTCTATGTGCGGCTGATGAAGTCAACGGACAAGGGCGTCACCTGGTCTTACTTCTCGACGCTCGCGCCGAAGACCTCGGGCCTCGCCTTCACCGAGACGCAGATCACGCGCCTCGCTGACGGCCGCCTGATGGCGCTCATTCGGACGCAGCGGAAGGTTTCGGGCTCGAAGGACGCCAACATTTACAAGTGTTTTTCGTCCGACGAGGGCGCGACGTGGCCGCCGCCGCAGATTGCATTTGCCCGCGGCTGGAACGAGCCCGGCTCATACAAGGCCCTGCTCAATACGAGTTATACGGTGGTCTCGACGCGCGACCGGCCCGACGTTTCGCTTGGCTCGACGACGCCTCCGATCTTCCTCGAAACCAATGACGGCGGCAGGCGGTGGGGGCAGAGGCTGCGCCTTTATTCCGCCGCCGGCGTCAACCACAACGGCGGCGGCGCGATCCCCAGCGGCACAAGCCTGCTCGTCATCAACAGCGAAGGCAGCGGCCTGACGACCGACGATCTGGTGATTTATACGCTCAGCGCGCCTTCAGCCGTGGGGGCGAACGGGGATAATCCCGGCACTTACGTCGGGACGGCGGGCGCGGATTACACGCTCAATCAGCCGCCATTGCTCTCGGGCACCGCGAGCGTCTTCTTCCAGACCAACTCCGGGTACATGGACGTGCTGACTTCCCCGATCATCGAGAGCATTACATATGGCACAAAACCGAGAATCAGGATTGAGGCCGAGATCAAGGAAAATTCGGCCATCCCGGGCGGCCCCGGCCCGGACAGGTATATTGCGGTATACAAAAATCCCGGCGCACCGACCGAGCGGCTGGCGCTCTATCTGACTGACGGTTTCGGCGTGCGGACGCTCCGGGCGGGGGTTAATAACAATGCCTGCGTCATCGCCTCTTCGGGCGTCTCGATCAACACCGGGACGGCGTACAAAGTGGCGGTCGAACTCGACGACACCAGCCTGAAACTGTACGTCACGGACATGGCGACGCCGATAGCGACGACGGTCATTACCGGGACGCCGCAGCAGTTGCTCAACTCTTCATACCAGGAGATGCAGCTGCGCGTCGGCAACAACGCCAACGCGAACGGCTCATTCACGGGCTACATCTCGAATGTCACGCTCACCCAGCTGCCGCAGATTCTGACAACCACACTGCCCGCCGGGCAGGTGGGCACGGCTTATTCACAGACGATTTCAGTTGAAGGCGGGTATCCCAACAGCGGCGCGAACCCGTACACCTTCGCCGTCACTTCGGGCTCATTACCGCCGGGTACAACCCTGAATACAACCACAGGCGTACTCGCTGGCACGCCGGCAGTTGCCGCAACGTACAACTTCACCGTCACCGCGACTGACGCCAGTTCGCAAACCGACAGCCAGGCTTACTCAGTCGTCATCAACCCGATCCCGACCTGCTCGATCAGTGGGACGCTGTATCGCTTGAATGGGGCGGTTGCGGCTGGTGTTGACCTGACCATCTTCCACGCCTCGCTGGCCGGGGTGATATTCTCCACGTCGCCTGTCAGGGTCACGTCTGATGTGAACGGGCTGGTCAACCTGACAGTGTTGCAGGGGGCGACTGTCAGGATTGGCGGGGATTTCCAGATCAATGGTCGGAACTTCAACGCGACGGCCGCATTCGTCGCGCCGTCAACGGCAACCGCGACTCTGGAGGGTCTGAGCTTTTCAAGCTGACGACTTGTAACCACGCCCGGCGAGAGCAGGGGCACTACTGAAGGAGACGTAAAATGTATGAAGTTGATCGTAAGCAGAATGAAATTGACAGCCTGCGCAGTGAGCGCAACCAGCTGTGGCAACGGGTAAGCCAGACCTCGGACGAGCGGTCCGCGGCGGAGCGTCGGCTGAGGGAATACCGGCAGGAACTCGCCGCCATCGAGCAGCGCCTGGCGCAATCCTTCGCCACGTCCGGCTCGCTCGATGAGCTGACGGGGTTGCAGATCAGACAGCCTGCCCTCACGCGGATCATCGCCGATTTTGAAAAGCACGTTGAATCACTGAAGCAGCAGGCCCGGGCCGTCAGCGAGCGGCAGGCCGAGAACAGTCGAAAACTGAACGAACTGGAAGATGTCAAACCGTCGCCGCCAGTGGTGCGCCCGCCCGCGCCGCCGCCTCGCCCGCGGACGGGTTATAACGACTGGCAGGAGTTGTGTCAGAAGGCCGTGAACCTGCCCGCGACGTATGAGTCCGCGCTTCAGGGGATGCGCCAGTCTACCTCATTCGCTACACATCACATGCAACAGGAGGTCAGCGACGCCTACCGGATCCTCAGCGGACTGAGCGCGCCGGTTGACCGGGTGTCCGGGATACTCAAATCTTCTTTCATCTCGAAACTGACCGCCGAGGGCCTTGCGACCCTGGGCGACTCGTTTACCGCAATCCGGGACGCGGGGCAAAACTGCCTGGCGACGGCGTCAAAGTTGTCCGATCAATGGATGGGCGCGCCGCTCGCGCAGCGCCACGCGAACACGGCGCGCGACGGCATTGCCCTGCTGCTCAGACAGTGCGATGAGATGGCAGTCATTCTTAACGCCGGGCGGCTGGCAGAAATATTGAGCGAGATGGCGAAGACGGAGGCGGTCTGAGATGGCGGGCAGTAGAAAGATTCGCGTTGATAAACAACGCGGGAACAACGCAGGAAAGACTCCCGGCAAGCCATTCGCGAAGGGCAACACGATTGGCTTTCAGCCCGGTCAGAGCGGCAACCCGCAGGGCAGGCCGAAGAAGAGAACCCTGTCCGAACACCTGCGCGAGGTGATGGCGCGCACGCACCCCGAACACCCCGACCGGACATATGGTGAGTTAATCGCCATCAAGCTCGCCGAAGAAGCCGTGAGCGGCAATGTGACTGCGGCACGCGAGGTCTTTGACCGGCTCGAAGGCAGGCCGCGCCAGCAACTCGATGTCACTGTAGACTCACGCAAGCAGCAACTCGCGCAGACCGCGCTCGATGAGTACCTGCGCCAGGCCGAAGCCGAAGGCGAACAGATGACCGAAGCCGAGGCGGCTGAAAAGCTCGCCCTCTTCATCCCCGAACTCTCACCATACCTTCAATGAGTGAAGCCGCAGCACAACGAATCAGGCGAATGGTGATTCCGGCACTGCGCGCGGTTGATGCCCTGAGTGGCGAGTCTGCCCGCGCCTCGTCGCCATACCGGATCGCGGAAGCCGCCGGATATGACCTCGACCCGTGGCAGCGTGACGTGCTGGCTTCCGACAAGAGGCAGATGATTCTGTTGTGCAGCAGGCAGAGCGGGAAAAGCACCGTCACCAGCGTGCTGGCTTTGTGGGAAGCACTCTCGAATCCGGGCGCGCTGATCCTGTTGATGGCGCCGGCTGAGCGGCAGAGTCTGGAACTCTTCAGAAAGATCAGATTGGCCTATAACGCGGCGCGTGAAGTGTTGCCCGAACTGAAGAAGGAAACCGGGAGTGAATGGGAGTTCACGAACAGTTCGCGCATCGTCTGCCTGCCGGGTAAGGAGCAGACCATCCGCGGCTACTCAGGCGCTTCACTGCTCGTCGTGGATGAGGCTTCGCGCGTGCCTGATGCGCTGTATTCATCCATCCGCCCAATGCTGGCCGTCTCAAAGGGGCGCATCGTGCTGCTCTCGACGCCATTCGGCAAGCGTGGCTTCTTCTTTCAGGAGTGGACTGAAGGCGGCCCCGACTGGCACCGGGCGAAGATTACTGCTTACGAGTGCCCGCGTATTGACCCCGGGTGGCTCGAACAGGAACGCGAACGGATCGGTGATTGGTGGTTTGAGCAGGAATATTTCTGTGAATTCAAGGAAGCTGAAGACGCGGTGTTCCGTCACTCTGACATTCAGCGGGCGCTCAGTGACCCGTCAGTCAGTCCGATGTTCCCTGACATTTCGGTCACGCCGCCGCGCCTGCATTCCGCCCGAACCGATGACCTGTCAGTCAGGCCGATGTTTTAGCGGGAAGGAGTAACCGATGGAATCAATCACGCATTACCACCTCGGCCTCGACTTCGGCCAGCTGCAGGACTATACGGCGCTCACGATCATCGAACGTTACGAGGAGCGCTTTCAGAAGCCGGAGTTCCGCGTCCGCCATTTGCAGCGCTGGCCGCTCGGCACGCCTTACCACGAGATCGTTGACGACCTGAAGGCGATGCTCGCTCGCTCGCCGCTCAATGATCCTGACCCTGCCCTTTTCAAACTGCTCGCGCTCGACGCAACCGGCGTCGGGCTGCCGGTGTGCGAACAGGTGCGGCGCGCTGACCTCGGGATTCCGCAGAAGAACATCCTGATCACGGGCGGCGGGACCGTGAACACGAGCGGCTGGCTGACGCACGTGCCGAAGCGTGACCTGGTCAGCGCTGTGAGCGTGGCTTTGCAAACCGGACGGCTGAAGATTGCGCCGGAACTGAAGGACGCGAAGACTCTCAGGACCGAACTCGAAAACTTCAAGGTCAAAATCACGCTGGCGGCCAATGACACGTACGGCGTCTGGCGCGAAGGGCAGCACGACGACCTTGTGCTGGCCGTGGCGCTGGCGCTCTGGTCAATGAGGCACCTGCTGCATCACAGCTACTGGCCGAAGACCGAAGGCGAGAAGCTTGGTGAAATGTTGCCGGAGCATCTCCGCTCTGAGAACATCGAGAAACTGCCGCCGGAACACCAGGAAAGAGTGTGGATGGCGCAGCAATACCAGCTCGGGAAGCTGCGGCGGGAGATGCAGGCCGGGCGGAGGCCGGGCGATTTTGATTACGACCCGTTCAGTGAGAGCCGCGGCGATGAATGGCCGCGCTCCAGCCCACAGGACAATGAGTGGGAGTGACGGCGGTCACGAAGACATCATTTAAGCGAATGGCGCAGCGGGTCAGCCATCAGAGTGAATTTCCGCTGCTTGTTCATCACTTCTTCTGCGGCTTCTCGTCATCCTTCATCTTCTGGCCGATCTTCTTGGCGAGGTACTCAGCCACGCTCCGTTGCCCGTGCAGAGAGTTCCTTCTATGCTCCGAGACGGCGAAGGCGATCACGCCGCTCTTCACGTTGACGATCTGAATGCTGGCGTCACCGGTCGGGCTGGTGTTGCCCTGGAAAACGATCTTTGCCCAGCCGGCCTTCTTCTCTTCGGCCATTCCCTTGATGACGAAATCCGCCTTGTCCTTATCGGCGACAACGACGAGCGGGACGTTCTTCTGCTGGAGCGCGGCGGCCATGTAAGACTCAAAGCCGCCCATCGGCTCGATGTAGACTTTCGAGCCCGCCGGGATTTTGTTGTCCTGAGCGCTCGCTGTGATGGTGAGGACTGCGAACGCGAAAACGAGAGTGACGGCGAAGCGTTTCATGTGGGGTTTCCTTTCTGTGGGGCTGATGGTTCGGGCTGTCCCAGGACTGCGCAGGGGGGCGGTGATTACTGTCTGTGGTGAAAAGCGAGGCGAGCATACGCCCCGTATGGAGGGTTGGCAATGGCGTGGCGCTCGCGGTGTGGGACGCGTTGAATATAGTGGAGATTACGGTTATGCAGTGGGTGCGGTGATCTGCAATCGCGGGGCGCTTCGTCGTATCCTGTGACTGTGGTAGTCGTGTAGCAAAGAGCCTGATCAGTTGCCGTGAGGGGCTGGTCGGGCTTTTTCTTTGCGCGTCGCAGTCTTATTCACACTGTAGCAGTATCGCGCTGGTGTCTCCGAAGGCTGGCGCACGCGAGCGCCGCCTGCCGCGCCCCCGGTCAGGCGGCGCTCTCCCCCGATCCGGATCAGCTGGCAGGTTTAATCATTAAGTTTCAGATGCGCGGGCAGATTCAGAGTGTAGAAAAAGTGCGCCAGATGCTTGCCTGCTACCAGCGCAGGTGAGCCCCGTTGGCGACTGGCGCAAAGGGGGCGCTGCTGGCAGTCCTGGAAGATGTCGGCAGCGCAACCGTTACCGCGGGCTCCTCACCCCTGCGGTTGAAACTATCACCACAGGCCACAGGAGAGGGCCAGGCGGGGCCAGAAGAGCGATGCTGGATAAGAGGAAAGCCCGAACCCGGCGAGCGGCAAGCACTCCTCCCGCCGGAGGATCGTTTGCCAATCGGTTCCCAACGAGCAGCGCCCGATCCCCTTTCTCATAAGAGAGGGTCTGGTTTTGCATCTCACCTCAATCCCACGCCCCCTCACGAATGCAGTTGTAGCAATGATCGCCGGCCACAGATCCGGGCCTTCCGTCTCCATGTGTGGATAGCCGGAAATCGGTTTCGCGGGCAAATGAAAAATGCGGCGCCGGCTCCTACACTCCAGCGCCGCACTCCCACTGCTGGCGGTCAGCAGGGTATTCCAGATCAATCCCGCTCCGGTTCCCCTTTCATTTCTGCCGGTCACACCGGCCCGGATTTAACTCCCTGCTCTTGTAAGAGTGAGACGCCGCCGGGGCCGTTTCCCTCTCACTTCAGTGGCTGGCAGGCGTGAGTTATCATTCGGGCGATGGCAAAGACGATAAGAAAAGTAATCACTTTCATCCTGGCCCTGCTGCTCACGATGATGGTACTGAAGTACCTGAGACCTCCGACGTGAAAACAAAGGGGCGAGCCCCGGAAGACCCGCCCCTCGTTCTGATCCCGGGTTGTCAGCGTCTCAGCTTGCCTTCGCCTCCTTTCTCTCCGCGGCTATCGCTGCATACTTACTGCGCCAGCCCTGATATTTCTTCTCCTTCAACTGGCGCAGGATGATCGGGTAGAGCATCTCGATCAGTTCGGGCTGTGACTGCCAGTTCGCCTCAGACTCAATCTCGTTGGTCCAGTCGTCCCACTCCTGAAAGAGTTCGCGCGGCAGCAGGTAGTACCAGCGCCTGATGGCGGCGAAGGCCTGGGCGAGTTCCCTGTAACCCTGCTGGTCTTCCTCGCTCGAAACCTCACGCGGCTTGAGATCAACTTCGCACTCCATCACGCTGACGCACATCAAGAGGAAGTCAATATTGTTGGGCGTGACATCGGGATGCCGCGCGTACTCTTCGACCGCGCGCCTGATGTCTTCCACGATCTGGCGGAGCGGGCGCGGTGCGGCCTCTGCCGCGGCCCGGAGTTGTCTGGTTGCTTTCTTCATCGTGATTCCTTCCTTTGGTGAAGGGGCTGAGTGGTCAGCCCCGGGATGATGATTACTGCCGCTCAGGCGGCTTTGCTCTTACCTTTCGACCGCATCCGTTTCAGCTCCGCCTTCGCCGCCTCGGCGCGGATTCTGTCCAGTTCGCGGACCTGGCTGGCGATCACGGGCGCGACGGTGCGCAGGACGACGCAGACGGAGCCCTGCGTGCGGACTTTGATGGCCGGGTCGTAGACGCTGGCCCGATACCCGCGCCCGCCCCCGGTCCGCCACACGATCACGTCGCCGCGCCGGGGTTTGGCGAAAATCGCAATGCTGATGATGTCGCCCCTGAGCAGGCCCGAGCAGCGCAGGTCATTCGTCCTGACCTTGAATTGCTTGATCGGCCACTGGTCGGGGTAAGGCGTGACGACGCAGGACTGTTTGTATTGCGTCTGTTTGCTCATATGACTCCCTTTCGTTGGTTGGTTATGTTCGGGAGTGGTATGCTTTGCAAGGATGAAAAAACAGCCACTCCCAAGTGGTTGATTGAGGCTCTGGCGAGTGTCGTGAACACACTTTCCAGAGCCTTCGCTTTTACGCGGCCTGCGGCAGATCGTCGCCGACCGTGACGCCAGCGGCCAGCAATCCGGCGCAAAGGTGGTAACACACAGCCGCGTTCTGACCAGCCGGGCAGTCGCACTTGAAACAGGTGTTGGCGTTGATCACTTCCACCTGAATCTGGTAATCGCCGCCCTGCCCTTCGACGATTGCCTCAGAGCGGTCATCCGACCAGAAAACCAGCGGCTCGACTTCAAGAGCTTTGGCGAACTGCCGCGGGTAGCGGGCGATTGAGAGTGAGCTGACGGGGATGAAAAGTTCTGATCTGCTGCGCATGGTTGGTGTCCTTTCGTTATTGGGTTATCAATCACTGACAGGTGAGATACTAGCACCCCCGCTAGTATCTGTCAAGGGGTTATTTGCACTTGTGCTAGCAATTATTTTGGTGTATCGTGCGCGGGTATGGCAGACAAACTTACGACGAAGCAAGCGGCTGAAATCTTGGGAGTGTCAGCGGGGCGCATTCGGCAGATGGTTTTGGATGGCACGCTGGAAGCTGAACACTTCGGGCAGAATCTGGCTATTGATCCCGCGTCTGTTGAGGCGGCAAAGGCACGCAAGACGGTTCCCGGCCCCGCGCCCAAGGCCGTGAAGCTGCCAGCCAGAAACGCGCCAAAGAACGGCAGGAAGACAGCCAGAAAGCGAGCGGCCAAATGAGCGAGGACATCACCAGCCGCAACTCATCCGACTTCGCCGCACGCGAGGCCGAAGAAATCCGGCTGCTGCTGGGAAAGACTGCGGAATGCGTCATCGAAGTCGGGCGCAGGCTGATAGCCGTCAAGGCCGGGCTGAAGCACGGCGAATGGGGCGACTATCTGCGCCGGGAATTCGACTGGAGCGAGCGCAACGCGCAGCGGTTTATGAACGTGGCGGAGTATTTCAAAAACGACAATTTGTCGGGTTTGAATATCGCGCCGTCCGCCCTCTACCTGCTGGCCGCGCCGGGGACGCCCGAACGCGCGCGGGATGCGCTGGTAACGCGAGCGAGGCAGGGCGAGCGGATCACGCACAGCCTGGCCAGAGATTTCATTGAATCAAGCAGGCCGGTAATCCTCGTCATTGACCCCGAGTTCGCATCACTGTTGCCGCGCCTTCGCCCGGAAGTGTGGGCCGGGCTGGAGGCGTCAATTCTGCAATACGGTTGCGTGGAAAGTCTGGTGACGTGGCGCGGAGTGTTGCTCGATGGCCACGCTCGCTACGCTATCTGTCACCAGCACGGCCTGCCCTTTAAGGTTGTGGAAATTGATCTGGCTGACCGGAACGCTGCAAAGCTCTGGATACTCAGACACCAGCTCTCGCGCAAAAACTTCACGCCTGATGAGATGGTTACGATATTAGTGCTGGCGGAAGAGATGAAGAGGGAGGAGGCCGCGAACCAATGACCGTCGAAGAAACCCTGACCCTGATCCTCGACCGGCTGACCGCCTTGGAAGCGAAGTCATACGACACGCGCCCCCTGCACGACGAGACGCTGGCCGGGATCGCGCAACTCTCGGAGCAGATCACGCGCGCGAATGACCGGCTCGACCGGATAGATAAGGCGATCCGCCAGCTCGACCGGCGCTTTGATTCAATGTCGGTTGAAGTCGTCGAGATCAAGGAGCGGGTGCGCGAGATCGAAGAGAAGGGGCAGCCGCCGAATTGAAGGCGCATTGATGACCTGGAAAGCCCGCGGCAGTAAATTGAACCCGACTGAAAGCAATCCGACTTTGGTTGAGCGCCCGAGGGCCCGATGAAAGGGCAGCCTGAACACCCCGAAGGAAAGGATTGCGGAGTACCGGCAGATCGCCAAAAGTGTGATTGATGACCTGAACGCTTCGGGCCGGTGTCTGGTAATCGCCGCAGGCGAGGCGACGGGTGGCCGGGGCTGGTTCGTCCACCTTCGCTGTGATCAGGAATTGTTCACGGTCGAAGGCGATGATGACGTGACCGTTCCCGAGGGGCGCGCAGCCATCAGGCGGAAGATCGTGGATGAATACCGCGCGCGGCTCCATTGAGACGGCGCACAGGCAACGAAGAAGGCCGCGAAGCCCCGGCGGCGAGGGAAATAAATGAACACGAAAACGAAAAGACAGCAACTCTCGGCAGTATGCGCCACGAACGGCCAGCCCGTGCAAATTGCCGCAGACATCTCTTACCACTACTCCGACGAATTCACGGAGCCGCATCACAGGAGCGTGCTGCGAATCCACGATTGCAGCGGGAAGAAGAAATCCGGCCACAAAGATGGCCAGGGCAGGCTTCAGTGCTGCGGAAAGCCCCAAATCTCACAGGAAGGTTGCAGGGTTCAGAGTCCGGGCGGGACGGGTAATCCGGCTCCGGAGAAGGACGGGGAATGAGCAGACGCACGGGACAAATCATCGAGCGCGGTGACCGCAAGTTTATGGTCCGCGTCTTCCTCGGCCGCGACACGGCGACCGGCAAGAGGCGCTACCATAACAAGCTGGTTCACGGCACGAAGAAGGACGCGCAGTCTTACCTCAACGGCGTACTCAGAGACATTGACCTCGGCGCCTTCGTCGGCCCCTCGAAGATGTCGGTCGAGTCGTTCCTGAAAGACTGGATGGAGAAGGTGGTCAGGGCGCGCGTGGAAGAAACCACATACCGGAGCTACACCCATGTCGTGGACAAGTGGCTGATCCCGGAGGTCGGAAACCTGAGCCTCGCGAGGTTGCGCGGCCCCGAGCTTCAGAACATGGTTCACTCTTTCCAGAAGAAGGGCCTCGGCGCGCGCAGCATTCAATACGCGATGGCCGTCCTGAAGTCCGCCCTGCAGCAGGCGGTCAGGTGGAACCTGATCCAGCGCAACCCTTCGGACCTGATTGACCTGCCGCGGCTGGAGGGCAGGGGCGTCAGAGTCCTGACGCCCGAACAGGCGCGCAACCTGCTCAAGGCCGCGGAGGAACACCCGATGGGCGCGATGATTCAGTTCGCGCTGCTCACGGGCACGAGGCCCGGTGAATACTCGGCGCTCCGGTGGGATGACTTCGACCTCGACGCCGGCACCGTCACGATTCAGCGGACGATCTGGTTCGGGAAGAAGGCCGAGGGCTGGTTCCTGAAAGAGGAGCCGAAGACGAAGAAGAGCCGCCGCAGCATCACGCTGCCGCCGGTACTCGTCAGGGCGCTGCAGAAGCACAAGCGGGCGCAGGCCGAGGAGAGACTGAAGGCCGGACGGGGTTACAAAAATCACGGCTTCGTCTTCGCCGACGGGGCAGGCGAGCCCTTTCACGAGCGGGTGTCCACAAAGCACCTCCGCGAGGTTCTGGAGAGTGCCGGGCTCCCGCGCTTCACGCGCTACCAGCTGCGGCACTCTCACGCGACGATCCTGATGCTGCTCGGCGAACACATCAAGGCGGTCAGCGAGCGGCTCGGGCACAGCACCACCCGGATGACTCTGGACGTGTATTCGCACGTCGTCCCGGAGCTTCAGCAGCGCACCGCCGAGAGGCTCGAAAATGCCTTTTCCGAGGGCGTTGGCACACCATAGGCACACCGTGCGTAAGCTTCGGGCCGGGCGTGTTTCGTAAAACCTGTTGATTGACTTAGTATTAGTCGTGCTGAGTGCGGAAGAAGGCGAATGATTGTCAATCTATTTTTTTTGTAAGTCTCTTCAGGGACAGGCGAAAGACGGCTGGAGAAATGAATGGGAGGACTGCCCCGCGGCTGCGAAAAATCGCTACTGTGATAGGAAGAGTGTCCCGCGTTCTCAACTTCAGCCCTGCACGAATACATCAGACCTGGCTTGTGCCACCTCCTTTACCGCCGGCTGGATTGAGAGATCTGATGTGATCCGGCGCTTAGAGCCTCGTGTAATCCGCCTTGCGTTTCATCGGCGTGAAGCCCTCTTCGATGATTACGTTAACGAGCATCTCTTCGGTCGCCTTATGATTCGCCCCGGCCTTTGAAATCACGTTCTCTTCGATCATCGTCGAGCCAATGTCGTTCGCGCCGAAATGAAGACCGCGCCGCCCGTCTTTTAATCCTACCGTGAGCCACGAAACCTGGACGTTCGGAATGTTATTAAGATAAAGCCGCGAGAGCGCCAGCCAGCGCAGGTATTCTTCGCCCGGCATGCGGTCAGGGATAATTTTACCTATTGCCGTGTTGTCGGGCTGAAAAGTCCAGGGGATGAATGAGACGAAGCCGGGCCGGCCCGAGGCCAGTGAACGCGATTGCAATTGCCGCAGCATTTCCAGGTGCTGAATGCGTTGCGTGACGTTTTCACCGTAGCCGATCATCATCGTCGCGGTGGTTTTAATGCCGAGCCGGTGCGCGGCCTCCATCACGTCGAGCCACTGCTGCCCGTTGCATTCGGTGCGGCGTTTCCTGCGAATCTCGTCAACCAGAATTTCTCCGCCCCCGCCGGGGATACTATCAAGCCCGGCGTCGAGCAGTTCGCGCAGCACCTGTTCGTAACTCAGCTTGTGCGTTTTCGCGAGGCCGTAAATTTCGGTGGGCGAGAAGCAGTGCAGGTGAATGCCGTAGCGCGTTTTCAGCTCGCGCAACAGCCCGGTGTAATAATCCATCGGCAGGTCAGGGTGCAACCCGCCCTGCATCAGCACGCCGCTGCCGCCGATTTCGATCATCTCTTCGACCTTGCGGAAGATCTCCTCGTAACTCAGCACATAACCTTCCGGCGATCCGGGCTTGCGGTAGAACGCGCAGAAGTTGCAGACCGAAAAGCAGACGTTCGTATAGTTGATGTTGCGGTCAACCACATAAGTCACGACATTGTCGGGGTGCAGTTCGCGGCGCAGGTCATCGGCCAGGCGCCGAAGCTCTTCAGTGGGGGCTTCGGTGATCACCCGGCCCCATTCGTCCTGCACGAGGTGTTCGCGCCTCGCGATTCGTTCGAGGAGGTCGGTGACTGGTTCGGCGATAGTGGTCGTGGTGTTCATAGTGATTTACCTGCCCGCCCGGATACTCAGCCACAGGTTTGAAGATTTCTTCACGGGCGGTTCATTTTTTGCGCCGCCATTCTAGCCCGCGTCCCTTGGATCTTCCAGCAATGGAATTTCCTCTTTCAGCCTCTCTGGTTATACTGTGTCCTCTGCACGCATAAATCAATTCTACGAGGAGCCATTCCTGACAATGAAACAGCCAGCACTGATCGAGTTTATGAACCGGATGGAGCCGGGCAGCGTCGCCGTCTTCCCGGCCGCGCCGGAAATCCTTCGCAACGCGGATACGGATTACGAGTTCCGTCAGAACAGCGACTTTTATTACCTGACGCGCCTGAACGAGCCCGAAGCCGTCGCCGTCCTCGCGCCCGGCCACACGCAACACAAGTATGTCCTCTTCGTCCGCCCGCGCAACAGGGAGATGGAAATCTGGAACGGGTTGCGCACCGGGGTTGAAGGCGCCATCTCGGAGTACGGCGCTGACGCGGCTTTTGAAATCGGCAGGCTTGACGAAGTGCTGCCCGGATATTTGCAGGGCAACTCAAAGCTCTATTACCGGCTCGGGCTTTATGAGTCATTCGATCACCGGATGGTCTCGCTCATCAATCGCGTCAAATCACAAATCCGGGGCGGGCTGGAAGCGCCTTCGGCGATCATTGACTCCGGCAACATCCTGCATGAACTGCGGCTGCGGAAGAGCGAGGGGGATTTGAATAACATCCGCCGGGCCGCGCAGATCAGCGCCGAGGGGCATGTGGTCGCGATGAAAACGTGCCGACCGGGGATGTACGAATACGAGCTGGAGGCGATCATCGAGTATGTCTTCCGTAAAAACGGCGCGACCGCCCCGGCCTACCAGTCAATCGTCGGCTCCGGCTTCAACACGACGATCCTGCATTACAACACGAATACGAAACAGATTGCCGACGGCGATCTGGTGCTGATTGATGCCGGCGCGGAATACGGCATGTTCGCCGGCGACATCACGCGCACTTTCCCGGCCAACGGGAAATTCACCCGGGCGCAGCAGGCCATCTACGAAGTCGTCCTCAACGCCAATCAGGAGGTCATCAAAATGATCAAGCCCGGCGTCAGCTTCATGGCGCTGCACGACCGCGCGGTGGAAGTCGTCACCGGAGGGCTGCTCGAACTCGGCCTGCTCAAAGGCGAGAAGAAGGAGGTCATCGAGAAGAAGGAGTACACGAAGTTTTTCATGCACCGCACCGGCCACTGGCTGGGGATGGACGTTCACGACGTCGGCCGCTACAAAGTCGGCGACGACTGGCGGAAGATCGAACCGGGCATGTGCTTCACGGTCGAACCCGGGATTTACATCCCCGCGGGCACGGAAGAGGTCGGCGAAGAGTTTTACAACATCGGCGTGCGGATCGAAGATGACCTGCTGGTGACTCAAGACGGGTATGAAGTGATGACTTCGCTCGTGCCGAAAACGGTCGCGGAAGTTGAGGCGACGATGAAGGAAAAATTGCAGATGGCCGTTTAGGGGGAGGCAGGAATTTACCGGGCCGTCCGTAAAAAGCTGGCACTGCAATTGCGAACGCTGGCAGCATGTATTAAATTTCAGGTGCGGTTGCGGGAGGGAAAATGTTAAGTAAGCGAAGCCTCGAAAGCATTATTCCTCAGGAGATGTCACTGGCTGACACGCTGCGCCGCCTTGCCGAAGAATTGAATCACTGCTCTCACACGCTGCGGGAAACTCACAGCCTTGTCGCGCCGCAGCTTGATGAACTGGAAAAACTTTACCCCAAAGCCTTAGCAACACCGGGCGATGACAGACAACCTGATCCGCGTCGTGAGCCCCCGCGCGATCCGGGCAAAGCCCTCAAGCCCAGTTATGATCAAAGAAGCCTGGGACGCACTCAAAGCCGCGGTTCTGCTTGACTCTGAACTCAAGCGGCAACGCGAAGACATCCTCCGCGCACTCAACATCATCCGTGAACTGGCTGCCGAAAATGCCGAACTGCGAACCCGCGTCGCCCAGCTCGAACAGGCGCGCATCTCGGCTGAAGCGCAGTTGCGTGATCATCTGCTGACCAGCCTGCGCCCCTCACGCCGGGCGTTCGACTTTACGCAGCATTACTGAAACCGCCCGAAGCCGCGGGTTGCCGTCTGCCGCCAGAATTACGGGGCCGTGTCGGCGGCCTTCGCTTTCAAAACCGCCTGGGTTTCCCTCTGCCCCTGATTATCTGTCTGAGAGTCAGTCCTGAAGCCTGCGGTCAAAAGGGCAACATCCATTGCGAGCTGACTGAAGGCCTGTTCGGCCGCCTGCTGCCCGGCGAACGTTGACGCCAGAGGCGACTCGGTCAGGTGATAACGATGCCGGTGCCATCGCCTGCGCTGTGGTCTCATGACGGTTACCTCGGATAAAGTCTGGCCCTTCGGACGGGGAATTCGGGGCGACCCGCCTGCTTTAAGTGAGATAGAGTTTCAACCGAAAAGGAATGTTTGTCAGGGAAGCGGGATCATAATGACAGATCATCGGTAAGGCAAGCCCATAATCGGATTTTTTTCTTTAACCACTGCCTGAATAAACCGGGCTTATCTGGCGATAAATTATTATTATTGGACAAACCATCGCGCGCGCACATATTCTACGGCGGCCAAAGTACATTCTCTTTCGGATTCATGTTCCCGGACTCGAATTCAGGGACGGCCCCTGAATTTGAAAGTTGTCAGCAGCAGGTCGAGGTGTACGGAAGTTACAGGCTGGTGACTGCAATGCGTAAATCAGGCGGCATCGCACAATCAGTGAATGCGGCGACCCAGGCTAGTGACGGCAGGCCGGTCGCAGTGCTTTCAGGTTCTGCAAAACCGGTGAACATAACTGATCTCCCGCTCGTCTTACTCCCGGTCGATGTACTTACCCTCACTAAACGGTATTACATAGCTGGCGGCAAAAGTTAAGTCTTAATTCAAATAAGCGTAACTGAAGGCCCCGGCGGGAAAGGCAAACTCGCTGGGGCTTTTGATTTTTACCAGTCGTCCACCCGGTTCACGAAGGGACAAGGCAGAGAAAAAATATTCGTGTTCCTTTGTGAACGACAGCTCCAAGGCAGGATCACTTATGACGCAGATCGGATTACCACCAAAGCAGGGCTTGTACGATCCGGCGCACGAACACGACGCGTGCGGCATGGGCTTTGTCGTTGACCTCAAAAACCGCCGCTCGCACGACATCATCGAACAGGCGCTGCAGATTCTGGTCAACCTCGAACACCGCGGCGCCTGCGGATGCGAGAAGAATACCGGCGACGGCGCGGGCATCCTGATTCAGATGCCGCACGAGTTCCTGAAGAGGGAATGTAAACAGCTCGGCATTGAACTGCCGGAGCCGGGCGAGTACGGCACGGGTAACTGCTTTCTGCCGGCCGACGAGGCGTCGCGCCAGGAGTGCGAACGCATCTTCGAGTCGGTCGTCCGCGAGGAGGGGCAGGAAATCCTGGGGTGGCGCGACGTGCCGGTGGACGATTCGATGATCGGCCCGACGGCAAAAGCCGCCGAGCCTTTCTTCCGTCAGGTCTTCATCCGTCGCGGCGAGAACCTGCGCGACCCGGACGGCCTCGGCTTTGAAAGAAAGCTCTGCATCATCCGCAAGCGGGGGATTCGCGCCGCGCGCGCGTCCGGCGTGCCGGGCGCCGAGAGCTTTTACCTCTCGAGCCTCTCGTTCAAGACCCTCGTCTACAAGGGCATGCTCAATTCCACGCAGCTCGGGCCCTTCTACCCCGACCTGCACGACGAGACGATGGTCTCGGCCCTCGGCATGGTCCATTCGCGTTTCTCGACCAACACCTTCCCGAGCTGGAACCGCGCGCACCCGTACCGTTACCTCTGCCACAACGGCGAAATCAACACGCTGCGCGGCAACATCAACTGGATGCATGCGCGCGAGGCGCGATTGAAATCCGAACTCTTCGGCAACGAGGAGCTGCAGAAGATGCGCCCCGTGATTGACATCAATAACTCCGACTCCGGCATGTTCGACAACGTGCTGGAGATGCTCGTACTGTCCGGGCGCTCGATCGCGCATGCGATGATGATGATGATCCCCGAGCCCTGGTCGGGTCACGAATCAATGAGCGAGGAGAAGAAGGCTTTTTATGAATACAACTCCTGCATGATGGAGCCCTGGGACGGCCCGGCGGCGGTGGCTTTCACCGACGGCGTGCAGATCGGCGCAACGCTGGATCGCAACGGGCTCAGGCCTGCGCGTTATTACGTCACGAAAGACGACCGGCTGGTGATGGCTTCGGAAGTCGGCGTGCTGGACATCGCCCCCGAAAACATCGCTTACAAGGGCCGCCTGCAACCCGGCCGCATGCTGCTCGCCGACCTTAATGAACGCCGCATCATTGATGACGACGAGCTGAAACACAAACTCGCGAGCGAGCATCCTTACGGCCAGTGGCTCAGGGACAACATGGTCAACATCGAAGACCTGCCGGAGCCCCCGCACGTCCACGAAACGGACCATGCGACGGTGATGATCCGCCAGCAGGCCTTCGGCTACACGACCGAAGACCAGAAGCTGCTGATGGCGCCGATGGCGGCGAGCGCCATTGAAGCCGTCGGTTCGATGGGGACTGACACGCCGCTCGCCGTGCTGTCAAACAAGCCGCAGCCGCTTTACAACTACTTCAAGCAGTTGTTCGCGCAGGTCACCAACCCGCCGATTGACGCGATCCGCGAAGAGATCATCACCTCATCGGCCACCACCATCGGCCCCGAAGCGAATATGCTCGAGCCGACGCCGGAGGTCGCCCGCCAGATCAGTCTGAGTACGCCGATCTTCACGAACGAGAACCTGGAGAAGCTCAGGTATCTGGACGTCGACCACAAACTCGGCTTCAAGTCCATCACCCTGCCAATTCTGTTCAAGGCGAGCGAAGGCGGCGAGGGGCTCGCGAAAGCGATGGATGAGTTATGCCGGCGGGTGAGCAAGGCCCACGCCGACGGGTACGAAATCATCATCCTGTCGGACCGCGGCATCAACCGCGAACATGCGCCGATCCCTGCGCTGATGGCCGTCGCCGGGGTGCATCACCACATGATCCGCGAAGGCACGCGCACGCAGGTCGGGCTCGTACTCGAATCGGGCGAGCCTCGCGAGGTGCATCATTTCGCGCTGCTGCTCAGTTACGGCGCGGCGGCGATCAACCCGTATCTGGCCTTTGAGACGCTGCACGACATGATCAACACGGGGCTGCTCGAGGGCGTGACGCACGAGAAGGCCGTCGCCAGCTTCATCAAGGCCGTCAACAAGGGCGTCGTCAAAACCCTCTCGAAGATGGGCATCTCGACGGTGCAGAGTTACACCGGCGCGCAAATTTTCGAGGCCATCGGCCTGCACCCCGAATTCGTTGACAGGTATTTCACCTGGACGCCGTCGCGCATCGGCGGCATCGGCATCAATGAGGTCGCACAGGAAGTGGTCATGCGCCACAGGCATGCCTTCCCGGATCGTCAGGTCAACGGCCACACGCTCGACGTCGGCGGGCAGTATCAGTGGCGCGCCGACGGCGAGGCGCACCTGTTCAATCCCGAAACGATCCACACGCTGCAAAAGGCCACGCGGATGGGCGATTACGCGACCTTCAGGAAGTACAGCGAACTCGTCAACAGACAATCCTCTCAGCTTTACACGCTGCGGGGCCTGATGGAATTCAAACGCACGCGACCGCCCGTGCCGATTGATGAGGTCGAGCCGGTCGAATCAATCGTCAAACGCTTCAAGACCGGCGCGATGTCTTACGGCTCGATCAGCAAGGAAGCACACGAAGCTCTGGCCATCGCCATGAACCGCATCGGCGGCAAGAGCAACACGGGCGAGGGCGGCGAAGACCCCGACCGCTACATCCCCGACCCCGTGACCGGCGACTCCCGCAACAGCGCGATCAAGCAGGTCGCTTCGGGGCGCTTCGGAGTGACGAGCGAATATCTGGTCAACGCGCAGGAGCTGCAGATCAAGATGGCGCAGGGCGCGAAGCCGGGTGAGGGAGGACAGCTTCCGGGCACGAAGGTGTATCCATGGATCGCGAAGACGCGCCACTCGACTCCGGGCGTGGGGCTGATCTCGCCGCCGCCGCACCACGACATCTATTCGATTGAGGATCTGGCGCAGCTGATCTACGACCTGAAGAACGCCAACCGCAACGCGCGCATCAGCGTCAAGCTCGTCGCCGAAGTCGGCGTCGGCACGGTCGCCGCGGGCGTGGCCAAAGCTCACGCCGACGTCGTGCTGATCAGCGGTCACGACGGCGGCACGGGCGCATCGCCGCAGACGAGCATCAAGCACGCGGGCGCGCCGTGGGAACTCGGGCTCGCGGAGACGCATCAGGTGCTGGTGATGAATAACCTGCGCAGCCGCATCACGGTTGAAACCGACGGGCAGTTGAAGACCGGGCGCGATGTCGTCATCGCCGCGCTGCTCGGCGCCGAGGAATTCGGCTTTGCCACGGCGCCGCTCGTCACGCTCGGCTGCATCGTCATGCGCGTCTGTCACCTCAACACCTGCCCGGTCGGCGTGGCGACGCAGGACCCCGAGCTGCGCAAGCGCTTCATGGGTTCGCCGGATCACGTCATCAACTTCATGTATTTCATCGCTCATGAAGTGCGCGAGTTGATGGCCGAACTCGGTTTCCGGACGATCAACGAAATGGTCGGCCACACGGAATGCCTTGAAACGCGCCACGCCGTCGAACACTGGAAGGCGAAGGGGCTCGATTTTTCGAGCATCTTCCACCAGCCGCCGGTCGGCGAAGATGTGGGCCGTTACTGCCAGATCCCGCAGGATCACGAGCTTGAGAAGACGCTCGATCTGACCGTGCTGCTCGACCTGTGCAGGCCGGCGATTGAGGACGGCAAGCCGGTTGAAGCCGAGCTGCCGATCAGAAACGTCAACCGCACCGTCGGCGCCATTCTCGGCAGCGAGGTCACGCGCCGGTGGGGGGCCAGAGGGTTGACCGATGACACGATTCGTCTGAAATTCAACGGCTCGGCCGGGCAGAGCTTCGGCGCCTTCGTGCCGCGCGGCATCACGCTCACGCTCGAAGGCGACTCGAACGATTACATCGGCAAGGGCCTCTCGGGCGGCACGATCATCGTCTACCCGCCGAAGGCCTCAACCTTCAGGCCCGAAGAGAACATCCTGATCGGCAACGTCGCCCTCTACGGCGCGACGAGCGGCGAGGCTTATTTCAGCGGCGTCGCCGGCGAGCGTTTCTGCGTGCGCAACAGCGGCGCGCTGGCCGTAGTCGAAGGCGTCGGCGATCACGGCTGCGAATACATGACCGGCGGTCGCGTGGTGGTGATCGGGAAGACCGGGCGCAACTTCGCGGCCGGGATGTCGGGCGGCGTCGCTTACGTGCTTGACGAACAGGGCGATTTCGAGCGCCGCCTCAATAAGGAGATGGTCGGCCTGACGAGATTGGAAGAGTTCGACGAAGAGGTCGAGCTGGTGAAGAGCATGATCACTCGCCATCAGGAATACACCGGCAGCGCCCGTGCCGAGCAGATCCTGTTCTGGTGGGACGATTACCTGCCGAAATTCGTCCGCGTCATGCCGCACGATTACAAGCGCGTCCTCGAAGCGCAGGCGGAAATGCGGGCCAGGGGCCTGAGCGAGGAAGAAGCCGTGATGGCCGCCTTTGAATCGAATGCGAAAGACGCGGCGCGCGTCGGCGGGAAGTAGAATGGCATAGCACTCCAGGTGTCAGGTATGATTTCAATCGCTGAAACACTCCGCCAGCCGGGGCGTGTCTGGAGTGGCAGGCCGCCAGCAGGTGAGGACGACATACTCAGACTGATGGAAAGTAGCGAAGTCCCACTTCCGCAGGAGTACCTCGACCTGCTCCGCTTCTCGAACGGGGGCAATGGGCCCCTCGCGTTATCGCCTCTGATCTTCGTTCTCTACTCTGTTGATGAGGCGATTGAAGAGATGACCAGCGAAGATAACAAGGATCTCTATCCAAACTTCATATTCTTTGGGGCAATGGCGGGTTGGAAACGGTTGCTTTCGATGTGAGGGGAAACCCGCCCTGGCTGATAGTAATGATGGATCGTGTTGCCGGAGAGGGGAGTGCGGTTGAAACAGCTCGTAATATGGCTCGATTCATTGCCGCAGTCGGCCTTGAATTTTCCGGTGACGAAGGGTCAATGTCATAAGTCCCAAGTGATGCATCGCCTGATTATGGTCAGAAGTCTCTGACGGGACGAAGAAAACAGAAATATGGGCAAACCTACAGGCTTTCTTGAATACACGCGCGAACTGCCGGTCTACCGCGATCCGGCCGAGCGGATTCGCGACTGGAATGAATTTCACGGTCACTCCGACGAGGCCGAACTGCAGGAGCAGGGCGCGCGGTGCATGGATTGCGGCGTGCCATTCTGTCACACCGGCAAATTGATCAGCGGCATGGCCTCGGGCTGCCCGATCAATAACCTGATTCCTGAATGGAACGATCTGGTCTATCGCGGGCAGTGGCGCGAAGCCCTGCTGCGGCTGCACAAGACGAACAACTTCCCCGAGTTCACCGGGCGCGTCTGCCCCGCGCCGTGCGAGGGCTCGTGCGTGCTGGGCATCAACCAGCCCGCGGTGACGATCAAGACCATTGAGTGCGCGATTGTGGACAGGGGCTTTGAAGAAGGCTGGATCGTGGCGGAACCCCCCTCAAAGCGCACGGGCAAAAAAGTCGCCGTGATCGGTTCCGGGCCGGCGGGGCTCGCCTGCGCGGCGCAACTTAACAGGGCGGGGCACTGGGTGACGGTCTTCGAGCGCGCTGATCGCGTCGGCGGTCTGCTCATGTACGGCATCCCGAATATGAAGCTCGAAAAGCACGTCGTGCAGCGCCGCGTTGACCTGATGGCCGAAGAGGGCGTGAGGTTCAGGACCAGCACGGAAGTCGGCAAAAACTACCCGACCGAAAGGCTGCTCAATGAATTTGACGCGGTCGTGCTGACCGGCGGCGCCACGCAGGCGCGCGACCTGCCGCTCGAAGGGCGCAACCTGAAAGGCATCCACTTCGCGATGGAGTATCTGCACGCGAACACAAAGAGCCTGATGGACAGCGGCTTCGCCGACGGTCATTACATTTCGGCGAAGGATAAGGACGTGATCGTGATCGGCGGCGGCGACACCGGCACCGACTGCGTCGGCACTTCGATGCGGCACGGCTGCCGCTCGCTCACGCAGTTTGAAATCCTGCCGAAGCCGCCTGACGAACGCGCCCCGGATAATCCGTGGCCCGAATGGCCGAAGATTTATCGGATGGATTACGGGCAGGAAGAGGCCGCGGCTGTCTTCGGCGATGACCCGCGCGTTTACTCGCTCCTGACGAAGAAGATCGTCGGCGACGAGAGCGGCTGCGTGAAGGAGTTGCACACGGTTGATGTCGAGTGGGGCAAAGGTGCTGACGGGCGCTACGGCATGCAGGAGCTTCCGGGCACCGAAAGAGTCTGGCCCGCGCAACTGGTGCTGCTGGCGATGGGGTTCCTCGGCCCGGAAAAAGACGGGATGCTTGCGCAGCTCGGCGTCGAGCTTGACGCCCGCGGCAACGTGAAGATTGACGACAACTGCATGTCCAGTCGGCCCGGCGTGTTCGCCGCGGGCGATATGTCGCGCGGCCAGTCGCTCGTGGTCTGGGCGATCCACGACGGTCGCGCGGCGGCCCGCGGCGTTGACCTTTACCTGATGGGCGAGACACAATTGCCGTGATCACCCGCGAACCGGAGAGTTCGCCGAAGCGCGCCCCATTAACCACACCAGCGAAAGGAAAGAGCGATGAGTTTTGAAGGTGCCAAATATCTGTGGATGAACGGAGAGATCAAACCCTGGGCCGAAGGCACGCTGCACGTGGCTTCGCATGTCCTGCATTACGGCAGCGGCATTTTCGAAGGCATCCGCTGCTACGACACCGATGACGGCCCGGCCATCTTCCGGCTGAAGCCTCATCTGGATCGCTTCTACGCTTCGGGAATTCCCTACAAACTCCAGATCCCATACTCGCCGGAACAGCTTGAATCGGCAATGTGTGAACTGATTGCCCGCAATGGTCTCACCGACTGTTACATTCGCCCGATTGCTTATTACGGTTACGGCAAACTGGGGGTGTATCCGCGCGGGCTCCCGGTTGATGTGGCAATTATGGTCTGGAAGTGGGGCGCTTACCTGGGCGAGGAGGGCCTGAAAAAAGGCGTGCGCATCAAATTCGTTTCCGTGACGAAGCTGCATCAGTCAATGATGCCGACGACAGCCAAGGCTTCGGGTAACTATCTCAACTCAATGCTGGCAGTGAGCGAGGCAATGGAGGAAGGTTACGACGAAGGGGTGCTGATTAATCGGGATGGCAATATTTCTGAAGGCTCAGGCGAAAACCTGTTCGTGATCAGGGACGGGATGATTCACACCAACGACGAGAATTCCTCGATCCTGCTCGGCATCACCCGCGACACGGCTATCCAGCTGGCGCGCGATCTCGGTTACAAGGTCGAAATCGGGGTGCTGAAACCTGAAGACCTGCTCAGCTGCGACGAGGCTTTCTTCACCGGCACGGCGGCTGAAATCACGCCGATCCGCCAGGTTGATGATCACGTCATTGGGGCGGGAGAGCCAGGGCCGATCACGACTGAGCTTCAGAACCTCTTCTTCAGCGTGGTGCGCGGGAAGGAGCCGCGTTACCGCGACTGGCTCACTCCGGTGCAGGTCGCGCAGCCGGCAGGCTCGTAAGGCGCATTCAGGTCAGAGTGGAGTCGAAAAACAGGGATGGCGAATTCGCGTCCCTGTTTTTTTGCGTTTTGAGGCGAAATCGCTTTCCTACAGAAGTGTGAAGGGTGATAGCCCGAAAGACATTTTTGTAGGGGTGGTGGGGGAGAGGTCACTGCCGACCGCCTGGCAGCGATCCTTTCGGCCCCGCTCAGGCAACCGGGCAACAGACTCGGACCGGCTCCAAGGGAGTGCCCCTTTCGCCGGAAATCCGTCCCCGGGCCGCAGCGGGTAGTCCGGGCCGGGCTCGCGGAGGTTCAATGCAATCCAGGGTGGCGTCCCTGCACCGGATCCTGCCTCGACCTCTCACTGCCGGTACAATTATGTCGGTTCCTCTACTACGTTCTACATTATTGTCGGGCCGGGGCTGCGCCAATGAATCCCCTCATGACCCGCTGCTCATCGCCCCTCTGGATAGAAAACCCAATAAATAAAGGCCTTCGCCGCGTCTCTCCTCTCTGATCCTGTTCAACTTCGACGTTCTGGCATCCGGCTTGCACTCTCAAGGCCTGCCCGGAAGGATGATTGTGTGGCATGCAGATCAACTTCGAGACAATTCAGCAGCACGCAGGCGAGAAGCTGCGGCGCATCGAGAGCCAGGCCGGCGATGCTGAACGTCTCATCGCGCTCAAAAAATTCCTCAGGATCGAGACGCAGCGGCTGCACCTGCGGCACCGCTTCGGCATCAGCGGCTCGCAGATCGTCGCGGCGCGCAGTCTGATCGTTGACCTGCTGATCCAGCGGATGGCGCGCACCGCGGCGGAAAGACATGACGCGGGCGCGTCGGAATCGTCGGCGCAGTTCGCGATCATCGCGCTCGGCGGTTACGGGCGAAAGGAGCTGTCGCCGCACTCGGACATTGACGTGCTGTTCCTGCACGGGCGCCGGGACGCCGCTTATGCGGCGAAGCTGAGCGAGGCGATCATCTACCTGCTCTGGGACGTCGGCTTCGTCGTCGGGCACGTGACCCGCTCGCTCGGCGAATGTCTGGACATCGCGAAGGAAGACGGCGTTTCGCGCAACGCCCTGATTGACGCCCGGCTGCTCTGGGGCAGCCGCGAGTTATTTGAAAGTCTGCAACAGAAGCTGAATGACGAGGTCTTCAGCGCGAAGCGCAGGGCCCTGCTCGACGAACTGATGACCGAGCGGATTGAACGTTACGCGAAGTTCGGCGAGGTCGCCTGCCTGCAGGAGCCGAACGTCAAGGAATCGGCCGGGGGCTTGCGCGACCTGCACTCGCTGCTTTACGCGTCGCGCATCGCTTACGGCCACGCGACGCTCGGGAAGCTGGCCGAGGCGGGTGTGGTGACGGAGCGCGACGCGAAGGCAATTACTTCAGCTTACGACTACCTGCTCCGCGTCCGGAATGACCTGCATTTTATGACGGCGCGGCGGATGGACCTGATGACGCTCGACCTGCAATCGCAGGTGGCTTTCGACCTGCGCTACGTTGACACGAAGGAGATGCAGGCGTCGGAACTTTTCATGCGCGATTACTACCTCAACGCACGCCGCCTGCACCGGCTCTGCGAAGCGCACCTGAAGAAGGCGGTCGCGCAGCAGGAGAAGCGGCGCTGGCTCGGCCGCCTGCGCGACGTGGCCGTCGGCGGGTTTGTGATGCGCGACGGCGCGCTCGAGATTGACGCGGTGGCGAAAGCGGGACAGCCGCTCAATGCCGAACGATTGATGATGGCGTTCAGTTACGGTCAGGCGACCAACGCGACGTTCGGCAGCGGGCTCGAAGAATTCGTGCAGGAACACCTGCCGCTCGTCAACCGGACTTTCCGCTCCTCGCCCGAAGCCGGGCAGGCGTTTATGAAGATGCTGCGCGTCAGGGGCCGCGTGGCGGCGGCGCTCAGGCAGATGCACGAACTCGGCTTCCTGGGCAAGTTCATGCCCGAATTCGGGAGGCTGACGTGCCTCGTCCAGCATGACCTTTACCACAAGTACACGGTTGACGAACACACGATCCGGACGATTGAAACTCTCGATGAGCTGTTCAATTCGCGCAGCCGCCAGCTCGAACGCTACCGCGGACTCTACAACGAAATCGGCGACCCCGAGGTGCTGCACCTCGGCCTGCTCATGCACGACATCGGCAAGGGCCTCGGCGGCGGCCACACGGAGAAGGGGATCGTCATCGCCGACCGCGTGTGCCGGCGGCTGCATCTGGACCCGGAGACGACCGAGCGGGTGAAATTTCTGGTGCGCCACCACCTGACGATGTCGCACACGGCGCAGCGGCGCGACCTCGCTGATGAGAAAGTGATTCAGACCTTCGCGGCGCAGATCGGGACGGTTGACAACCTGAACATGCTCACGCTGCTGACATACGGCGACATCCACGGCGTCGGGCCGGGCGTCTGGAACGAGTGGAAAGACGCGCTCGTGTGGGAGCTGTATCAGAAGGCGCGCAACGTGCTGGAGCCGCCAAAGGACGAGGACGGCTCGGTCGAAAGGCTGCGCGAACACATCGCGCAGATGCTCGTCAGCGAGGTCGGGGTCGGCGAAGTCCGCGCGCATTTCAATCAACTGCCGGTGGACTATGCGCGTTTCACCGCGCCGCAGGTGATCATCGAACACATCCGCCTGGCGCATTCGCTCAACTCGCGCATCGTGCGCTCGAGCTGGCGCGTCAACGCGCAGGCGCGCTGCACCGACCTTCACCTCTGCGCGCGCAACCGGCGCGGATTGCTCGCCAACATCGCGGGCACGCTGGCGGCGCAGGGCGTCAACATCCTGAGCGTCAGCCTCAACACCCGCGCCGACGGAGTCGCGGTTGATTCGTTCAAGGTCTGCGACACGGTCGGCGAGCCCATAGCCGACCCGCAGCGCTGGGAGCAGATTGACAACGAAATCAAACGGGCGCTCGCCGGCGATCTGAATGTCGCCGCGGCGGTGGCGAAAAAACTGAAGGCCAGCAGCGCGCGCCCGCGACGCCGCTCGACGCCCAAACCAGTGACCACGCGCATCACGTGGGATAACGAATCTTCGGACAAGAATACGATCCTCGAAGTCCGCGCCGGCGACCGGCTGGGGCTGGCTTACCGGATCGCCAGCACGCTCTCGTCGCTCAACCTCGACATCGTGTTTGCGAAGGTGGCGACCGAAAAGAACCTCGCGCTCGATATTTTCAGCGTGACTGACGCCGCCGGCGAAAAGCTGGCGGACGCCGACCTGCCACAGATCGAAGAAGCAGTACGTAAAGCACTCAGCGATAACAACGAAGTGCCGCAACCCTGAAGGGGCGGAAATAATAGAGATCAGACTCGGCTTCCCCTCGTGGTTACGGTACTGATCCAAAGCAAAGGAGCCATCAACTGCCATGAATAAGCTTCAACGGAAGTGGGTATTCTTGTGTTCTCTCGTTTGTTCTTTGATAACCCCTGTGATCGCCCTCGCCCAAGCCGCCGGCCCGTCGGTTGACGACCGGCTGAAGGCGCTGGAGACGGCGACGAAAAGCGCGCAGTCGGCAGGCGACAATGCGTGGATGCTGACCAGTGCGGCGCTCGTGCTGCTGATGACCGGGCCGGGCCTCGCCTTGTTTTACGGCGGGCTGGTCCGCAAGAAAAACGTTCTGGCCACGATGATGCAGAGCTTCGCCATGATGATGCTCGTCACGGTCATCTGGGCGATTTACGGCTACAGCATCGCGTTCGGTGACGGGACGCCGTTCTTCGGCAAACTCGGCTATCTGTTTCTGAATGGCGTAGGCGCCGACCCGAGCGTGTACGCGTCAACGATCCCGCACCAGACCTTCATGGTCTACCAGCTGATGTTCGCGATCATCACCCCGGCGCTGATCACGGGCGCTTTTGCCGAGCGCATGAAGTTCAGCGCGATGCTGCTGTTTATGGCACTGTGGGCCACAATAGTTTACTTCCCGCTGGCGCATATGGTCTGGGGGGACGGTGGGTTCCTGAATGCGGCTTTGAATACGAAGAGCAACCCTCTGGGCGGCAAGATTCCGGCGCTCGACTTTGCTGGCGGGACGGTCGTACACATCTCGTCAGGTTTCTCGGCTCTGGTCTGCGCGCTGTATCTCGGCAAGCGCATCGGCTTCCCGAAGACTCCGTTTGCGCCGCACAGTCTGGTGCTGAGCTTCATCGGCGCCTGTCTGCTGTGGGTGGGCTGGTTCGGCTTCAACGCGGGCAGCGCGCTCGCGGCAAACTCACTGGCGACTAGCGCGTTCGTGGCCACGCACTTCGCGGCGGCGGCGGCGGCCCTCGGGTGGATGATTGCTGAATGGGTGCGGCAGGGCAAGCCGACCGTGCTGGGCGCGATCTCCGGCTCGGTGGCGGGGCTGGTCGGCATCACTCCGGCTTCCGGGTTCGTCACGCCGATGGCCGGCCTGATCATCGGCTTCGTGACGGGGGTGGTCTGCTTCGTGATGGTGGCTGAAGTGAAGAAGTTGCTCGGCTACGACGATTCGCTCGACGCTTTCGGCGTTCACGGCATCGGCGGGACGGCGGGCGCGCTGCTGACCGGCGTGTTTGCGAACAGCGCAGTCAACGCGATCTTCAAGGACAGTAGCGGCAATCCGCTGCCTTCAGGCTTACTTGAAGGCAACAGCCGGCAGCTGATGAATCAGTTGATCGCCGTGGCGATTTCAATCGCGCTGGCCGTGGTCGGGACGTTCGTCATTCTGAAGGTCGTTGATCTGATCCTCGGCGTCCGCGTGGAGGGCGAAGACGAAACGATGGGCCTGGACCTCAGCCAGCACGGCGAGGACGGTTACAACTACGACCTCGATCTGGTCACGACCGGGTCTTTCGGCGGCGAAATTTCGCCGTCACCCGTGCCGGGCACAGCGCGTGCGGTCGAGCAGTGAAGCTGGCGGGTTGCCGATTGTGGGGTGCGGATAACATGCCGAAATCAACCGGGCGTCGGGCCGCATCCCGCAATCTCAAACGCTCAAATCGAAGTTCAACCCCGTAGAGTAAGGAGACCCCATGAAGAAAATCGAAGCCATCATCAGACCGCACCTGCTCGAAGGCGTGAAGGACGCGTTGCAGGCGCTCGGCGTGCAGGGAATGACGATCAGCGAAGTCAAAGGCTTTGGCCGCCAGAAGGGCCACACCGAAGTTTACCGGGGCAGCGAATACAAGGTCGAATTCGTGCCGAAAGTCAAAATCGAAGTGGTCCTCGACGAGGAGATCGTCGAGAACGCGATTGACGCGATCAGCAAGACGGCGCGCACCGGTAAATTCGGCGACGGTAAAATTTTCGTCTTCCCCGTCGAAGACGCCGTCCGCATCCGCACGGGCGAACACGGCGAACACGCGGTGTAATGATTGCGGAATGCGGATTGTAGATTGCGGATTCGGCATTGTGATCTCTCTTCAATCCGCATTCCGCAATCAACTGACTGACAGACTGATTCCATCAAACATTAAAGCACCAGCCCTTAGCTCACAGTCATCATCGGTGATGAACTGAACAAATCAACTTTGCATCCTGGAGGAGGCAAGCTCATGAAAAAAGCTATCGGGCTGTTATTTTGTTTATTCCTGACTCTGGCCGCCGTCGGCGGCATAAGTTCGACGAAGAATTTTACCGCACTGGCTCAGGCGCCTGCCGCCGCACCGGTGGCGGATCCGACCGGCGCAAACACCGGATCAGCCAATGATGTTCCCGCCAAAGAAGCTGGCAAACCGACTCTGGGCGAAGTAATTGATTCGCTCGGCAAGAGCCGCATTGCCATGAACATCATGTGGACACTGCTCGCAGGCTTTCTGGTCATGTTCATGCAGACCGGATTTGCGCTGCTCGAAACCGGCTTCTGTCGCGCCAAAAACGCCGCGCACACGATGGCGATGAATATTGGCATTTATGCGATTGGGCTGCTCGGATTCTGGATTTGCGGGTACGCCCTGCAAATGGGCGGCGTGGGCAGCGTGGCCTCGCTTGGTGGCGTGGCTCCGCTGAATCACGAGTTTGCCGTCAATCTGTTCGGACATAGTTTCGGGTTGTTCGGACTCAAAGGATTTTTCCTCAGCTTTGGCACCTACGATGTAGGCATCTTCGCGCTCTTCCTTTTCCAGATGGTCTTTATGGACACCGCCGCGACCATCCCGACTGGCGCAATGGCCGAGCGCTTTAAGTTCTCTGCGTTCGTCGTCTACGGCTTCTTCATGTCCATGTTCATCTATCCGCTCTTCGCCAACTGGGTCTGGGGCGGCGGCTGGCTGTCACAACTCGGCGCGAATTTCGGTTTCGGTCACGGGCACGTGGACTTTGCCGGATCGTCTGTGGTGCATATGGTCGGCGGACTCGCAGCATTGGCCGGAGCCATAGTCCTTGGGCCGCGCATCGGCAAGTACACCAAAGATGGTAAGCCGGTGGCGATCCCCGGCCATCACCTGCCGATGGCTGTGACCGGAACGCTGATTCTGGCTTTCGGCTGGTTCGGTTTCAATGCCGGGTCAACGCTCACAGGCACCGACATGCGGATTGGAATCATTGCCACCAACACGATGCTGGCTTCAGCCGCCGGCGGTTTTGCCGGGATGCTGTATGTCTGGCTGCGTACGGGCAAGCCTGATCCGGCGATGATTTGCAACGGGCTGCTGGCCGGGCTGGTGGCGATTACGGCTCCGTGTGCTTTCGTCAACAGTGTGTCAGCAGTCATCATCGGTCTGGTGGCAGGTGCGCTGGTGGTTGAAGCCGCTTTCTTCATCGAGCGCGTGCTGAAAGTTGATGATCCGGTCGGCGCAGTCGCCGTGCATTTCGTCAACGGTGCCTGGGGCGTGCTGGCGCTGGGCCTTTTTGCCGATGGTGTTTATGGCGACGGGCTGAATGGTGTGCAAGGCACCGTGCGCGGGCTCTTTTACGGCGACGGGAAACAGTTTCTCGCTCAGGTGATCGGCACCGTGACCTGCTGTGTGTTCGTCTTCGGGGCGTTTTATGCGTTCTTCAAAGTGCTTGACGCCATCATGAATCTCCGTGTTTCGGCAGAAGTCGAAATAGCCGGGTTGGATCTGCCCGAAATGGGGGCTGTGGCTTACCCGGACTTCCAGATTTCGACCGGCAGCCTGAGCCCGGGCGCATACAGCATGCCAATGGCTGCCCCAGCGAAAATAGAGGAAGGGATCATCGGAGCAGTTCCAACAACAGAGGCGAATTATTGACATTACAGATGGGCGGAGTGCGGAAACGAATGAGCGGTAACTTTGCTGGGGATATAATCCGCAATCACATCAACTGCACTCGCCCTCTGTAATCCGAAAGAAGAAAGGGAAGCGTCGCCGGATTTGATGATGCTGCAACATCATCGCAACGCTTCCCCCGCTCGAATCGCACCGAATACCCGTTGGCAGGCAGACAGCGCGATTGCACGTCTGAGTATACGGCGTCACCACTGACGTTTCCAGACTGGTCCCCGCTGCCGCCTCCAGCACGCCACGCCACAATCAGGCCAGTGGCAATTCCCGCCGTCCCGAACGGCTCGTTACGTCAAAACTCAAGGAGGCACAAAATGGCACTCAGAATCAGGACATCGGCCTTAGCACTCGCTGCGCTTCTCATCCTCGCTGTGCTCGGCGGAAATTCCTTCGCGCAGTCCACCATCTTCAACATCCCTTCGACTGACGTCGTCGCGAAAAAGAAGGTCTACTTCGAATTCGACTTCATCGGTCACCTCGAAAGCGACAGGAATGGCGGCTTCCAGACTTACGTGCCGCGCGCCGTCGTGGGTCTGGGCAAAGGCGTCGAAGTTGGTGTCAACATCGCGGCCACCAATTCCGCTGCCCCGACGATTGTCTATGTTCAGCCGAATATCAAATGGCAGTTCTATGCCAATGAAAAGGCGGGCACGGCTCTGACCGCCGGGGCGATTGCCTACATCCCGGCCAAAGATCGCAACGTCAATGACACCTTCGGCTTTTTCTACGGCAACGGGAGCAAGAAGTTCAAGGGGACCTACGGCCCGCGCGTGACCGTCGGCGGATACGGCATCGCCGATTACGACGCCTCGGGTCTGGACAAAGGCGGCGCGATGGTCGGTTACGAACAGCCGCTCGCCAGCAAGGCGAGCTTCGTCGCCGACTGGTTCAGCGGCAACAACGGGTTCGGTTACGTCACGCCGGGCTTCTCCTTCACCCTGCCGCACAACGGCCTGTTCAATATCGGCTACAGCGTCGGCAACAAGGGCAAGAAGAATAATGGCCTGTTCGTCTATTACGGCATTACGCTGCCGTAACGACCGGCGGGGGCACCAGGGCCAATCAGTTTTTATACGAGTTACTTCCGTAGCTGGTGCTTAGTTGATGGACACTTGATGCGGTGAGTTCGCAAGGACTCACCGCCTTTTTTTCATGGCGCAACGACGCCTGCCATTTCCTGATTCGTCACCGGGCAGGCTATAATCCGCCGCGTCAGAGTCATCCTTTCTTCAGCAATCGAAACAACCAGCAAAGGAGTCCATCGCTATGGGAATCACTCGGCGCGAATTCATCAACTTCGGCGCGGCCGGTCTGGCTTGCGGCGCGCTCGCGCAGACCCGGCACCTCGGCGCTTACGCCGCCACGAAAGGCGTCAAATTCAAGGTCGGCGTGCCCGACTGGAACCTCAAACAGACGATGAAAATCGAGGCCGTCGCCCTGGCGAAAAAGATCGGCTTCGACGGCGTGCAGGTGAGCATCGGCAGGGCGACTGACCGGCTGCCGCTGGCCGACAAGGGATTGCAGAAGCAGTATCTCGAAGAGTCAAAGCGGCTCGGCTTCCCACTGGCTTCATTGTGTCTGGACATCCTGCACCAGAACGGCCTCAAGTCCGACCCGCTCGGCCAGCGCTGGGTAGCGGAATCAATCCCGATTGCGCAGGCGATGGGCGTCAAAGTGATCCTGCTGCCCTTCTTCGGCAAGTGGGCGATCAAGCAGCAGGCGGAGCAGGATTACGTCGGCGACGCGCTCCGGGAAGTCGCGCCGGCGGCCGAAAAGGCCGGGATCATCCTCGGCCTCGAAGACACCATCTCGGCCCGCGAAAACGTCCGCATCATGGAGCGGACGAAATCGCCCGCGGTGCTGACCTATTACGACGTCGGCAATTCCACGCAGAACGGCTATGACATCATCGAAGAGATCCGCTGGCTCGGTCGCAAGCGGATCTGCGAAGTTCACCTCAAGGACAACCCCAATTACCTCGGCAGGGGGAAAATAGATTTCAAGGCCGTGGTTGACGCGCTCGCCGACATCGGCTTCGACAAATGGGCGCAGCTCGAATGCGACAGCCCGAGCGGCTCGGTCGAAAACGACATGACCACCAACCTGAAGTTCATCCGCGGGATCATCGCCGGTCGCGCCGCCTGAATGACGAGGCCGTGCGGTGCCCGGAGCCTCATTGACGGATGAACTTATAAGAACGCCACTCCGCCAATGAGGCTCCGGGCACCGCACGGCGAGGCGGCCGCCTTACTTGATATTCACCCGCACAGTGTTGGCTGCCCTGCCGTCAGCCGTCACGGTTATGTCCACTTCACCTCTCCCGATCAGTGTGCGTGGCAGTCTCATGTTGATCTGATCCAGCCCGACCAGTTGCAGTTGCGCCCCCGCGTAAGTCACCGGCGCGTCAATCCCGCCGACCTTCACCGCGACATTCGATTCAGCGCTGCGGTAACGAAAGCCGGTGCCAAACAGCGCCAGGTAAACCTGATCGGTGCTGCCGCCCTGATCAGGGCCGAGGTCAATCGGGATGGCGACGTATCTGTTCTGCGATGTATCGAATCGCGCGATGTCTTCGTAGATCTGCGTGCCGTCGGCCCTGGCGCGCACGGCGACGGCCGCGGCGATGCCGTTGCCGCTGGCGTCGGCCGAGAAGAGGCCGGGGGCGACGGCGGCGATCTGCATTGTGCCGGTCGAGATTGAACCGTCGCCGCCCGTGATTGTCACGGTCGCGAGGCCGGGCGCGGTTGACGCCGGAATCTGATAATTGACCTGCGTCGGCGAGACGAAGAAGAGCGGAGCCACGCGTTCGACGCCGGCGCTGTCTCTGACGGAGATGCTTGTGCCCGCCAGTGAGGTCGGCAGAGGCGTGACTGTGGCGCCGGTCGTGGTCGTTGCGAGACCAGTCCCGAAGGCCGCGGCAATGGCTTCGGGGGCGAGCGCCGCGGGGCTGTAGCTGGCGGCAGAGACGCTGGCGACGGGGTTAGAGGTGATCGTGAGGTCAATCGCTCTGGATTCGCGCACGGTGGCGTCGACCACGTAGACAATGGCGTGGCCGGGCAGCAGCGTGGTGGGCAGCGGGGCCGTGATCTTTGCAGGTGATTCCGACCAGACGCCGTTTTGTGGCAGCACGTAATGTTTGTCGGACTGCTCGACGATGACCTGATTGCCCGTGGCCGAGAAGTTGACCCCGCGAATTTCAATCGAAGTCCCCGGGTGAAAATCCGCCTGCCGGGACGCGCGGTTGACCACTGGGAGCAGGGGGGGGAGGCCGGGGCCACAGTCCCGGCACTCCGCGCCGACGAGGATGCGCGCCAGGTTCGATTTGTGACCCTGCGCATCCGTGACATACACCAGGGCGAAGCGATCAATGACCAGTTCCTGCGGCAGCCGCGCGGTGATCAGGCTGGTTGATTCAGACCAGACGTTGTCATGCGGCAGCTGATAAGCGTGTGGCTTCTGCTGATTGTCGAGCTGTTCAATGGTGACAATGTTGCCGGCTGCGGAAAACTTCTCGCCGTAGATGCTGATGACGCTTCCGGAACTATAACTGCCCATCTGAGTGGCGGCGTCGAGAATGCCGAACGACTGTCTGATGGCGGGGCAGGCGTCACAGCGCAGCTCGACCGGCTGCGCGTTACTGTCAATCCCGCGCTGGTCGGTGATGTAGACCATCACCTGACCCGGCTGTCTGGACGAGGGAATTGACGCGTTGACCTGCACCGTTGATTCAGAAAGGACCTGCGAGTTATCGCGCGTCAGGGCCGATTCGCGGTAAGCCTGCCGGAAGCGGACCGTATTATCGGTGGCGGAAAAGGGCGTCGTCGAATTCTGACAACAGCCCTGGGCGTAAATCGCCATCACGCTGTCAGGATACAGGCGCAGGTCGGGCGAGCCGGTTTGTGAATCCAGCACGCCCTGGACGGGCGACCGTCTGACGCGCGGGCAGTCGGTCGGGATCGTGAAAGGCTGGTTCGCGAGGAACGCCTGAAAAAACCTGCCGGACATGGTCAGTTCGAGTTTGCCGTTGCGCGGACGGTACATCCCGAACCCCGGCCAGCCATCGCTGTCCCAGATCAGGCCGTTGTCCACGATCTGCCAGAGGTTGACGTACGAAACCCTGAAGCTGTCGGGCGCGGCGATGCCTTCCAGCGTCTCGCGCAAAGTCTCGGCGGCGTAGCATTCGCCGAAGTCCGTGCGCGGGAATCCGACTTCACCGATGATGAAATTATTCTCTCCGACCTCCGGTCGCATGGTCCGAATCTTCGCCAGCGCGAAATTCATATCCTGATTGAATTCAACCCAATGTGCGACTCTTTTTTGCAAGTTGTTGATTCTCAAGAGTGGATTTTTCAGACCTGAGAGCCTTTGGGCAAAACCAGTGATGAGATCAAAGGATTTATCAAGAGTCGCACATTAG
>Ga0070741_10003507_pt1 | contig 38819 bp, 37 predicted proteins | sample Coa_R1_4_FD_66440 | JGI IMG/M metagenome (GOLD analysis project Ga0070741, IMG submission 66440) | Surface soil microbial communities from Centralia Pennsylvania, which are recovering from an underground coalmine fire - Coalmine... | ecosystem: Environmental > Terrestrial > Soil > Unclassified ... | reverse complement strand
TCGTCAGTCCAGGACCACGTCGTAGGGGTAGTGCGTGGCGTCGTACGCGTCGTTGGCGATCGACTTGAGCAGCTCGTCGTCGTTGTCGTCGAACATGCGGATGTTGCGCTTGATGCGATGCGCGGCGCGCCCGCACACCGCGCGGCACAGCTTGGCCTCGCGCTCGGCCTCGGGCCCGCGCTCGAGCAGCGCGGCGGTCGCGCGCGCGATGCACGCCATCATCGAGTACAGATCGATCGTCACGTCGGCGACGCGGCGCTGCACGTACTGCATCTCGGAGATCACCTTGCCGTGCTTGCGCAGCGTCTTCTCGACGGCCTTGGCCAATTCCGGCACCCAGTCCTCGAACAGCACCGCTTCTTTTTTCAGCGTCGGGTGAACGTGGTCGAGCCGCTCGCCGCCGTAATATTGCGTCTTGAACTTGTCGACCATGAAGTCGAGCGCCAATCCATAACCTTTGAGCGGCCAGCGGATCGCCTCGGCCAATTGCGCCAGGCGATCGCCGGGCCCCTGCATGCCGGTGAGCGCGATGTAGCAGCGCAGGATCTCGTTGGTGCCTTCGAAGATTAAGTTGATTCGAGCGTCGCGTAATAATCGCTCGTAAGGATACTCCTTCATGTAGCCGACACCGGCGGCGATCTGCAGCGACTCATTGACCACTCGCCACAGCATTTCCGAACCATAAACTTTGCAAACCGCGCTCTCGACCGAGTAGTCCTCGACGCCGCGATCGATGAGGCCGGTGGTCAGATAGACCATCGACTCGGCGGCGTAGCACTCGAGCATCATGCGCGCGATCTTGTCCTTGATCATTCCGAACTCGGCGATGGTGCGGCCGAACTGGCGTCGAGAAGTCGCGTGCGCGATGGCGAGGCGGATGACCTGGCGCGCCGAGCCGACCGCGCCCGCCGCCAGCCCGAGCCGCCCGTTGTTGAGCACGCCCATCGCCACCTTGAAGCCGCCGCCCACCTGGCCGAGCACGTTCTCCTTCGGCACGCGCACGTCCTCGAAGTACACCGACGTGGTCGACGAGCCCTTGATGCCGAGCTTGTGCTCCTCGGGCCCCGACTTGACGCCGAACGCGCGCTCGACGAGGAACGCGGTGATGCGATCCTTTTTCTGGCCGCCCTTGTCGACCTGCGTCTGCGCGAACACGGTGAAGAAGTCGGCGATGCCGCCGTTGGTGATCCAGATCTTCGAGCCGTTGAGCACGAAGCTGCCGTCGGGCTGCTCGATCGCGCGCGTCTGGATCGACGCCGCGTCGGAGCCGGAGCCGGGCTCGGTGAGGCAGAACGCCGAGATCAACTCGCCGGTGGCGAGGCGCGGCAGGTATTTTTGTTTTTGCTCGTCGGTGCCGAACAGCACGAGGCCCTTGCAGCCGATCGACTGGTGCGCGGCCAGCGTCACCGCGACCGAGCCGTCGATGCCGGCCACCTCCTGCATCGCGCGCGCGTAGCCGGTCACCGACAGCCCGAGCCCGCCGTACGGCTCGCCGATCGCCAGGCCGAACATGCCGAGCTGCTTGAGCCCGTCGAGCACCTCGCGCGGCAGCCGCGCCTCGTCGTCGATCTTCTTGGAGTCGATCTCGGCGGCCGCGAACTTTCGGAACGAATCTAGAATCAGCTCGAGGTTCTCCCGCTCCTCCTCGCGCAGGCGCGGATAGGGGATCACCATCGCCTCGGGGATGTGTCCGAAGTAGAGCGACTTGGAGAAGCTCGACGGGGCGCGGTCCTCGGCCATCTAGCGGGCTCCTTGTGGTCGTCGAGAGACGTAGAGCGCGATCGCGACCAGGAGCATGCCGAGCGCGATCGCCTGCGAAGTGGAGAGTACGCCGGGCCAGACGAAGCCGCGCTCGAGATCGTCGCCGCGCAACCACTCGGTCAGGATGCGCAGGATCGCGTATCCGCCGAGGTAGAGCGCGATGAGCGCGCCCGGGCGCGGGCGCAGGACGCGCGAGAGGGCGGCGAGCGCACAGGCGATCACGAGCAGGCCCGCGGCTTCATAGAGCTGCACCGGGTGGCGCCAGGCGTCGTGGAGGCGGACGGCGAACGGGAAGTCGGCGGCGCACGGGCGGCCGTAGCAGCAGCCGCCGAGCAGGCAGCCGACGCGCCCGACGGCGTGGCCGAGCGCGAGGCCGGGCGCGCCGGCGTCGGCGGCCGCCGCCATCGGCACGCCGAACTTGCGGCAGTAGAGCGCGATGGCGATCGCGCCGCCCACCACGCCGCCGTAGAAGACCAGGCCGGGCGAGCGAAAGAGCGATGGATCGGCGAGGAACTCGCGCGCGTGGACGATCACGTATAACGCCACGGATCCGGCGATCCCACCGGATAAACCGAGCAGGCCCACCGCCAGCTCGTCGAACCGCCCGACGCCGTAGCGCCGCGCGCGCGCCACCGCCACCACGATGCCGAGCGCCACGCCGAGCACGATGCACGCGCCGTAGGAGTAGAACGGCCGCTCGTAGGCGCCGAGGTGGAGGCGGAACAGCTCGGGGTGCAAGCGCTACTTGTTCTGTTGTTGCTGCTGCTGCTTTTGCGACTCTTCCAGCGCCTTCTCGAAGGCCTTGTTGAACTCCTGGTTGAGCTTGGGATCGCTCAGGCCCTGCTCGAAGCCCTTCTTGGCGCTCGAGACGAGCAGGCCGCAGAGGACCCACATCAGGATGCCGAGCACGAGGCCGACGATGCCGAGCACGAGCCCGGCGGTGGCGGTGCCGGTCGGCTGGTTGTTGGTGACCGCCGCCTTGCGGCCGACGATGCCGAGGATGAGGCCGACCAGCGCCAGCGGGATCGCGATCCAGAACAGGCCGGGGATGATCGCAAACACGGTTCCGATGATTCCGAGCACCAGCGCGGCTGCACCCAAGCGGCACCTCCAAGTTGGGCTTAGAGTTTACTTCAAGACCGAGTCGCGCAGCACCACGTTCATCATCAGCCCGTCGCCGCGGCCCTGGACGGTGATCTTCTGGCCCTTGGTGAGCGCGGCGACCTTCTTGGTGTTCTCCGCGTCGAAGTAGCACTGGATGGTGCGGATCGGATCGCCCGCCTCGACGGAGACGAAGATGTTGTCGAAGAGATCTTTGCTGATGCTCTCGATGGCGCCGCTGATCTCGAGGGTCTTGCCTTTGTATTTCATGTCGGCCGAGACCTCGTTGGCGGAGTAGTCGGCGAGCAGCTGCTTGGGCGTGACTTTGATGACCTCGCCCGAGAGCGGCTGGCTCTTCGGCTTCCAGTTGTCGGGGTTCTTGACCGCCTCCTCGAAGCCTTTCTTGGCGCCGCTGATCATGAGCCCGCACAGGACCCACATGAGCACGCCGAGCACCAGCGCCACGATGCCGAGCACCAGGCCCGCGGTCGCGGTGCCGGTCGGCCCGCCGGCGGCGACCGCCGACTTGCGCCCGAAGATGCCGAGGATGAGCGCGATCAGCCCGAGCACGACGCCGATCCAGAACGTGAAGGGGATCAGCGAAAACAGGGTCCCGATGATTCCGAGCACCAGCGCGGCAACGCCCACGATTCACCTCCGCAGAAACGGTACGTCATCATCGGGAGCGGCTTCCCGACGGTCAAGCAAAATGGGCGGGGGCGTGGTATGACGCCGCGGCTCATGGACTCGACCGCAACTCACGCAGGCTTCGTCGCGGGCTTCGTCGCTTTGGTGGGACGGCCGAACGTCGGCAAATCGACTTTGCTCAACCAGATCCTCGGGCAGAAGATCGCCATCGCCACGCCGCGGCCGCAGACCACGCGCAACCGCATCCTCGGCGTGAAGAACGTGCCGGGCGCGCAGTTGGTGCTCGTCGACACGCCGGGGCTGCACCGCCCGACGGGACGCGGGCGCTCGCGGCTCAATCAGTTCATGGTGGGCGAGGCGCTCGCCGCGCTGGAAGAAGTGGACGCGGTGGTGCTGATCGTCGAGGCGCCGACCGGCGCGGAGGCGAAGAAGCTGGCCTCCACGCGCTTCGCGCTCGACGCGGGCAACCAGTTTGCCGTCGAGGAATTGGCGCGCACCAAGAAGCCGGCGGTGCTGGCGGTGAACAAAGTCGATCTGCTGCACAACAAGCAACTGCTCCTGCCGATCATGGAGGGCTTCGGACGCGTGCACCCGTGGGCGGCGATGGTGCCGATCTCCGCCAAGAGCGGCGACGGCGTCGAGCGGCTGCTCGCCGAGATGGTCAAGCTCCTGCCCGCCGGCGCGCCGCTGTATCCCGAGGAGATGATCACCGATCGCGCCGAGCGCTGGCTCGGCGCCGAGCTGGTGCGCGAGCAGGTTTTTCTTTTGACCAAGCAGGAAGTGCCGTACGCGGTGGCGGTGACCATCGACGAGTGGGACGAGCGCCAGAAGGGCGACGTGATGGTGAGCGCCACGATCCACGTCGAGAAAGAGGCGCAGAAGAAGATCGTCGTCGGCGAAGGCGGGCGCATGGTGCGCGAGATCGGCTCGCGCGCGCGCCACGAGATCGCGCAGCTCCTCGGCTGCCCGGTCCACCTCAAGCTGTTCGTGCGCGTCGACGAGGGCTGGACCGGCGATCGCGCGGCGCTGCGCGACATGGGCTACGAGCGCGACAAATGATCGATTCGATCGACAGGCCGTTGGTGGCGATCGTCGGGCGGCCGAACGTCGGCAAGTCGACGCTGTTCAATCGGCTGGTCGGCGGGCATGACGCCATCGTCGAGGACGAGCCGGGCGTCACGCGCGACCGGCGCTACGGCGACGCCGACTGGGACGGGCGCCTGTATCGCGTGGTCGACACCGGCGGGCTCGATCTCGCGGCGGCCAAGCGCGAGGACGCGTCGCTGCCGCGCGGCATCGTGCGCCAGGCGCTGCTCGCCGTCGAGGAGGCGGAGGCGGTGGTGTTCGTCGTCGACGCCAAGGAGGGGCTGACGCCCGGCGACTACGACGCGGCCGAGGTCCTGCGCAAGAGCGGCAAGCCGATCATCTGGGTGGCCAACAAGATCGACGGCGCGGGCCAGGAGCCGCTGGCCAACGATCTCTATCGCGCGGGCGCCGACGAGGTGTTCGGCATCTCGGCGCAGCACGGCCGCGGCATGCCCGAGCTGCTCGACGCGATCGTGGCCAGATTGCCAAACGCGCCGAGTATAAACGACACGCCCGAGGAGCCCGAGGACGACAAGACGCGGCCGATCCGCCTCGCGCTCGTCGGGCGGCCGAACGCGGGCAAGTCGTCGCTCATCAATCGCTTCGCCGGCGAGGAGCGCATGCTGGTGCACGAGCAGGCGGGCACCACGCGCGATCCCGTCGACACGCTGGTCGAGATCGCCGGGCGGCGCTACCTGCTCATCGACACCGCGGGCATCCGCAAGCGCGCGCGCATCGACGCGCCGATGGAGAAGATCGCGGTGGCGATGGCGGAGAAGGCGGTGCGCCGCGCCGACGTCTGCGTGCTGGTCGTCGACGCCAAGGAGGGGCTCGCCGAGCAGGAGGCGAAGATCGCCGGGCTGTGCGACGACGCGGGGCGCGCGCTGGTGATCTGCTTCAACAAGCTAGACCTGATCGACCAGGACGCGCAGGACAAGCTGCGCGAGAACCTGAACCGGCAGCTCCAGTTCGTGCCGTGGGCGAAGGTGGTGTTCGCGTCGGCGAAGAGCGGCAAGGGGGTGCAGCGCATCCTCGACGCCGTGCAGGGCGCGTATGCGGCGTACATCAAGCGGGTCTCGACGGGCGAGCTCAACCGCTGGTTCGAGGGCATCGTCACCAAGCATCCGCCGTCGGTGTTTCGCGGGCACCCGGTGAAGCTGTATTTCATCCAGCAGCCGCAGTCGCGGCCGCCGACGTTCTTGCTGTCGGTGAACCATCCCGAGGGCGTTCACTTTTCGTATCGGCGCTACCTGGCGAACCAGCTGCGCGAGGCGTTCGACCTCGACGGCACGCCGGTGCGCATCGTCTGCCGCGCCAAGAAAAAAGGGCGGCGCTATACGAGCGGCGAGCGCGGCTAGGGCGTGCCGCCGTCGGGCGCGAGCTCGACGATCATGCCGTGGCCGAGATACAGCGTGCGGAAGATGTCGTCGTAGCTGTCGAGGCGGCCGTAGTAGCTGAGCGCGTCACCTTTGTGGAACTTGCGGCGCAGGAGCGGCAGCTGATCGGCCTCGAGCCACAGCGAGACGTCGAAGGTGATGGTCGACTGCAGGTGCTTGAGCGTGACGCCGCTCGAGGTGAACGAGCGGATGATGCCGGTCCAGCGGACCCAGCGGCCGAGGTAGCGCGTGGTCCAGAGGCGGGCTTTTTCGCCTTGGGGCATGGAGCGGCGCACGAGGAAGATCGGGTACAGCTCCTCGAAGCTCTCGTTGACGAACTCGGCGGGCGCCTTGTCCGAGGTCGGCTGCGTTTGCGTCGCGGCTTGATTCGCGGGCGCGGCGCGCGCGGCATCGGACGAGGCGGGCGCGTCGCGGCCGCCGGAGCACGCCGCCAGGCACGTCATGCACGCCAACATGAGCGCGTGCGTAGTTGACATAATGCATCTTATCGGACGTTGACTCCGACGGGAGCGGGGCAGCAAAGGACGCCGGCGTGCGCCGGTTGCACGCCGGCCAAATCGTGGGCCTGGCAACATCGTCGGTTGTTCGGACCGTATACCCTGCGCAATCCCATGTCCACCGAGCGGCAGCTGCTCGAGCGCGTGCGGGCGGCGGCGCAGTTGGCCGCGTCGCTCGGCGATCCGGCGAGCGCCGTGCAGCTCGCGTCGCGCGCGTGCTCGCTCGGCCGGACCGTGCTCGGCGCCGACGCGGCCGCGCTGTTCCTGGCCGGCTTCGCGCAAGACGCCGACGCGCCGCCCACGCCGGCGATCCCCGGCGACGACCGGCCGCGCCGGCTGGCGGCCGAAGGCTTCGCCTTGCTGCCGCCCGACGACCTGTTCGCGTCGCACGAGCCGGCCGAGCTCGAGCGGGTCCGCGCCTGGGCGCGCTCGGTGGGATTTCGCCGCGTCGAGCTGGCGCCGATCGCGCTCGATCATTGCCCCGCCGGCGCGCTGGTCTTGTGCTCGGTCGCCGACGGCCCGACGCTCGCGCCCGAGGATCTCGACGTGCTCGGCGCCGCGCTGGCGGCCGCGTTCGCCGCGCGCCGCTCGACCAGCGAGTTGCGCGACGCCTACGGGCTGCGCACGCGCGAGCAGGATCAGGTGGTGCGCGGCGAACGGATGCGCGCGCTCGGCGCGATGGCGCTCGGCATCGCGCACGACTTCAACAACGTGCTCAACGGCATCCTGGCGCAGACCGGCGTGCTCGCGGAGCTCGCGCGCGGGCAGCCGCCGCTCGAGGACGCCCTCGCGCGCCTGCGCAAGAGCGCGCTCGAAGGCGCCGCCACCGTCGAGCGCGTGCAGGAGTTCAGCCGGCAGCGGCGCGATCAATCGTTCGCGCCCATCGAGCTCGACGCGCTGGTGGCCGCGCTCGCCGCCGAGCTGCGCGCGCGCGCGCCGGCGGGCGTCGAGATCCGCACCGAGCTCGCGCCGGGCGCCGCCATCTTCGGCGCCGCCGGCGAGCTGGGCCAGACGGTGAGCGCGCTGCTGGAGAACGCCGTCGAGGCGCTCGGCACCACCGGCGGGATCATCACCGTCACGCTGGCGCTCGACGCCGACGGCGAAGACTGGGTGCTGGTGGTCTCCGACACCGGGCACGGCCTGACGCGCGACGTGCGGCGGCGCGCGTTCGATCCGTTCTTCACCACGCGCGGCTCGCGCAAGAAAGGGCTCGGCCTGGCGCTCGCGTACGGCGTCGTGCGGCGCCACGGCGGGCGCATCGATCTCGACGGCGCGCCGCAAAAAGGCGCGCGCGCGCGCGTGCGGCTCCCCCGCCTGATCCCGGTCGCCGCCGCCGACCTCGCCGCGCGCGAGTCGCCGCCGCCGCGCACCACCGACGGGCCGCCGCGCGTGCTCCTGGTCGAGGACGATCCCGATAACCGCGACGCGATGTCGTCGCTGCTGCAGCTCTCGGGCTACCAGGTGACGGTCGCCGACTCGGGCGCGGCCGGCGTCGCGGCGTTCTCCGCCGGCGCGTTCGACCTGGTGCTCACCGATCTCGGGCTGCCCGACTTGAACGGCTGGCAGGTGGCGGGCTCGGTCAAGGCCAAGGCGCCGTCGACGCCGGTGGCGCTGATCACCGGCTGGGGCTTCAACCTCGACCGCGACGAGATCCGCCGCCGCGGCGTCGACCTGCTGATCAAGAAGCCGATCGATCCGCAACGCTTCTTGAAGGAGCTGTCGACGCTGGTCGGTCAGGGCGCGCGCAGGCCGAGCGCGTAGGCGAACGCCACCACCACCAGCGCGTGGCAGATCTCGCCGCGCTGGATGCGCGCCGGGATCTCGTCGAGCGGCACGGTCACCACCTCGATGTCCTCGCCGCCGTCGAGGCGCGGCTCGCCGACGCGCTCGACGTCGCGCGCCAGGAACGACCAGCAGCGGTTCGACTGCATCGCCGGGTTGGGCGCGATCACGCCGGTCGGCTCGACGAGCGGCGCGTGGTAGCCGGTCTCCTCGAGCAGCTCGCGGCGCGCGGCCTCGAGCGGGCTCGGGTCCGAGGCGTCGATCATTCCGCCCGGCAATTCGAGCGTCTCCTCGCCGGTGCCGTAGCGATGCTGGCGCACCATCACCACGCGGCGGTCGCGCGTGAGCGGCACGATGTTGCACCAGTCGACGCAGTCGACGATGAAGAACTCGTGCTCGGCGCCGGTGCGCGGCGAGACCAGCCGGTGCGCGTCGACGCCGAACACGCGGGTCGCGAGCACGCGGCGCTTGCCGCGAAGAGGCCAGCCGGGCGGCATCAGCCCGGCGCGTCTTCCGACGAAAAGATCACCGGCCCGAGCGCCGGCGTGGCGCCCGCCGCGACGCGCGCCTTCTCGACGGCCACCTGCTCCTCGGCGAGCCGCGGAAAGCGATAGCGGATCGCGCCCTGCGCGTCGGTGTCGACGTCGCCGTCGAGCTCCTTGAGCAAGCTCTCGAGCGACGCGCGCACCGCTTCGCCCGGCTGCGACGTGCGCTCGGCGACCAGCGCCGCGAGCGCCACCGGATCGATCGCGCGCCCGGGCGACGCCCAGATCTCGCGCAGTAGCTCGCGGCGGATGCGCCGCCCGAGCTTGCGACGCGCGCGCCGCCGCTCGACCAGCACGCGCACGCCCGGCACCGCGAAGAACAGCGCCGAGAAGATCAGCGGGAAGAGCGTGATGAAGAACGTCGCGATCGGATCGCCCGCGAGATGGAACTTGTGCAGGAACGCCGGCCCGACGGTGAACGACGCCAGCAGGTTGAACGCGGTGAACCCGATGACGACGCCGTTCGCGCCCGGCGTGTTGCCGGTGAGCGTCGCCGGCGCCTCGGGCTCGTCCCACGCCCAGCGCCAGAATCCGCCGCTCTCGCCCGCGCTCGTCAGCAGATCCTTGAAGACGTAGATGAGCGTGCCGTCGTCGGCGACTTCCACTTCGCCGTCATAGTCGACCATCAGGCGCGTCAGCTCCTCGTCGGCGTCGTCGAGCGCGAGGCCGGTGAGCGCGGTCAGCTCCGCCGCGGTGATGCGCCCCTTGTGATCGCGCAGGAACGCGAGCACGCGCTTTTCCAGCGCGCGCGGATCGACCGGCGGCGCTTTCGGACCGAAGACGAAATCGAAGACGGAGTTATAGAAACGCTTCGGCGGCGGACCCTGCCGGCGGCGCGCGCGGCCGTAGGCGTCGGTCGGCGCGGGCGCGAGATCGGGCAGCATCCAGTACCAGATCCAGGGCAGGCCGAACCCGCCGCCGCCGCGCCGATCGTCGCGATCGGACGACGATCGCGCGGTCATGAGCGCGATCATCATGGCCACGAACGCCACCACGTAGGCCACCATCGTGACCGCGATCCACACCTTGAAGAACAGGGTAAAACCGCGCCAAACCGCCCTTCCGGCCCGTTCCAGCTTTTCGCGCAGCGGCACGCGGTCGCGCCGCTCGAGCGACGGATCGAACTCGTAGACCAGCTCGCCGTCGTCGGTGACCGCGAGGTGGCTGCGGTACGTGCGCACCAGCGACTTGAGCGCCGGCTCGGCCTGCTCCGTCGGCAGGCCGGTGAGCGCCACGGCGTCGCCGCGCGTGAGCTTGACCAGCTCGGTGCGGCCGCGCGTCTTCGTCTTGAGCGCGTCGAACAGCACGCGCTCCGCTCGTGGATCGTAGACCTTCACCGGGCGTGAACCTTGCGGCATTTGGTTAACCTAGCGCTTCGCGGCGGAACCGCTACTTGATGATGTTGAGCGTCGGTTTGGCGAGCAGCTTCATCAAACGCTCGCGGATCTGGTTGCGCAGGAGCGTCACCTCTCCGAGCAAACGCTCGACGGCTCGGATTTCTTCCGTCGGTGGCGAGCCGATCTCGGTGCCCTGCGTGGCGTGCTGCTGCGCGTAGCCGAGCTGTTCGAGCGCGCTCTCGAGCGTCATGTGGAGGGCTTGCAGTCGCTCGCGCTCGTCGATGGCCACTGCGCGGGTTATAGGAGTCAGCGCAGAAACCGTCAAGCGACGCGTTTTAACGCAGCGGTTGCGCCGAGCGTGGTGGTGGCCAGCGCGCCCAGCCGGTTGCCGCGCGCGCACGCGGCGGCGAGCTCGTCGCGCGAGAGGTCGGCGAGCGCGCGGCCCTCGGCGAAGCGGGCGCTCAGCTCGGCGAGCAGGCCGGCCATGAACGCGTCGCCGGCGCCGGTGGTGTCGACGACCTCGACGCGCTCGCCCGGCAGATACGCGGCGCCGGCCGCCGACGAGAAATAGCAGCCGCGCGCGCCGAGCGTGATCACCACCAGCGCGCAGCCGAGGGCGCGCACGCGATCGGCGGCGGCTTCGACGTCGGTGGTGCCGACGAGCGGCTGCAATTCGTCGTCGGAGATCTTGACGATGTGGCAGCGCTGGAGGAGCTGCTGCATGAGCGGCAGCGCCTCGCGCGGATCGTCCCAGAGGTGCGCGCGCCAGTTCGGATCGCTGGAGATCAGGCGGCCGGCGGCGCGCGCGGCGTCGAGCGCCTTCCAGGTGGCGGCGCGCGCCGGCTCGCGCGCCAGCGTCGACGAGCCGACGTGCAGCACGCGCGCGCGCGCCACGAGCGCGGGATCGACGTCGTGCTCGGCGATCAACTGATCCGCCGACGGGTGGCGGAAAAATAAAAAGCTGCGCTCGCCGCGCGCGCCGACGGCGACGAAGGTGACGCCGGTCTTGGCCGTGCGGTGCGTGCCGACGCCGGCGACGTCGACGCCCTCGGCGGCGAGCTGCTTGCGCACGAACGCGCCGAAGTCGTCGGGGCCGACCAGTGTCATCAGCCCGACGCGCGCGCCCTGCCGCGCGAGGCCGACGGCGACGTTGGCGGGCGCGCCGCCGAGGTGGCGATGGAACACGTCGCACTCGACGAGCGGCACGCCCGGGCGCTCGGGAAAGAAATCCACCAGCGCCTCGCCGAAGCTGAGCACGTCGAGCTCCGGCGCGCTCACGTCGCCGCCTGGTTGAGCTTGTGGATGAACTCGAGCGACTTGAGCGGGCGTCCGAGGTGCTCGGTGAACAGCGTCGAGAGCGCGTCGCGGCAGCTGGCGTTGACCGCGGGCGCGAGCGAAAATTCGCCGGCGCGCTCGAGCGCCAGATCCTGCGCGTGCACGAGCGCGTGGCGCGCGTCGCCGTCGAGGGGGCGGCCGTGGCCGTGGCAGGCGCCGCACACGACGCCGCCGCGGCGCGCATCGAACACCTGCCCCGCTCCGTCGAGATCTTCGGTGTTGCACGCGAGGCAGCGATCGAGCTGCGGGCGCAGGCCGACCTCGTCGAGCAGCCGCAGCTCGAACACGCGCAGCGTCTCGGCGCGCGCCGGCTCCGCCTCGAGCAGCGCGAACAGCGACAGCAGGAGATCGAACACCGCCGCTTCCGGCTGGCGCGGCGGCACCAGCTCGCGCACCAGCTCGCACGCGTAGCCGCCGTGCGCGACCTTGGCGACGTCCAGCATCAGCGACGGAAAACCGCGCGCGCCATGAAACGCCTCGAGCGTGTCCAGCTCCGCCTGCGGGCGCTCGGCCAGCGTCGCCTCGCCGACGCCGAACAGCGACAGCCCCGCGCCGAAGCGCTTGACGCTCTTGCGCGCGCCGCGGGCGATCGCGCTGCGCTTGCCGCAGTCGCGCGTGAGCAGCGTGACGATGCGGTCGGCCTCGCCGTAGTCGACGGTACGCAGCACCACCGCGGGCGTGATCAGCCGCGCCATGCGAAAATGCTACAGGCTTTGCCGCTCCTGCGCGACGTGATAAAACCTTCCGATGCCCGAGAAGCGCGAGACCCTCGAGGAGGTCGCCAAGCGAGAGGCCGACACCGAACGCGAGCGCGAAGAGGCGCGCGCCATCTTCATCGTCGCCCGCGAGCTGCTCTCGAAGGAAGTGCCGGAGCGGTTCTTCACGCTGGCGGTGGAGCTGCGCGAGGCGGTGAAGCGCTTCAACAGCGCGGCCGCCGACGACAAGAAGCTGACGTGGAGCGAATCGTCGGCGCTCGCGGCGCGCGATCCCAACCTGCAGGCCGACTTCAACCTCGAGTTCGGACGCAAGCAGACGATGATCCAGGTGGCGCTCAACGCCATGTCGCGCTCGGGCGGGCCGGACGTGTTCCTCATCGAGGCGAGCGGCCAGCTGCGTGACGATCGTTTCCTCTTGCGCGTCGAGGGCTGGGCGGAGAAGAACAAGCGCATCACCTACCGCATCAGCGTCAACTTCAAGCGCATGACGTGGCCGATCGAGGAGCTGGCGGAGCGGTTGGTGATGGCCTGCGTGACGTCAGACTTCAACGTGCTGTATCGGTAGCGCGCGCTCGGAGATCCCGTCGCCCGCGCGGCCGTGACGCAAGAGCAGCGACAGCGTCAGGGTCGCCACCACCAGAATCAGCAGCACGACCAGCGCCACGCCGACGCGGCGGCGCCCTTCGCTCTGGTGCGGCGATGCGTCGACGGGCGGCGGAGGAATCGGCAAGGGCGGCAGCGGCGCGTCGACGGGCGGCATCACGCGACGCAGCCGCGCCAGCGCCTCGCCCACGTCGAGCCCGACCTCGCGCGCGTAGGCGCACACGAACCCGCGCACGAACACCGCCGCCGGCAGCGCGTCGATGCGCGCGTCCTCGAGCAGCTCGAGCGACTGCTCCTTGATCTTGGTCGCGCGGCTCAGCTCGGCGATCGAGATGCCGCGCGCCTCGCGTCCGCGCTTGAGGTACGCGCCGAAATGCTCCAGCTCCACGTCGTCGCCTCTATTGCGCAAGCGTGCACTCTTTGGCGATGCAACTCTTGGGCGCGAGCTGCACGCAGCGCTGGAACAGCTCGGCGGCGCGCGGGCGATCCTGGCGCCGGAGCGCCACCATCCCGGCCAGGTGATACGCCTCCTGGATCGGGCAGGCCTTGTCCGCGGTCACCTTGTCCAGCTCTTCGGCGGCACGATCCCACTCCTGCTGCTCGTAGTACACCTTGGCGAGGCGATATCGCCCGACGCAGAACTGCGGCTGCTCGAACAGCGCCTGGCGCAGCTCCTTCGACGCGCGCGCGTAGTCGTGCTTGTTGAGGTACGCGAGGCCGAGGTTTCCCTCGGCGGCGAACGGCTCGCGGTAGATGATGTTGGCGAGCGCCTTCTCGCCGAAGCCGATCGCCTCGTCGTAGCGGCCGAAGTGGATCGCGATCACCGCCAGGTTGTTCAGCGCCTCGGAGAACGCCGGCTTGAGGCGCACCGCCTCGCGAAATTGATCCTCGGCCTTCTTGAACTGGCCGTCCATCTCCTGCTTCTCGAGGTTCAGCTCGTCACCCTTCAAGCACTGCGCGCGCACGCTCATCTCCTCGGCCTCGGCGCCTTTGCGCAGGAACACGAGACCGAGAAGATTATGCGCGTCCGCGTTCGCAGGATTGAGCTCCACGGCCTTGAGCAGCTCCTCGAGCGCCGGGCCCACGAGCCCCTTGGAAAAATAATCGGCACCCAACAGAAAGCGTTTTTCCGAACCGTCCGGATCCAGCCGCACCGCCGCCGGCGCACAAGCCGCGCCGCCCAGGACCGCCACCAATAGCCAGTGTCTCAATCGTCGCGCCAACTTAGCCACGGGACCCTAGCATCCGCTTACGCTCCGAGTCAACGGTAAATGACTTACACCTGCGCGCGAAAAGGCGCAAAAACTCTCGCGCGCGCCGCTCAGCACAAAACGCGTGCGACGCGCGTTATATGCGGCATGGCCTATCGACCACTGGGGACCGTGCCGCAGCCGGAGCGACCGGTGGCCGGATGGCTCGTGGCGTCGTTCTTCACGCTGCGCGCGCTGGTGCTGGGCGTGCCGGTGGTGCTCGGCTTCGTGATCGTGACGGCGCTGCTCTCGCACGTCGTCGAGAACGAGCGCTGGCGGCTCGCGATCGGCCTGTTCGTGTCCCTCGGCGCGCCGCTGATCCTGCGCTGGCGCATCGCCGAATTCCTACGCGGGCGAAAGTTGCGAGGCACGCCGAGCTCGGGCCTGTTCCTCGCGATCGCCAACTCGATCATCGCCGCGATCATCGCGTTCGGTTTCGCCGACGACACGGGGCGCGCGCTCCGGCGTCACGGCGACTGGTTCGTCGGCGAGCGCAACGGGCTGATGGCGCGCGGCTACCGCTCGTCGGTGGGCGCGATGGCGGCGTACCTCGAAAAATTCGATCCGCCGGCGGAGCTGGCGCCGATCGTGATTCCGCCCGATCCGAAGAAGATTCCGGAAGGCCCGTGGATGCCCGGCGAGCAGCCGCCCGAGTCGCTGCCGACGACCATCGCGTGGTTTCATCCGCTCGCCGGTCCGCGCCGCGCGCTGCCGAACAACGAGTCGCGCCGCTTCGGCGCCGCGCGCCCGCAGCCGCGCCCGCCCGAGTGCGAGCTCGGCCACTGCGGCGTCGATCTCGGCTCCACCGTCGGCGAGCCGGTGTTCGCGGTGTTCGACGGCGTCATCGAGCGCATCGAGCGCGACGAGACCAAGGCGACCAACGGCGCCGACGCGCGCGCCGGCCGCTTCATCCGCATCGGCCACAAAGACGGCACGGTGGTGTCGCGCTACATCCACCTCGACACCATCCGCGAAGATCTCAAAGAGGGCGATCACGTCAAGGCCGGTCAGCTCATCGGGCGGCTCGGCGCGAGCGGCATCTTGAACGCGGGAGCGCACCTGCACTTCTCGATCTCGCTGCGCGACGGCGGGCGCGCGGGCGGCAGCGAGCGCTACATCGATCCCGAGCCGATGCTGCGCACGTGGGCGCTGGTCGACGTGACGAGCGCGCTGCCGGCCAACGCGCGCGCGCAACTGCCGTAGCGTAAGTGATATAAAAGTCGGCATGACGACCTTCGCCGCCGCCGACGGGACCAGCCTGCACGAGATGACGTGGACGCCGAGCGGCAAGCCGCGCGGCGCGGTGGTGCTCCTGCACGGCTACGGCGAGCACATCGCGCGCTACGACGAGACCGCGCGCGCGCTCAGCGCCGCCGGCTGGGCGGTGCGCGGCGCCGATCTGCGCGGCCACGGCGAGTCGGCGGGCCGCCGCGGCTTCGTGCGCCGCTTCGACGAGTACCTCGACGACGCCGCGCTGCTCATCGGCCGCGCGCGCGAAACGGCAGGGCCGCTGTTCCTCCTCGGCCACTCGTTCGGCGGCTTGATCGCCACGCATGTTGCACTGCAAAAAAAAGCCGCCCTCGACGGCCTGATCCTGTCGTCACCGTTCTTCCGCCTGGCGCTCGCCGTGCCGGCGGTGAAGATCTTCGCCGGCAAACTCTTCTCGTCGCTGATCCCGACGCTGGCGCTGCCCGCCGGCCTCAAGGGCGCCGATGTGACGCGCGACCCCGAGCTGGCCGCGCTCTACGATCGCGATCCGCTCAACAACAAGAACGCCACCGCGCGCTGGTTCACCGAGACGCAGACCGCGCAAGAGCAGGCGCTCGCCCGCGCGTCCGAGCTCACGCTCCCCTGCCTGGTCATGCACGGCGGCGGCGACAAGGTCGCCGACCCGCGCGCCACCGAGGAGCTGTTCGCCGGCATCTCGTCCAAGGACAAGACGCTCAAGATCTACGAAGGCCAGTATCACGAGATCTTCAACGAACCCGCCGCCGATCGCGTCAAGACTTTCGCCGACGTGGTGGCGTGGCTCGACGCGCGCGGCTCCGTCGACGCGGGCGAGAAGTTGCACGCGCATAGTCCGTAAGCTATATTCATTCTCGACGGAGAAGTGCTGCCACCACGTTCGGTGAAACAGGCGACTCCGGGTTCCTTGATCGTCGAATCCGACCGAGCCCAGGTAGTCCAACGCCAGCGTTCGCTGGTGGGGCGGTCGAGATCCGTCGAGCGGTCTGCGAAGCTGTTGGAGGAAACGGGACGATGAGCCGGCTGTTCGCTTACATGGGCAACGATCCCGACCGCGTCGCCTGCGCCCTCTACTCCGCGCGCCGGCTGCTGGTCGCGGACGCCGCCGAGACGTCGCCGCCGGTGACCTTCGACAGCTGGGGGATCGGCTTCTACCAGGGCGAGGTGCTGCTGCAGCGGCGGCCCAAGGCGCCGGCCGAGCCGGTCGACTTCTACGCGCTCGCCAAGGAGCTGCGCACCGACGTGGTGATCGGCCACGTGCGCGCCGGCACCGTCGGCAAGCCCAAGCACGAGAACACGCACCCGTTCCGCTTCCGCTCGTGGCTGTTCGCGCACCACGGGACGATCCCGAATTTTGAACGTGTTCAAAAACAGCTCCTCGACGCGGTGCCCGACTTCTTGCGGCGCAACATCCGCGGGCAGACCGACTCGGAGCACCTGTTCCACCTCCTGCTGGCGCACCTGCACGAGGCGGGCAAGCTCGACGATCCCAACGTCTCGCCGTTCATCGTGCGCGAGGCGCTGCGCGCGACGCTGCTGCAGCTCGAGTCGTGGATCGGCGCCGAGACGGCGCGCGCGGCCGAGTGCGCGGTGGCGGTGACCAACGGGCGCATCCTGGTGGCCACGCGGCACGGCAAGCCGGTGCAGCTACTGCGGCTGGAGTCGGTGAGCGACTGCCCGGTGTGCCGCGAGGCGACGCCGGCGCCCGGGCGGCCGTACAAGCGCGTCGACCACGAGCACCTGCGCGCGGTGACGCTGGTCGCCGACGCGCCGAAGCCGAACGGCGGCCCGTGGCAGGAGGTCCCCGACGACTCCTTCGTCGCCGTCGCCCACGACCTCTCCGTCCAGATCACCCCGATTCACGACTAGCCCCGCAAAAAAAAGCGCAGAGCAGAGAACCGCCATGCCGCCAGGCGGACGCCAAGCACACGCCAGTAATTTATATATTCAAATTTCTGAATATACAAATGTATCTATTGTTTTGGCGTCTCTCTTTTTGGCGTCTGCGGCGGCATGGCGGTTCATTCTCTGCGCGTCGCGAGTCAGCCGGAGCGGGCGTCTTTGTCGTCGGTAACGGCGCGCGCGGGCGGTTGAGCGATCTCGACGCGGTCGCGGCCGAGGGCCTTGGCGCGGTAGAGCGCGGCGTCGGCGGCGGCGAGCAGCTCGTCGGCCGTCGCCGCCTGCAGCTCGCGGTGCGCCGCCACGCCGCAGCTCACCGTCACCCGCACGCGCGCGCCCGACGGCGCCGTCACCTGCGCCTCCGCCACCGCCGCGCGCAGCCGCTCCGCCACCACCAGCGCCTCCTCGAGCGTCGTCTCCGGCGCCACCACCACGAACTCCTCGCCGCCGGTGCGCCCGACGACGTCGACCTGCCGGAGCGCGCCTTTCACCGCCTGCGCCACCGCGCGCAGCACCTGGTCGCCGACCGCGTGCCCGTGCGCGTCGTTGACCTCCTTGAAGCGATCGAGATCGATCGCCAGCAGCGCCAGCCGCCCGCCGTAGCGCTCGGCCCTGAGGAACTCGCGCTCCAGCACCGAGCGCAGCCCGCGCCGGTTGCGCACGCCGGTCAGCTCGTCGGTGCGCGCCAGCGACTGCAAGCGGCGATTTGCCGCATGCAGCTCGGCGGTGAGGTGCTGGATGCGCAGCATGGCGCGCACGCGCAGGCGCAGCTCGAACGGGTGCACCGGCTTGCCGAGGATCTCGTCGGCGCCGGCCGCGATGCCGCGCGCGCGCGACGCCGGATCGTCCGCCGCCGTCAGCAAGATGATCGGGATGAACGATCCCGGCCGCCGCTTGATCGCCTCGGCCACCGCGAACCCGTCCATCGCCGGCATGCAGACGTCGAGCAGCACCAGCTGCACGCGCTCGCGCGACAGCACCGCCAGCGCCTCGGCGCCGGTCGCGGCCTCGCGCACCTGCAAGCCATCGCTCTCGAGAACAGCGCGCAAGAAGGCGCGCGCGTCGCTGTCGTCGTCGACGACCAGCAGCGTCGCGGTTTCGCTCACCGCTTGGTTATAAGCCGTTAAAAGCGGCCTTCGAGCCCTGCGGTGAGAATGTCGGTGTCGATCACGTAGTGGCCGTTCCCCACCGGCACGGCGAGGCTCGGCTGGATCGGGTTCACCTGGAGGAACTTGGAGCCGCTGACGTTGCGGTCCGCGGTGAACACGTGCGCGTAGCCGAAGTCGAGCCGCAGCTTCCACACGCGCAAAGATCCGCCGAGCGCGATCATGTTGTGCATGCCGTCGGGCGCCAGCACCGACATGGTCTTGTCGGGCGTGGCGCTGGTCTCGAAGCCGTAGCCGAGCCGCGCGGTGGTGCGCTTCTCCCAGAACGGCGCGGTGTACTCGAAGCCGATGTGCACGCCGAACGAATCGTCGAGCTGCCGCTCGATGTGCTGCGTGCCGAGGTAGTAGCGTCCGAGCCCCGGCACGTTGTCGATGTAGATGCCGTGCGGCTGGATGGTGATGCGATCCTGCATCGACCACGCCTCGTAGTCGAAGCCGACCTCGATGCGCAGGTCGGGGATCGGCCGCCCCTCGACGCCGAGCCGCAGGATCAGCGGCAGCGTGAACTGCACGCCGCCCGACTGCCCGACGATCTGTGCGTTGGCGAAGAACGGATCGGTCGGCAGCCGCGAGCGGATGGTCCCCTCGGCGCCGACCCAGAACGGCAGCTGCAGCGACACCGCGCCGCGCAGCTTCGGGTAGACGATGCTCGCGCCCAGCACGCCCGACGGCGTGAAGTAGCTGGCGACGTTCACCTCGGTGAGCGAGTCGAAGCCGGGATCCTCCGGCGCGCAGTTGAGCTCGGTGCACGCCGACAAGACCGCGCGGTTGCGAAAGTTGATGATCATGTTCTCGAAGCCGGCGCCGACGAAGAAGTGCTCGTTGATCTTGAACGCCGCCGCCAGCTCCATCACCAGCACCAGCGAGCCCTGCAGCGACACGAGCTGGTAGCGCTGCGGCCCGTTCTCCGGATACGAGTCGAGCCCGAGGTACGGCACCCAGATGCCGCCGGCGACCGTGAGCCACTTCGCGCTCTCCGGCTTCCACGTCAGCGCCACCGTCGGCAGCGGCAGGATGTTCATGTCGCCGTCGACGCCGGGCAGCTTGTTGTTGCCCGAGTCGATGCGGTCGTAGTGCACGCGGTTCAGGATCAGGCCGCCGTCGACGAGCAGCGTGATGCCGGGGATCTCGGCGAGCCCGGCCGGGTTGTAGTAGAGCGCGCCGCCGTCGTCGGCGCCGGCGACGAACGATCCGGCGCGGCCGAGCGGGCGCGCGCCGCGGCCGGGCAGGAACATCCCGCCGGCGTGCGCCGCGCCAGACAGCGTCAAAACGGCAATTGCACCAAGTAAACTTGATTTAGCGGTCATTGGTTTTTTGGGCGGGCCTTGAGCCAGGCGTTGCGCAATCTACGGGTGCGGGCCGCGAGACTGGACGATGTGGAGGAAGCGCAGGTAGCCGCGCGACTCGTCCATCAGGAAGTCGCGCACGTCGCCGAACATGGTCTTGTAGTCGTTGCCGTCGAGCGGCCCGTCCGCACCCGGCTGCGCGCGGTTGATCGTCGACAGCACGTCGGCGAGCGTCGACGCCGGATAGTTGCCCGCGGTGTCCTGGTGATAGAGGTTGCGCAGGATGGTGAGCAGCGCCTTCTTCGAGTCCTTGTCGCGCGCCTTCTTGATCAGCGTGAGCTGCGCGTCGACGGTGCCGTTCGACGGATCCATCGCCGAGCCGAGCACGCGCGCGATCGGGATCAGATCGGGATCGTCGAGGAACATCTGCACCTGATCGGCGAGCGTGGTGAGCGCGGTCTGGAAGACGAGGTCGTTGGCCGCCTCGTCGACGAGGTAGCTGAGCAATCCGTAGAGCTGCGTGCGCGCGTCGGGATCGCCTTCGATCTTGGCGACGAAATCGCCGAGGGCGGCGAACGTCGGCCCGCCGAGCACGTCGGTGAGATCCTGCGTCAGCGTCTTGTGCGTCCACGCGTCGAGATCGCCCGCGGTCGCGTGCGCGGCGAGCCGCCCGCGAATGAAGTCGACCAGCTTGAGCGTCACCGCGCGGAAGCGGCGGTTCGAGAACTGGTAGGTGCCGTTGGTGTTGGTCACCGACAGCATCTGGTCGACGAGGCCCGAGACCGCCACCTTCCACGAGCCGCCGGCCGCGCCCGCGGCGCTCAGCTGCGCGCGCTTGGCCGCGAACGCGTCGGCCATCAAGTAGTACGGCGTGGCTTGCGGCACCGGCGTCGTGCCGTCGCTCATCACCGTCGACGCCATGCCGTTGCGATACGTGATCCCGTTGGTCGCCGCCGCCGCCGGATCGAAGAGATAGCTGGCGGTGTTGATCAGCACCGGCAGCGCCGGCTGCCCCGTCGGCGAATCGTCGACGGTGAACGTGAGCATCGTCGGCGCGAGGTTGTTGAGCGCCGGCATCAGGTCGGCCTGCGAGAACACCTCCGCCATCAGCGGCTCGTAGCTGGCGATGTTGTCGGTGTGCGCGTAGCGCGGCTGCCCCGCCACCGGCTGGTAGGTGTGGCCGAAGTACGAGCCGTTCGGCGACGACCAGTGCTCGTGCAGCATCGAGAAGATGTCGAGGAAGATCTTGCCGGCGTTCTGCGTCTTGGTGCAGCGCATCTGCGCGTCGTAGGCGATGCACTCGTCGTGGCGCGCGAACGCGTCGATCAGCGGCTGCACGGCGTCGTAGAACGTGTCGTCAGGATTCCCCGATGGGTTGTTCGGCAGCTTCATTTCCCACGCGACCAGCGACTTGTCGTGCACGTCGATAAACTTGTCGCCGTCGACGCATAGGATGTCGTCAGTCGTGTTCTGCAGGAACGACGACTTCTCGGTTTGCCGCAAGAACAGCGAGCGCGTGAGTGCTTCGGGCGTCGGCGTGCACGTAAATCCGTTTATGTTCGTGCCGAGGCTGCCCTCGATAATGAGTGGCGCGGCTCCACGTACCAGCGCCGGCTTGATGTAGTTGCAGAAATTCGCGCCGTTCACCGCGCTCGCGTTGCCGCCGTTCTTCTGTGAAGACATCGACAGCAGGAAGAACAGCGCGAGGTCGTCGATCTCGAATAGGTCGCACTTCGCGTAGGTGCCAGGCAGCGGCGAAGTGGTGGCGCCGTCCTTGTTGCAGAACTTGAGACCGTTCGTGTCGTGAATCAAATGAGCGATGCGCTGCATGAGCGAACGGTTGTAGTCGACGTCGAACTTGTTGCGGTCGACGGGCGTGAAGTTATCGAGCGAGTGCTGATTGATGCCGTAGACAGGCGCATTGTTGTGGTCGAAGTCGAGTTGATCGTTTGCTTGCATCATGCGCGCAATCATCGGCGCGAAGCCTTTGTGGCGCGGATCGGTCATCGCCCGCACGATGTCCTGCGCCAGGCCGGGGACGTGGAGGATGCGCACGATCAGCGGCTGCAGCTCGTCGTAGATGGTGCTGTTCGCCGGCACCTGCGCTTCCGGATGATTCTTGCCGCGGTCGCTGGCGTCGATCATCGCGCCGACGACGCGCGCGGTCTCCGACTCGTGGTTGGCGATCAGCGTCGCCGTCGCCTGGAAGGTTTGATCGGCGTTGGGATCGCCGAGGAGCTGGATGAACGCGTGCGCCAGATCGAGCGCCGCCGCCTGCGAGGTGTCGAAGCCTTGATACGTGAGCGCGCCGATCATGCCGCCCGTCGGATCCATGTACATCTTGGTCTGCGACTGGCGCGGGCCGAGCATCGCGGCGAGGCCGTAGACGAGGCCGAAGGTCTTGTCGTTCGTCGGATCCATGAGCTGCTGCGTCTCGCGCGTCAGCCCGCCGATCACCGTGCCGTCGAGGTTGAGATAGCTATAGATGGTGGACGTGGCGTTGGCGGCGGTGAGCGCGCGGCCCTGCGCGTCGCGCGGCGCGGTGTCGGTCGTGCCCAGCTCGACGAACGGCGGCGGCAGCTCGAGCGGCGCGCCGCTCGCGTCGACGAAGCGGCCCATCGAGTCGATGTCGGGATAGCCGTCGTTGTCCTTGTCGACGAACGGCGCCGGCACCTGGCCGTTGTTGGTCGGCACCGCCGCCACGCCGCGGTAGTCGCGCGCCACCAGCGGGCGCGGCGTCCCCGTCGAGAGATCGGGATGCGTCGACAAAAATAGATCGAGCGCCAGCTTGAGCGTGCGCTCCGGATCGTTCGGGTTCGGCACCGGCACCGACGCGCGCAGCTCGTGCGACGCCGCGTCGAGCACCGCCTTGAACTCGGTCTCCGCCGTGCCGCCCGGCGCGATCATCGCCAGAGTCTTGTCGAGGAACATGTCGATGTTCGGATACTCGACGATGGTGTGCACCAGGCCCGCCGCCGTCTTGGTCGGGCGATAACCCGCGCGCTGCGCGAGCCGCGCGAGCGCCGGCGAGAAATCGGGATCGTCGTGCATGGTGCCGAGCAGCGTGGCCAGCGTCGTGATCGCGGTCTCCATCGTGCCGTCGTCGTTGAGCGGCACGATCGACACCATGAAGTCCTGCAGGTCCTGCAAGAACGGCTGCGGCAGGATCGCATCGACCACCGCGGTGAACGACGCCTTCTCCTTCACGATCGCCGGCAGCTTGGCGGGCGCGTCGGCGGGCGGCGGCATGTCGTCGACGCACACCGAGTGGCCGAGCGAGCCCGCGACGTCGAGCGTAGAACGTGTTCCAGCCTGGTACTGCGCGAGCTGGCCGGTGTACGCGAGCCGCTGGCAGCTCTCGCGATAGACCGCCGCGCCGAAGCTTCCGTAGTCGTCGACTTTGCGGTTGGTATCGAGATCCGGTTGGCAGCCCGCGACGCCCAACGCGACGCCCGAAACGAGGACTGTCGCCGACCTTACTGCATTAACAAAACACTTCATTTCCCGTCGCCCCGTCGAGAAATCGACTTTGATCCCACCTTACGGAAGCGCGCCGATGAGCACAAGCGGGAAGATGACGAGCAGTGGTAAACTCACGCGCCCAGTGGATCCGCAAGCGTTCGGCAAATACCTGCTCGTGGAGCGCCTCGCGCAAGGCGGCATGGCGGAGGTGTTCCGCGCGGTGTATCAAGGCGCGGCCGGCGTGGAGAAGACGGTCGCGCTCAAGCGCATCCTGCCGCAGCTCGACGCCGCGCCCGAGTTCGTCACCATGTTCATCGACGAGGCGCGCATCGCGGCGTCGCTCACGCACGTGAACGTCGCGCAGGTTTTCGAGTTCGGCGAAGTCGCGGGCAGCTACTACCTCGTCATGGAGCTGATCGAGGGCGTCGATCTCGGGCGGCTGCTCGAGGCGGCGCGGCGGCGCAAGATGTCGCTGCCGCGCGCGGTGGTGGCGTTCCTCGTCGCGGAAGCGGCGCGCGGCCTCGCGTACGCGCACGAGAAGCGCGGGCCGTCGGGCGCGCTGCTCGGCATCGTGCACCGCGACGTGTCGCCGCAAAACATCCTCGTCAGCTACGCGGGCGAGGTGAAGATCGCCGACTTCGGCATCGCCAAGGCCGTCGGCAAATTGCACAAGACCGACTCGGGCGCGGTGATGGGCAAGCTGCGCTATATGAGCCCCGAGCAGGTGACGGGCGAGCCGCTCGACGGGCGCTCGGATGTTTTTTCGCTCGGGATCGTTTTGCACGAGCTGCTCACCGGGCGGCAGCTGTTCGACGGCGACAATCCCGGGCACGTCGCCGATCAAGTGAAGCGCGCCGAGATCGAGCCGCCGTCGCGCCACGCCGCCGACGTGCCGCCGGAGCTGGATCGGATTTGCTTGAAGGCGCTGGCGCGCGCGCGCGATGCGCGGCACGAGCGCGCGGCCGATCTCGCGCGCGAATTGTCGACGTACGTGAACGAGCGCGCGCCGGGGCTCACGCGCGAGGACGTGGGCGCGCTCGTCGGCGAATTGGTGCCGCGCGACGTCGAGCCGCCGCCGCCGCTCAACGACGCGACCGCGCAGACCGTCGAGCAGTCGGTCACGCCCGAGCGCGCGCCGCCGAATCCGCGCGCCGCTTCCCCGCCGTCGCTCGCGAGCGCGCCGACGCGTCCCGGGCGCACGCGCGAGCCGACGCCGAGCGCCGCGCCCGCGCCGGCTCGCTCCCGCGCGCTCACCGTCGCCGCGCTCGCCGGCGTCGTGGCGGTGCTGCTCGCGGGGATCGGCGTCGCGTATCGCGTGCTCAACGTTCCCGGGCCGGGACCCGATCCGATTCCGCCGGTCGCGAGCGCCGACGCCGGCGCGCGCGTGGACGCCGGCGCGACGGGCGAAGCGGCGCGTCCCGCGATCGCGCCCGCCGAGCGCGCGCGGCTGCTCGCCGAATTGGAGTCGCTGCCGCAAGCGGAGGCGGCGTGGCGCGGCGTCGCGTCGGAGGATTATCTCGCGGTGCTCTCCGCCGTCGAGGCGAGTGCCTGCGCGGGCGCGAGCACCGGCGCGCCCGAGACGCTCGCGCCCGACGTCGCCGAGCGCGTCGATCACCGCCGGCTGCGCGCCGAGGCGCTGGCGGTGCAGCGCTTCCTGCGCGCGAGCGGCGAATTGCCTCCGCGCACCGCCGAGTCGCTGCGCGCGTTCTTGCGCTCGCGGCCCGCGTTCTCGCCGGGCGCGGGCGGCTGGGCGATGGCCGCGCTGGCGCTGCGCGTGATGCCGAGCGAGTCGCGCTTCGTCGGCGATCTCCTGCGCGAGAACGGCGCGCTTCGCCGCTGGCGCGATCGCCGCGCCGACGAGCCGCCGCCGTCGGGCGACGCGGCGCTGTGCGATCGCGAGCACGTGGTCGCGCTGCTCGCGCGCGCGCAGCCGGGCCCGCGCGCCGAGGCGCTGCGCCGCTACCTCGCGGCCACGCCGCTCGAGCTGGCGCGCGACGACAAGAATTTGCGCTACCAGGTGATCGCCGCCGAGCGCGACGAAGCGGCGGGCACGCTCGACGTGCGCCTGCGCGTGACCAACCCCGGATCGGCGGAGCAGCCGCTTCAGCTCGACGGCGCGCGGCTCGCCGGCGCCGACGTGGCGCAGCCGCCGTCCGTCGAGCCGCCGGCGTCGAGCGTGCCGCCGGGCCTGGTGCGCGAGCTGCGCCTGCGCTTCGCCGGCGCGACCGACGCGCTCGCCGAGGCGGCGGTGCTGGTGCTCGCGCCCGGCGTCGAGCTGCAAGCGTACAGCGAGGACCTGCGATGACCGCGGAGCCGACGACCGAAACGGTGCGCTACGAAGTGCGCGAGCGGATCGCGGTGGTCACGCTCGATCGACCGGCGGTGAAAAACGCGCTCGGCCCCGACGAGTGGCAGCGCCTCGACGAGCTGGCGGCGCGCGCCGAGGCCGACGCCGACGTGCGCGTGATGCTGGTGCGCGGCGCGGGCGGCGTGTTCTCGGCGGGCGGCGATCTGCGCACCATGCCGGAGCGGCTCGCGCTCGAGCCGCACGTGCGGCGCGCGCGGCTGCTCGCCGACGCGCAGGTGGTGCGCCGCTTTCGCGCCATGGGCAAGCCGATCGTCGCCGAGATCGCCGGCGCCGCCGTCGGCGCGGGGCTGTCGCTGGCGTTGGCGTGCGACGTGCGCATGGCCGCGACCACGGCGAAGCTCGGCGCGACGTTTCACAAGATCGGGCTCACCGGCGACTTCGGCATGCTGTGGCTGCTGCCGCGCGCGGTCGGCCCGACGCGCGCGCTCGACCTGCTCTACTCCGCCGAGCTGGTGGACGGCGCGCGCGCGGAGGCCATCGGATTGGTCAGCCGCGCGGTTCTACCCGAGCGGTTGGAAGTCGAGGCGTGGGCCTACGCGCAGCGGCTCGCCGCCGGCCCGCCGGTGGCGCTGGCCTTCACCAAGCGCGGCGTGGCGCTGTCGCTCGAGCGCGAGCTGGCCGAGCTGATGGCGTGGGAAGCCGACGCGCAAGCCGCCTGCTCGCGCACCGCCGACGCGCGCGAAGGCGTCGCCGCGTTCCTGGAAAAGCGCCCACCGGTTTTTCGCGGCCGCTAGCGCGATCTGATCGCGCTCGAAATGAACGCGCTGCGTTCCGCGCGCGGGCTGCGGCAATTTGCCGCCGTGCTCAAACATTCTCGGTCGCGCAGACGCGCCCTGCGAAACTGCGCGCGGCGGCAAATTGCCGCACCCCGCGCGCTACACTCCGCTTCGTGCCGGCCCGTGGAGTTGCAAAACGGGTCAGCGCGGCTCGTCGGGGGCGGGCGGGGGAAGCGTGGTCGGATCGGCCGACGGAGGGGGCTCGCTCGCGGGCGGATCTTCGGCGGACGGCGCCGGGCGCGGCTTGGGGGCGCGGCGCGGCGGCGGCGCCGGAGCGGGCTCGATCACCGTCGTGGTCGTGGTCGCGGGAGGCGGGAGGATCACGGTCGTCGACGGCGGCGCGATCACCGGCGCGGGCGTGGCGGGAACTTCGCGCGGCGGCGCCGAGCCGCCTTGGAGACGGCGCGGCCCGACGGGCGCGACCGGATCGGCGGGCACGACGGTGATCGGCAGCTCGTCGGTGCCGCCGGGCTCGCGCGGATGGCGCGGCTCGCGTCCCAGCCGCGCCGGCGGAGTCGCCGCCTGCGCCGCGCGCGCGTCGACGTCGTACGCCAGCTCGAGCGGCGCATTGCCGCTGCGTCCCGGCAGGCTCGCCAGCACGCGCAGCTTGTACTTGCCGCTCGCGCGCCAATCGAACACGCCGCGATAGCGCCCGCCGATCTCCGTCGACGGCGCCAGCACCATCTGCTCCGCGCCCGCCGGCGGCTGCACCACGATCTCGATCTGCGCGCCGGTGACCGGCCCCGCCCCGCTGGCGAGCCGCACCTGGATCGCCGCCGGCGAATCGGCGAGCGGCTTCTGCTCGAAGCCGGCCAGCAGCGTGAAGCCGTCCTCCTCGAGCGCGTGCTCCTCTTCCAACTTCGTCGACGGCGGCGGAATCGGCGTGACGAATTTCTGCTCGGGCGGCGGCGGCGCGACCACCTGCGCCGGCACGTCGACGCGGTTGTGCAAGAGCGCCGCGGTGACGCCCGCAAACGCGCCGACGGCGACCGCCACCAGCGCGCCGACGTACACGCCGCGGCGCCCGCGCGAACGGCGCGGCGGCTCCTCGTCGCGCTCCGCCTCGATCGCCAGCGGGCGGCGCATGCGTCCGGTCACCACCACGCCCGCGACCGGCGCCTGCGGAGCGCGCGGCGCGATCGGCGCCGGCCTCGGCTGCGCGCGCGGCGGCGCCGGCGTCGACGCCACCGCCACCACGCTCGCCTTCGCGGGCGCCGGCTTCGACTGCGCCGCGCGCGCCGGCGTCGCCGGCTGCACCGGCTGCGGCATCCCGAACATCGTCGCCGACGCCGGCTGGCTCGACACGCGATCGAGCGCCTGGATGATCGCCTCCGCGTCCGCCGGCCGCAGCGCGCGATCTTTCGCGAGGCAGTCGAGGATCAGCTTCTCCAGCGACTGCGGTAGTTGCGGCTCGAGATCGCGCGGCTTGGGCGGCGCGTCGCGCAGATGCTTGAGCACGACCTGCATGCCCGCCGATCCCTCGAACGGCAGCCGCCCCGTCGACAGCCGAAACAGGATCACGCCGAGCGAATACAGATCGGCGCGGTGATCGATCTCGGCGCCCGTCGCCTGCTCGGGCGCGATGTAGTGCGGCGTTCCGAAGATCACTCCGTCGCGCGTCACGATCGACTGATCGGATTCGATGTTGTTGACGATCTTCGCGATGCCGAAGTCGAGCACCTTCACCTGGTCCGGCACGCGCGAGCGATCGGTCACCAGGATGTTCGCCGGCTTGAGATCGCGGTGCACGATGCCGGCGTGGTGCGCCTCGGCGAGCGCGATCGCGATCTGCCGCCCGAGCGACAGCACGCGCGCGATCGGCTGCGGCCCCTGCGCCTCGCAGATCGCCTCGAGCGACACGCCGTCGATGTGCTCCATCACCAGGAACGGCAGCCCGTCGTCGGTCTCGCCGACCATGTGCACGGTGACGATGTTCGGGTGCTGCAGCTTGGCGGCCGCGCGCGCCTCGCGCAAAAAGCGGCGCACCACCTCCGGCTCCTTGAGCAACTCGCGGCGCAGGATCTTCACCGCCACCACGCGATCCATCGAGCGCTGGTAGGCGACGTAGACCGTGCCCATCGCGCCGCGCCCGCACACTTCGCGCAGCTCGAACTGCCCGAGCAGCACGCGGCCGAGGTTGCGATCCTCGACGGCGGCGGTGACCAGCGAGCCGTCGGCCGGACAGAACCGGACGCCGTCGTCGAAGCTGCGCTGGCAACGCGGGCAGCTCATCATGCGGGCACGCTCACCTCCTCCAGGTTTTAGCACCCACACTATGGGTTGCCAATTGCGCTACCATTAATTGGTGCACGCGGTTCTCGTCTGTCTGCTCTTCGCCTCGCCGACGCAGGCGGTGATGATGCCGCCGGCGTCACGCTTCGCCGACGTGGACGTGAAGTTTCAGCGCGGCCACGTCTCGGTGACCGCGGTCAAGCTCGACCGCTTCGAGCGCCCGACGGCGCTGCGCCGCTTTCGCGGTCGGTTCGCCGCGCGCGTGCTCGCAGGCAAGCGCGTCGTCGACGAGGTGCTGTTCGATTTTCCGCTGCTCGGCGCCGCCGAGTCGTCGGACGTCGACGACGCGAACCGCGCGCTGGCCGATCGGCTGCGCGCCGGCGTGACCGCCACCACGCGCGTGCGCGTGCCGATCTACGACGGCGCCGACGGGCTCGAGATCTACGACACGCAGACGCGCCGCGTGCTGCCGGTGCCGCTCAAGGACTCGCCGGCTGCGGCGCCGCCGGCGCCTGCGGCAACCAACCCTCGCGCACCATGAAGTTGCCGACGGTCCACTTGTCGCCGATCTTCTCCACCGAGATCAGCGCCGAGCGCCGCGTCTCGTCGCGTCCTTGACGAATCGTCAAGTCGTACGCCATGCGCGCGTGATCGCCCTCGACGTGCGCGTCGCGCCGCTTGTAGAAGATGCTCGGCTTGGCTTGGTCGGGCTCGTACGTGGTGCGGATCTTCTCGACCAGCGACAGCTCCTCTTCCAGCTTCGAGCGCGCCAGGCCGCTCGCCAATTCGAGCGCGCGCTTCTGATCGATCTCGACGAAGTAGAGATCGACGAAGCGATCCGAGACCTGCTCGGCGCTCTTCGGCGCGCAGCCGGCGGCGGCGAGCACGAGCGCGGCGATCGCGAAGAGCCGCTTCATGTGGTCGCCGCCTCGATCGGCGCGCGCCGGCGGAAGAACTGAAACACCGCCTGCACGATCGACGCGATCGGCACCGCCAAGAGCGCGCCGATGAGGCCGCCCGTCTGCTCGCCGACGAGCAGCGCGAACACCACCACCACCGGATGAATCTTCGCCGCCGTGCCGATGATCTTCGGATTGAACAGGTTGGCCTCGAGGAAATGGATCCCGACGATCCAGCCGAGCACCGCGAGGCCGGTGGTGAGCGACAGCCCCTCGTTGGCGCCCGACGCCATCGCCACCGTCACGATCGGCACCGACGACAGGATCGAGCCGAACACCGGGATGAAGCTGAACGTGCCGGCCACCATGCCGAGCAGCACCGCGTACTTCACGCGAAAGATCAAAAGCCCGACGGTGGTGAGGATCCCGTTGACCACGCAGATGGTGAGCTGCCCGCGCACCACGCCCGAGAGCCCGCGATCGATCTGCTCCATCAATTCGTCGAACGCGAGGCGGTGCGGCTCGGGCACGAGCGAGCGCAAGAAGCTCATCACGCGATCGAGATCGACCAGCACGTAGGCGGCGACCATGAACGTCAGCACGAACCACGCGAAGCCTTTGAGCACGCTGGCGATGAAGCGCTGTCCGACGGCGAGCACGCTCTTCATCTCGGTCGACGTCGAGCTGGCCGCCTGCGCCAGCAGATCCGAGAGGCGCGTGCGGCGCGTGTCCGAGTCGGAGCGGGGGCCCACCACGTAGCGCCCCTTGCCTGCCGCTTCGATCTCGAGCTCGAGGTTCTCCAGCGACACCTCGAGCTCGCCGGCGCGTTTTTGCGTGACGGTGAGCTTGCGCTCGGGGCGCGGCTCGACCTCGTCGGTGACGTGCGCGTCCTCCTGCGGGAAGTTGCGATCCAGCCACGCGTCGGCGCGCGGCACCCACTCGCGCTGCACGCGCGCCATGAAGCGCGGCGCCTCGCGGAACAGCCGCGCGAAGTCGGCCGACAGGTGCGGCAGGAACGCGGTGAAGAAGATCGCGATCGCCGCCGCCAGCATCACGTACACCATGATCACCGCCGACCAGCGCGGCATCGGGCGCGAGCCGAGGCGCAGCGACGCCAGGCCGTGCACCAGCGGCGCCAGCACGTAGGCGACGAGGACGCCGAGCACGAACGGCAGGATCACCTGGCGGAAGACGATCATCACCAGCAGGATGAAGAGCGCGAAGCCCCACAGTGCGGCAAAACGCCGCAGCCAGGCGAACAGCGCCGACGGCGCGCGCTCGGGGCTCATTTGGAGATCGCCTCGAAGTGCGGCCGCAGCCGCTGCCACGTGCCGTCGAGATCTTCCGAGATCACCTTCACGCCGCCGGTGACCGGCATGAAGTTGGTGTCGCCGTTCCAGCGCGGCACCACGTGCCAGTGCAGGTGCTGATCGATCCCGGCGCCCGCCGTGCGCCCGAGGTTCATGCCGACGTTGAAGCCGTGCGCGCTCACCGCCGCCCGGAGCGCCGCGATGCTGCGCTGCAAAATAATTCCCGTGGCGCTCCACGATTTCTCGTCGAGCGCCGCCGGATCGGCGACGTGCGCGCGCGGGATGACCATCACGTGCGCGTTCGAGTACGGGAACTTGTTGAGCATGACGAACGCGTGCTCGTCCGCGTGCAGGATGAGATGCTCGCGGTGGCGTTCCGGTCCGTCGGCGGGGAATTTACAGAAGATGCAAACGTCGGCGGCTTCGTCGCCGGAGAGGATGTACTGCATGCGCCATGGGGCCCAGAGCCGATCCATGGCGGCGGACGGCTTACTCCTGCTCGTTCTTGGAGAGCCCCTTGAGCTTCGAGCGGAACACGTCGCCGAGCGTGGCGCCGGAGGTGCCGGCGGTGTAGCCCTGCGCCTCGGCCAGCTCCTCGGAGCGCATCGCCGCCTTCATCGACAGGCCGATCTTTCGCTCGGCGGCGTCGATGGAGATGATCTCGGCCTTGACGTCCTGGCCGGGCTTGAGCACCTCGCGCGGATCCTCGACGCGGCTGTCCGAGATCTCCGAGACGTGGATGAGCCCCTCGATGCCCTTCTCCAGCTCGACGAACGCGCCGAAGTCGAGCACCTTCTGCACCTTCGCGCTGACGATCTTGCCGACGGGATAGTCGAACGGGATGCGATCCCACGGGTCGCCGATCAGCTGCTTGATGCCGAGCGAGATCTTCGGCTTGTCGCCCTCGGTGGTGTCGATGTTGAGCACCGCCGCCTCGACCTCGTCGCCCTTCTGATACAGCTCCGATGGGTGCTTCACGCGCTGGGTCCAGCTCATGTCGCTGATGTGCACCAGGCCGTCGATGCCCTCTTCGATCTCGACGAAGATTCCGAAGTCGGCGATGTTGCGCACCTTGCCGCGCACCACGGTGCCCGGCGGATACTTCGAGGTGAGCGCCTCGTACGGATTCGGCTCGAGCTGCTTCATGCCGAGCGAGATGCGGTTCTGCGAAGCGTCGATGTCGAGCACCACCGCCTCGACCACGTCACCGACGGCGACGACCTTCGACGGGTGCTTCACGCGGCGGGTCCACGACATCTCGCTGATGTGCACGAGCCCCTCGATGCCCTGCTCGAGCTCGATGAACGCGCCGTAGTCCTTCAGCGAGACGACCTTGCCCTTGACGACGGTGCCGGGCGTGTAGCGCGCGGCCGCCGACTTCCACGGGTCTTCCGAGATCTGCTTGAGGCCGAGCGAGACGCGCTCGGTCTCGGAGTTGAACTTGAGGACCTTCACGCGCACGTGATCGCCGACCTGGAACATCTCGGACGGATGGTTCACGCGTCCCCAGCTCATGTCGGTGATGTGCAAGAGGCCGTCGATCCCGCCGAGATCGATGAACGCGCCGTACTCGGTCAGGTTCTTCACGATCCCGTCGACGATCTGGCCTTCCTTGAGCTTCTCGAGCGTCTGCTCCTTCAGCTCGGCGCGCTCTTTTTCGAGCAGCACGCGGCGCGACAGGACGATGTTGCCGCGCTTCTTGTTGAACTTGATGACCTTGAACTTGTAGCTCTTGCCGATGAACGCATCGAGGTTGCGCACGGGGCGCAGATCCACTTGCGAGCCGGGGAGGAACGCTTTCACGCCGCCGCGGATGGTGACCGAGAGGCCGCCCTTCACGCGCTGCGAGATGGTGCCTTCGATCAGCTCGTCGCGCTCGCACGCCTCGGAGATCTCGTCCCACACCTTGAGACGGTCGGCTTTTTCCTTCGACAGGACGCACAGGCCGTTCTCGTTCTCGCGGCTCTCGAGGAAGACCTCGACCTCGTCGCCCGGCTTGACGGTCACCGTGCCGTCGGGCGCGGTGAACTCCTCGACGGGGACTTGGCCTTCCGACTTGTAGCCGATGTCGACGACGACGTAGTCCTTGGCGACGTGAATCACGCGACCGCGAACGATGGCGCCTTCTTTCATGTCGCCGCGTTTGAGGGACTCCTCAAACATCGCGGCGAAGCTCTCCTCGCCCCCCGAGCTTTCGTTGTGCAGATCAGTCATGAAAAACCGTGCTCCCTTCACTCTCGATGTACGGATTCTTTGCGGCCTTTGCGGACCGAAAAGTAGGTGCGGAACTTAGTCCCCGGGCCCCTATTGGTCAAGGGAAATCGCGGGTCCGAGCCGTTCGCGGGCGAGCTCGACCAGGCGCGTAATCACGCTCTCCAATTCGAGGCTGCTGGTATCGACCAACAGCGCGTCGGGGGCCTGCTTGAGCGGAGCCACCGGGCGGTTGATGTCCCGATCGTCACGTTGCCGCAGCTCGGCCAGGGTCGCGGCGAGATCTACCTGCGCGCCGCGGGCCAACAGCTCCTCGTGGCGGCGGCGCGCGCGCACCTCTTCGGAGGCGGTGAGAAAGATCTTGAGCGGCGCCCAGGGCAGGACCACCGTGCCGATGTCGCGGCCCTCGACCACGCAGCGGCCGCGCGCGGCCAGGCGGCGCTGGAGCTCGAGCAGCGCGTCGCGCACCGCCGGGTGCGCCGAGACCGTCGAGGCGCCTTGCGACATCTCGGGCGTGCGGATCGCCTGCGAGACGTCCTCGTCGCCGAGCCACACCGCGCCCGACTCGTCGAAGCGGATCGGCAGCGCGCGCGCGATCCCGGCCAGCCCCTCGCCGTCGGAGAACGCCACGCCCGCGCGCGACGCGGCCAGCGCCACCGCGCGGTAGATCGCGCCGGTGTCGAGCAGAAAAAACCCGAGCCGCTTCGCGATCGCCTTCGCGACGGTGGATTTGCCCGCGCCCGCCGGGCCGTCGATCGCAATCACCGGCGCACCATGGACCGCGGAGCGGCCCGTGGTGTCTGTTCCTTTATCAATCGACCCAGCCATGCGGCGCGAACCTTATCACGACCTCCGGCGGGCGCATCTGCTACATTTGGAGGCCATGGCTTCCTGGTTCCCCGTGGCGGCTGCGCTCGGCGCGAACCTGTGGATCCTGGCCGTGGCCGTGCCGCTCCTGCTCGGCCGGTCGTGGGGAACGCTGGCGTTTCCCGGCGGGCTCGTCGGCGTGACACTGCTGGTGGTCGCCGCGCCCGCGATCTTGATGTACGGCCTGGCGCGCCGCTCGGGCGCAGCGCTGCTCGGCGCGTTCCCGTTCGCGGTGGCGCTGCCGCAGGCGCTGCTCTCGACGCCGGAGGCCGGCCACCTCCTGCCGCCGGTGCCGTTCGCGCTCGCCGCCGCGTCGCTGGTCGGCTACCTGCTGGCGACGTCGCGCTGGCTTTCGGAGCCGCCCGCCGAGGACGCCGCGCCGGCGACGCGCAAGCTGGCCATGCCGCCGGTCCCCGCGCGCTGGCGCCGCCGCTTGCGCATGTACCGCGCGCTCGCCGCGTGCGCGGTGATCCTGCCCGGCGCGCTCATCGCCTACGCCAACCTGTGGCCGCCGTCGAGCGCGCAGCTCGCCGAGTCGTTCGCCGGCCGCGCGACCACCATCGAGGGCGCGCAGACGCTGATCACCGTCGGCATCGGCCTCTTGTCGATGCTGCTCTATCGCAACTACCTGCTGGCGCCGATGCAGGCGCACCTGCAGCACGACCGCGATCTGGTGGCGCACGTCGAGGCGGCGCGGCGGCAGGCGCGCAAGGGACGCCCGCGCTTCGGCTTCTACGTGGCGGTGGCGATGGCGCTCATCGCCATGCTGGCCGTCGTGTGGAAGAAGGCCAGCCTGTGGGGAGGCGGTCCGTGAGGAAATATTTCTTCGAGGTGCTGTCGCTGGTGCTGATCCTCGGCAGCCTCGGGTTCTTCTGCGAGTGCGTCAGCTTTCTCGGGCGGCACGACTATGTGGCGGCGATCCTGCTGCTGTTCGTCGGCGTGTCGGTGATCCACGTGGGCGCCGAGCTGGCGCGGCTGGCGCTGGTCGAGCGCGAGTGATGCGCCTCGTCGTCGCCGCCGCGCTGGCGCTCTCGGCCGGCTGCCGCCACCAGGGCGGATCGCCGGCGGGGCGCTTCGCCGTGCCGCTCACCGCCGACGCGCCGCAAGGGACGGACGACGCGGTGGTGGCCACCGTCGACGGGCGGCCGATCCGCGCCAGCGATGTCGCCGTGCAGGCGCGCGCCGCCGGCTCGGACGCCAAGACCGCGCTCGCCGCGCTCGTCGACGCCGAGGTGCTGGCCGGCGAGGCGGCGCGCCGCGGCCTTGATCGCGATCCCGACGCCGTCGAGGCGGCGCGCGGGGCGGCGGTGCGGCGCCTCCTGGCCGTCACTTTCGAAAAGGAAGTTACTACCGAAAAGATACCCGAGCGCGAGCTGCGCAACGTCTACAACCGCAACATCAACGAGTTCGATCACTCGCTGTGGGTCGACGTCTGGCAGATCCGCGTCCCCTGCACGCGCACCGCGCCCGCCGACGAGAAGGCGCGCGCCCGCGCCACCGCCGAGGAACTGGCCCGCCGCGCGCGCGGCATCGCCGACGCCGACGCCTTCCAGGCGCTGGCCAAACAGATCCCCGCCCCCGACAAAAAAACCTACGAGGTCGATCGCCTGATGACCGCGCGCGACGGCTGGACCGTCAAGGAGTTCTCCTACGCCGCGTTCGATCAGCTCAAGAAGCCGGGCGACACCACCGGCGTCGTCGAGACCGAGTTCGGCTACCACGTCATCTACCTCAACAAGTTCGTCCCGCCGGTGCACCTCAAGCTCGAGGAGGTCGCGCCCAAGCTGCGCCTCGGCGTGTTCCCCGACTTCCAGCGGCGCGAGTTCGCCAAATTCGTCGACGCGCAGATGGCGCTGCACCACACCGTCGTGCACTACGACCGGATCCCATGAGCAGCTTCGCCGACATCCTGAAGGCGATGGTCGAGCGCGTGCCGGGCGCGGTGGGCGCGATCTTCGCCGACTGGGAGGGCGAGGCGGTGGACCAGTTCGCGCACGTGCCGACGCTCGAGATCCAGCTCGTCGGCGCGCACTGGGGCGTGGTGCTGGCGCTGGCGACGCGCAGCCTGGAGCACGCGGGCGCGGGCGGCATCGAGGAGATGTGGATCGAGGGCGAGCGCGCCCTCGTGCTGGTGCGGCGCGTGACCGAGCGCTACTACGTGGTGCTCACCGCGTCGCGCGCCGCGCACCTCGGGCAGGCGCGCCGCGAGCTGGAGCACGGGGCGCGCACGCTCCTGGGGGAAATGTGAGCGTTCGCTCATATTTTGCCCCGCTGCTGCTGCTCGCCTCGAGCGCGGCCGCGCGCGCGGCGGGCGACTACTCGCCGGCGTCCACCGAGTGGAACGGGCTGAGCCGGCTCGTCGACGTGGCGGCGGCGAGCGGCTGCCGCGTGCAGCCGACCGACCAGCTCGACTGGAGCGAGCTGGGCGCGCACGACGTGCTGTGGTTCGTCTATCCGCGCGCCGCCGTCGACGCGGGCAAGCTCGACCGCTGGCTGCAGGCGGGCGGGCGCGCGGTGGTGGCCGACGACTTCGGTGCCGCCGACGCGGCGCTGCGAGCGCTCGGCATCCGCCGCTCGCGCGCCGCCGTCGAGGTGCCGGACGCCGCGCGCTACCACCACAACGCCAACCTGCCGATCGCGCGGCCGGCGCTCGCCACCGAGCTCGGCCACTCGACCGACGCGCTGGTGGCCAATCACCCGGCGTCGTTCGAGAGCGCCATCCCGCCGACGTTCGCGTTCACGCAGGGCGCGGCGCTGGTGGTCGAGGGGAACGTCGGGCGCGGCTACTTCGTCGCGATCGCCGATCCCAGCGTGCTCATCAACAACATGCTGGAGCTCGACGGCAACCGAGCGTTCGCGCGCGCGCTCGTCGAGCGCACCTGCCACTCGGGCGAGCGCGTGGTGCTGCTGACGCAGACGTTCACCTCGCGCGGCGAGCCGACCGGCGCGCAGGCGATCGACGACTCGGCGCAGCCGCCCGCGCGCTACGCGAGCCTCTTCAACAAGATGTTTGTCGACGGCAACCATAAGATCGCCGAGAACGAGAGCCGCAGCGGCTTCTGGGTGCTCGCCGGCTTCTTGGCGTTGATCGCGCTCGCGCTCGTCGCCGGCGCGTTTCCCGGGCGCTCGCGCATCGACGATCACTGGACGCACGCGCGGCGGCTGATCGGGACGTCGCAAGGCGCCGACGGGACGGCCGCGCTCGAGTGGCAGCCGCTCGCGGGGCTGCCGTGGGACTACGGGCTGGCGGCGGCGATTTTGCGCGAGGAGGTGATCGATCGATTGCGCCTCGCCCTCGAGCAGCCGATCGACTTCGACTGGGTGCTGCCGCAGTCGCTGGCCGCGCGCGTGCGCGCCAAGGCCGGTCCGCTCGCCGGCCGCCACGCCGCCGAATTGTGGCGCGCGCTGCACCGCATCCGCTGGCGCACCGTCGACGGCGAGACCGCGCCCGACGAGCGGATCGCGCGCCGCCGCTTCGTGCAACTGCACGCGCTCGCCACGGCGTTTTTCGATGCGCTCGACGAACCGCCGGGCGTAAAAGAGGTCTAATCGGCATGGCCACGCAAACCATCGAGCGCTCCGCCCTGGTCGAAGTCGCCACGCTCTCGTCCGAGGTGCTCACCGAGGTCGGCAAGGCGTTCCTCGGCGGCACCGAGCCGGCGGAGCTGATCCTGACGTCGCTGATCGCGCGCGGCCACGTGCTGCTCGAGGGCGTACCGGGCGTGGCCAAGACGACGCTGGTCAAGGCGTTCGCGGCGGCGCTCGGCTGCTCGTTCCGGCGCATCCAGTTCACGCCCGATCTTTTGCCCTCGGACATCACCGGCACCTATGTGCTCGACGGGCGGTCGGGCGCGTTCGTGCTGCGCGAAGGGCCGATCTTCGCGCAGGTGATCCTCGGCGACGAGATCAACCGCGCCCCGGCAAAAACGCAGAGCGCGCTGCTCGAGGCCATGCAGGAGCGCCAGGTCACCGTCGAGGGACAGACGCGCGCGCTCGAGCCGCCGTTCCTGGTGCTGGCGACGCAGAACCCGATCGAGCACGAGGGCACGTACCCGCTGCCCGAGGCGCAGGTCGATCGCTTCCTGGCGAAGTTGAAGATGGGCTATCCGCAGGCGCCGGCCGAGCGCGAGATGTTGCGCCGCTACTCGGGGCCGCACGATCCGCTGGCCGAGACGCGGCAGGTGCTCGAGCCGGGGACCATCCTGCGGCTGCAGAAGCTGGCCGACGCGGTGCACGTCTCCGACGAGCTGCTCGACTACGTGCTCGGCCTGGCGCAGTACACGCGCACGCACCGGCGCGTGGCGCTGGGCGCGTCGCCGCGCGCGAGCTTGCAGCTGGTGAACGCGGCCAAGGCGCGGGCGCTGCTCGGCGGGCGCGACTTCGTGCTGCCCGACGACGTCAAGCACCTCGCGCCGTTCGTGCTGGCGCATCGCGTGCTGCTGTCGCCCGACGCGGAGATGGAGGGGCTCGGCCCCGAGTCGGTGGTGCGCGAGGCGCTCGACCGCGTGCCGTATCGCGCGCCGCAGGCGCCGCGGTAATGGCCGAGGCGCAGCACGCGCCGCGCGCCGGACGCGCCCCGTCGCTGACCGAGCGCGGGCGGGCGTGGGCGTGGGGCGGCGCGCTCCTGATCCTGCTCGGCGCGCTCACGTCTTCGTGGCGCGTGACCGGGCTCGGCGTGATGACGCTGGCCTCGCTGTGCGCGGCGTATCTGAGTTTTTTTCCGACGGCGATCTTGATCTGGCGGCGCTATCTGGAAATGAAGTGGGCGCTCGAACGGCCGGGCGGACCGTCGAGCGACGGGTTCGTCGTCGGGCGGCCGTTTCGCCTCTTGATCACGCTGCGCAGCCGCGGGCCGCGCGCGCTCGGCCGCGGGCGCGTGCGCATCTTCGCGTCGTCGCCGATCGAGGTGCCGCCCGACGTCGAGCTGGCGCTCGGCGCCGAGGTGGAGACCACCAGCGCCGTCGAGGTCACCGCGCTCAAGGTCGGCGTGTGGCACCTGCACGGCGCCGCGGTCGAGGTCACCGGCGCGCTCGGGCTGTG